>ENA-ORNG01000264-ORNG01000264.1-human-gut-metagenome-genome-assembly--contig:-NODE-264-length-51263-cov-8.486916_pt1 | contig 51263 bp, 40 predicted proteins | sample MGYA00242113_ERZ509018 | MGnify/ENA primary metagenome ERZ509018 (study PRJEB26280, sample SAMEA2338711) | human gut metagenome | biome: human gut; feature: human-associated habitat; material: faeces... | reverse complement strand
AAAGATGGCCGCGGCTATCCTCCGGTTTGAAGACAGCCGCGTTACCGGGCCGGATTCCCTGCGCGTTTCCCGCCTTCCCGCCGCCGACAAGGGCGGCAAGTGGGAGATTTGCGGCATTTGCGACGACATTGAACCGGTCGTGTTTAACAGATTGAAGGCCCTGCTGGATGCCGGAAGGCGTGAAGAGGCCTGGGAAGGTTGCCTGCAATACGTCCTGGACAATACCGCAGCCGTGCGTTCCTGGCTGGGTTCTGACGCTTTTCCGGCCACGGAGTTTATGTTGCGGGATCATTTTTTCAATTCCGGGAGCAGGAATACCGGGAAGATTTTGCAGCACGCGCTGAATGTCCACGGCGCCGGGCTTGTGGTGGACGGCATCCCGGGAAAACAAACCCGGCAGATGTTGAAAACCGTTCTCGCCCAAACGGGAGAGTCCGAATTTCTCTCCACTCTGAACGAACGGCGCAAATCATTTTACCGTTCTTGCAAACAGTTCCCCGTGTTCGGCAAAGGATGGCTGAACCGCAGCAATGAGGCATACCGGTTCGCACAATCCCTGGTTTAGGGAAGTTCCTGCAAAAAAACTACCGGAAAAGGAGTGCAGGAGAATTCAACCATTGTTGCAGCAACCTGTTTCCATGTACCGGATGCCATGAAAGAGCCTCCGTGCAGACATCCGCACGGAGGCTCTTTCATTAACACGATCAGGAAAACGCTTCGTCCCCCACAAACGCTCCCAGCAGACGGCAAAACCGGGAAGCAGGTAATTTTACCAATCTCCCGTCCCCCCGCTTGCCATGCTGGGTCAGAATCCAGGGCAGGGAAAGAATCTCCCGTTTATAAGCCAGCAATTCCCGTACATCTCCCGCCAGAAAATGGAGATGCCAGGCATCACACCGGACCGGCTCAAACCGGAAGCGGACATCGACAATCTTTCCGAAAGATGCGGAGGAATCCACCCTGCGCGCCATCAGGACAAGCTCCGGAGTACGGACATAGACATCCTGGCGGCGGCCGTCTTCCTCCATTTCCTCCACCCTCCGGCCTGCAGCCAGATAATAGGAAAAGGCGGCAGATAAAGCGTTCATACCCAGTTTTTCTTATGCCGCCTCAACCTCTGGCGCACCGGACGATTCCCGTCGGAACAGCTCCTGAAGAACCGTTTTTCCCTAAAACCGCCGGAGCAAAAGATCGGACGGCACCCAGTCATTTGCCCTGCCGGATTTTCTGGATAACCGGAGGCATCTCCGTTTTCGGCTGTTTCTGGAAGCAGGACAAATGCCCCGGTTCCAGCACCAGGCAGGAATCGTCCCTGCATATCTCCGCCCGCTCTGCAGTCACGTCTACGGTATACCCGCAGCCGGAGAGGAGAGAAGACGCCGCATAAGCCGCTCCGGCCAGAACCACCCACAAGAGACGTTCCCACCAGGTCAATCCGGGACGTGCGCCGCTTTTTTCATAAGCATTTTTCATTCCCTGTTTTCCTGCCTCCAGAGCCGCTTTCTTTTGTTCTTCTGTCAAATTGAAGTCCATTTGAAAAAGGGGGTGAGGGGTTCCAGGAATTCTCGCGCATGTTGTGCCGCAACGGTTCCGCGGAAAAAAATGGCGCTGCGGCAGGACTGTTTATTGCTATTCATTTTGTTCATTTTTTTGTTCATTGCCCGGAAACGGGCCTTTACCGGCATGGAACCGGCGGTGACATCAGACCGCTCCCGGACACAGACATCCTTGCCCTGCCCTTGGGGCGGGAGCAACACGCCTGATACGTCCGGGAACAAGGAATATTCCGCCAGAGACAAACGCCGGAATTTCCGCCGCGGATAACAAATACCCTGTTGAAAACGGAACCGGTTCATGCTAGTCTCTTCCCTGCTATGGCAAAACCGGCTCTGGGGAAAGGCTTTGACGCCCTTATCAATCAAAATCTGTCTCGTGAATCCTTGGCGGCTCCCCAGGCGGGAGACGTTGTGCATCAACTATCCCATGCCGCCATTATTCCCAGCTCCCTGCAGCCGCGCGCCATTTTCACGCCGGAACAACTGGCGGAACTTGTAGATTCCATCAAGGAACACGGCATCATCCAGCCTTTAATCGTCCGTAAAACGCAAAGCGGCAAATATGAACTGATTGCCGGGGAAAGGCGCTGGAGAGCCTCCGGCATCCTGGGGCTGTCCACCGTGCCCGCCATCATCCGGGAAGCTTCCGATAAGGACGTGCTGGAACTGGCCCTGATTGAAAATCTCCAGCGAGAAAACCTCAGCCCGCTGGAAGAAGCCGCCGGCTACATGCGCCTGAAAACGGAGTTCCGCATGAAGCAGGGGGACATCGCCAAGCGCGTAGGCAAATCCCGCGCCGCCGTGGCCAACAGCATGCGGCTGCTCGACCTGCCTCAACCGGTTCAGGACATGCTGGGCAATACCTTTATCAGCGTAGGGCATGCCAAGGTACTTCTCTCCCTCAAAAACAAGGACCAGCAAATCCAGCTTGGGCGCGACATCGTCAACAAGGGCTACACCGTCCGCCAGACGGAGAAGGCTATTCAGAAGATGCTCAACCCGCCGGAGCCGGCTCCCGTTAAAAAACCGTCCTCCCCTCAATATAAGAAAATTTCCAGCATCCTCGCCAAACAATTCGGTACTCCGGTGAACATTTCCGGCCAGGGAAGCCGGGGGTCCATTGAAATCACCTTCTCCAGCAAAGCGGAATTCATCCGCATCCTTGAGCTTCTGGGCCAGGATGAATGGCCTGATTCCAAGTAAACTTCCTCCCCCTTTTTCCATGACGCCCCGCATCGGACTTCTCCTGTTCACGGCCCTGCTGATGCAGTGCGAAAACCCCGTGGAAACGCCCGTGCCCGGTAAGGAAACCGTTCCCGCGCAAATCCGGCAAACGGATTGTTTCAACGGAGGAAACGCTCTGTTCCACGCTGCGCGGATAACGGAAATGGGGAACCGGGCTTCAGGCACTCCCGGCTACCGCAGGCAGATGGACTACCTGAAGGAGGAACTGGCCAAATGCGGCTGGACCTGCCGGGAACAGGCTTTTGAAAAGGAAACGCCCCAGGGCCCCGTCCGGTTCGTCAACCTGAGGGCCCGTTTTGGCAAGGCTCCAAACTTCCTGGATCCGGTTCGGGGCCTGCTGACCTGCCACATTGACACCAAGCGGGGCATCGACGGATTCACCGGCGCCAATGACGGGGCATCGGGAGCTGCGGCCATTCTGGAGACAGCCCGCATTCTGTCCGGAGACCCCGCACGCGCCGGAAATTTGGAGCTTGTGTTTTTTGACGGGGAAGAAAGTTTTGCGGAACATATGGACAGCGACGACGGCCTGTACGGCTCCAGGCATTACGCATCCTCCATGCGGCAGCCGCTCCCCGAATGGATGATCAATTTGGACATGGTGGGGCGGCAGGGTAAAAAGATACGCATCCCGGCCATGACGCCCCAATCCATGTACCGGGTTTATTCCCGCGCCATCCGTGAACTGGGTTATTCCCCGGAGGAATGGGGAGTATCCGGCTATGCCATCCTGGATGACCACGTTCCTTTCATGGAGCGCGGCGTGGACACGCTGAACCTGATTGACGACTTCCAGGACGGCAACTGGTGGCACACCTCCAAGGATAACATCGGCATTCTGGGCGAAAAATCCTTCCAGCAAACCGGGGAAATGACCCTTCACATCCTCCGGCAACTGCTGCCCGGCCCGCCCTCCGCCTGACCAGGCAGCTCTGACCCTCCAATTATCCCTGTCCCGCCATGTCCTTCAACTCTCCCTGGCTGCTGTGGGCTCTCTTTGCAGCCTCCGTTCCCATCATCATCCACCTGGTCAACCGGTGGCGGCACCGTTCCGTCCCCTGGGCGGCCATGGAATTCCTTCTCCGTGCGGCCAGGGAAACACGTGGAACGAAAAAACTGCTGCACTATCTGATTCTGGCACTGCGCGTGATGGCCGTGGCGGTACTGGTAACGGCCTTTGCGCGGCCCCTGCTCGGAAGCTTTTTCGGCTGGGGGAGCTCCGGATTGAATGAAGTCCTGCTGGTTCTGGATCGTTCCGCCTCCATGGATGCCCGTCCGGACAAAACCAGCTCCCTCCGGGATGCCATCCCCCCGCTGGTGGAATCCACGTTCGCGCAGCTCGGCCACTGCCGCCTGTCCCTGCTTGATTCCGCCACCGGAACCGTGACCCAGATTCCCGCTCCGGAAGCCCTGGCGGATCTGACTGTAAGCAAGACAACGGATGGAGGCGCGGATATTCCGGCACTTCTGCAAAAAGCCATCCCGTACCTGGAAGAATCCGGCGCAGGAAAGACGGAAATCTGGATTGCCTCGGACATGCAGGCCTCTTCCTGGAAGCCAGACTCCCCTCTCTGGCCCGGTGTGCGCCAGAGGCTGGCCGCCCTTCCCCTGCCCCCTTCCATCCGCATCATGGCCCTCCGCGACAGGCCGGAAAGCAACCGCGGCATCAGAGTCCGGCAGGCTCAGGTAAATAACGGGAAACTGGTGCTGGACCTGGAAGTGCTGCGGCAGGGTTTCAACCCCAACCAGCCGGAGGACGTGCCGATGCAGCTTTCCGTGGATAACGCCTCCTCCTCCGCCACGCTGCAACTGGCAGGGGAAAACACCTCCATCCGGAAAGAAATACCCCTGCCGCAGGGCAAAGAATCCGGCTTCGGCTTCGTTGCGCTGCCTCATGACGACTTCATCAGGGATGACATTTCCTTCTTCACCTTCGCCCCCAAGCCTCTCGCCAACATCCTGATTTTCGGTCCTTCGGGAGAAGTGGGGAAAACCCTTTCCCTGATGTCCGCCCCTCCCGGCCTGCCCGGCAGGAAAGCCACGATGCCCGGCAATACGCGGGAAGCTCAGGCTAATCTGGCCTCCCAGTCCATGGTCGTCTGGTACGGGCCGCCGCCGCGCGCGGAAATGGAAAAAAAACTCCAGACATTCATTGAAGAAGGAGGAATAGCCCTTTTCCTGCCTGACGACACGGAACACGGAACACGGCATTCATTCCTGGGCGTTTCCTGGGGCGCGACGGAGACGGCTCCGTCCGAACAATACTACCGTCTGGAAACGTGGGACCGGCAAAGGGGATTCCTCCGCGACGGTTCCGATCAGACACCCATCCCCGCCAACCGTCTCCGCGCCGTGCGTAGAAAACCCCTGCTGGGCAAATACCGCACTCTGGCCTCCTGGGATGACGGTTCCTGCGCTCTGGCCCAGGTCAGGGCCGGAACGGGATCCGCTCTGTTCCTGGGAACGCTGCCCAGATATTCCTGGTCCAACCTGGCGGACGGCCACCTGCTGCTCCCCCTGCTCCAGCGCATGGCGGACCGGGGGGCGGAACGCTTTTCCACCTCCATTTCCCTACGGGTGAATGACGCCTCCCTGCCGCAATCCGCCACGGACACCCCCGTGCGCCTGGATAATGCCCAGGGAAGCCACCCCTCCGGTTCTCCGGCCGATACGGCAGGCGTGTACCGACTGGGAGCACAGACCTACGCCGTGAACCGCCCCTGGCCGGAAGACATGCCTGACCAGATTACGGATGAAAAACTACACCACCTTCTGCCGGAAGCTTCCATCAGTTCCATGCAGAGTGCAGAGGAAGCCCCCTCCCTGGTGCAGGAAGCATGGAAGCTCTTCCTGTTCTTCGCCCTCGCCTGCCTGCTGATGGAAGCCCTCCTGTGCCTGCCCGGCCAGACGGCCAAACGCCCCTCCCCCACCACCCGTCCATGAACCTGAGCCTTCAACCTACTGCGTCAAGCGTCATCCTGACCGCCCTGGTTATGGCGGCCGGCATCTGGATGAGCTATATCTCCTGCAAGCGCAACCGCCGGCCGCTGACATTCAAACTGGAAATTCTTCGCCTGGCAATCCTTGGCTTCATTTGCTTCCTGCTCTTCCAGCCGGAATGGATCATCACCTCCGCCCCGCAGGAAAAACCCAAGGTTTCCATTCTGGAGGACCGCTCCGGCTCCATGGAAACGCAGGATGTTGAAATCTCCCCCCAGCATGTCGTCACACGCACGGCCTACGTGCAGGAACTGCTCAAGGGCAACAGTACGGAATCCCTTAAAGACACGCATGTAGTGGAATACGCCTCCTTCGGCGCGCCACCTGCGCCGGACTCTCCGGATTATGCCATGGCCGGCACAGACCTGGCCAAGCCGCTGGAGGACGCCATGCAATCCTCCGACAACCTCCGGGCGGTCATCATGTTCACGGACGGCAGCCACAACGCCTCATCCTCCGTGCTGACGCAGGCCCAGCGCATGCGCACCAGGGGCATCCCCCTGTTCATCATTTCCGCAGGCAGCCCGTATCCCCTCCCGGACCTGGCCCTTCAGGACGTGAAAGCCCCCACTTACGGCATCATCGGGGAAACGGTGCAAATACCCTTTACCATTAAAAGCACGCTGGGCAAGGAAACGCGCACCACGCTCATCATGACTTCCAGGGATACAGGAAAAACCGTCACCCGCACGGTCACCATTCCGGCCCAGGGGGAGGTATCCGACGCGGTTCTGTGGAAAATAGAACAAGAAGGGGCGGAAACGCTGGAACTCAAACTCCCGGTCCAGCCCCAGGAACGGATGCACAATAATAACGCCTCTTCCTTCAGCATCTCCGGCAGGAGGGAATCCATCAAAGCACTGGTCATCGATACCCTGCCGCGCTGGGAATACCGCTTCATCCGGAACGCCCTGTACCGGGATCCCGGCGTGGACGTGCATACCCTGCTCTTTCATCCGGAACTGGAAGAAATGGGGGAAGGCCCCGGGTACCTGGTCAAATTCCCGGACAGGATGGAAGACCTGGCCCGGTATGACGTCATCTTCATCGGAGACGTGGGGCTGGGCTCCAAAGGGCTGACGGAAGAACAGGCCTCCCTGCTCAAAGGCATGGTAAAAAACCAGGCCAGCGGCATCGTCTTCCTCCCCGGCTACCAGGGCAGGCAAATGGAACTCCTGAAATCGGAACTGGGGGACCTGATGCCCGTTACATTCCTCAACACCAAGCCGGAGGGGACAACCCAGCCTTCCCCATCCCCCCTTATCCTGACGCCGGAAGGCCGCGGCTCCCTGCTTACCATGCTGGCGGATACGGAGGGTGAAAACGAAGAAGTATGGCGCAATCTGCCGGGCTTCAACTGGTACGCCCCCGTGGAACGGCCCAAAGCGGGAAGCACTGTCCTGGCCGTGCATGCGGCGGATAAGAATGCCTATGGCCGCATTCCTCTTATTGTCACCCAGTCCTGCGGCAACGGAAAAGTCCTCTTCATGGGAACGGATTCCGCCTGGCGATGGAGGCGAGGAGTAGAAGACAAATACCATTACCGTTTCTGGAGCCAGGTGGCCCGCTGGATGAGTTACCAGCGCAACATGGCCGCAGGGGAAAGAATCCGTCTGATTCCCACCCCGGAACGGCCCCGGCCGGGAGACACGCTGACCGTCACCGCCATGGTCTCCGACAAACTGGGGGCCCCTCTCCAGAATGGAGAGGTTTTTCTGGACATTACAACTCCGGAAGGAAGCTCCAGCCGCGTTCAAATGGACACTATGGACCATACATGGGGCTCCTTTACCGCCTCCGTCAAAATCAACCGTCCCGGCACCTGGAAGCTCACAGCTTCATCCTCTGCGGAACCGGATAAATCCGTTACGCTTCCCGTCATCACCATGAGTGAAACGCTGGAAAAAATAGGCAGCCCCGTCAATACCGCGCTAATGGAGGAAATGGCCTCCATCACACGCGGGCGCATGGTAAAAGCTGAGGAAATACAGCGGCTCATTAAGGAAATCAGGGATCTCCCGGTGCCGCCGCCCATGGAAACGCGCATCCTGCTCTGGTGCAACCCGTATACGCTCTCCATCCTCATCCTTCTGCTTACCCTGTTCTGGATAGGGAGAAAACTCAACGGCACCATTTGAGACGCAGGTTTCCCACACCTCCCCGGCAGGAGTTTTTCTTCCCTCCCTTCCCGTTATTTTCCTGCAGACTCCCTGTCCGCGGCAGCAGAAGCCGGCTGAGAAAATCTCAGCCTCAATCCCATTTTTTTCCAGGCTGCGGCCATTTCCCCCTGTACATCCTCCGGAGTCTTCCCATCCAGCAAAACAGCACGCGCCTTCCCGCCGCCCTCCGCATCACGAACCCTCAAATAGCTTCTGAGGCGCTCCGCCTTTCCGCTCCCTTCCAGGTGGCTCCAGTAAACCATCCACAACAAATCGGCCCAATACTGAAGCGTTCCTCCCCTGGAGGAAACGCCATGCTCCGCGGCGGAATGTGCTGAATCCCTGGACAGCATGTCCGCCAGGGCCGGCAGAGCTTCTCTGCCCGTGCGGACGGCGCGCGGAACCATCGCGGCCAGCCTTTCCGGAATCTTCCGGAATACCGGAGCTTCCTTCTCCATGGGAAGAAAAGCCATGTACGCGGAAAAGCCGTCCACCAGCCAGTGATCCCAATCCATGGACTGCGCCGCCCAGTGCGTGACGGCAAAGCGCGGATCCAGTCCCGACTTCAGCAGCTTTCCCTTCTTATCCCGTAACAGCAGAGCCGTGAAACTGGTAGGGGAAAACTTGAGATGCCCGTTCCGCAGGCCCGGAGCCCTGTTGAAATCCTCTTCCTGGAAACATACCCTCACCAGATACTTGCGGGAAGGCCGGCGGGCCACCGCCAGATTCAACGGAACAGCTGCCAGGGCAGACAGAATGGTTTCAAAACGCCGGGCAAGGATCATACGCTCCGCTTCCGGCAGCTTTCCGGGAGACTCCATGATGAAATGATCCGTTTCATACACACTCAGCTCCTCCGTCTCCTGCACGGTTTTCACCAGCAGGAAACCGGGAACAACCACCCTCTCCGGCCAGGGAGCATCCCAATTCGGCTCCAGGGGAACGTACCGTCTGCCGGAATCCCCCTGCACAGGAGGATTCTCAGCCCCCACATCCGTATCAGGGAGCGTCCCGCCAGACTTTACCCATTCCAGAATATATTCCTGGTCGGCTCCGGAAAAAATATTCTTGGGAACAGCCACCACGCGACCATCCTGAAGCTTCAAATCCACCTCCGCATCACGGACGGCCACCAGCACGGCTACGACGGTAGCGCCCCGGTCATTCGTCCAAATGCGCGCCCGGGCGCTTCCCGCCAGGCTCAGCCCTGCCAATACGGACAGAATCTTTACAGGTAAGGTCATAGGGTTCCCTTTGCCCGCACAAGCTACCACATTGTCCCGCGGACGCAACCCTTTTTCCGTCTCCCGTTCTTCCGGAACAGGTTCCTTGAAAAGAATATGGGGAAGGAATGCATCATCGCCTGTCCCCCGGAGGGGTTGACACACTCCGGCAAAACCCATAATCTTATGGAAGAAAGGAAAAGAAGGCATGCATATCAGTCCCCTCAGAAAAAACATTCCGCTGACTGTCGTCACCCTGGCGGCCTTGGGCATCATGTTCTTCCTGTTTTTCATGCATCCCGCCCCTCCGGAAGAATCATTGGAATTCTATGCGCCGGACGGCAATATCGCGGGTTCCTTCCGGGTGGAGATCACGAATGCGCCTTCCAACCCCGCCTATACGGAAGTAAAAATCATTCCGGAAGACATGGAATCCTTCCAACGGTTTTTGGCCCAGTTCCGCAACAAACCCGTTACTGCAAAAGTTCCCTCCCGCGGCAGCCACATCATTGTTCCGGGCCGGGACATGCAATACGACGGAGTCCTGCGCCTGACCGGACATTGAGAGGGCAGGCAAACAGAGGCCATCTTAAAGTTGTTCTCCCTTTCCCACGTCCTTCGCCCACTTCCGGGCCAGGAAGGAACAAACCATCAACTGGAGCTGGTGGAACACCATGATGGGAATCACCAGCAGCCCGATGGGGGCTCCGGCAAAAATCACGTTCATCATCGGAATGCCGGTAGCTAGGCTCTTTTTGGAGCCGCAGAAAATAATCGCAATGCGGTCCTCGCGGGAAAAACGGAGCCTGCGTGAAAGGAAAGCCGTCAGCCACAGGGCCGCGGCCAGCAGAAGGCCGCAAAAAGCCAGCACCTCCACCAGGGAAAGCCAGGGCAGATTTTTCCATACGCCGTTAATCATCGCATGGCTGAATGCCGTGTAAATAACCAGCCAGATGGTGCTGTGGTCTGTCCAGGAAGTGAGGTTCCGGTGCGTGACTACCCATTTGCCAATCCAGCGCTGGGCGAACTGGCCGGCCACAAAAGGCACCAGAATAATATAGCAGATGTTTAGGAAAGTGGAAAAATCCACGCCCCCTTCCCCTCCGCGGGACCACACCAGCCCCACCAGCAAGGGGGTGAGGAACACCCCCAGCAGGCTGGAAACGGAAGCGGAGCAAATGGCCGCGGCCACATTGCCGCCCGCCATGGAAGTGAACGCTATGCTGGACTGCACGGTGGAAGGCAGCATGCACACATACAGCATTCCCATGCACAAATCCGGCCCCAGCACACTATTCCACAAGGGCATGCTGAATATACCCAGCAGGGGGAAAATAACAAAGGTGCTCGCAGCCACCAGCCCCTGAAGGCGCCAGTGCATCAACCCTTCCCATACGGAACGGCGGGAAAGCTTGGCCCCGTACAGGAAAAAAAGCAGAACGATGGCTGCATCGCTCAGGCGGCTGAACACCGTATCCCATACTCCGGAACAGGGAACCAGAATTCCCGCGCCCACACTGACGATGAGGCCGATGGTGAAGCGATCCAATTTGGCAAGGAATCCCGGCATGGAGAAGGAAAAAAGGTAAATACCGCCTCCGGCGTTCTATTTGAAACGCACAGCATGCTTCTTGCTCAGGCGCAGGACGCTGCCCGGAGCCAGTTCCAAAACGGCGGAGGGGTCTGTCATTTTCACATCATTCAACTGGATGGCGCCGGGCGTGAAATGCTCCTTGCGGAGAACGCCATTGGATTTTTTCACCTGGAAAACATTCTCAAACAGGAAGGAAACCAGGGCCAGGGCATTCATGCCGGCAGGCAGGGAGGCAATCTCCACTTCCGGCAAATCCGCGGCAGCCAAATCCCTCTTGGAAAAACGGGTTTCCCAGTCAGAACGCGCGGTATCCGCAGCGGCGGAATCATGATAGCGTGCCGTGATTTTCCAGGCCAGGAGCTTTTTGGCTTCCATCGGATGCAATCCCATGTCCCTCTTCTCACCCAGCAGCACCAGGTAATAGCGGTCCATCAGTTCGTCGCTGGCGCTCATCATCTTGCCGAACATCATCTCCGGAGCCTCATCCACGCCCACGTAATTCCCGTAGGACTTGGACATCTTCCGCACGCCGTCCAGACCTTCCAGAAGAGGCATCGTCATGGCGATCTGCGGCAGCATGCCTTCCTCCTTCTGAAGGTCGCGGCCCACCAGGATGTTGAAAAGCTGGTCCGTCCCGCCCAGTTCCACGTCCGCACGGATTTCCACGGAATCCCAGCCCTGCATAATCGGATACTGCATCTCATGCAGGCGCACCTCCTTACCGCCCTCCACACGGGCCTTGAAATCCTCCCGGGCCAGCATCTGCTGCATGGTCACGCGGGAATTAAGCTTCAGCACCTCCTCATACGTCATCTTGCGGAACCAGTCCCCATTATACACGATCTCCGTCTTGTCACGGTCCAGAATCTTGAACGCCTGCTTGGTATATGTCTCCGCATTCTCCAGCACCTGTTCACGGGAAAGGGGGGGGCGGGTCACGGAACGGCCGGAAGGGTCGCCGATCGTGGCGGTGAAATCCCCGATGAGCAAAACAGCCTGGTGGCCAAGTTCCTGGAACTGGCGCAATTTCTCAATAGCCACGGTATGGCCCAGGTGGATGTCCGGCGCAGTAGGGTCCACGCCCAGCTTCACGCGCAGGGGGCGGCCCAGCTTGAGGCGCTCCTTCAGCTCTTCGCGGCTGATCACGACGGCAGTACCGCCCATCAATATGTCTAATTGCTCATCTATAGTCATTGATCTGGCGCATAGAGTGCCGGGGGCACCGCGCCTTTTCAAGCCTATATCCTGTGCGCGGCTCATCGAACGCGGCCAAGAGTCCCCCGCCACCGGTCCCGACGTGAGGGAACAGGCACGGAATCCGTCCCGAAAGGCGGAATAAACGGCACGCCGATGCTGGCATTTTCCCCGCATGGCCCTTCCTCCCGTTCCATGTCACGGACCAGCCCTGCTCCCTTCCGGATGCAGAGAAACGTCCCCGCGAATCTACAGAAGCTGGTACAGGCGGGGATAGGAAGCATGATTGGCGGTTATGTAATGCGGGCGCGGCTTGGGGACCGGCTTTGTCCGCCTTTGATCCCAGCCGTCACGGTCATGATGATAATTATCATGGCGCGGCGGCCCGGAACGGTAATCATCACGATCGTGGTGGCGATGATGGCAGCCTGCGGCCAGAACGATTGAGGCTGCTGCGGCAAAAACAGGAATGATGTTCATCTTCATCTTTCTTCAGGGTAAGACAGTCCGGAGGGAGGCATGCGAACGGAAAAAGTCTGTCACCCGAATAAACGCTCCCTGTTGACGAAGAAAACGGCTCCCAATACACATAAAAACGCCCACAGGTAATCCCACTTCCATTTTTCTCCGATGTAGAACAGGGCGAAAGGAATAAACACGCACAGGGTAATCACCTCCTGAATAATCTTGAGCTGGGCCACGTTAAGCCCGCCCGCACAGCCCAGGCGGTTGGCGGGAATCATGAAGCAATATTCAAAAAACGCCAATCCCCAACTCATCAGGATAATCATCAGCAGGGGCTTGCCATCCGCCCCGGAACCCTTCTTCAGATGGCCGTACCACGCCCACGTCATAAAAACGTTGGAGACCACCAGCATGGAAATCGTTAACGCAATCTTCATGATTTTTACTTAAAAACATCAGTCCTTGGAGGACTTGGGATCCAGGGCGTCCCGCAGGCCGTCCCCCAGGAAATTCAGCGCCAGCAGGGTAACCGAAAACAGGAGCGCCGGGAACAAAAGCAATTCCGGACTTACCTCCATGCGGTCCGCCCCTTCCTTGATCAGCGTTCCCCATGAGGAATTGGGAGCCTTCACGCCCAGCCCCAGAAAGGACAGGACGGCTTCCAGCAGCATGATGCCGGGAACGGCCAGCGTCGTGGACACGATGACGGCCCCGAACAAATTCGGAGCAATATGGCGGAACAGAATCTTCATGTGACCGATGCCCAGGGAACGGGCAGCTTCCACAAACTCCTGCCCTTTCAGCTCCATCGTCTGCGTCCGGACAATACGCGCCAGCGTCAGCCAGCCCAAAGCGCCGATGGCGATGAACAGGGGAATCAGCCCGGTCATGGGACTCACCATTTCCACAGACCAGCCCGTCATGCCGGAAACCCACTGCGTCAGCCTCCAGGCCGGCTCCTCCACGGACAAGGAAAAAATAATCACCAGCACAATGAACGGCAGGGCAAAAAGCACATCCACCAGGCGCATCATCAGGGCATCCAGCCTGCCTCCGGCATAACCGGAAACCAGTCCGTACGCCACGCCAATCACCAGGGAAACGCCCGTAGCGACCACTCCCACCAGCAGGGAAATGCGGCCGCCGTACAGGACACGCGCCAGCAGGTCCCTCCCAAGCTGGTCCGTGCCGAACCAATGGTCCCAGGAAGGGCTTTCCGCAATCCGGGACAAATTCTGCACATTAGGATGAGGCAGCCACGGCAGCAGGGGACCCAGAAAACAGGCCGCCGCAATCAACGCCAGCGCCAGCAGGGAAAACATGGCCGCCCGGTTGCGGGAAAGACGCAGAAAAGCGTCCTTCCAGAGGGAGGAACCCTGTTCCTCCGTCCTGTTCCATCCTCTTTTTCTCATGATTCCTTTCTCAATCTCGGGTTGACGGCCATTTGCACCAGATCCACACCCAGGTTGGCCGCGACGATCAGAATGCCGTAAAACAGGACAAGCCCCTGGATGAGGAAATAATCCCGGTCCGTGGTTGCGTTCACGAAATGCTGCCCCATGCCGGGAACCTGGAAACAGGTCTCCACCACAAAAGAACCGGTAATCATGGCGGCAAAAGCTGGCCCCAGATAGGAAAGAGCCGGAATCAGGCCGCCTCGTAAAGCGTGCTTCCAAACCGTACGGAAAGGCCCCGCCCCCTTGGCTCGAGCCGTCCGGATGAAATCCTGCCCCAGCACTTCAAGCATGCCGCCGCGCGTCAGGCGCGCCAGATATGCGGCATTCACCAGCCCCAGCGTCAGCGCCGGAAGCACCACACAACCGGGAGAATCCCATCCGGCCACGCTCAAGCCGGGCACATGCATGCCCAACGCCACGCCAAGCAGCGGAGCCACGACGAAAGCGGGAATGCAAATGCCGGCCATGGAAACGAGCATCACCCACCAGTCCATCCACCGGTTCTTGTACAGTGCCGCCACAATTCCGGCGGGAATCCCCGCCAGAATGGAAATAGCCATGCCTATGACTCCAAGCTGGAGGGAAACAGGGAATGACTGGCCGATCATATCCGCCACGCTGACGCCTTCCTTCACCAAAGACGGCCCCAGGTCGCCATGAACCAGCATGTTCCACCAGTAACGCCCGTACTGGACCAGGGGAGCCTGATCCAGCCCGTAACTGGCCTGGAGCTGCTGGAGGACATGCTCCGGAAGTTTCTTTTCCCCCATGAAGGGATGCCCCGGCAACAGGCGTATCAGGAAAAACGTCACAGTTTCCAGCACCAGCAGGACCAGAAGCCCCTGCCCCAGGCGTTTCATAATCATCCTGGTCAAGGCGCGGCCTCCTTCCCATGTTCCCGGGCGTCGTCCAGGCTGATATCCTCAAACAAATGGTTGTCCAGCAGCAGGGGGTGCCATCCCCGTACCTCCGGCCTCTTCAAATAAGACCGTTTGGCCCAATACAGGGGAATCACCGGGGATTCGGAAAGCATCAGCGCTTCCGCACGGGCCAGCAGGGCCATGCGCTTCTTCTGGTCTCCCGTGGCGCGGCTCTCCGCCAGCAGGCGTTCATACTCCGGATGAAACCAGCCCGTATTATTGTTCCCGGAGGCGGAACCCCACAAATCCAGAAAACTGGAAGGGTCCAGATAATCACCGGACCATGAGGAGGAACTAAAATCATACTGCATGGAATTCTGCGCGAACTTGTAGGCCGTCCACTCACAGGAACGGATATCCACATGAATCCCCAGATGCTTTTTCCACATGCCCTGGATGGCTTCCGCCATCGTCTTCTGAACTTCGCGGGATGTAGTCATCAGTTCCAGCCGGGGAAAACCCTTCCCGCCGGGAAAACCGGCCTGGGCCAGCAGGGAACGAGCTTTCTCCGGATTGAACTCCACCCCATGCGGCGTCTTGTATCCGGCGCCGTCCGGCGTAAAGCCGAAGCACGGCTGGCCGCCGCCGCACACCACGTCCCGCACCAGGGCCTCCCGGTCTACCGCCAGGGAAAGGGCCCGCCTGACCCGGGCGTCATTCAGCGGCGCACGCGACGTATTCAGACGGTAAAAAATAGTCACGTAATAATCATCCTGGCAAAAATCATCGCCGCCGCGCTCCCGGGCGTAAGCCGTCATCTCCGGAGGCACGTTGTTGGTGACATGAAGCTTGCCGTTGAAAAACATGCGGGTTTCCGTAAAGCCGTTCACGGTGGGAAGAAAACGGACTCCATTCAGCCGGACGGCGGAAGCCTTCCGGTACCGGGGATTGCGGCGCACCTCCACATAATCATTGAAACGGTGCTCCGCCATGAGAAAAGGTCCGTTCCCTACGGCCGCTCCGGGCCGCGTCCATTTCCCCGTCCTGTCCAGCATGCCGCCGTGGGCTTCCACGGCATGGCGGGGAACCGGAAACCAGGTGCAGTGAAGCAACAGCAGGGGAAGCTGGGGCATCGGAGAACGCAGCTCCATCTCCAGGGTATAATCATCCGCGGCGCGCACGCCCACGCGGGCTTCCTCCCACAAATCCGGCTTTCCGGCCCGGACATCCTCCAACATCCGGGCCGCAATCTTCCGCGCTCCTTCCTTCGGCATCCCGTCCGGCCACTCCATCAGGGAAGGATCATCCCGCAGAGCCTCCAGCTCACCGGCTCCCATACCATCCAGCCTCTCCCAATCCACCCGGGCCAAAACCCTCTCTTCCAGCCCCTCTTCCCCAGCCAGCCGGGAACCGGGACCGCACAGCAGCAGGCTGCGCCTGTTCCGGTTATAGGCTTCCGCATTCTTCAGCGGATAAAGCATGTCCGCGTACCTCCCTCCAAACCCCGGATGAAGCAGGCGGTGATAGGCATACACGAAATCATGGGCCGTCACAGGAACGCCGTCGCTCCACACAGCGTCCTTCCGCAGGGAAAAACGCCACTTATCCGCCTCCGGACTGTGCGTCCACGACTCCGCCACAGCGGGATGAAAAACGGCGTCATCCCTGGAATCCCCGCGCAGCAGCCCCTCCATGACGGCATTGATCATCTTGAAATCGGAAACGGAAGTGGCGATGTGGGGGTCAAAACTCTGGGGCTCCGCATTATTGCCCACGATAAGCACCCCTGCCTCCTGAGCCCGTTCCACGCTCGAGCGCGTATCGCATCCGGCGAGCAAAAGCATCACACAGAACATCATGAACAGGCGCATGGCGGGATTTTGTCAGGTTTCCTTCCCGTACGCAAGGCTTCACGTCAAGAAATACGGCGGCAGAACCACAACGACCTGAGCGCCCGCCCAGAAGCGGAAGGCTCCTCCCAGAACCTTTATCCCACCCGGCTCCCAGTTCTGCGGCTTAACAATATATTTTCCTTCGTACGCTCATGATACATATAAAATTTCATAGAAAGAAAAACGCCCCTCTTCCTTACTGGTCTTTTACAAAACGGAGGGGGTTTATCCTGTTCTCCCGGTTATTCCTCCTCTAAATTTTTCCCATGTTTAAATTCAAACACCGGACATCCTGTATCTTGACCGTACTCGCGGGGATAATCTCCATTCAGGTAGGGAATGCCATCACCGTCCCGTGGCTCAGACCTTATATTAACGGTGAAGAAGTGGTCGGAACTACGCTGGAAAGCCGTTACAGCACACCTGACGGAGAATCCGCCAATCCTGTGATCCGGTGGGAAAAAGCAGATGTCCGAAACGGAAAAACCGTAGTGGTTCAGCAGGGCCGTGATGCGAAATCCTACACCCTGACGGACAAGGATGCAGGAAAATATTTCCGGATTATTGTAGGCTGCGGAACCAAAGACGAAGCTGCCAGCCAGTGGATCGGCCCGGTCATCACGGAAAAACAGGTGGAAAGCATCAATAACCGTTTCCATCCCGGCAGGAGCTACCAGGAAAATGTGAACGAACTTCAAAAGGAACTATCTGAAAAACTTCGAAACGCCGTGTACTTTACCGTAGATACGGACAAGCTGCATGGCGCACCCTGCGCGATGGCCAGAAATAAACGAATCCCTCTGCCCAAAGATATCAGACCTTTCCGGGAAAACGGAAAAATCTATATCAGCCAACCCTTTGTACAGGCCATTTTCAACAGGGAACTGCCTGATGAAATCATGGAGGAAGCAGCCGGACAGAAAGCTTATGAAATAAGCAATGTGGCCAGGGTTCTGCAACTCAACCTCTGGCAGGGAGACAAGGAAAAATCTCCCGTACCGAACTTTCGCATGCAACCCATGGCGGAAGGACTGGTGATTCTCTCTCCTGAAAAAGACATCTTCTCTCCAGTAGAAGACCGTGACCTGATTAATGAAGCCGTCAACGGGCTCTTCGATTTCAAAGCCGATAATAAACAGTTAAAATGGTTTCGGGATGCCAAATTCGGCTTGTTTGTTCACTGGAACCCTTCTTCCCTGCTGGAACGGGAAATAAGCTGGGAACGCAATGCGGCGCGTCCCAAAGACAGCGCGAGCGGTCATAAGAATACCGTAGACTTTGAGTACGACTCCGCCCACCGCCGCTTCAACCCCAAGCAATATGACCCCAGAAAATGGATGTCCGTCGCCAAAAAAAGCGGTATGAAATACGCCGTGCTGACCACCAAGCATCACGACGGCTTCTCTAACTTCCCCTCCAACTACGACACCTTCACCATTGCTGCCACCCCCTACGGCAAAGACATCGTGGAACAATTCGCGGCGGCAGTTCATGCGGCCGGGCTCAGACTGGGATTTTATTATTCTGGAAGAGACTGGTACAACCCCTACTACCTGACCGACCAGCACTACCGTTATCTGGAATACTACTTCGGCCAAGTCAGCGAACTGCTCACCCGCTACGGCCAGGTGGATGTGCTCTGGTTCGACAGCCTGGGCAATAGCTCCCTCAACCAGTGGGATCCCCGCACCATGATACGCCGCATCAAGCAGTACCAGCCGGACATTCTGATCAACAACCGCATGAACAGCACCCGCGGAGGCAATAAGGAACCGCTGCCCGATGATTTGAAAGGGGATTTCCTGACGCCGGAATGCAAGCTAGGCCCCTTCAACACTCAAACGCCTTGGGAAAGCTGCATGACCGTGGCGGATATCCCCGGCACCCGCTGGACGGGCAACTGGTCCTACACATCCAACGCAACAACCAAACCCGTCGAAACCTCCATCAGATTCCTGATCAATAACATTGTCAAGGACGGCAACCTGCTTTACAACATCGGTCCCACTCCACTGGGAACATTTGATCCGAAACAGGCTGAAACTTTTCTGTCCATGGGAAAATGGATTGCTTTCTACAAGGAGGCCATTTACAACACTCGCGGAGGCCCCTACAGGGACCAGCCATGGGGCGGCAGTTGCTACAGAGCGGATCACAACGGCAAAAAAACCGTTTACCTGCACGTCAGCCCGCTGATTGCCCGACAGGGAAAAGAGCTGAAGGGAAATACCCCCCTGTTCATCAAAGATATCGGGGAAAAATTCACGAGAGCGACCCTCATTGTGAACGGTACCGGAAACGGAAAATTCGTCAGGCTTGAAAAGGAAGGAGACCAGTACAAAATCACTTTGCCCGAGGGTGTCACCTGGGACAGGCTGGATACCGTCATCAAACTTCAATAACCCGCTCTTCCAAGAAAACAGCATGCCTTTCCCGCACTCTCTCCTAGACCGGATTTTTATTACCGGAGAATAGTGTTGCCGCCACACGGTACTCTTGCCTATCCCATATACCCGGCCTGACGGAACCGGCATCAAATCCTGCCTTTCGCCACTCCCGCAGCAGAAGCGCCGAAAACACGCGCCGCAGGAGAACAGCGCCCCTCATAAGCCACAGTGCCTCCTTTTCATCATCCCTTTTGAGTAACCGGAGAAACAGGGGGAAAGCAAAACCCCGCAACGGCAGAAAACCGTTGCGGGGCTGTTTTCCCAAAGCAAGGGAAAAGAAAAGCGGCTTTAATTATTTGCCCTGCGCCTTTTTGGCAGCGTCAATCTGGGCCTTGATCTTATCCTTGTTGGCAAGAATGCCGGCCTTGATGCGGGGGGCCTGCATTCCGGCTTCCGTTCCCGGCTTCAACTCGGCCACCTTATCCAGAATCAGAACGGCGCCGTCCACGTCACCGGTGGAATTCAGGTAGGTCCCGAACTCCATCATCAGCAACTCCTGCTGTGTTTCCGGCAGAAGCTTGTCGCGGTCGGGATATGCCTTAACCACCTGAAGGGCTTCCGCAGGCGTAGTCTTGTCCGTCAGCTTGCCGGCAAGATAATTTTGAACATCTTTCCGTTCCTTTTTAAGCTGGTCGGAGAGGGCGTCTGCAGCTTTCAGGCCGGACTTGTCATCCTTGTCCAGCTTCTTGATTTCCGCTTTCACGTCACCATAAAAATTGTCCACATATTCCTGAGGAGCCAGCTTGAGCACTTCCATCAGAGCGGCAACTTTCGCTTCATCCGTAGCAGCCTTGGCAACATTCGCTTCCGCGGCATTAAGAGCTTCCTTGTTCTTCAGGGCATCCTGCATGGCTTTCATGACATCATCCCCGGAGCGCCCTCCAACAAATCCCCCAAAAGGCTTGCCGGAAGCGTCCGCAAACACAACGGTCGGGAATCCCCGCACGCCGTACTGCTGGGCAAGCTTTTCATTGGCGGCTTTCATTTCCTTGGACTGTTCCTTGCCGCGCGGATAATCCAGCTCCACCAGCACGAAATTTTTCTGCGCTTCCTTCTGGAAGTCAGGCTTGCTGAATACGTTGGCGCGGAGCTGCATGCAAGGAGGGCACCAGTCGGAACCGGTGAACTCAATCATTAAATCCTTTTTCTGTTCGGCGGCCTGTTTTTTGGCGGCATCCATATCGGTAATCCACCCTTCCGCGGCAAAGCAGGGAGCGACGCAGGCGGCAACAACAATTGGCAGAATTTGTTTAATCATATCTACAATTCAATATTGTAGAATCGGACAGCCCGCGTCAATCCCCTGTTCAATCATTTTTAGAAAATCTCCAAAAGGGTGCGTCTTCCGCAGGGAAGTCCGCATCCGGCCGATGCCGGAAAAACTGATGCCCCATAGGAAGACGGTGTCATTATTGAAGCAAATCGGGAGTTGCCTTTCAGCCTGTTTTCACTTATGTACAGAACCTATCATGAACACGGTTTTAATCATTGGAGCAGGCGGCGTTGGGCATGTGGTAGCCAACAAATGCGCCCAGCTGCCGGATATTTTTCAAAACATTCATCTGGCCTCCCGCACGAAGAGCAAATGCGATGCCGTTGCGGAGGACGTACGCTCCAGAACGGGCGTCAGCATCACTACCCATTCCGTAGATGCGGACGACGTGCCCGCCACCGTAGCCCTCATCCGGGAAATCAAGCCGCAGCTGCTGATCAACGTAGCCCTGCCCTACCAGGATCTCACCCTGATGGAAGCCTGCCTGGAAACCGGAGTCAACTACCTGGATACCGCCAACTATGAACCCCGTGACGTAGCCAAATTCGAATACTCCTGGCAATGGGCGTACCAGGAGCAATTCCGCAAAGCCGGGCTTTTTGCCCTGCTGGGTTCCGGCTTTGACCCAGGCGTCACCAATGTATTCACGGCATGGGCTCTCAAGCATCACTTTGACGAAATCCATACGCTGGACATCATTGACGTCAATGGCGGCAATCATGGCAAGGCCTTCGCCACCAACTTCAACCCGGAAATCAACATCCGGGAAGTAACGGCGCCCTGCCGCCACTGGGAAGACGGAGCCTTCCGGGAAACCGCTCCCATGAGCATGCACCAAAGTTTCACCTGCCCGCAGGAAGTGGGCACCTATGAAATCTACCGCATGTACCATGAAGAAATGGAAAGCCTGGTCAAGCACATCCCCACCATCCGCCGGGCTCAATTCTGGATGTCCTTCTCACCGAACTACCTCAAGCACCTGGAAGTGCTTCAGAACGTGGGTATGACCCGCATTGACCCGGTCATGTACAACGGAGTTGAAATCATCCCGCTGCAATTCCTCAAGGCCGTTCTGCCGGACCCCGGGGACCTGGGCAAGACGACCAGGGGAAAAACCTGCATCGGCAACGTCATCACCGGAATCAAGGACGGTCAATTCAAGGCTGTGTACATTTACAACATTTGCGACCATGAACAATGCTTTAAAGAAGTAGGTTCCCAGGCCATTTCCTATACCACAGGGGTTCCGGCCATGATCGGCGCGGAAATGATCCTTACGGGCAAATGGACTGGCGCAGGAGTCTTCAATATGGAACAAAATGATCCGGATCCCTTCATGGACGAGCTCAACAGGCGCGGCCTACCCTGGCACTGCGTGGAACTCACGGAAGAACAGGCCAAAACCCTGAAGGTCAACCAGCAATAAATTTCAGCAAGCGCTGTGGGCATCATCAAAGCCGGACATTGAATTTCCAATGTCCGGCTTTTCCGTTTCCAGCGGGGAACAGAATTCCCCAGGACAGCACGTCAACGCCTGCCTCCGGGAAAAAGAAAAAGCCCCGGACGGCGTCTTTCCGCCTCAGTCATAATTTTCTGGCGGGAAGAGCAGGCAGGTTGTAAAAAACCAGTGCCATGAAATATCTTGCGTTATTTCTCATGTTCCTGCTTCAGCCGGTACTGGCGGAAGATACAGCCCCATGGAAAATAGCGATCATCGGCGATACGCACGACTCCCCCAAGCGTATGGAAGGAAGCGAGGGAGTAGCAGTCAACTTCATCAAAACCCTCTATGGGGAAATCCTGAAACACAACGTGGACATGGTCGTCCAGGTAGGGGACATGGCGGATATTGAAGGAAGCGCCCCCGTCAAGGGACTCGCCAAACGCAAGGAACTCAACAAAATTCTGAGAGAAAAAGGCATCCCCTTTTATGCCGTGCGCGGCAATCATGAATCCCTTCCTTTCCGGGCGGAACAATTCCGGGAACTCTTCCTGCCTACGCGGAAGCAGGGCACCAAAGGGCTGGCTACCAGAAAGTTGAACTACGGCATCCGCCATAAAAACGCTTCCCTGTATTTCATGGATATTGACCTCACCCCCGACCAGCTCGTGGACTTCAGTGCGTGGGTCAAACGCAACAGAAGCAAGGCCAACACCGTTCCGAGGCACTGCCTGGTCTTCACCCACCGCACCCTGCAGACGCCCATGCAATTCCGGGAATGCCTGTGGGGCCGTTACAACGACAGCGCGGCGGAACAGCAAAACATCTTTTACCGCAACCTCCGGGATGCCGGAGTGCGCTTCGTCGTCACCGGACACCTGCACGCCCATGACCTGTATATGATTACCTCCCCGGACGGACAAAACACCCTTACCTCCCTGATCTGCGCCCCTGCGGGGAACAAGGTTCTTCCCATCCCTTTTCTGCTGCCTGCAAAATCCCGGGTAAAAACCCTGCAATACCGCTCCGGCATTACGGCCTACTATATCCTGACCATTTACCCGGATTCCATGACCCTGGATACCTACGCCGCCCCCAATAACGGCACTACTGACGAAGGCCCCCAAAGCGGAGAGTTCAACAAATTGAACTCCTACGCAATTCCGATGGATTAGAACATACTGCGGCCCCCGTTTCTTCCATAACGCAGCATCCCGGAATCTGCCTGCTCCCGTCCGCTATGCACCCTGGCGTCCCTGGCGGAACAATGAAATTTCCGGAAATTTCCCAATCCCCCATGTTATTTCATATGCCCGGAGCCACGGGACTTTATCTTTCTATCGTGCTGGCGCCCCCGGTCGCCCTTATATAAAAACTCCGTTCTTCCATCGCGGCCTACAGTACGGTCAATCAGGTCTCCGATTTCCTGGTCAGCGTACCCGGCCTTCTTAAGATACTTAACCACTTCACCAGCCTGCCCCGGATAAAAACGGGCCAGCATCCCCACAAACGCAGGTCCCAATCTCTTTTCCAAATGATACTTACAATTGTTATTTCTGTCTTCATTAGACAGCAGCTTATTGTTGTAATAAATTGATCGGGGATCAGCCCCGCGAAATAAACTCAGTTTTCGTTCCTGAACCAGTCTCAAGGTTCTTTCGGCACTCATTTTATCGTATTCCTCCTTCATCCTGGCCTGTTTCTGCTTTAATTCCGGATCATACTGAGTCCTGAATGTTTTCAATACGGCCGCTCCATATTCTGCCCAGATTCTGCACAGCTCCTTTCTCTTTACGCCGCATCGGGAAACGATTCCGGATATATCCCAGGATAAAACGTTCATCCATTCCACAACCCTAGCCTTCAGCTTATAATCCATGTTATCATATAAGCCGTCCTTCGGAGTATTCTCATCATAATTCAGAGGAAATACGTCCATTGAAGAGACAGCGTAAAAAATCCAGGACAACACCCTGACGTCTTCTGCGTTCACATCTCCAGCTCCCTTGGAACTAAAGGCGCCAAGTTTCTTCCGCGCCTCCCGGTAACAATCCGGCAGCTCTTTTTCATGCAACAGGGAAAGAAACTCCTTCTTTTCCTGAGGAGACGTTTTGAATGCGGAGATGCTGTCGGGCAACGGAAACCGGAGCTGGGCAGGCTTTCCTTCAGCAGTATTTCCCAAATATATATCAGCGGAATATACCTCTGTTTCCGTTTCAATCCTCAACGCGCCGAAATCCTCTTCCTCCACGTCCGCAAAGGAAAAACCGCACAGGGAAACCGCACAACCTATTAAAAGAATTCTTATATTTTTAACAACAACCGCCATCAGACGCAGATGATACCTTATTGCCATTTCCCATTATTCCATAGCAAAAAATTCTAACATTCCGCAGTTTTTTCCTGCTAAAAGATTCTGATGCTCTTCACGCCATAATACATCGCCGCGCCTCTGTTGACGTAGTCTTCCGGGTTTTGCGACAGGTCTACCCAGAAAATGAAAGAACACCAGGGGGAGGGAGGAGAGAGGGGAGGAACAACGATTTCCTGAATACCGGCCTTTTTCTGCTCCAGAACCAGGCGGACGCGCTTTTCATGCTGCCGGAACAGAAGCAGATGATCATGAAGGGTTGAAAAAACGCATATTCCGGACAACACCAGAAAAACGGCCACAGTTATCTGCGGACGGGGCACGGCACTGGGGATGCCGTACCACATACGAAGAAGAACCAGCACGCCGACGCCGAACAGCAGGGTGGCGGAGAACATGGCATGGTCCGCCGGAATGACGGCGGCGGCGAAAGAAAGAGCCATGGCATAAGACGCCAGAATATATGCCGCCGCTATTCCAAGGGAAATTTTCCATGCCCGGAAATAGTTCCGGTCCTTGCGAAAACTTTTCCAGAGAACCCAGGCAGCCGCCACGCCCAGCAACACCGGAAGAGCCAGGTATTCATGCATCCGGAACAGGAGCGAAGGGAGAGCTTCCCATCTGCTCCAAAAACCGGAAAGGGGTTCCGCGCAGCCGGGAGTGGCGGAATGCATCCGCGCGGAAATGCCGGGCGCAAGCAGCATGCACAGAGAACCTGCCACCTGGAACACAAGGCCCGCATAAAACCACAGGGGAAGTTTTTCCTTCCGCACCAGGCGGACAAAAACAAACAAGGCTCCCAGCAAAAGCCAGGTTCCCGGAATATTGTTTTCATTGGTCATGCCTGCCGGAAATCCCAGAACAGCCGCAGCGGCAAACTTTCCCCAGCCACTGTTTCTTCCGGAATCTCCCTTTCTCCCGGATTCCGCGTCGTCCAGCAAACCGCGGTACAGACACAGAAAGCCCAGCCAGACGGAGGCGCCCCAGGAATAGTTGGTGGCGCCGGAGAGCCAGTAAATCGTGACGCCGGGCCTGGCCGTGCACGTGAACAGCAGGAGAAGCCCCAATCCGAACAGACGCACGTCCGGCCAGGAACGGGGATCCACCCTGCGCCCGGAAGCCAGATAAAACATCATCAGCGCAAGACCGACCTGTACAAAGGGGTTGAGCAGCATGAAGAGCCATTTTCCCGCCGTCGCTACGGCAAAGGCCAGGTATTCCCCGATTCTGGGATTCCAGGTCATGTAGGAGGCTACGCAGCGCTCCCAGACCAGGCTGAAAGAGAAGCAGTGCTCCATGCCCGTCAGGGCATGATGGTACGTGTCGGAAGTGAGAGGACTCCACCAGCTGAGCAGCGCCGTATACAATAAGGCGGCTGCGGTCAGCGCCCAAAACCACACCCTGGACGTGCGGGGGGACATCATCAGCTAGGATCCGGTTTCCTTTTCCGCAGTGCGGGAGGCAGATCCAGGTCTTCCCCATCCAGAATAAGGGGGCGCACACGGGCAAAAAGGCCGTGGCCCGCACGATCTTCCTCTCCTTCCTCCGGAGGCAAGCCTTCCTCCAGCTCCTTGATGTCAGGCATCGGGACTGACTCCAATTCCGGCTCCGCCTCCGTTTCGGAAATTTGCGCAACAGACGCGGACTCCCGGAGCGTCTCCTCTTCATCCGGAATCCCGGGAACGGGCCTTACGGGCACCAGTTCCTCTTCCAATTCACGTTCATCCCTCCTGGGGACGGGAACAGGGGCGGAAGGATCCGGCTCCGGATGCCGTTCCGGTTCGTCAACCGGGGCAGGAGGTGCAGGCTGAATAATGGTTTTCCCCTCTCCGAGGAAAGATTTTTCCTCCGGCACAAGCACTGTCTGCGACGCCACTTCCCGCTGAAGCACAACAGACGGGGAAACAGATGTCTCTACCACAGGCACGGCGCCCAGCACGGTCAGGGACAGGCGGTCTTCCGTCTGCTGCTCCACGGAAGCGCCGATGTGAAGGCGCACCCCCTTCCCCAGGATTTCCGCCACCCCGTCCACCAGGGCTTCCAGGCGCTGCAGTGTCAGGGATGCTCCGCCGCGCACCAGAACCAGGACATCATCCACTTCCCCCAAACGTTTTTCCAGAAAGAGAGGGGAATGCCGGACCTGATCCAATATGTCCGCCACGGAAGCATCCGCAGACGCTTCACCCACGCCAAAGGAGCAAATTCCTTTTCCCGTTCCGGCTACGCTGAGCAGGTCGTCCAATCCCACCCGGAGCAGGTTTCCGGAAGAATTCAACAGAGACGGCACAATAAGCACGGCACGGGCTATAAGGGCGTTAACTACGGAAAAGGCTTCCAGCACTCCCCTGTCGGGGTCTATGAGACCTTCCATGGCGTCATTGTCAAACCGCAGCACCATGTCGGAATACAGGGCAAGGCGGGACAGCGCTTCATCCGCCTGGACAGCGCGCCGTTCCCCTTCAAACCTGAAGGGACGGATGACAACGCTGACGACATAAGCCCCCTGTTCCTTGGCCAGACGGGCCGCTTCCGGAGCCACGCCGGACCCTGTTCCCCCGCCCAGCCCGGCGACAAGAACAGCCAGGGCGCTGCCTTCCAGAGCACGGAGAATGGAAGACTCGCTTTCACAGGCCGCCTGGGCTCCTACGGAGGCGTCTCCGCCGGAGCCGAGCCCTCTGGTAAGCCTGGCGCCCAGATGGATCTTGCACGGAACGGCTGAAGCGTTCAAGAGCCGGGCATCAAGATTCATGGCACAAACGGAAGCTGGCTGAGGGGACAGCAACAACACTTCTTCCATTACCTTGGTGCCTGCGGCCCCTATGCCGCACAGGCAGATTTTTCCGGGCAGGCCGGACAGCCCCTGGGGAGAAATTTCCAGCATGGTTGTTAATTTGGATAAAGGTTGATCAGGAGTTCTTCTTTCCGAAGAAACCCAGCATCCGGCCCAGCCAGCTGCGCTGTTGCGGCAGCTCGGCATCCAGAATCTGGGCATACCGTATCAGGCCTATGGCCGTGCAGTAGCGCGGATCGTCCAGGTAGGAAGGCGCTCCGTTTTTGACCAGCGTAGGCCGGCTGATGGCCACGCCGAACACGTGGGAGGCCAGTTCCCCCACACCGCGCATCAGGCTGGCGCCCCCGCACAGGTACACGCCGTGGCAGCGGTTGCCCTTGAAAGTATCCTTGGGCAGGGAGGATTTGACCAGATTGAAGATTTCCAACAGACGGGAACGGATGATTTCATTCAGCACGTTGCGTTCGATGGCGGCATCCTTCATATGCCCCTCTCCACGCACGCGCACCATCTCGTTGGTTTTCCCGGAAAAGCTGTTGGCGTCCCCTTCCGTTTTCTTGAGCAACTCCGCCTGGGCCAGCGGAATGCCGGTCATCAGCGTGATGTCATTGGAAATGTGGTCGCCGCCCAGCGGCACGCATCCGGAGGCCACAAGCTGGCCGTCCAGGTAAAGCACATAGTCTGTCGTGCCCGCTCCCATGTCAATAAGCAGAGCGCCCGCCTGCTTGACCTGCCTGTTGAGTACAAACTGGGCCGTGGCAATGGGGGCAAAAACCACATCCGCAATATCCAGCGGGACTTCCCGCACGCAACGGAAGGAGTTGGTGATGCGGGATTTGATTCCGTGGATGATATGGCAGTCGATGTCCAGGGTTCTTCCGGTCAATCCGGCGGGATTGGTCAGGTTCTCCTGCCCGTCCACGGAAAAGAGGCCGGGCACGCGGTGCAGGACGAATTGTTCCGGCCCCAGGGCGACGTCCCGGGCGATTTCCGTCACCTCGTCCATATGCTCCTGGGAAATAATGCTTTCGTCCGGGGGGAGACGGAATGTCCCCCGATTGTTCTGTCCCACAATATGGGCTCCCGTCACGGACAGATAGACGGTCATGATATCCACGTCCGCATGGTCCTGGGCCATGTTCCACGCATCGTAAATGCACTGGATGACCTTGGAAGTGTCTTCAATCTCTCCGCGAACCACGCCCTCGCTAGGAACCTCACCCACGCCGATGATTGTCACGGTCGCATCCGGCTTCACTTCGCCTACGACCATGCAAGTCTTGCTTGTCCCTATCTCAAGCCCTACGTGAATTTTTGTCTTAGCCATGAAAGTCAAGGAACTATCAACGTCCTCGCACCAGATAGCACATTACTTTCCATTATTCAAGAAAGCCTGCGCGAACATACGCAGAAAACGCGGTTTTCCTCCGCGCAGCCCCGGTTCAAAGGCCTGTAGGATGGCGCACCAGGAAGTTTCTGGTATTGCGGCCGTCCACTCTCCAGCGGGGACCTTCGCCGCGGCGCCCGCTTCCCGTGGTGTCAAACCGGAGGCCGCAGATGACCATGAAGACGTGTCCGTTTTTGGCATAAATGGAAATCCAGTCCCCGGCGCCTTTCTGCCCGTAATTCAGGAAAAGCCTGGAATGGCGGGTGGACGTGAGCAAACCGGCTTCCTTCAGCACAAAGGAAGTGCTGCCGGAACAGTCATAATGGGTATCATAATGCCTCCTGTGCCCCCCGCCCAGCCGGTACGGCTTGTTGACCAGGGAATTGGCTGCTGCAATGGCGCGCTTGACCTGCGAAGGGGCATTTCTGGGGGGAATGGCTTTCCCGTTGTGCAGCACGGCCGTCTTGCCGGGCACAAAGTGGTAGGCGGGAAGACGCGCAGGAGCTTCAACTTGTTGCTGGGAGGAGCAGGAAGAGAGAAAAAGGCCGGCCAAAAGGGCACCAGCCACGGAGAGAGTTCTGTGGGCCGCAAATGTCATAAGAATTATAAACTGCGGAATTCCCGCCCCCTTGGCAAGAAAATAAATTTCCCCCGTCCACATTACATGGTAGACGGGGGAAAGAAATCAGCAATATTTAGCCCTAGGAACGGCTGTGGGCATCCTTCTCCACAGCCGCCCACAGGGAATCCAGGGAGGCCTGGACCTCCGTCAATGCTTCCTTCACAGGGGCGCCCGGTTTCCCGTGCCCGAAGAGGTAGTATTTAATCTTGGGTTCCGTTCCGGAGGGGCGCACCGCAAAACTGCGGCCGTCCGCCAAATCCACAAAAATCATTTTTTCCGCCGGAATGGGATCGCCTTCCGCATCCACCAGGTCGCCTCTGGAAAAATCCCGGATGCCGCTGACGGTTACGCCGTCCACTTCCGTAGGAGGATTGGAGGAATAGGAGGCGGCAAGGGCGGCGATTCTGGCCGCGCCGTCTGCGCCTTCCATCACCAGTGATTTGCCCATTTCCAAATACACACCGAACTGCTCAAAGAGTTCATGCAGCAGTTCCAGAAGGCTCTTGCCGATGCTTTCCGCATAAGCGGCCAATTCCGCAAAAATGATGGCGGCGGAGTTGGCGTCCTTGTCCCGCACAAAGTCCTGGGCCAGGTAGCCGTAGCTTTCCTCCCCGCCGAAGACAAAGTAACGGCTGTATTCCAGGCGCAGGGCACGCGTTTGTTCCTCGCTCATCCTGCGGTAGCCTTCCCGTTTTTCCGCCGGAATGGCCTGTTCATATTTACCGAGTTTCTGGGCAATATACTTGAACCCCGTGAGCACGTTGACCACTTCATAACCAAAGTGGTGGCCGATGGCATCCTGAAGCCCCGTCGTCACAAAGGTTTTCACCATCACGGCACGGGAACGGTTGGAGTCATTGATGATGCCAAGATCGGACATGCTCATGCAGCGGTACCACGCCAGCAGGGAGCCGATCTGGTTGCCGGTCAGCAGGTGCATTTTGCCGTCTTCCCCGCGCACAGCCACCCCCATGCGGTCCGCATCCGGGTCCGTGGCGATGACGATATCCGCCCCAGAAGCATCCGCCTGTTCAATGGCCAGGGCCAGAGCCGGCGGATTTTCCGGGTTGGGGGAAGCAACCGTCGGGAAACGGCCGTCCTGCACATCCTGCGCCGCCACGGTCTGCACGTTGCAGCCCAGTTCCTTCAACAGGGGCACGATGATATGGCCGCCCGTCCCGTGGAGGTTGGAATAAACGATCTTAGCCCCTCCCCTGTTGAAAAGCTCCGGACGGAGCAGCACGGTTTTCAAGCGATCCATGTAAATACGGTCAAAGGAGGAATCCAGCACATGAAGAGTTCCGCGCCGGTCTTCCGGCAACGGTTCATATTCTTCGGAAGTCAGGGAATTGACCTCCTTGATCACGGCCTTGTCATGCGGAGGCACAAGCTGGGCCCCATCATTGAAGTAAGCCTTGAAACCGTTGTCATGGGAGGGGTTGTGGCTGGCGGTCAGCACCACGCCGGAATCCGCATGGAGTTCCCGGATAGCAAAGGAGATTTCAGGAGTGGCGCGAGGACTGTCGAACAAGTAAATGTCACAACCCAGGTCCGTGCCGATTTTTGCGCAGAATTCGGCAAAGTCACGGGAAAAGTGGCGCGTGTCGTGTCCGATGACCAGGCGGGGCTTCCTGCCCGGGTCCGTAGCCTCCACATGCTTTTTCACATAAATAATCAGGCCCCGCATTGCCCGTCCCACATTGAAGTAGTTCATGCAGGCGGTTCCTACGCAGGGATATTCCGGGCGGCCGTTCACGCCGCCGTTCCCCTGCTCGGCCCGGGTTACGATGCTGCCGATGGTGCGTCCCCGCAGCCCCCCCGTTCCGAAGGCCAGCGTTTTGTAAAAACGGTCGTTCAACTCCTGCCATTCCCCGGCGGCAGCCAGCTCCTCTACGGCCTCGCGTGCTATGGGGGATTTGGTTCCATCCAGCAGAAGGCGGATATTGGTCCGGGAAGACTCCAAAAGCTTCCCTTCTTTAACGGCATTCATCAGGGATTCGTCCAGTGTATTCATGCTGGCGGAATAGTACATCATGCCCCTTGTTTGACAATAGCTCTTTCCATCATGGCCTGAGAAAAAAACGCCATATTCATCCCGGTGCGGGCGCGGGGAACGCTTTCCTTCCCGTCCCCTTTTTATTTAAAGGGACTGGCGGTCATACAACTCCCGGTACAACGGGCATGAGGCATAAAGCTCTGCATGGGAACCGTCCCCGACGATGCGTCCGCTCTCAAACACCAGAATGCGCGTCGCCACGCGGATGGAACTGAAACGGTGGGCCACAATAAGCGCCGTCCTTCCCTCCACCAGCCGGTCCAGTTCCTGCTGGATCAGGGCCTCGCTTTCCGCATCAAGGGAAGCGGTGGCTTCATCCAGAATCAGAATGGGAGCATCCTTCAGGAAAGCGCGGGCAATCGCTATACGCTGCCGCTGGCCTCCGGACAGCCCGCTTCCTCCGTCACCAAGCATGGTCTGGTAGCCGTCCGGCATGCCCATGATAAAGCCGTCCGCAGCTGCGGCGCGCGCCGCAGCCACCACCTCATCATCCGCAGCGTCCTGCCGTCCCAGCCGGATGTTTTCCATAATGGTGCCGTGGAACAGGACGGGGTGCTGGGAAACGAAGGCGATATTTTTGCGCACATCGTGCAGGGAAGCGTCCCTCACATCCACGCCATCCACGCGCAGAGTTCCGGAACTAACGTCATAAAACCTGGGGAGAAGGCTGGCAAATGTTGTTTTTCCGGCTCCGCTGGGCCCTACCAGCCCCACTACTTCCCCGGGGCGGATATGCACGTTTATGCCGTCCAGCACCTTGCGGGCACCGTCATAGGAGAAGGAAACGCCGTCATAGTCCAGACGGCCGGCGGCGCGTCCCATAGGAACGGGGTCAGCGGCCTCCGGCATGGTATCCGGTTCTTTCAGGAGGTAATTGATGCGTTCCAGGGAAGCGTAAGCGCTCTTCAAATTGGTAAGCGTCACACCCAACCGTTTGAGAGGGTCGTAACACATGAACAGGGCGGCGGCCAAAGCAGTAAAATCAGCTTTGGTGATGCCCATTTCATGCCCCCTTACCAGCAAAACGCCCAGACCCAGCGCCGTCACCATTTCCAGCACGGGAACCAGGAAGTGCCTGTACTTCACCGTTCTGAGATTGATTTTGAAAAAACGCTGAATCAGCCCCAGGAAAAGATTTACCTGCTGTTCCTGCATTCCGTAGGAACGGATTTCACGCTGGGAAGCTAAATTTTCCTGGGCTGCGGCCGTAATATTGCCCAGTTCGTCCTGAGCCTGTTTGGACTTCTTCATCACGCGGCGGCCGAAAAAGCGGATGGGCCATATGGCCAGCGCAATCAGCCCCAGATTCATCAGGACCACTGCCGTATTCGGATCAACAAATACCTTGTACACCAGGAAGGCAAGGGCGGTCAGCAGAGTCAGGGGCTGCTTGATGATGTCATTGGCCGCTACCACCAGCCCCCCCTGCACGTTAGCGGCGTCATTGATGAGGCGGCTGATCAGGTCCCCCCGTTTCTGGCGGTCAATGAAGGAAAGGGGCAGCGTCTGCAATTTGGAAAAGGCGTCCAGCCTGATCGCCTCCAGCACTTTCATGCTGACGATGCTGATCCAGTACACGTTGAAGAACGTGCCTATGCCACGGACGGCGAAGACCAGAGGCAGCAGGGAACATACGGCCAGCAGCACCGCCAGGTGCATGTGTTCCGGGGCCACCAGCCGGGCGATCATGTCCTGAAGCTCCGGGGGAATCTGTGTATTGTCAAACACCACCGGAAATACTTTGGCAATCATCAGCGGAAAGCCGAAACCGCTGGCGGCGGCAGCCAGAGCCCCGGCAGCCAGAGCGGCGATGAACAGCTTCATCACGGGCTTCAAATACCGCGCATATTCAAAAAACTGGCTTAACATGGAGCGCCTCCTTCCTCCTCCGCAACCATCTGCTGCTTATTGTAAAGTTCCCGGTACAGGGGAGAAGAAGCCATCAGCTCCTCATGCGTGCCGTCCGCAACCACACGGCCTTTCTCCAGCACCAAAATGCGGTCCGCCATGCGGATGGTGCTGAAACGGTGGGCAATAATGAACGTCGTGCGGCCGGAAGCCAGTCTCTCAATCTCCTTCTGAATCTGCTCCTCGCTCTTCATATCCAAGGAAGCCGTGGCCTCATCCAGCACCAGGATGGGAGCGTTTTTCAAAAAGGCCCTCGCCAGGGAAACGCGCTGCCGCTGGCCGCCGGAAAGGCCCTCCCCCATTTCCCCGATCATGCGGAAATACCCTTCCCCCGTCTCATTGATAAAACTGTCCACGGCGGACATGCGGCCGGCTTCCTCCACCTCCGCGTCGGAAGCGTCCGGACGGCCGATGCGTATATTGTCCGCCACGGAGCCGCGGAACAGAACGGGATACTGGGAAACCAGCGCTATGTGGGAAAGAAGTTCCTTTTTACTCATCTCCCTCACGTCGATGCCGTCCACCTTCACGCTGCCGGAAAGGACATCATAAAAACGGCACAGCAAATTAATGAAAGTCGTCTTCCCCGCTCCGCTGGGACCGACCAGGGCCACCACCTGCCCGGACGGAATGCGGAGATCAATGTTCCTCATGACAGGAGAGTCCTGCTGGTAACCGAAGCAAACGTTACGGAACTCCACTTCCCCCTTCCATGCCGCCGGGATCCTTGGGTTTTCCGGTTCGGGAACGTCATCAGGAGCATTCAGCACGTGGTTGATGCGTTCCAGACCGGCATTAAGGGTTTCCGCCTTGTTATGGACGGCCCCCAGCTTCTTGACCGGCTCATAGCAAAGATACATGGCCGTAGCCAGCGCGGCAAAATCCCCCATGTTCATGCCGTTCATGTTGCCAACCAGCAGGGTGGCGGCCATGGCTATGGCGCTGACGAACTCAATCAAAGGGGTCAGCAGGCTCTGCCACCTAACCGCGCCGATGGATGCCTGGATGTAACGGCGGATCCTGTCCCTGAACAGCCTTATCTGCTGCTGTTCCAGTTCAAAGGCCCGGATATCCCGCTGGGAAGAAAAATTCTCCTGGAGCGTGGAGGAAAGGTCCCCCTGGCTGGACTGCACTACCCGGGCGCGGGCAAGCATTTTCCTGCCGATGTACCGGATGGGAATCACGCAAACGCCTACCAGGAGCATATTCGCCAGCAGAATAAGAAACTGCTCGCTGACGGAGGCCCTGTAAATCAGAAACCCTAACGCGGCCAAAAGAGTCAGGGGCTGGATAATAAGGTCATTGGCAATCTGTACCAGGCCGCCCTGGAGAAACTGGGTATCCTGCATCAGGCGGCTCAGCAGGTCCCCCTTCTGCTGCCGGTCATGAAAAGCCAGGGACAAATCCTGATACTTTCTGTACACCTTGAGCCGCAATGTCTCCAGCACTCCCAGCCCTATTTTGGAAAGCAAATAGACATTGACAAAAGAAGACAGGCCGCGCACCACCACCACCAGCGGGAGCATAGCCGCCGTGGCCCACACCGTCACCAGGGGCAGGTTTTCCGGGCTCACATACCACAAGAGCACCCGTTCCGCCCACGGAGGCAGCGGTTTCCCGTCAAAAATCACGGGAAACATCTCCTGTAAAATCACCGGAATGCCAAAACCGCTGGAAACAGCGGCCACAATGCCTCCGACCACCGCCCACACCAGCGTACCCTTATAAGGAAGAAGATACTCGCGCCACAATGCCCTGGCGCGCTGGATGGAGGATTCCTGCCCCTCTGTTGACTGTTTCCTCATAAGTATTCCGGATGGCCGCGCCCGGGAACGGACGGCGCGCAATCGGCAGGGATCATACCATGAAGACCGTGAATGACAAGCTCCTTGCGATAAAAACTGCATGGGTAAATGCCTAGCGGGCAGACCTCCGGGCATCCCGGCTTGCCCGCCACCCCGTAATGGTCTACCTTTCCGTCGCATGCTGAAGACAGGATTAATCCAACCGGAAACCATTCCCGGCCACTTTCCCCGAAATCTCAGAACCATCGTGGAACTGTACCGTTCCTGCCTGGACGCAGGCGCGGAGCTCGTCCTCTGTCCGCCGCTGGCCCTCAGCGGCGTGCATACCGGGGAACTGGCTCTGCGCAGCGGCTTCCGGACCCAGCACCGGGCGGCCTTGGCCTATCTGGCACGGGAAATAGCGGACGTCCCCCTGCTGCTGGGAGCGACGGACGCGGAAGGCATAAGATTCCACCTGTTGAGGAACGGCCTTTCCTTTCCCCGGCAGGCCGTTATCCCGCCCTCCCCGCATGGAAAAGAACGCGTTCCCGTCTTTGGCATCTGGAGAACGGAGGATGAGGCAGTTTTTTCCATCGCCCCGTGGGGAGAAATTCCTCCGCCGCACGTTTCCGCCACATGCCTGCTGCTCCGCACGCCTGCCAATGCATGGCATGAGGGATTGCTGGAACAGGATGAGGAAGAAGCCCGCCTGACGGCGCGGGAAACAGGCCTGCCCGTATTCACGGCCCGCCTGGCCGGGGGAGAAGGTCCGTTTCTGCTGCCCGGCGCATCTTCCGTATGGTCCGGCAATGAAAATCTTCTCAAACGACTGCGTCTTTTTGAACGGGATTCCGCCGTCATTTCACCGGAAAACCCCACAGGAACGGACTCCCCTCTGCCCTCCCCGGAACAACAGCTCCGGCACGCCCTCCGCAAAGGAATGGAAGACTTCATTCTGAAAAGCGGGTACGGGGCCGTCTGCCTGAATTTGCTGAAAAATTCCGCATCCCTCCTGTTGGCGGAACTATTGAAGGAAACGTGCCCCTCTCTGGAAGTGACGGGGTTCCTCCCCTCCCTGCCCGGCATTCCGGAAGAGACACGGGAAAGAGTCCAAGCCTTCGCCGGCACGGCTGGCATTGGCGTACGGACGGTTTCTTTCCCCGCCAAAGCCGGAGGGCTGGACGAAAAAGCTGCAATCGCGTGGCTCATGCGCCAATGGGCGGAAGAAGAAGGCGCCCTGCTGCTCTCTTCTCTGACGGGGACGGATATCATGACGGCGCCCCGCTTTCTTCCAGCCGCTTTAGCCGCGGATTTCATGCCGCTGGGGGATTTATACGAAACGGAACTGGCAAACCTGTTCCCCGGTTTTATTTCTCCCGCTCCGGAGGCCGCCAGGCGCGACGGGTTTCTCATCCGCCTGCACCGGGAACATGAATCCGCCACGGAGCTGGCGAATCGGTTCCCGGAATCGGAAAGGGAAATCCGCCGTCTGCAGCGGCAGGGCCGCGCATCCGAATGGACACGCCTGAAACTGCCGCCGCGCCTCATGCTGCGCTCCATCCCCGGAACGCAGGAAACGCCTTATATCCATCGGTTGGCAGACTGACGCGGAACCTCCCTTTTCCTCCCGTGGCATACATTGCGCTTGCTCTTGAAGAGGAAGAAGTGATTAGTAGAAGCCATGCAATTCCATGTAGCAACCATGATCGGCCGCGCCGCTTTAAGGCTGGTTGACCGGTTGGGGTCAATCGGATTGCTGCTTTATCAAGTGGCTTCATGCATGTGGTCAGGCCAATTCCGGATGCGCGTGCTTGTGGAGCAAATTGCAAAAATCGGGGTGCAATCCCAGCCGGTGGTTATCATCACCGGCGCGTTCACCGGCGCGGTGCTGGAAGCCCAGACACTATTCCAGCTTCAAACGGTGAGAATGGAAACCATGGGCGGGGCCGTCGTCGCCGTGGGCATGTTCCGGGAGCTGGGCCCCGTCATCACCGGGCTGATGCTTGCGGGGCGCGTCGGATCCGCCATGGCCGCGGAAATCGGCACCATGAAAGTCACGGAACAGGTGGATGCCCTTAAATCCATGAATGTGGATCCGGTAGACTACCTGGTGAAGCCGCGGATACAGGCCATGCTTATTTCCATGCCCATCCTGATGATGGAAGCCGTTCTGGTGGGCATCGCCTCCGCGTACATCGTCAGCGTCACCGCCTTTAACGTAGACCAGGCCTACTGGATGCACTTCATGAGCAAATTCGTCACCATGGGGGACATCATCGTAGCCCTGGTCAAGGCTCTTGTTTTCGGCCTCATCATTTCCACCATCTCCTGCCGGGAGGGGCTGAACACCACGAACGGCGCCGTGGGCGTAGGCAAATCCACCATGCAGGCCATGGTGTACGCTTCCGTGGCCCTGCTCATCGCCAACTTTATCCTGACCATGATCCTCAACTCTTTCTTCCCCATGGGATTCATGAGATAGCCTTTCCCCGCCGCCATGCAGCCATTCATCCGCGTCCATCAGCTCAGACAAAGCTTCGGCACCCAGGAAGTGCTGAAAGGCGTAAGCTTTGACGTGGGCAAGGGAGAACTGATGGCTTTAATAGGAGGTTCCGGAGCCGGGAAAAGCGTCATTCTGAAACATCTGGACGGCCTGATGGACCCTTTGGACGGCTATGTGGAAATAGACGGCAGGCGCATCAGCGGCGCTCCGGAAAAAATCAAAAAGCAAATCCGCAGCAACATCGGATTCATGTTCCAGCAGGGAGCCTTATTCGATTCCTTGAGCGTGGGAGAAAACGTAGCCTTCCCCCTGCGGGAGGCGGGGATCAGGGATGAAAACGAACTGGACACCCGTATCTCAGCCGCTTTGGATTCCGTAGGACTGCTGGGACAGCAGGAAAAAATGCCGGCCAGCCTCTCCGGCGGCATGATCAAGCGCGTCGCCGTGGCCAGGGCAATCATTACCACTCCGGAATGCCTGCTCTATGACGAGCCCACCGCGGGCCTGGACCCCATCGTTACGGACAGCATCAGCTTCCTCATCCGGCAAATCTGCAAAGACAAAGGCATCACCACCGTCATTGTCTCCCATGACATGCCCAGCGTGATCCGCATCGCGGACAAAATCGTCTATCTCAGAAACGGTGAGGTTTACTGGACGGGAACTCCGGAAGAACTGTTGCACTCCAAAGACGAAATCCTGCAAAAATTCCTGTACGGGGACTCCGGGGAAAACTGGGCAACCCTGTCCGGCAAAAATGAAAACTTCCAACGGGTTCTGCTGGAACGGGCGGAACGGGAACGCAAACAATAACCATCTTGCCACAGAGCCATGAAACAGAAACTTAAACCGGAAACCTGGGTAGGCATCTTTCTGATCGTCGGGATCCTGATGATTATCGGAGTCATCCTGGGATTCGGCAACATCAAAACATCCAAGGAGCAAACCTACCCCATCAACATCATTTTCAAAGATGCGGCGGGGCTCATCAAGGATTCCCAGATACGCCTGGGCGGCGTCACGGTGGGGAAAGTCACCAAAGCCCCTGAACTCCTGCCTTCCGGCAATGAAGTCATGCTGGAAGCCAGCATCCAGAGCGACGTGAAAATCCAGCAAGGGTCCGTCTTCCGGGTGGACATGCAGAACATCCTGGGCGACAAATACATCGATATCGTCCCTCCGGCCCAGCCCACGCATGAATACATCCTTCCCCATGCCACCATCATCGGTCAGCCGGAAAGCGATTTCAGCAAAATCAAAAACAATGCCGTGGGCGCCACAGAGGAAATCCTGAAAATCCTCAAGCAAATCGAGAAAAATTCGGACAACATTGACGACGCCATCCTCAATATCGGAGAGGCGGCCAAAGGGCTGGCCCAGACGACCAGGCTGATCAACGAGGGCATCCTGAACCGGGAGAACATCCAGAACCTCGGCAGCGTACTGTCTCAAATAAACCGGGCGGGAGAACAGCTCCCCGGCCTCATGGAAGAAACGCGCTCCTCGGTCGCGGCCATGAAAGACACCGTCCGGGATGCCCGCAAACTCATTGCCGGAGCTGAAGAAAAGCTCAACACTCTGGACCCCGCCGTCAAGGCAATCCCCCCTACGCTGGCCGCTCTGAGGAAAGCATCTGAACAAATCTCCTCCTTCACGGCTGATGCACGTAAAAACCAGGGCTTTCTTGGGCTGCTTATGTACGATGCTCGCTTCCGGGCCAACGCTCAGGAATTCATCCGCAATCTGAGGGATTACGGCATTCTGAGGTACCGGAATCCTAACGAACCCCAAGTCAAACCGGACCCCCGCGGCGGTTTTTCAGGAAGCCGCCGCTGAGAGACCGCACAATTCCGGGTGAAGCCGCTTTACACACTTGCCAATAGTGGGAAGCGTGCTAAATAATTTCCAATGTGAGAGGCGAAAACATGTAAGTCGACATGTTTTTCAACAGGAACCAACCCTTAATACTCTAATCAACCATGCAAGACAACCAAACCGAACTTGAAACGACCGCAGCAGCAAACGACACTTCCTGCTCCTGCCCTTCCGCCCGCGAGCTTGCCGTCACCAGATTTCAACAGGCCAGGGCCTTCGCCGCAGCTAAAGTAAACCAAATCCGCAAGGCGGCTACGGAACAGGCCAGCACCATCTGCGACTACGCCCAGGAAAAGGGAGAAGTCATCCGTGACAAGGCCAAGAAGTTCCACGAAGCAGGCGAAGAATACGTGAAGGAAAAACCCACCCAGTCCGTGCTGATTGCCATGGGCGTGGGCCTTCTCATCGGTCTGCTTATCCGCCGTCGTTAATCCTCTCCCTTCATCCCGCGCCATGCGTGCCATGCGCATGGCGTCCTCCTTCCCCTTTCAAACCGAACCATGGGACTGATCGACAAACTCAAGCGAACCTTCGTCACCCCCCTTGTGGAGGAAAAGGAAGAAGGGATGGCCATGGTCCGGTCCCTCCGGGAAACCGGGACGGCAGCCCTGGCCCATGCGGAAGCCCTGGCCGCGCTGCTCAAACTGGAACTGAAGGAAGCGTCCAGCAGGCTGGGCAAAAAAACGGCCTTTCTCCTGATGGGCGCCTTCATGGCCTTCTTCGGCTATCTATTTCTGTGGTGCCTTCTGACTGTGGTCATGGCGTATTTCTGGGGAATCATCGCCGGGCTTGCCGTAACCACGGGCTTTCATCTCCTGGCCGCCGCAGCCGGGTTCATCCTTTTCAGCCGAACCCATGTAACGCCTATCGCTCCGGCGACGGCGGAAGAACTTAAAACGGATTTATCATGTCTGCAAATGGCTCTCAAGAAAAGCTCGCACTCCTGATGCGGGTGGCTTCCTCCCGGCTGGACATCGTCAATGAGGCGGACAGCCTGGTGCAAAAGACGCAGCAGCAGGCCGACCACTTCCGTAAATTGAAAAAAAAGGCCATGTCCCTGCCTGTAATCGGCTCTATTGTCGGAACGGTGGGAGGCATTCTTCTCATCCGCATGTTTGCGGGGAAAAAAAGCAATCCGGCCCCTCCCCCGCAGCCGCGCACTTCCGGAAGCTGGGTTAATTCCTCCATCTTCCGTTTCATCGTTGAAATTCTGATTACCCTGGCTTTCCCTTCCCTGAAAAAAATGGGGATCGGCCTGGCCGGCAAAAAATTCCTCAACCTGTTCAAATAACAGGATTTTCAGACCAATACAGCGGTTTTCTGCCGCTTCTTGAAAAAGGTTCGGGAACTCCACTGCCGTAAAAAATGGGGATGTTCCCGCGCCGTTGAATGAGAACCTCCCTATATCCTTCCCGTCTTCCAGGGAACAATAAATCATGCCTGGCGTAAAAAGCCGGCCTGCCGCGCCAGCCCCCCCGTTCCATCATCCTCCCCTTCCCCGGAAACAAACGCCCGCAGCTCTTCCGCAGAACTTCCCCTCTCGAAATTCCTCACCCGTCGCGGAACAGGGCAAAGCCGCTTTCACGGAAATCGGTACCCAGACATTTTTTGCTGGTCAAAAAAGCTCTGTTTTCGTTAGTATGTAGCTTTATCAGTTTGCTGCATTCACAACATGAGCGAATACATTTTGCCCCACGTCGACGGATATCTCAAACTTGGACAGGATTATGACTGTTCCGATATCCACCTTGCCGTCAACAGCCGTCCCACCTGGCGCCGGTTCGGCCAGCTTCTCCCCATCTGGGAGGAAGCGCCCAATCTCACGCCCCAGGACACGGAAGTGCTGGCGAGGGGCTTTCTGGAAGACCCGGAATGGAACCGCCTTCAGCAACGGGGGGACGTGGACTTCGCCTACGCCAATGACTTTGGCCGCTACCGCGCATCCGTGGTTAAACAGCGCCTGGGCTATGACATCTGCTTCCGCATCATCAACACGCGGGTGCGGACCATGGAGGAAATAGGCCTGCCGACGGAATACGTGGTGCCCCTCACCCGCTACACCAACGGTCTCATTTTAGTCACGGGCTCCGTAGGTTCCGGTAAATCCACCACGCTGGCCTCTATCGTGGATTTCATCAACCAGGACCGCCACGACCACATCATCACGCTTGAAGACCCCATCGAATACCTGATTCCCTCCAAAAACTGCCACGTCAACCAGCGCGAAGTGCATAAACATACGGAATCCTTCGCGCGGGCCCTCCGCGGAGCCCTCCGTGAAGACCCAGACGTCATCATGGTGGGCGAAATGCGCGACCTGGAAACCATCTCCCTGGCGCTCACGGCGGCAGAAACCGGCCACCTGGTGCTCGGCACCCTGCATACGGGTTCCGCAGCCCGTACGGTGGACCGCGTGCTGGACGTCTTCCCTGTGGAACAACGCGACCAGATACGCATCATGGTCAGCGAATCCCTGCGCGGCATCATCTCCCAGCAGCTGGTTCCCAGAGCAGACGGCAACGGCCGCGCTCTGGCCATTGAAATGCTGGTTAATACGCCGGCTATCGCCAACTGCATCCGCGAAGGCAAGACATTCATGATTCCCGGCTGCATCCAGACAGGGAAAGCCCAGGGCATGATCCTGATGGACGACTCGCTCCGGGCCCTGCACCAGGCGGGCCTCATCACCACGGAAGACTGCATCTTCCGCGCGGAAGACAAAACCATCATGAAATCCTTCCTGGGAATCAAGTAACCTTTAATTTTGAAACACTCCTGTTATGGCTGTCATCGACCAATACTTCAAATACCTCGTAGAAGCGGGCGGTTCCGACCTTCACCTCAGCGAAGGCCAGCCTCCTAAAGTCCGCGTTAACGGGACCATCTCCGCCATCTCCGACGAAAACCTGGAAGGCCAGGCGTTCAAAAATCTTCTCGCGGAAATATGCGATCCCCAGGCCTTCCAGAAATATCTGGAAGAAGGGGACCTGGACTTTGCCTATGAAATGGATGAAACATCCCGTTTCCGCTGCAACTACTTCAAGCAGCAGCACGGCCTGGGGGCTGTTTTCCGCCTCATTCCCACCAAAATAGCCACGCTGGAAGAACTGGGCGTGCCTACGGTCGTCAAGGAATTCGCCCATATGAGATCCGGCCTTGTGCTGGTCACGGGGCCCACCGGCTCCGGTAAATCCACCACGCTGGCCGCTATCATCGACTACATCAACAGCAACCAGGCGCGGCACATCATCACCGTGGAGGAACCTATCGAATTCGTCCATCCCAATAAAAAATCCATCGTCACCCAGAGGGAAGTGCCTCTCCAGACGCCTTCCTTCGCAGACGGCCTCCGGGCTTCCCTTCGTGAAGACTCCGACATCGTGCTGGTGGGTGAAATGCGCGACCTGGAAACCATCTCCCTGGCGCTCACGGCGGCGGAAACCGGCCTTCTGGTATTCGGCACCCTGCACACGAACAACGCCAGCAAAACCATTGACCGTATCATTGACGTATTCCCGTCCGACCAGCAATCCCAGGTGCGCACCATGCTTGCGGGTTCCCTCCGCGGCGTCGTGGCGCAGCTTCTGATGAAGCGCTGCGACAAACCGGGACGCGTAGCCGTCAATGAAATTCTCTTTGCCACGCCGGCCGTGGCGGCCATCATCCGTGAAGGCGCCACGCAAAAAATCCCTGACGTCATCGTCGGCGGCAAGGCCATGGGCATGCAATTCATGGATGACGCCATCTGGCAAAAACTCCAACAGGGCATCGTCTCCCCGGAAGAAGCCTACATGAAGTGCATTGAAAAGAAGAGATTCCGCAACTTCCTTCCTCCGGAATCCGCCCGCCTGGCAGACTCCGGCGGCGGAAACTAAGCTCTTTGCCCTTCTTCTCCTGCCATGTCTCCCACTGGAAAATTCACGCTCAGGCTTGTGATTTATGGAGCCTTCCTGCTCTATCTGGTGGGAGACTTGTTTGTCTGGCACGGCTTTCTGGCCGGCAGGATGGACGCGTACCTGAAACCGTTGCCGGGGCCGCCAGGAGACAGCTCCGCCCGGATAGCGGAAGTGTACGGGGAACCCGTCACCGCCAACCAGCTTTCCCGAAGAATTACGGAACTGAAAATGCTGCGCCAGCCTCCCGTGCTGGATATGGAAGGCGGGATCAAACTTACTCATGAACCGGACATCCCCGGCGACCTGGCTCCGCGGGCCAGGTATGACCTGATTGGCTCCTCCCTTCTGCGCCTGAAAACCAGCGTCAATGACCTCCAGCTCCCCAACCGCAACGCGGAAGCGGCACGCGCCGTGGAACAAATCCGGTCCCGTTTTGACGGAGACACGGAACAATACCTGAAAACCCTGCATGGCCAGAAATTGACGCAGGAACAATTTCAAAAAAAAATAGCGGCCAGGCTCAAACAGACGGAACAGCTCTACCGGGCAACCGCCCAGGCGGCGGAAGCGTCCGACGAAGACCTGAAAACCTACTACAACCTGATCCGGGACCAGCTCACCCTTCCTGATCTGCGGAAAACCAGGCACATCTTCCTGGCTACCCTGAACAGGGAAGAAGCCCAGGTCCGGCAAACCGCGGAAACGCTGCTGGAGCGGCTGAAGGCAGGGGAATCCTTCTCCCGGCTCGCCAGGGAATTCAGTGAAGACGAACGTTCCGCTCCCGCAGGCGGAGAACTCGGCTGGATAAGCCCCGCCCGCGCCAAGGAAACCCTGGGTCTGGCGTTGGCAGACGTCCCGGACAACAGGCCGGTACTTCTCAAAAGCCGGTGGGGGTGGCACCTTGTGGAAGCATCCCCTGTCAAAAAAGGGAAAACGCCATCCTATGAAGAAGCGCTTCCGGCCCTGAGGGATGCAGCCCGGAGTCTCAGAAAAGCTCAAGCCGTGGGATTATACATGGACGGCCTTTTTGAAGAAGCCCATCTCAGAAACCGCATTAAAAACAAGCAGGGCCGCTGACGCCCCAATTCCGGCAAACGGGCCTTCGCAAAAATCGGAAACATCAGGCCCGCCTGCCTTTACACCTGAACATTCCCGCAGGCCCTCCGGCTTCCAGACCGGGGCGTTCCTCCTTTCCCGTAAAAGCCGGGCGTTCCCGGAAATAGCCATCTTCCCTGCGGACGGCCTCCGGCAGTCATGAAACACCCGCACGAGATGAGGAAAGGCGGCATCTTCCTTCTTATTTGCCTTTCCTGACGAATTCCGCTTGCTTTCAAACGCGGGATGAACTAAATTCTTTCCGGTATTTCCCACGGGGTATTAGCTCAGTTGGTAGAGCGTCTCGTTCGCAATGAGAAGGTCAGGGGTTCGAATCCCCTATACTCCACCATCCATCTCTCTTTCCCGCTACTGTTTTTTATTCGGGAATAACGGGTAGCCCTATGAATGGTAACTTATTTAAAATTGTACTGGTTTCAGTCGTTGCCATTCTTTTAGCCATCATAGGCGGCATCATGTCGGCGGACGGCGATCCCTTTTCTATAGTTCTGGCTGTTTCCCCCTTTATCCTGGCCGCCTTATTCCTGATGAAGGGAAAAGTGTGGTATCTGTGGATACTGATACCCATTCTTTTCCTGCCCATCCCCTCTTTAAGGGATTACGCTCCCCTCCTTGCTTACGGAATAACCCTTCCTTGTTACTTGTGGAACGCCATGCTCAGGCGTTCAAGCTTGACGTGGAATTCCGCCCCCCTTCTGGACGCTGTCGTCCTCGTGCTGTTCATGCATGTGGGCTACATCTTCCTGAGCCACCCTTTCGCTCTGGGGCTGGATGTGCTGGAAGACTACTACGGAGGCAAGGGATACATCCTTTTCCTCCAGGCCCTCCTGGCCTATCTCTGCCTGTCCTCGTTAAAAACGACCAGCCATGAACTGGGCAAGGTGCTTCAATGGGCTGTTTTCCTGACCATCGTTTTTACCCTTATCCTAACCGCCCGGAGCCTCCTTTCTCCGGATAGCGCCGGGGCGGATCTTGCCGCGAGCGCGGGCTCCGCAGGCACACTCTCCGAAAACTCCCGGAACTCTTCCTTCCTCAGAATTTCTATCTTGGTGATGCAGCTGCTCATCATCAACTACTCCGTGTGGCAGATGATCAAGCGTCCCTGGTGGGGGGCGTTGCTTCTTCTTGGAACCGTTGGCATCCTGTTAAGCGGATTTCGCTCCGCCATGGCCCAGGTTCTGTTCCTGTTCTTCACCATATCCCTAATTTACAGAAGATGGTTCTTCTGCCTTCTGGCTCCCGTCCTCGGAGTGCTATTGCTCTTGCTGCTCTCCTCTGCGGGCATGCTCCATTCTCTGCCTTTCGGCATCCAGAGAACCCTCTCAGCCGTTCCTTTCCTGGACGTCAGCGCGCAAGCCAAGGCAAACGCCGAAGACTCCATCAACTGGCGCTTTGAAATGTGGAGCTGGGCTCTGGATGACCGTGAACACTTTATTCAGGACAAAATATTCGGAGACGGCTTTTCACGGGACATCAGCATCGTGAAAGCCAATGTATATGAAGAAGCCTACAACCTGAGCAAAGACCAAAGCGCCTTTGCGTGGAACGGCCAATGGCACAGCGGCCCCATTTCCACGATTCAAACGCTCGGCTACATAGGGATTTCCCTGTACCTTATCCTGTCCGTCGTTGGCATGACCTACGCATGGATCGTCAGTAGAATTTACCGCAACCATCAATACAAGCTCGGCATCCTGTATGTTTCCGCCGTCTATTTCACCAAACCAATCTTCTTTTTCCTGATCTTTGGGGAAAGCATCACTATTGCGATGGACATCATATCCCTGGCCATCATCAAAGTACTCTACTCCTGCGCCAAGAGGGAGGGCCTCTATGTATCTCTCCATGTCCGCAAGGAATACATGCCGCTCATGATCCGGAAAACACAGGAAAAACGGCAAGCCGCCGCAACGGCATCCATTTCCGGCTGACTGTTCCTTCCCGGGAAAAACAGGCGTCCCCTATGCTTGAGGCTGGACTAATTCAAAGGGAGTTGCTACCTTTCGGGGCGGTTCCTTTTCCCATGGCAGCAGATACTTCCCATCATATCATCGGCCTCATTCCGTCACGCTGGGGTTCCTCCAGATTTCCGGGCAAGCCCCTTCATCCCATTGCAGGAAAACCTCTTGTCCAGCACGTATGGGAACGCGTCTGCCGCTGTTCCCGCCTGGACGCCATCGCCATCGCCACGGACGACCAGCGCATTTTTGACGCCGCCGTATCCTTTGGAGCCAGGGCCATCATGACCTCTCCGGACCATCCCAGCGGCAGTGACCGCCTGGCGGAAGCGGTACGTTCCTTCCCTGCCGCCACCCATGTCGTCAATATTCAGGGGGACGAACCTCTCATTGACCCGGCCCTGATTGACAGGCTGGCGGAAGCCCTGGTCTCGGACGAAGCCCTCTCCATGGCCACCGTCGCCTGCCCCATCAGCACCCGGGAGGATCTGGACAACCCGAACATTGTCAAAGTGGCCCTTGCCCGTAACGGAGACGCCCTGTACTTCTCCCGTTCCGTCATTCCCTATGCCCGCCACCCCCGCGTAGCACCGCCTTTGCGCCATCTGGGTATTTACGCCTACCGCCGCGACTTCCTTGAAAACTATGTGCGCTGGGCCCCGACCCCCCTGGAACAGACGGAATCCCTGGAACAACTGCGCGCACTGGAAAACGGGGCCAGAATCCGGGTCATCCTGACGGACCACGTCAGTGTGGGCGTGGATACGCCGGAACAGGCGGAACAGGTGGAACAAATCTTATTAAACATACACTAGGAAGCAAATCATGAAATATATCTTCGTCACAGGCGGTGTTGTCTCCTCTCTCGGCAAAGGACTGGCGGCGGCATCCATCGGCACGCTGCTGGAACGCTGCGGACTCAAGGTAACCCTTCAAAAATTCGACCCCTACCTGAATGTGGACCCCGGAACGATGAGCCCGTTCCAGCACGGGGAAGTGTACGTCTTGAACGACGGAGCGGAAACGGACCTGGACCTGGGCCATTACGAACGCTTCGTCCATTGCAGCCTCTCCCGGCTCAACAACCTCACTTCCGGACAGGTCTTTGAAAGCGTGCTGCGGAAGGAACGCCGGGGAGACTATCTGGGAAAAACGGTTCAATACATTCCGCATGTCACGGATGAAATCAAAAACCGCCTCTATGAAGTCACGGAAAAATCAGACGTGGACATCATCATCACGGAAATCGGCGGCACGGTCGGGGACATGGAAGGCCACATTTTCCTGGAAGCCCTGCGCCAATTCGCCCTGGAAGTGGGCCGTGACAACGTCTGCTTCATTCACGTCACCCTGCTCCCCTATATCAAGGCCGCCGGGGAAATGAAAACGAAGCCCACCCAGCAATCCGTCGCCAAGCTCCGGGAAATCGGCATCCAGCCGGACGTGATCATCTGCCGGACGGAATACGACATGAGTGAAGACGAACGCCGCAAAATCGCCATGTTCTGCAACCTGCCGGTAAACTGCGTATTCCAAAACCTCAACGCCCGCAGCCTCTATGAAGTACCGCTCATGCTGAACCGCGAGGGCCTGGACGAGCAGGTGATCAAGATGCTCGGCTTGCCGCAGGGGCGCTGCGATCTGAGCGAGTGGAGCGACATGGTGGAGCGTCAGCTTGCCAGCACCGACAGCGTATGCGTGGCCCTGGTGGGCAAGTATGTGGCCCTCCACGACGCCTATCTGTCGGTGGCGGAGGCCCTGACCCACGGGGGCATCGAGAACGACGTAAAGGTGAACATCCGCTGGGTGGACTCGGAGACCGTCACCGACGGGAACGCGGCGGAACTGCTGGACGGGGCGGACGGCGTCCTGGTCCCTGGAGGCTTCGGCAGCCGGGGCATTGAGGGGAAGATCGCCGCCGTGCGCTGGGCCCGGGAGAGCCGGGTCCCCTTCCTGGGCATCTGCCTGGGCATGCAGATGGCGGTGGTGGAGTTCGCCCGCCACGTCTGCGGCCTGACGGGGGCCCAGTCCGGGGAGTTCGCCCCCGACGGGAGGTACCCGGTCATCGACCTGATGCCCGACCAGGTGGGGATCACCGACAAGGGGGGCACCATGCGCCTGGGCAGCTACCCCTGCGAGCTGGCGGAGGACAGCTTCGCCGCCCGGGCCTACGGCGCGTCCCGCATCGACGCGCCACCGCCACCGCTACGAGTTCAACAACGACTTCCGGGAGGCGCTGACGGCGGCGGGGCTGCGCCTGGCGGGCCTGTCCCCCGACGGACGGCTGGTGGAGATCGTGGAGATCGGAGACCACCCCTGGTTCGTGGGCGTCCAGTTCCACCCGGAGCTGAAGAGCCGGCCCAATAGAGCCCATCCGTTATTCCGGGAATTTATCGCCGCGGCGAAAAAGCTGAACAATCAGCAGTGACCCGGCGCGGGCCGGCCGCGCATATCATCAAAAGCAGACAGGGGCGGGACCTATGAAATGGGTCCCGCCCCTGTCTGCCTTCTTTATTCTTCCTCCAGGTCCTCTTCGTTCCCCTCTGGGGCCTCCCGGCAGACGGCCAGCCGCTCCTCCAGGAACGCCCTGACCTTGGCCGGATCACCCTGGAGGGTGGTCCCCTTGGGGATGATGAGCCGCCGGTCCGGCCGGATCAGGTACCAGCCCTTGTCGTCCTCCTCCACCCTCTGGAATTCGCTATAGGCGTTGAAAACCGTGCTGCCATACTTGACTAAGGTGGTCTCCACCCCGTCGTCCAGAAGAGCTACCCGCCGGAGGCCGTCGGAGTGGTACTTCCTGTAGTCCCCCAGCATCTGTCCCACCACCAGCCGCGGCAGGGCGACGGCGAACAGCAGCAAAATCACCGCCAGGGCGAAGATCCCCAGGGAGGTGTACCCGCCCCGGGCGTGCTGCGCCGCCAGATAGATGATGCAGATCAGGGGAAACAGGGCCAGGATCCACCGGGCCCGGGCCAGCTTTTCGTAGTTGCTCCAGGTCCGCCGCAGGTACGCGGCGTCCACCGTCACCTCCGACTGAAAAAAGGCTGTTTTCTCCTCCACAGGATACTCCCTCCTCATCACATCACTCACCGGCCATCATCTCCATGGTCAGCGTCAAAATCTCGCCGTCCCGCCACACCTGGATCTCCACCATGTCCCCCACGCTGAGGGTTTGACGGATGGACAGGATCTGCTCAATGCGTGTGATCTCCTGGCCGTTGAAGGACAGAATATAGTCCCCCGCCTCCACACCGGCGGCCTCGCCGCCCAGGCCGGGGGAGACCTCCTCCACCCGCAGGCCCGTCAGCTCCCCGTCCAAAACCTCGGGGATGCGGCTGATGGTCAGGCCCAGCAGCGGCTGGGGCTGGAGCTCGCCGTACTCGATAAGCTCGTTGACCCACCGCTGGGCCAGGGAGGTGGGAATGGCGAAGCCCAATCCCTCCAGGGTGTCGTAGCCGCTCATCATCTTGATGGTGTTGATGCCCACCACCTGGCCGTACTGGTTGATGAGCGGCCCACCGGAGTTGCCGGAGTTCAGGGCGGCATTGGTCTGGATCAGGGTCATGATGACGCCGTCCACATCCACGTCCCGGTTGACGGCGGAGACGATGCCGTCGGTAAAGGTGCTCCGCAGCTCCAGGCCCAGGGGGTTGCCGATGGCGTACACCGGGTCCCCCACCACCAGCTCGTCGGACACGCCGAACTCCGCCGGGGTCAGGCCCTGGGCGTCGATCTTCAGCACCGCCAGATCCTGGTCCGCGTCGCCGCCCACCAGCAGAGCGTCATAGACGCTGTCCACGCCGTACTCGTCTGTGATCCACACCTGACAGGCGGAGCAGCCGTCAATGACATGATAATTGGTCAGGATATAGCCGTCCTCTGTGAAGATGACGCCGGTGCCCACGCTGTAGCCCTCGGCATCCTCCCCCAGCACCGTGACAGTGGAGGGACGGACCCGGCCATAGACCTCCCCGGGGGTCAGCGCCTGGGCGTCCTCCCCGGCGGAGACCAGCTCCAGCCGGGCGCCGCTGCCGCCATAGGGCCGGTAGGTGTGGATGGTGGTCTCCTGGGGCTCCTGCTCCTGATCCTCCCAGTAGTAGTAATAGTAGTCCCCGTCCGGAGGCTGGCTGCCGGCGTCTCCGCCGCCGGGCCGGTCAAGGACATAGCTTTGAACGTACCAAATGCCTACGCCCAGACACACCAGTGCCGCCAGCAGCGCCACGCCCACCGCGGCCCGCACGCCCCGGCGGGGCGCCTTCCGCTTTTTCTCCGTTCCGGCGGCCCGGGCCAGAGCTCTGCTCAGCTCCCGGCGGCTCTGCTCCTCCCGCTCCCGCCGCATCCGGCAGGGCAGCTCCCTCTCGTAGCGCAGCACCACCGGCTCCGCGCTCTGCTCCGGCCGGTAGGTGAGGACCACCTCCCGCCCCTGTTCCATGTGGTCAAACTCCATATGTTTCTCTATCCTTATCCGTTTTTCGCCAGTTTGGCCTCCCGGGAGGACTTGCTCTCCTTGGCCGGCCTGGCCTCCTCCGCCAGCTGCACCGTGAAGGTGAAGGTGGTCACCCCGTCCTGACTGGAGACGGTGATCTTCTCCCGGTGCTGCTCCAGAATGGTGCGCACAATGTACAAGCCGAGGCCCACCCCGTCCTTGTCCTCGCTGCGGGATTTGTCGGTCTTATGGAACCGCTCGAACAGCAGGGGCAGCTCCTCGGGAGGAATGGTGTCGCCGGTGTTCCGCACCGTGACGACGGCCTTCTCCCCCTGCCGGGTCAGCCCCAGAAACAGGGTGCTGCCCTGGTAGGCAAACTTGGCGGCGTTTTCCAGCAGGTTATAGACCACCTGGGTCAGCAGGTCGTTGTCCCCCAGCACGATCACCGGGTCCTCGGGGATCTCCACGTCCACATCCAGCCCCCGGTCGGTGATCTTCTTCTCCATGCTCACCAGCACCCGGCGCATGGACTCGCTGAGATCGAAGGGCTTCTTCTGCTTGATCAGGTCCATGCTCTGGAGCTGGCTCACATCCAGCATCCGCCGGACCAGCCGGCTCAGCCGCCGGCTCTCCGCGGAGATGATGGACAGGTACTGCCGCTCCTCCTCCGGGGAGATGACCCCGTCCAGGATGCCGTCGGCATAGCCGGCGATGGTGGTCATGGGGGTCTTCAGCTCGTGGGAGATGTTGGCGATGAACTCCCG
>ENA-ORNG01000262-ORNG01000262.1-human-gut-metagenome-genome-assembly--contig:-NODE-262-length-51309-cov-19.129180_pt1 | contig 51309 bp, 75 predicted proteins | sample MGYA00242113_ERZ509018 | MGnify/ENA primary metagenome ERZ509018 (study PRJEB26280, sample SAMEA2338711) | human gut metagenome | biome: human gut; feature: human-associated habitat; material: faeces... | reverse complement strand
TCCAGAATGACCAGAAGATCCTGACCCCGCTGGAGGAGAACCTGTTCGACGACTGTACCTGGAACCGGGACATTAACATCTGCCTCCAGAAGCACAACCCGAACCGATACCTGCTCCCGTTCGATGACGGGAAGCGGAAACCGGAGGAGAAGTATGGAGCGTAAGAGCGAAGCCGTCCGGCGGCTGGTAGCAGCCGGAGACTTCAAGGCTGCGCTCCGCATCGCCAAGGATTTCCGGCTGGGGATCTCGAAAGAGGACTCGGACAACATGCGCCGGGGATACGAGTGCCTGGTCTATCCGGCGTTTTATCAATCAATCGGCAAAGACCCCTCGGAAATCGCGCAAAAGGGCGTGGAAACCGTGCAAAGACTGTACGGGATATAACTCCACCCCCGGAAATACAAGCCCGTAAAATGGCCCCTACGCATTCGTGCGAGGGGCTATTTTCATGCAGAAAGAAGGTGAGATCTGATGGCCAGAAACCCGAAACAGGACGCCAACCTGAAGCCGATCCGCAGTGGCGACCTAAGTAAAGAGGAGCTAAAGAAACGGCAGCACAACGGTGGCGTTAAATCTGGAGAGGCCCGAAGGGCAAAACGAGATGCCAGATCAGCCGTCAGATACCTGCTTGATATGGCTGCGAAAGGAAAGATCGCCAGCAACCTGGCAGAGCTCGGATTTCCGGTCAATGAGCAGACGAACATGGCTGCGCTCCAGGCCAGGCTGTTCACCATGGCTATGGGCGGAAACCTGGACGCCTACACCGCCTTGATGCGGATGGCCGGGTATGAACCGGAGGAGAACCGCAAGGAGCGCGAGAGCATCGCAGCAGACCGGCGCCGGGAGATCGAGCTGGACGCCAAGGTGGCTGCTCTGGGCTCCAACCCGGATGGATATAGCGCGTCGCTCAATATGAACGACGAGGACGGCAACAGCGATGTTGTCATCTACATGCCGCAGATCCAGGCCGAGGAAAGCTGCGAGATGAAAGAGAAAGAGGAAGGCAAACCGGGCCCCGGGGAGACCGCAGAAGCGCCGTCAGAGCAGTAAGGCGGTGATAGGATGTCGCAGATCCTGAAGCCGCAGGAAGGCCCTCAAACCCAGTTCATGGCCACCCCCGCAAACGTCTGTATATACGGGGGAGCCGCCGGCGGCGGTAAATCCTACGGGCTGCTGCTCTCACCGCTGCGGTACAAGAATGTGCCCGGCTTCGGATGCACCATCTTCCGCCGCAATTTTAATCAGATTTTTTCCCAGGGCGGCCTTTGGGACGAGTCCATGCAGATCTACCGTGGCATCCGAGGGGCTGACCCGAAGATTGCGAGAGGTCAGTGGTGGTTCAGGGACAAGGACGGGAATATCGTCTCGAAGGTGACCTTCGCCCATATCGAGCGGGATGAAGATGTCCACAAATGGCAAGGCGCCCAGATCTGTGAGATCGGATTTGACGAGCTGACCCACTTCTCCGAAAAGACGTTCTTCTACATGCTGTCCCGTAACCGCTCCACCTGCGGCGTGACCCCGTTTGTCCGGGCCACCTGCAACCCGGATGCGGATAGCTGGGTGGCAAAGTTCATCGAATGGTGGATAGATAAGGACACGGGATACCCCATCCAGGAGCGCAGCGGCAAGATCCGGTGGTTCATCCGCCGGAATGAAACGCTGTACTGGGCGAACACCAGGCAGGAGCTCTGGGAACAGTTTGGCCTCCAGACGGAGGAAGAACGGCAGGAGCCTCGCTCGGTCACCTTCATCGCCTCGAAGCTGCAAGACAACAAGGAGCTGCTGCGGGTCAACCCAGGCTACCTGGCCAACTTGAAAGCCCTGTCCGTCATTGAGCGGGAACGGCTCCTGAATGGTAACTGGAAGATCAAGGCGGCAGCCGGCCTGTTTTTCAAGCGAACCCAGCTGGGCGATATTCTGGACAAAGTCCCGAACGACGTTATCCGATGGGTACGCTGCTGGGACTTGGCCGCCACCGAGAAGACAGAGGACGGCGATCCGGCTTATACCTCCGGCGTACTCATTGGAAAGCGGAAGAATGGCCGGTACGTCATCGCCGATGTCATCAACCGGCAGATGTCGGCCTCGGATGTGCGAAAGACCATCAAGCTCACGGCCCAGGCAGACCGGGCCGCCTACAAGCGCGTCCGCATCCGGCTCCCCAAAGACCCCGGGCAGGCCGGCAAGGAGCAGGCGGAGTCCTACATCAAGTACCTGGCGGGCTTTGATGTGAAGACCGTGGCAGAAACAGGCAGCAAGGAGGCCAGGGCGGAGCCTATGGCCGCACAGTGGCAGGCCGGCAACTTCGACCTGGTGGCCGGCCCCTGGAATGAGGAGTACCTGTTGCAGCTGGAAAACTTCCCGGATGGGAAGTTCAAGGATATGGTGGACGCTTCCGCCAACGGATTTGCAGAGATCGAGGCCAGTTCCTTCGATGTCAGCAGCCTGATTTGATTACGATACCGGAGAGAGGTGTAAAACGGCATGGGAGAATCGAAAATGGCCCAGCTCGACCGCATCAGACGCTACAACGACCTGATCCTGAAGCAGGCCGGCAAGGCGGTGCGGCCGTTTCGTGCTGATGGCTATGTGAACATGATGACCCGGTATGGTACTCAAAAGGACTCGTCCGAGCAGTACAAGTACATCCCGGAGAGCGCCGTCCCCGACGAGCTGCTGACCATGTACTACGAAGGGAATGGCCTGTTCGCCAAGATCATCGACACCCCGGCCGAGGAGGCCATAAAGCACGGCTTCAAGCTGAAGGACATCTCGGATCAGAAGGTCGAGGACTTCTACACCGAGGCCCTGGACGAGCTGGACTGGGACGAAACCGCCATCACCAGCCTGAAATGGGCCCGGCTCTTTGGAGGCTCCCTGGCGGTCATGCTTATCAATGACGGGCGCGGCTTGGATGAACCGCTTGACTGGCGCAACATCCAGTCCATCGACGACATCCGGGTATTTGACCGCTCCGTTGTTCAGCCCGACTACACGCCGCTGTTCAACTACGACCCGAGAGATCCGTTCAGCACACGGGCAAGCCGCCTGGGCCTGCCTGAATACTACCAGGTATTCAGCAAGTACGGGAGCTTTACAGTCCATGACAGCCGGTGCCTCGTTTTTCAAAACGGCATACTGCCTGAAAACACCACGAACTCTGTCTACCAGCTCTGGGGCGTCCCGGAGTACATCCGGCTCAATAAGGCCCTGCGGGATGCGGAGATCGCGCACCGCAGCGCCCCAAAGCTGCTGGATCGCTCCGTCCAGCCCATCTACAAGATGCAGAACCTGGCAGAGGAGCTGGCCACAGAGGAAGGCGAGAACAAAGTGCTGAAGCGCCTCCAGGTCATCGACATGGCCCGGGGGCTCCTGAACAGCCTGGTCATCGACGCCGAGGGCGAGGACTACGACTTCAAGACGTTCCAGTTCAGCGGCATCAACGATGTGGTGAGCGCGTCCTGCAATATGCTGTCCGCCCTCTCCAACATCCCGCAGACCATCCTGTTCGGCCAGGCCGTCGGGGGTATGAGCTCCACCGACGACACCAGCATGGAGAACTACTACAACTACATCGAGCGCATCCAGCGCCGGATGCTCAAGAGCAATCTGCGGTATCTGCTGTCCATCATCTTCCAGGCCGGCCTTGCCACCGGAGAGGTCGATGAAGTCCCGAAGCTGAAGATCGAGTTCAATCCGCTCTGGTCTTTGAGCGACCTGGAGCAGGCTGACCTGGAGCAGAAGCGGGAGCAGACCAAGTTCACCCGGGCGCAGACCGCCCAGATCTATGTCAACATGCAGGCCATCGACCCGAGCGAGGTACGCCAGAAGCTGGCCGACAGCGAGGAGTTCGACGTGGAGGCCATGCTGGACGAATACGACGATGAAGACCTGCTCCCGGAGCAGATTGAAGGGGAGATCCCGGCAGAAGCCGTGGGACAGGTCGCACAGCCCTGGAGCGGTAGTATCGCCGAAGAAGGCAGCTTCCCTGAATACGGGCAGGATGTCAGCGTCGAGGAGCACAATGCCGACCCGGAGGAAGGGGGAAACGCTCCTGCTGCGGCCCCTGCGGCCACGAAGCTGCCCCAGGACATGAGTGCCGAGGAGCTTGAGGAGAAGGCAGATAAGGGAGTAGGCAACGCTGACGGGGTGGACGGGACTATCAACCGGCCAAAAGACTCCGTGGGCGTCCTGGTGATCTCGAATGGCCGTGTCCTTTCCGGCACCCGACACAATGACTTCGGCTACGGCCTCGTCTGCGGCCCGGGCGGCCATGTGGAACCCGGGGAAACCCCCGTGCAGGCGGCCTTCCGGGAAACGGAGGAGGAGTTCGGCATCAGCCCGAAGGAGCTGATCCCGCTCGGACGTGGCCCCCTGGAGCCGGATACCGGCCTGCGGCCCCATCTGTTCCTCTGCACCGACTACGAAGGCGAGCCGGATTGCCTCGACCTGGAGATGTCCGGGGCGAAGTTCCGCACCATGCAGGAACTGGACGAACTGGCCGCCTCCATGTTCCAGCCGTTCGCCGACGGCCTGAAGATCCTGAAGACCTGCATCGACACCGCCCTGTTTTTCGGGGATGATGATGGCGAGATGCTTGAGGAACTGGCCGAGAGCGTCGGAGAGGCAGTCGAGGAACACGGTTCGGAAACGAATATTTCTGAAAATCCTATTGACAAATCCGTCAAAACAGTTACGATAAAGTATCAGGATACCACCAAGGATGGTGGCCCTGGATCTGGAAACCACGGGCACAAAGGCCGCCCCGGCCAGAAGGGCGGGAGCGAGCACAGCCTTGGCCCGAAGGAGAAAGCCAAGATCGAGAAGCGCCTTGTGGGGCAGAGAACCCTCGACGGCGTCGAGATACGTTCTGTTTCGGCCCATGCCTTCGATAGGATCGGAGGCAGAAAGATGTCCGTAGGGAGAATAGACAAAATGAGGACTGACGGGGTGCCGAGCCCCGGGAACCGTCCGCATACCAGGTGCTACGACATCGAAGGTAGCCGGATGGTCGTTGATACTGAAAGCGGTAACGTGATGACCGTGATGTGGAGAGGAGGCCGCAAGAAATGAACCCGAGCGCAGAAGCTGTCCTTGATGTTCTCAGCCAAACGCAGCTCGACTTCATCGAGCAGGAGTTTGGCTACACCAAGGAGGCCATCGCCGCCATGAGCGACGACGAGATTGACGAACTGTATGACCAGATCGCCGACATCGAGGTCGATGAAACCGTGGATGCGGACAGAGACGGCCGTGACCTCACGGAACGGGGCAAAACCGCCGAAGGTATCGTGACGGTAATCGGGAACGAGCTGTATCGTCCCGATGGAGAGCCCAGCCTGGAGGGCGAGGAGTAACCCTCTGCGTGGTGGCGGAATAGGTAGACGCTTTTATCATAAGCCTGGATAGTGGTCGGGGCACCGTAGCGGTTCATAAAGCCGGAGGACGCTTGTAGGAAAGCCAGGTATGCGGGGTGCAGATCCCCGCCCACGCAATAGAATATGGGGAGAGCGGAGTGGCCGAGGAGGCCGCCCCGCTTTTTTCATGCCCCGCGACCCGAATACAGCGATTTCCACGGGCCGTAGCAATACCTACCCCATTAGAACGGCTCCCAGCGGTTTTAGGAGCCTTTTAGGAGGACACATGAAGCTGAACATTCTGGGTACTGAATATGCCGTCGTGGTCAAGAAATACGACGAAGACGAGGCGTTTGCCCGCCTCAACATCGACGGATACTGCGACGGCCTGATAAAGAAGATCGTGGTCTGCGACATGGCCACCTACAAAGGCTGGGAGCATGAGCCTGCGGAGACCATTGAGGCCGCCCAGAGAGAAACGCTCCGGCATGAGATTGTCCATGCGTTTTTCAACGAAAGCGGCCTTGCCAGCAGCTCCTTCGGCATCGAAGGCCCGTGGGCCAAGAACGAGGAGATGGTGGACTGGATCGCCCTCCAGGGCCCGAAGATTTACAAGGTCTGGGAAGATGCGGGGGCGCTCTGAAGGAGGGGTGCAGATGTTCCAGATTGATGACGAGCTGAAGGCCCTGGCCGCGAAGGTCATCGCCGACAGGAAAGACCTGAAGCGCCTGGATACGCCCGAGTGCAGGGTCGCCTATCTGTACTCCGACAAGGAGAAGAAAAGCCACGGCAAAGCCGTCTACGCCGACACCGAGAAGGTCAGCGAGAAGGTGAAGGCTCTCGCTCCCTATGACTTCATCGTCACCTTCTACCGGCCGAGCTGCGCCGGGCTCTCCGCAGAGAAAATGGAGATCCTGATGCACCACGAGCTGAAGCACATCGGCTTCGAGCCGGGGAAGCCCTGTTACATCATCCCGCATGATGTCGAAGACTTTTCCGACATCATCGACGAACACGGGATGAACTGGATTATCTGACCATCACAGGGGCACGGAATACCCCGCCAAATCGCCATAAAGGGCCGGGAAAGGGGGTAAGGCCCCATGACCAACAAACAACACCAGTTAGCCGTCCAAGAGGCGGTAAAGGGCAAATTCAGGGGACATCAACCCCTCCGCAGCCGGTCTGTTCCGCACTACCCGGACACGGCGGAGCGGGAGTTCAAGCGGGTGACAAACGGCTACATCCGGCTCCTGAAGAAGTCGCTCATGGAGCACCTGCCCTCCATCATCGAGGAGTACCGGCGTGAGCAGCGCAACGACTCCAGGCTGGACGCCTCCAGAAACCTGGAGGACAAGGTTCGCCAGGAGCTCCAGAAGGTTGCCGAGGAACTGGAGCAGAAGCTGGCCGCATTCGGGCTGGACAGCCTCGTGAAGAAGATCGCCAGGCTCACCAAGACCAACTCGCTCCGGGAATGGAAGCGGGTGTGCAAGGACACCCTCGGCATCGACCTGATGGATGACTATTACAGCGGCGACTTCTACGAGGAGGCCCTGCGGCGCTGGGTGGATGAAAACGTCCAAAAGATCAAGAGCATACCGAACGACACGCTCGGCTCCATGCGCGAAATCATTCTGGACGGATTCAGGAAGGGCCGCACCGTCACGGACATCTCGAAGGAGATCCAGAAGGAATACAGCGTCACCCGCCGCAAAGCGCAGGCCCTGGCCCGTGACCAGGTATCCACGCTGAACGCCAAGATCTCCAAAATGCAGCAGGAGGATGCGGGCTGTACCAAATACCGCTGGTCATCCTCCAAGGACAGCCGTGTCCGGGATTGCCACCGGGCCCTGGACGGCAAGATATTCCGGTGGGATGACCCGCCGGAGATGTGGTATGAAACGAAGGCGGGCCGGGTCTACACCGGGAGGCACTGCCACCCCGGCGAGGACTATTGCTGCCGGTGTGTGGCCATACCCGTGTTTGACCTCGACACCGTGGACGTTCCGATGCAGAAAGCGAAAGAGAGGGACTGACCTGAATGGAGGAGAAGGAGAAGATCAAGGTCTATATCGACATTCAGGACGGAAAGACCGTCTGCATCTGCAAGCGGAACCGGAAGGGCTGCAACAAGAAGTGCGAGCCCGACGTCGTCGAGAGGGACAAGTTTGAAGGCTGGAAGGACACCTTCCGCCGTGACCGCTTCGGGAAATCGCCCTGAACGGGCTGCCGAGGGAGGGAATGTTGCCTATGAGGATGAATGTGCTGATATACAGCCGGGACCCCCCTGACCGGGCGACAGGGCCTCCCGGGAACAGATTTGACAGAAAGGACTGAAACGCCATGAAAAACGCTTACGCCATCAGCAGCTTGAGCCGGCAGATGGTCAAGGTATGCGAGCAGATCGACAGCCTGGCCATGGGCGTCCAGGATACCGAGCAGAGTGTCGGCGATGTGGTCGATACCTACCAGGATATGCTCCTGGACGAACTGGAGCACGTCCAGGTGCTCACCCTCAAGCTGACGGAGATGATCTCCCAGGCCGTAGGGGAGGAGACTGCCAACGCCGACGAAGGCGAGGGCAGCGCCTTTGCCGAAGGGGAGCTTACCGTCGTGAAAGAAGGCTCCGAAGACGGTGAGGGCAGCGAGGCTGATCCCGGGGATAAGCCCGCAGAATGACCGCCCTACGCCATGAAAACACGAAAGGGGGTGGGGGCCCTGTGACCCCAAAGCTGACCCGTGTGGTACGCCTGGATAGCCTTCCGCTGAACCAGACCTACTTCACGGCCGAGGGATACCTGATCGACCGGCCGATCCTGACCAGCACGGGTATCTTCGAGTACACCAACCCTGACGGATCTGTCAGGAGGGAACTTCGGCTCCCGGAAGAGGTTTTCGCGCCTGAAAGCCTCAAGACCTACAAGGGCAAGCCCATCATCATCACTCACGACGCCGGCCTCATTACGAAGGACAATGTCCACGAAAATGCGGTCGGCACTATTTTGTCCGAAGGGTATCGGAACGGTAACGATGTCCGAGCCGAAATCATCATCCATGACACGGACGAGATGAAATCGGCGGGATTGAAGGAATTGTCCCTCGGCTATAACCTCGATCTCGATGAAACTCCGGGCGAATGGGAAGGGCAGCCCTACGACGCAGTTCAGCGGAACATCGTTATCAATCACTTGGCACTTGTCCTTGAGGCCAGGGCCGGTGAGCAGGCACGGCTGAATATCGACAGCCGTGACCGAAAAATGAAAGGAGCAAAGAACATGAGTGCAAACCCCAAGACCAAGAAGGGAGCTCGCCGGGCCGATGGTGTCATGTCCCCCGAAGAGCTCGCCAAGGCCATCGAGGCTTACAAGAACCGCCGCGCCCAGCGCATGGCCGCCAAGGCCGACGAGGAGGGCGACGTGAAGCCTGCTGATGTGCCTGCCTCCGCCCCCGCTGCGGAGGTCAAGCCCGCTTCCGACGGCGATGACACCGTCATCGCTGCCTCCGGCAAGGAGGACGGCGACGACACCGCCGCCAAGGTGCAGATGGTCAAGGATCGCCGTGACCGTCGTGGCCAGGAAGGCGACCCCAAGACCCTCGACGAGGCCAATGGCGTGATCGCCAACCAGGATGACGATATGGAGATCCTGTTCGACATCATCGACACCCTGCTCGCCGAGAAGGACTTCGACTGCGCTGCCCTGGACGGCTCCAAGTGCGACGGCGAGAACTGCGACGAGGACGACGAGGGCGCTGCTCCCGCCGCCACCGTGCCTGCCAAGGCCCAGGAAGACGAGGATGACGAGGTCGAGCTGCCCACGGAGGAGAACACCGACGGCGACGACGATGACATCCCCAGCACCAACGCCAAGGATGTCGGCAAGTCCGTGCTGAACGTCGATTCCATCGACGCCATCGTGCGGCAGCGCATCCAGCTCGGCATCGTGGGCCGGGCCCTGAACATGGACGGCCTGGAGAACATGAAGATCATGGACGCCAAGAAGGCCGTCATCCGTGCCGTCCGTCCTGCCCTGCGCCTGGACGGCAAGAGCAAGGCGTACATCAACGCCGCTTTCGACTGCGCCGTTTCCGATGTGAAGGCCAGCACCCGGAAGGACACCGCCTACCAGGTGAAGCAGATGTTCAACCAGGACGGCCGCACCAGCAACCCCGCCGATGACGGCGATTCCTCCGTCAAGGCCCGGCAGCGCATGATCGACCGTCAGCAGAACAAGAAGAAGGAGGACAAGTAAAATGAGTGCTCAGACCCGTTACGGCTACGCAACCCCTATCGGCGCCCCCGGCGGCATCGTCGATCTGGCGCCCTATGCCATCGACACCTTCCTGAATGAGGAGGAGACTGGCACCCTGAAGTTCGGCATGGGCGTTGTCCAGGGCTCCAAGCCCGGCACCAACGTCGCCCTGCCCGCCACCGGCGCCACCGCCGACAAGTTCGAGGGCGTCGCCACCAACAACCGCACCACCGAGTATGACCTGGAGGGCCGCATCTACGTCCGCAAGGGCGTGGGCGTGGGCGTCATGCGCTACGGCCGCATCTATGTCCGTGTCGCGGCCGGCGACGAGCCCGCCTACGGCGACCCCCTGCTGCTTGTCATCAACGGCGACGAAGCTGGCTGCTTCACCAGCACCGAGGACTCCGGCAACACCATCGCTGTGAACGGCCGGTTCTTGGGCGGCGTGGACAATGGCGTGGCTCCTGTCGAGCTGATGCGTGAGCCCGTCACCGGCGGCAACGCTTCTGGTGGTGGCGGCTCCGCTGGCGCCACCAAACTGTCCGATCTGTCCGATGTTGACCTCTCCAGTCCGGCCACCGATGGACAGGTGCTGAAGTACGACAACGCCAGCAGCAAGTGGAAGCCCGGCGATGACAACACCGGAGCATAAGGCGAGAAGGAGGAAGCACTGAGATGAAAAAGCACACTCACTATGACAGCACCGAAATGCGGGCGCTGAAGAACTCCGCCATTCCGGCGGCCATTATGGCGTCCCCCGGCACCCGCTTCGACAGCGCCGAGGACGCCTCTATGTTCTTCGCCCGTGAACTGGATCACGTCAAGGCCCAGTCCTATGACGTGCAGTACCCCGAGTTCACTGCGTTGAACCTGTTCCCCATCAGCTCCGAGGCTGACCCCGGCGCGGAGACCATCACCTACTACACCTACGATAAGACTGGCCTGGCCAAGATTATCGACAACTACTCCACTGACCTGCCCCGAGCCGATGTGAACGGCAAGCCCAGCTATGCCACCATCAAGTCCATCGGCGACAGCTACGGCTACTCCGCCCAGGAGATGCGGGCGTCCCGTCTGGCCGGCAAGTCCCTGGATGTGCGGAAGGCCGAGGCTGCCCGCTACTCCATCGACCACCTGACCAACAAGATCGCCTGGGCCGGCGACGAGGAGAGCGGACTGATGGGCGTCCTGTCCGACGGCCAGAACATCCCGCTCTACACCATCGGCACCGGCGCCGAGTCCGGCAAGACTACCTGGCTGGAGAAGACCGCCGACGAGATCCTGATGGACGTGAACGGGATGCAGAAGCAGGTGGCCAAGGCCACCAAGAACGTGGAGCGCCCCGATACCCTGTGCGTCCCCACCGACGTCTACATGGACATCAGCACCCGGCGTATCCCCGACACCTCCACCACCGTGAAGGCGTTCCTGCTGGAGCACGCTCCCTACCTGAAGGACATCATTTCCGCTCCCGAGCTGGATGCGGACAGCCTGGAGACCAATCCCTACGCCAAGACCACCGGCGGCCAGGGCGTGGCCTTCCTGTTCACCAATGACGCCCGGAAGCTGACCCTGGAGAACCCCATGCCCTTCTACCAGTACCCCCTCCAGGTGCGTAACCTGGAGACCGTCATCCCCTGCGAGGCCCGGACTGCCGGCGTGATCGTGTATTACCCCCTGTCCTGCCTGATCGCTGTGGGCGTCTGCTAAAATTTGCCATGCGGTTACCGAAGTATCACTTCTGTGCCCACACAACGGTAATTCATCAGGGCCGCCGGGGAGGGAAACTCGGCGGCCCTCACTTTAAGGAGGTTGCACCATGATTATCAAGAACATCAGCAGCAAGATTATCAACATCGGCACCGAAATCCTGATGCCTGATAAGCAGCTCCCCGTGGCCGAGGATGTCGCCGAGCTGCCCGCCATCAAGGCGTTTGCCGAGAAGGGCTACGTCGTACTCATTGAGGAGCCGGCAAAGGCCGCGAAATCCGCCGCCGAGAAGAAGCCCGAGCAGGGCGAGGATAAGCAGCCGGAAGGGGAGGCTGCCACCGGGGAGTCCGCTGCGGAGGTGAAGACCCCGAAGCGCACCCTGCGGCGCACCACCACGACCACCACTGCTGCTACGCCCGAGGCTTAACGGGGTGAACGCCATGACGGCCATCGAAATCATCCGGCTCACCGCAGAGGAGTTCAAGGACGTAGACGATGCGACCCTGGAGAAATGGCTTGAGATCGTCCGCCCCATGGTGAGCAAGAAGCAGTTTGGGAAGCTGTACGAGCAGGGCCTTGCCTATCTCGTCTGCCACAAGCTGAAGATGGCCGGCTTCGGCGAAAATCCGCTTGGAGAGGCTGGGATTATCGGCATCGGCTTCGCTGTTGGAAGCGTGTCAGAGGGCGGCAGCAGCGTCAGCTTTGGAGCCAATCAAGCCTCCAACCTCGCAGCGGATGCCGAACTCGGCCTGACTGTTTACGGCGTCCAGTATCTCCAGCTCCGCCGGTCTGTCATCGTACCCATCCATTGTAGCGGGGAGAGGGAGGAGATGTAGCCCATGGGCTTCGGATTTACCGACCTCACCCCAGAAGGGAAGAAGTATTTCCGGGAGCTCAAGAAGATGACCGACATGGAGATCCAGGTCGGCTTCCAGGGCGACCAGAAGTATGAGGATGGCACCAGTATCGCCCAGGTCGCTGCCGTCAACGAGTTCGGCGCCTCGGACATCCCGGAACGGCCGTTCATGCGGCAGAGCTTCGAGAACCATGAGAGCGAGCTTCAGGCGGCCTGCGACGTAGCACAGAGGCTGGTGTCATCCGGCGGTTCGGCGGAACAGGCTCTCCAGCAGATCGGCGTGGTAGCCAAGGGCCTCGTCCAGGACGAGATCGTCAACGGCGGCTTTGCCCCGAACGCAGAGTCCACCATCAAGAAGAAGGGCTCCGAACAGCCGTTGATCGACACCGGCACCATGCGGCAGTCCGTCAATTTTGTCGTGAAGCGGAGAGGAGGATAGCCCTTGAACATCTCGCTTTTCAACAAGCTCTACTGGATCAGACGGTTCGGTGAGCAGAAGAACATCAAGGGCTACCTGGTGTCCGAGCACCACGACTTCGGCGCCAGCCTCAACGTACACCCCTTGAGCACAGACCAGATGCAGGCTCTCCCGGAAGGTCAGCGGAAAGTGAAGCGGCTTGAAGCCCATGGCGTAGCCGGCCTCGTCGTAGCCGACGAAAAGCTGAACCGGAAGGGAGACCTGCTCTATTACCATGGCGACTGGTATGAATGTGTGTCCTCGCAGGTCTGGGACCACACGATCCTGTCACACTTGAACTATCAGTTCGTCCTCGTCCCGAATGATGCGGCCGGCTCCATCGACCTGGAACCGCCCGTAGGCGAACCGGCGCTCCCGGAAGACGGAGGGACGGGGCAGCCTGGAGATCAGGAAACGGAAGAAGGTGATGCCCCGTGAGGGTATCGCAGGCAAAGGAGCTGTTCCGCTCCCTGACGGCGGAATACTTCGTCGGGGCGGAAGTCACCTTCACCCGGCAGAGCAGGGCGGCAAAGCCTCCCCTTGCCCTGGTGACCATCACGCCCGGGAACGTGAAGCGGCCGCTCAACCCCGCCTACAAAGAGATCGGGGGGCAGCTGGTCGGCCACTACCAGTCCCGCATCAGTATGCAGGTAGACCTGTTCACCCACGGGCTCCCGGTCATCGACGATGAAACGGGGCGGACGGTGGCCTATGAGAACACCGCCATGGACGATATGCTCGCCTTCGTGGATTTCCTGAACTCCCAATATGTCATCGAATGGTGCCACGCCCATGACGTGGCCATTTCATTTGATGGCGACCCGCAGGATTTGACCGGCCTGGTGAACGACAACAACTACGAGTACCGTGCCAGGTTGCCCGTCCTGTTCTATTTCACGCAGAAAGCGGTCGGTCATGCCGCCGTGCTCAAAGAGGAAAGCATCCAGTACCCCACCGGAGAGGAAGACCCGGAAAGCGGGCAGCCCATCTACACGCCGGAGGAGCCGGAGGAAACCGAGAGCACCAGCGGCCAGTACGAAGGCGCCGACTACAACACCGAGGACATCGTCATCCCGAAGTTCGAGCAGAGCTCAAGCGGCGGCGGTTCCGAGGAGCTGGCGCAGAAGGAGACCGGCTACTTCACCGAAGTTGACATCAAGGAGGAGAAAAGTCAATGAGCAAAAACTATGACCAGATTGCCACTGTCAACATCGACATCTCGACCCCGATTGTCGATGACGCCAGCTTCGACAATCTGCTGATTATGGGGCCTGCTCCGAAGGGCGAGAACCAGGCGCCGGATGTGGGCGTCTACGCCAGCATCGCCGAGGTTGAAGACGCCGGCTTCGTCACCAGCGGCGACGGTGCTGACCCGGTCGGCGTGGCCGCCCGTGTGGCGTTCTCGCAGAGCCCCGCACCCACCCAGGTCTACATCGCCATCCAGAAGCTGACCGAGGGCGCCGTGGCTGCCGCTGGCACCATCGAGGACGCCAACGACGCCATCGAGGAGTATGCCGGCAAGAAGGAGGGGCTGACCGGGTGCAGCGTGTCCTTCAACGTGGAGGCCCGGAAGTTGAGCATCGTGCTCACAGGGCCCATCACCGGCGTCAAGAATACCGGCCTGTTCGATATGCTCGACGCCATGAAGAAGAAGGGCTACACCGCCTCTGTCGGCGGCGTGGAGTTGACTGACGGCGCCGCCTTCCAGAAGTTCCCCGAGTTCAAGCAGCTGACCGAACTGGCGCAGGGCGGCGAGGATGTTGCTATCCCCGTCGTCGTGAGCAAGGAGGGCGCCAACGATGTCACCTATGAGCTGGTAGTTTCCTATCCCGATCCGAACGCTGCGGATACCGTGGCGGACGCCGGTGATGACGAGCCCCTTGACACCCCCGACAAGGAACTGGAGGCGCCAGCGGTCACCATCGCCCGAGCTCTGGAAATGAGCGGCTGGTATGTGCTCTGCACCGCCGGGGTAGACCCCGAGCTGTATGAGGACATCGCCGCCTACATCGAAACCCAGGAGAAGATGTTCTGTTACACGGAGATGGGCTTCTTCGGTGCCGGCGAGGACGGTGCCAATAAGCCCAGCATCGGCAACGTCTACTTCCGCAGCATGGGTATCTATGGGCGGGAGAGCACGAAGCAGGCCGACGAGGATGTGCCGGAGGCAAACTGGTACATGAATGTGGCCTGGGTCGCCAAGTGGCTCTACTACGACACCGGCAGCGAGACGGCTGCCTTCAAGGCCCTGGCCTCCGTGTATCCGTCCAATCTGTCCAGCACGGAGATGAAGGCACTGGCCGACGCCAGCCTGAACTACTTCATCACCGTCGGCAACAAGAACATCAGCATGAACGGAAAGGTCGCTGCCGGCGAGTGGGCCGACATCATCCGGTTCCGGGACTGGCTGAAGAACGACATGCAGGTGCGGGTCGTGAACCTGTTTGTCACCCGGCCCAAGGTGCCCTACACCGACAGCGGCATCGGCCTGGTACAGAACCAGATGATCGCCTCCCTGAAGTCCGGCCAGGATCGCGGCGGCATCGCCGAGGAGGAGTTCGACGAGGATGGCAACTCCATCCCCGGGTACACGACCTCCGTGCCTCTGGCGTCTAGCCTGACCGCATCCGAGAAGGCTTCCCGGAAGCTGACCAAGTGCAAATTCAAGGCCCGCCTGGCTGGCGCCATCCACTTTGCGGAGCTGGACGGCAGCCTGACCTACGAGCTGTAAGAGAGGAGGAGTGAGCTATGGGAAAGATCAAGACCTATAACCCGAAGGAAGTCACCGTTGCCCTCGGCAACCACATCGTCACCGGCTATGCTGATGACAGCTTCGTCACCATCGACCCCAACGGCGACGGCGTCACCAAAAAGGTCGGGTGCGATGGCGAAATCGTCCGCAGCATCAGCCCTGATGACACCTACATCGTGAAGATCGTGGTGTTGCAGACCTCCGATACGAACTCCTTCCTTCAGGAGCGGTTCGCCCAGGACAAGCAGAGCGGAGACGGCATGTTCCCGATCCTGATTAAGGATCTGAAGGGCGGCCTGGTCTTCAGCACCGACGCCGCCTGGCCCATCAAGCCGGCCTCCCGGGGCTTCGGCAAGGAGTCCGCCAATCGTGAGTGGGAGCTGCACACCGGCTCCGGCAATCTGACCGAATAAGGAACCGAGAAGGGGCTGCCCGGCAGGGCGGCCCCTCTCAATTCAATAAGGGGGTATTGAACCATGACCGTAAAGCAGATGGAGGTCACCGAGAAGAAGATCGGTGAGAACACGTTCTACATCAAGCCGTTTGCGGCCTTCACGGCCGTAAACATCAGCGGCGACCTGGCCGCTGTCATCACCCCGCTCCTGGGCGGGTTTGCCGCTCTGCTCGGCGCCGGCGACGGCAAGGGTGAGAACGGCGAGGAGCCCCAGGAAAAGAAGAACATCATGGATGTCGATGTGAATGAGGCGCTTCCCGTCGTATCCCAGGCTTTCTCCAGCATCTCCGGTGAAAAGTTTGAGCGCCTGATGAAGAAGCTGCTGATCGACTACAAGAACATCTCGGTCGAGGGCGAGAGCACCGACGGGGACGTGAAGCTGCTGACCTATGACCTGGCGAACGAGGTTTTCTGCGGCGATGTCCAGGATATGTATATCCTCTGCTTCGAGGTGATCCGCCTGAATTTCCGGGGTTTTTTCTCGAAAATCAGTACCCAATTTGGCGACCTCGCTTCTCTCGTGCAGATGAAGGTTCCGGGTACTCGAAATACGGAGAATTAGACATTTCGCAGTTCGGCGAGCTCGAAATGAGAATGTATATCCTCATAAAAGCTCGCATCGCCTCGAAGCTGGAGCTGGAAACGGTCTACACCCTCGATGAAGCCCTGAAGCTGTATGCGCTCTACACCATGGACAAGGACATCGAGAAAGCGCAGGCCGACGAGCTGAAAGCGATGCAGCAGAAGGCATGACAGAAAGGGAGGTGATGGTGCATGACGGTTGCCGAGTTTATCAACCGAGTCGGCTTCAGAGTCAGAAACGAAGATGTCGATAAGGTCAACAACACGATCTCTGGCATCAAGAACACGGCGACACGCCTCCTGGGTGCGCTCGGCGTAGGTCTTAGCCTCGCCGCCATCAATGGCCTCGTCGAGGAGTTCACCCGAGTCAACAACCAGATCCGCAACGCCACGGACGCCCTGGGCGACCAGAAGGAGATCCAGCAGGAGATCATGGCAGCAGCGGAGGCCACCCGCACCTCGTATTCCGATACGGCCAATGTGGTGTCCATGCTGGTCAAGGGCAACTCCCAGCTCTTTGGAAACGTCAGCGAGGCGGTGAAGTTCAACAACGCTGCCACGATGCTGTTCAAATCCGCCGGTAAAACGAACGAGGATATTGCCTCGCTGATGGAGGCCATCAACAAATCCTTCCAGAAAGGCTACGTTGACAGCGAGACCATCAGCCAGCTCCTGGAGCGGGCACCGGAGGCCGTGGCCCTGCTGAACAAGCGCCTGGGCACGACCTCGGATCAGCTCGAAGAAATGGCGTCCAGCGGCGCCATGAGCGTCAACGACCTGAAGATGGCCTTCATGGACAGCTACGGCGAGATCGAGGCCGGCTTCGGGAATGTGCAGTACAGCATCACCGACGCCCTGACGGTCATCCGAAGCAAGTGGGGCCTGTGGCTGGCGCAGACCAACGAAACGCTCGGCATCACGGACGGCATCGGCCGGCTCATGGTGTCGGCCTTCAACAAGGTCATCGCCGTACTCGACCGGGTGCGGAACGCCGTGACGTGGCTGGCCGACAAGCTGGGCGGCGTCGATAATATGTTCCGACTGATCGCCATAGCGGCCGGAACGGCCTTCGTCGCCTTCAACTTCGGGAAGATCACGTCCGGGCTCTCGGCCATCTCGAAGTTGCTCACCGGCATCAACCTGAAGACGCTGGCCATCATCGCTGTGGTGGCCATCCTGGCCCTGCTGGTCGATGACTTCATCAACTTCATGCAGGGCAACGACTCGGTCATCGGGACGCTGCTGGCCAATGCCGGCGTCGATGTCGATAAATTCCGGCAGAATATCCTGAAGATTTGGGAGAACATCAAAACGGCCCTCGCCGGTATCTGGCAGGGTATCAAAAACGTGGCGATCCCGGTGTTCCAGGCCATCTGGAGCGCCATCAAGACGGTGTTCACGGCCATCGGCAACGTCATCAAGGCCGTCGCCCCGCAGTTTGCGGACTTCATCGACGGCCTGGCCAACGGCGACGTGGACACTGAACAGTGGGAGCAGCTTGGAGAAGCGATTGCGGTGATAGCCGGCATCATCATCGGCGTCATCGCCGTGCTGAAGGTGTTCGCAGCGGTTCAGGCCATCGTCAACGCCGTCATGGCCGCCAACCCCATCACCTGGATTATCCTCGCCATCGTCGCCCTGATCGCCATTATCGTCCTCTTGATAAAGAACTGGGACAAGGTGAAGGCAGCGTTCCTGGCAGCCTGGGAGAAGATCAAGGCTGCCTGGGGCAAGGTAGTCGATTTCTTCAAGGGTATCTGGGACGGCATCGTCGGGGTGTTCAGCTCCGTGGTGTCCTGGTTCGGCAACCTGTTCCGCAGCGCCTGGGAAGGCATCGTCAACGTGTGGAATACGGTGGTGGGCTGGTTCCAGGGTATCTGGAGCGGCATCACCGGAGTATTCAGCTCCGTGGTGTCCTGGTTCACCGGCATCTTCTCCCAGGCTTGGGAGGGGATCAAGAGCGTATTCAGCACGGTCGGTGAGTTCTTCCAGGGGATCTGGAACACCATCGTCAACCTGTTCACCACCATCGGCACCGCCGTAGGCGACGCCATCAGCGGGGCCGTGAAGGGTGCCATCAACGCCGTGCTGAGCGGCGCTATCACGATTATCAACGGGTTCATCAGCGCCATCAACCTCGCCATCGGCATCATCAACGCCATCCCCGGCGTGGAGATCAAGAAACTGGATAAGCTCGAAGTCCCGCAGCTCGCCCAGGGCGGCTTCGTCCGGCCCAATAAGCCGCAGGCCGTCGTCATTGGCGACAACAAGCATGAGGGCGAGATCGTATCGCCCATCAGCAAAATGCGGGACACCGTCCTGGACGCCATGCAGATGTTCTCCGCCTCGGTGCGGCCGAAGGCGAGCACGGAGCTGCTGTCCACAGTGACCTCCAGCCGGAGCGTTGTCCAGAATGTAAACATCCAGAACACCTTCAACGGCGACAAGGCCATTCAGCAGAAAGCAGCCACCGCTATGGATAAGTCCTCCAGGGACGTGACATCCGAGCTGGCCCGTGGCCTCGCCTACGCCAGATAGGGGGTGCGGTAAATGGCAAGAGCAAAGCAGCCCGTTTCCATCAACGGCATCGAGTTTGACGCCCTGATCGACGAGAGCCGTACCCTGGAGGCTACCGTCCCGGAGTATTCCGTGGAGTCCGGCTTCTCCGTCAGCGACGCCATCATCCTTAGTCCAGAAAAGCTGGACATGACCCTGTTCGTCACCAACACCCCGGTCACCTGGTACAACCGCCACGGCGGGAGCCAGAACCGGGTGGACAGTGTGGTAAAGCAGCTTGAGGAGCTGTACTACGCCGGGGAGCCGGTCACCATCGTCACCTCGGACGCCACATACTCGAACATGGCCATCGAGAGCATTACCTTCAGCAAGAGCACCGAGGTCGGATATGCCCGTGAGATCCCGATTTCCTTCAAGAAGATCCGGGTCACCTCAGCCAAAACGACCACGATCCCGGACAGCTACGGCAAGAGCGGCGCCACCGGGGCGTCCGCCGGCACCGCAAGCACATCCTCCGGGGGTTCCGGCGGGGGCAGCTCCGGCAGCGGCTCGGGCGGCAGCTCCGGCTCCGGCTCGGGAAGCAGCGGCTCCAACGGGAACAGCAAATCCAGCATCCTGTATAGCGCGGCGAACTCTATGGGCCTGATGTGACCATTCGAGCTCCGAGGTCAGCGGAGTGCGCCCGGGGGACGGGGCGCTCTGAAATGCCTGGCCACCCACAACTGCCAGGAGGTGAAGGGGCCAAGGGAAAGCGGCCCTCACAGCCATGTGAAACCTGAACAGAATACGGCCTGCGGCCGCCGAAGCCCTACGCTCTATGCGCGGGGTGCTGATGTAGGCGGCGTGGGCCAATATGCTCCGCTGCGGCTGCATGAGGCGGGCGGGGCCCATGAAGGAGGCATACGCCTATGGACTATATCATCATCGACGTGCCCGACATGAACGACAGCGTTTCCCGGGTGGTGCTGAACGGCACCGCCTACCTTATCCGGTTCACCTGGAATGACTCCGGGGGCTACTGGAAGTTCGGGCTCTACGACTCGCAGAACAGCCCCATCGTCATCGGCGTGAAGCTGGTGCCCCGGTTCCCCCTGAACGTGTTCTACGGGGTGACGAAGCTCCCCAGCGGCGTCTTCGGCGTGATGACCAAGCTCGACCGCATCGGCCGGAAGGACTTCGTTGAGGGCAACGCCCAGTTTGTTTTCGGCCCCGTTGAGTTTGAGGAGTGATTTGCCCTGCGGAATGTCCGTGGATTTTCCGTGGACATTCCAGCGGATAGTCCTTCGGAAAATGTGCGGACGGTCACACGGATAGTCCTTTGGACACAGGCGATTTCTGCCCCGGTTTACCGTGTCCTGCGGAATGTCCGTGGACATTCCTGCGGACAGTCCTATGGACAGTCCGTGGAAAGTCCAGAAAATTTCCGTGGGATTGTCCGCGTTTTTTCATGCGGACACGAGGATTTGCACCTGATTTTGCACCTCATTTTCGGTGTCACTGTAAACGAGGATTTCAGAAAATGCTGTTCCGTATTCCGTTTTTCCGTATACGATTTTTGCCTATTTTTGGTTTTGTCCGCGGACAGTCCTGCGGACAGTCCTATGGACAGTCCGCGGAAAATCCAGCGTAACCGTAACCGTAACCGTAAACGTAACCCTATATAGATATATATTATGTTTTTACTTCGTAAAAACATTTGGTCAAAGCGAGTTTGACCGCCTGTTTTGAGGGCTGGTCTTGAAGGCTGTTTCCGGCTTCGCCGGAGGAAGGCAGAGAGGGGAGAGGGCATGGCTTCATATCAGAATTTTGACCGCCAGTACCGCCTTGCGGCAGGGCAGGCGGGGAGCACGGGCTTCGAGATCGGGGAGACCTCGAAGGCGCAGCCCGTCCCGCTCCACGTCAACTTCTCCCTCCAGAAAAGCGACCTGGAAACACAGAACACGGGGCGGGTGACCGTGTGGAACCTGAACCCGTCCCAGCTGGCCGTCCTGAATGAGAAGGACTGCGTTGTTTCCCTGCGGGCCGGGTACGGAAGCCAGCTGCCCCTGATTTTCGCCGGCATCGTCAGCTATGTCTGCACCAGTATCGACAGCGCCGACCGGAAGACGGAGATCGAGGTCATCGACAATCTGGTCGAAGTGCGGGACACCTACGTCACGGTGTCCTACAACGGCACAGTGAACTGGAAGACCATCTTTGACGATGTGGCCGCACAGATGGGCGTGGCCATCTCGTACTCCTACAACGCCGAGTTCGTTGACATCGCCAACGGGTTTAGCTTCGTAGGGCTGGCCCGGGATATTATGACAAAGGGCTGCAAGTGCTGCAATCTGTCCTGGAGCCTCCAGAACGGCGTCATGCAGGTGAAGAAGCCGGGAGATGTGATGTCCCGGGAGGTGTTCCTGCTCTCGCCGGATACGGGGCTCCTCGGCATCCCGGCCCGGGTAGTGCTCACCCAGGAGGATGCCACGAACAAGAACCAGCTGGGCTGGGACGTGGAGTATTTCCTGAACGGGGCCATCAACATCGACGATTACGTCAAGCTCGAATCGGAAACGGTGACCGGCTTCTTCCGGGTGTACTCCCTGGAGATCTCCGGGGACAACGTATCCGGCGACTGGATCTGTAAAGCCCGGCTCTTGGAGGTGAGTTGATGTATCTTCTGTCATGCCGAGAGTGCTCGGTCGAATATCTGTTCAGGCGCAGGAAAGCGGCGCATGAATTTGGAAACAGATGTCCCCGGTGTGGAGACTATTTGTCTCAGGTTCCACTTGCGAGATATACGTTCACCCCTCCGCCAAATATGCGGGAGGTCGAGATAGCGGTCGAGCAGGTAAAGACCTGGAAGGCCCGGAGAGGGGGAACTGCGGTATGATGGCAGAGTTTGTGCAGCAGGTGTCCAAGATGGTGAAGGACAACATCAAGGGCGTCCATACGGCCTTGCCGGGCACCATCGTATCGTTCGACCCCGGGACTTGCCTGGCCACGGTGCTCCCGACCATGAAGTTCAAGAAACCGGACGGCACCACGGTCGATTTTCCCCAGGTCACCGGCGTCCCGGTGGTGTTCCCACAGGTGATGAACCAGCAGGCCACCATCGCCTTCCCGGTGAAGGCTGGGGACGGCTGCCTTATCATCGTGGCCGAGCAGAGCATCGACTACTGGCTCTACGGCCAGGAAACCGATACCGACCTCGACTTCGACCTGACCAACTCCATCTGCATCCCGGGCCTATTCGCAAAGGCCAACCCCGTCATGGCGGAAGCCTGCAACGGGAACGCCGTGGTGGTGGACGTGAAGGGCACCAAGGTCACTGTCAAGAGCGGGGCCGTCCAGGTGGACGCCGCCACTATCACCCTCAACGGCAACGTGACGGTGAAGGGCAACTTCACCACCACGGGCGGCGTGGTAAATCTGAACTGATGGGAGTGAACGGCATGAAAAGAATGAGCTTTGACCGGGTGCAGCATGTCCCGGAGCTCCCCGACCGGCGGGAGTGGGCGCTGGAGGAAGGCGTCCTCTACATCGCCGACGAGGAGCCGTATGCGGCGTGGCTGTGCCCCTGCGGCTGCGGCCGGATCGTGGTGGTATCCATCGAGCATGAGAACAGCGCCCACCCCACCTGGCGCATCGAGGAGCGGGATGGGAAGGTCACCCTGTCCCCGTCTGTGGACTCGATGTGGTGGCCGTGCCGCTCCCACTACTTCGTCCGGGAGAACCGGATCGAGTGGGTATGATGGGAGGGCGGAAGTATGGCCCAAGCGGCAAGGCTTGGCGACGCTGTGACCGGCACCACGGCCGGGGAGCACAGCGGGCACGTTCCGCCGCACTCGCCCGAGACGTTTACCGGCGAGATAAGCGGCGGATGCTCAAGCGATGTCTTTATCAACGCGATACCGGCCGCCGTCGCCGGGAGCGTGACGACTGAGCGTGACGGCTGCTGCGGCAGCTCCCAGGGCAAGGTGGCCGTGGGGAGCGGCAGCGTGTTCATCAACGGCAAACCGGCGGCAAGAAGGGGAGATGCCCTTGCCCCGCACAGCGGCTCCGGGCAGATAAGCGCCGGGAGCGGGGATGTCAACATCGGCGGATGACCCTCGCTACGGACCCTTTAAGCGTTTTCTACGCCATAGGGGCCGGGGGCTACAAACTACACTCGTAAGGCGCTAAGACGTTTCCTGCGGCCGTTAGGCTGATTTCACGGGGTTTCTCGGAGGGAGGTATCAAGAGTGACAGACATCAGGCTCGGCAAAGACGGCGACATCGTCGTGTCGGAGATCGGGGATATTTCCCTCACCGAGAGCGTGAGGCAAGCCGTGCTGATCCGGCTCCGCTGGATATACCAGGAATGGAGGCTCGGGCCGGAGATGGGCTTCCCCTGGTTCGAGGAGGTTTTCATCAAGAACCCGAACACCGTGAAGATCCGGTCGCTCATACGGGACGAAATCATGCAGGTCGAGGGGGTGACGGCCGCCGAGGTAACCTCGGTCGATTATGACCGGGCGCAGCGGGCTGCCACCTTCAAGTTTACCTGTTCTGTCGGGGAAGCGACATACAGGGAGGAGGTGACACTGTATGAGTGAATACGGTCTGACCCCGAATGGGCCGAATATCAAGAGGCTGGACGCCATTCTGGACAACATGCACACGGGGCTGTCGAAGCGGTGGGGCGTGAATACCAGGCAGAACCCGGAGTCCTTTGTCAATCACATGCTGACCAACATCGCCGACGCCATCGCCGAGCTCTGGGAGTTCGGGGAGGATGTGTACTACTCCGAGTATCCGTCCTTCGCAGAGGGCCGGAGCCTGGACAACGCCGCCCAGTTCGGAGGCTCCACCCGTGAAACGGCGGCGAAGTCCTACTACCCCATCCACTGCACCGGGCGGGACGGCACCACCCTGGCCGCCGGGACGATGATCTCGACGACCACGAACCCCACCACCCAGCTCTCCCTCACCGACAGCAGGCAAATCACCAGAGCGGCCTTCAACAAGGCGGTCATCAAGATCGCCTCGCTGGGCGCAAACGACGTCTACACCGTGGCCCTCAACGGCGCGGTGTTTTCTTATGCCTCGAAGGCGGCGGACGCCACGGAGATCCTGAAGGGGCTGGTGGCAGCCATCAAGGACGAGGACTTCACCGTCAGCCTGGACGAGGAGAACGAGCTGCTGAAGATCGAGGCGGCGGACATCACCTCGACCAATGTGCTGGTGCTCTCGGAGAACTTGACGACGGATACCGTCACCACCATCATCCAGTTCGGGACGGTGGAGACGGGGGACATCCTCGTACCGGAGGGCGTCATCACGAACATCGTGAAGGCAGACGCCGGCCTGTTGAGCGTGGTGAACCTCTGCACCTACATCGCCGGCCGGGACGAGGAAACGGATGCCGAGTTCCGCCAGTCCTACGCCGACAAGATTTTCAACCGCTCCTCCATGATGCTGGAGAGTATCCGGTCTGCCATCCTGAACAACGTCCAGGGCGTGACCAGCGTGGCCCCGTATGAAAACGCCAGCCACGAATGGGACGAGTACGGGCGGCCGCCCCACAGCATCGAGATCGTGGTGGACGGCGGCGACTCCACGGAGATCGCCCAGCAGATACTCCAGAAAAAGGCTGGCGGTATCAACACCTACGGGGACACATCGGTCGTTCTGGCCGGGGAGTACGACGAGGACATCACCATCCGCTTCTCCCGGCCGACCACGGTTTACACCTGGTTCCATCTCGGTATCACGCTCAACAAGAACGAGGCGATCCCGCCCAACTATGTTGACCTGCTCCGGGATGTGGTACTGGAGCACATGGGGGAGCTGAACGCCGGCAAGGACGTGGTGCCCCAGGAGTTCATGTCCGACTTCTACAAAGCCTGCTCCGGTATCAGCTACATCGACATCCGGCTTTTCAAGACCACGGACGCCGGCACGGAGCCGACGGAGTACCCGGACAGGAGCGTACCTATCACAGCCAGACAAAGGGCCTACACTTCGGAAGATATGATCGAGGTGGAGATTGATGGCTGATTTCGTCACCAAACTGAAGCAAGACCTCGTAGAGCAGTTCCGAGGGAAGGCCAACATCGAGGCCCTGATGGAGGTCGTCGGGATAGAGCTCCAGGAGGTCTTTGACTTCTATGAACAGCTCCGCACCCAGCGCAGCGTGGACACCGCCGTCGGGAAGCAGCTGGACGGCGTGGGTGACATCGCCGTGATGACCCGAAAAGAGGCCGGACAGCTGGCCGGGAACCCCATCCCGTTCGAGGTCATCGACGATGACACCTACCGGCAGTATCTGATCTACAAGATACTGAAGAACACCTGCGATTGCACCTACCCCGACATCATCAAGGCGTTCCGCATGTTCTGGGATCGGCCCCTGTACTACACGGAAGACCCGGAACAGCCGGCCACGATGATCTTCGACACCGGGGAGCTCCCGGGCGACGTGGACACCACGCCGCTGTTCAAGACCCCGCTGATCCGGGCCGCCGGCGTGACGCTGAAGCTGTACGCCCGGACATCGGTGGAGATGGATACCGCCTGGCTCCGCCTCCGCAGCGGGCTCGGCTACGCCGTCACGGTCACCCAGCTCCCGACACTGGAGAGGGAGATCGACTACGGGGCGAAGGTATACGCCCGCAGCGGCATCCAGACCATCACGGAGGACACGCTTCCTGGGATTGAGCGTGATTATAAGCTGCACCACAAAATCAGGCTCGGGACGAGCTTCCAGAGGGTGAGCCAGGACGAACTCCCGCCCCTTGAGCGGGAGATTTCTTATGCCGCCACGCTCGATTCCGGCAGCGCCGTCCACAGCATCATGGAGACGCCTATCAACGGCATTTCAATCCAGGAATAATGCCCCCAAAACGATAAGAAGGAGGAACTACGCAAATGAGTTACTACGGCGGAACGATTACAGTAAAAGGCCGCGACCTCATTACCAGCCTGATCGCCGGGGAAACGATTGAGTTCACCCGCATCGTTGTCGGCTCCGGGGAAATGCCTGAAGGCGTTGAACCCATCGACATGGAGGCCCTGGTGAACGAGGTCGCCGAGGCCACCTCGACGGTGCCGACCGTCGAGAACAGTGTCTTGTCTCTGGTGGTCGAGTACCGCAACGACATGAACGGCGGCCTGAAGACGGGCTTCTGGCTCCGGGAGTTTGGCATCTATGCCAAGACCAACAAGAGCGAGGAAGTCCTGCTGTACTACGCCACCCTCGGCGACAGTCCGCAGCCGGTCAATGCCTACCAGGATAACCGAATCGACATCCGGCGCTACCCGGTCACCATCGCTCTGGAGGTCGATGCCGACATCCAGGTCACCTACAACCCCGGCGCTTTCATCACGGCGGCGGAGGCTGAACAGCTTATCCAGTCGATGGTGAGCGAGGCGGTTTCCGACATCGGCACTGCTATCATCGAAGACATCACGATCCCCGCTGAAGGCTGGGCCTGGGACGAGGATCTTGATGAACAGGGCGGGATGGGGATGGATGACTACCGCTACTATGTGGATGTCACCATGGAAAAGGCTTCCGCAAGCCACTTCCCGAATGTCGCCCTGCATAAAAGCGCCCTGGCCGCAGCGAAAGAGGCTGGCCTTTGCCCCTCGGCGAAGGCTGAAAACGGCTACGTTCGGTTCTGGGCGAGAAATCAGCCGTCTGAGGCTATGGAGGCTACCCTGGCCCTGTTTTCCAGCAGCTCTGGCGGCAGCAGCGGGGGAGGTGGAACCTATGTATTGCCGGTAGCGACCAAGACCAGCCTGGGCGGAATCAAAGTCGGTGAAAATCTGAGCATCACCGAAGACGGCACCCTGTCGGCAACGGGCGCCTCTGTGTCCGAGGAAGATATGGCCTCGCCCACGGAGACGGACGAAATGCTTGACGAGGTGTTCGCCCCCGAGGACTGAACGCAGAAATCCAAATAGCAAGGAGGAAAACCTATGGCCTACGATCCCACGAAACTGGTAACCCTCAAAAACCTGAAGGATGCGACGACCCGCATCAAGACGGAGTACCTGGCCGCTATTGCGGCTTCCGGCCACGCCATCTTCCAGAAGGCGGACGCCGTTCCTGACCCCGGCGAGGCCCAGGAAAATGTCCTGTATCTGGTGAAGAACACCGGCACCAACCACTACGACATCTACGCCCTCGTTGATGGGGCGATGGAGTGGCTGGATGATGTCACGGTCAACCTGGACGACTACGTCACCAGCGAGGAGCTGGCCCAGGCCATCGCAAACCTGGGCGCCGGCTCTGTGTATAGCGGCACAAAGACCGACCTGGAGACCGCTGACACCACCGTCATCACCAACTTCTTCGAGCAGGAGGAGGCTCCCACCCCGAAGGAAGGCGACGTGTTCGTCGTGGTCACCACGGTCAGCGGCGTCACCTACGAGATGTCCTCGTACTGGTATGACGGCGAGAACTGGGTGGCCATCACCGGGAATGTTGACGCCAGCAAGGTCATCATGCGCGAGAACATCACCATGGCCGGCAACTACACCCAGGTCGGCAACAAGACCAAGGAGCAGGACGGCACTGCCGACTTCAACACCAAGGGCATGTCTGTGGCGGCGATCCTGACCGACATCTTCAGCAAGCGGCTCCAGCCCGGCACTCCGACCCAGCCCTCCATCAGCGGCTTCAACCTGTCCGGGGCGAAGGCTGTGGAGGCCGGAACGGAACTGGAGGCGGTGAACTACACCGCCGGCACCCTGAACGCCGGCTCCTACCAGTACGGCCCCGACACCGGCGTCGTGGCCTCGAACTGGGTGGTGCAGCGTATCACCGACCAGGGCACCGAGCAGGTCACCAGCGTTGACGCCGCTTCCCTGGAGGCGGGCTCCGACAACAACGGCGGCGCTGGCTTCATCATCGGCGATGTGGGCGGTGAGGGCGTCGTGTCCAGCCTGAAGCTCAAGGCTATCGCCACCCATGGGGCTGGTGTGACCGCCAAGGACAACCTGGGCGATGACTCCAACCCGCCCGTTTCCATCTCCGCCGGCACGAAGGAGAAGACCACCGGGGCCTATACCCCGTACCGGAACTACTTCTACGGCGCCACCACGGAGAAGCCTACCCTGGACAGCGCCTATGTCCGGGGCCTCACCAAGAGCAACAAGGCTTATGCCGCCGGCACTGTCACCATCAATGTGCCCGCCGGGGCGCAGCGTGTGGCCATCGCCTGCCTTGCTTCCAAGGCTGGCGTGACCAAGGTTATCAACGAGACCGCCATGAACGCCGATGTGACCAGCACCTTCGTCCAGTCCACCGTACAGGTCGAGGGCGCCAACGGCTACACCGCCCAGGAGTACAAGGTCTGGGTGTTCGAGCCCGCTGTCCCGTATGAGAACGCCGCGACCCTGAAGGTCACCCTGGGCTGAGAGGAGGGAATGAAGTATGGCTATCAACGGTTCTGAAAAGACTTACGCCTTCATGGAGTTCCCTCTGAGCATGAGCAGGCAGGACGCCTTCCCGCTGGACAAGAGCTCCGTGTTCTACTCCGTCGTAGAGGCGGAGACCTACGCGCAGACGAGCCCGCTGGCCTATGTGGGCCAGCACATCTCCGTTGTCGTTGACGGAGTTTCCACCGCCTATCAGATCAAGAACGCCGCCGGCGAGCTGGAGCCCATGGGCGCCGCTGCCGTGAGCGTGGCTTCTGATACGGAGGTCGAGGAGATGTTTGACGAAGTGTTTGGTGCGGATCAGTCCGAAGCCTGACGCCCGTTGAGCAAATAAAAATCAAAATCAGGAGGAATAGAAAATGTCTTACGACACCAGCAAGCTCGTGAAACTCGGTCACCTGAAGGATCTGGCGACCAAGATCAAGAACGACTACGCCACCAAGGCGGAGCTCCAGGCCATCAAGCTCCCGGAGTACAGCGTAGCCAAGCAGGCCACCGCCGAGGCCGGCTACCTGTCCACCTACTACCTGACCAAGGACGGCGCCCAGGTCGGCGAGAAAATCAACATCCCCAAGGACTTCCTGGTGAACAGCGCCGACATCCTGGAGGTCGAGACCGCGGATGACCCCTATGAGGGCGCCCAGGTCGGTGACCTCTACATCGACTTCGTTATCAACGCCAAGGGCGGCGGCGACACCGCTACCCACATCTACCTGCCCGTCAATGAGCTGGTGGATGCCTACACCGGCGGCAACGGTATCGAGGTCAGCGCCCAGAACCTGATTTCCGCCAAGATCGACACCGCCAACGCCAACGGCCTGGCTGTGACCGCCGCCGGCTTCAAGCTGGATCTGGCGACCACCAGCACCGCCGGCGCCATGTCTGCCGCCGATAAGACCAAGCTGGACGGGATCGCCGCCGGCGCCACCAAGGTCGAGAAGAGCGAGACCAACGGAAACGTCAAGATCAACGGTGAGGAGAAGACCGTCTACACCCATCCCGAGCACACCGCCAAGGAGTCCGGCCTTTACAAGGTGACCGTTGACGCCCAGGGCCATGTCTCTGGCGCGGAGGCTGTCACCAAGGAGGACATCACCGGCCTCGGCATCCCCGGCCAGGATACCACCTACCAGAAGGCCACCCAGCAGGCCGATGGTCTGATGTCCAAAGAGGACAAGGTGAAGCTCGACGGTATGGTCGTAGCCGGAGACGGCGAGGTCACGGAGATGCTGAACGAGGTGTTCGCTGCCTCCTCTGGCGGCGGTGAGGAGGCTTAATTCCGCACAAATGAAGGGGAGGGCGGGGGATTACCCCGCCCTCTGCCTTTTATCCAACAGCTGGAGGTAATTACGCATGGGTAAAATTACACTCTTGAACCACCTGAAAGCCTGTGCGGAGGCGGCCAAGAATTTCACGAATGGCCTGGTCGGAGAACTGGCCCAGTCTGTGACGGACGCCCTGGAGGAGTTTGAGGCTGTGAAGGCCGACAAGCCCAGCTCCGAGGCGATTACCATTCCGACTACGGGCTGGGTCGAGGACGAGAGCGTTCCCGCTTACCCCGTCTACTATGACATCGCAGTGGAGGCCGTCACGGCGAAAGATCGGGCTACGGTCGTTATCGCACCGAGCAGCGTGGGAGACGCCATCGGCTGCGCGATGTGCCCGACCTGTGAGACACTTGCGGGCGTCATCCGCATCAGGGCCGGGAGCGCCCCTACGGCGGCTATATCGGCTGAATACTGGCTCGACCAGGGAAAGGAGTGAAAAACTATGGGATTTGGAACCGTAAACGTCGGCCAGGCACAGGCCGAGAATAACAACTACCTCACCAATGAGCAGGTAGGCGTTGCCGGCGGCCTTGCCACCCTGGGCGGCGACGGCAAACTGACGGAGTCCCAGCGGCCTGTCATCGACGCCTACACCAAGGCGCAGACCGACGGGAAGATCGGTGACGCCGTGGACAGCCACAACGAGAGCGCCACAGCCCACTCCGACATCCGGGGGACTATGGCGACCCTGGAGGCCGCTGTCGAGGCCATTGAGCTGAAGTTCGGCGCAAATGTGACGGAAAACCCCTTCACGGTCACCTTCGCAACGCTGGATGACGTGGTCGTCACCGGCGTCTGGAATACGGCCCAGGCTCGCATCGAGTTCTGACGATGGAGGAAGTTCAGTTTTCTCGCCCCGCTGACGAGCTTTCCTGCATCATCGGAAACCTGTTCGTCACGCTGGAGCCACCCTGCGACTTCGGATGCAGAGCCGGCCTTGTCATCTGCGGAACTACCCACTCAAGAAATCCGGGTAGGCTGATAGTCAAGAGCGACCGCTGCATCTTTTACGGGCGGCCGGAGGATCTGGCCGCCGTACTGAACGGGCGCTGCCCGGAAAGGAGATGCGGACATGGCTGAAAAAGAGTTTCTGCTTGGCAACAGGGCAAGGGAGCTCCTGAAATATACCAAGCACTCTACCCGGGTCGTATCCGACGATGTCAGCCAGAAAGATGTTCGGGCAATCATCAGGCGTATTGCCGAACTCGATGACATCCGGGATGTGAAGTCGGTCTGCTCCGAGGTCGTAGGCACTCTGGACAAGAAGAACAGAGAGGGTTTCACCAAAAGCACTTACCGGCTCTACGGCGAGGACATGAGGATGATCGCCAAAGGCATCCTCTGTGATGTCTATGCGGCAAACAACGTCCACTTCGCCACGGAGGCCAACGTGCGGCTTAGAAAAATTGACGACATCCTCGACGGCTGCTCTCTGCTTCTGGAATATATCCACATCTGCGTGGATGACAAAATCATCAGCGTCAAGAAATCCGCCGTTTGGACGAAGTATGTGACGGATGTGAAGTACATGGCCGCCGCATGGAGGAAGAACGACGGAGGCCGGGCGCGAAAGATCGAAACGGAGGCGAAGGCGGCGGAGGAGCGGAGGCAGTTCGACATGATGAAGGCTGCTGTCCGCGAGGTCGTCAACGACCGCAGATAAGGGTACTCGGCGGGGGCACCCGCCTTGTATTCGGGTATGACTCGTATCGGCCACCAACTGGTGGCTGCGCTCCCCGAACACCAACAACACCAACAACGCCTGGAACGTCAACTCCAATGGCAACTACAACAACAACTGCACCAACTCGTATGGCATCCGCCCCGCTCTGATGGAAAGTGAGGAAGAGTAACCCGCAAGGGCGAAATCTGTGCGCCATCATCAAAGGGAGTCATATCCGTTCCGAAGCCTGTGCATGGGCTGACGATAAACACATCACGCCGAGGCCCGCCGTCCCCCAAAGGGGGCGCAGTGGGCTGCTGGGAGGGAGACAGACCGGCGTTAGGCATGATGGCTGACCGGGAGCTCCCTCTGCACCCCGGCCAGAGGAAGCAACGCGAAGCAAAGAAGGCCCCGCATGACCTACCAAGAGATGTGTACCTTCGAGGTACTGTACGAGGCGTATCTGCAAGCCCGAAAGAGGAAACGGAATAAGGCGGCCACGGCCCAGTACGAGGCCAATGTGCTCGCCTACACCGAGAGACTGGCCCACATCCTCAACACCAAGACCTACAAGCCCAGCAAGTTCGAGACGTTTTTCGTCTATGAGCCAAAGAAACGGCTCGTCCAGGCCCCTGCCTTCGTTGACAAAGTTGTCCTCCATGCGGTAACCGACAACATCATGTATGAGGCGATGACCCGCAGCTTCATCCGGGATAACCACGCCAGCCAGAAAGGGAAGGGCACCCACGACGGCCTCATGCGGCTCAAGGGGCACATGCTGGACTACTATCGCAAGAACGGCGCCGAGGGATGGGTGCTGAAAGGCGATGTCCACCATTTCTTCGCCTCCATCGACCATGACCTCCTGAAAGAGAAGCTGTGGTCGTTGATCCAGAAGCGGGGCATCGACCCGCAGATCTACGACCTGCTATGCACCTACATCGACACTACGGAGGGGCTGCCCCTGGGCTACCAGACCAGCCAGCTCCTTGCTCTGATGTTCCTCGACGAGTTCGACCACATCGTCAAGGAAAGGCTCCGGGTGCGGTGGTACGGGCGGTACATGGATGACTTCTACCTGTTCTTCAGGACAAAGAAGGAGGCCCAGGAGGCGCTGGTCATCATCAAGGAGTATATGGCCGGCAAGAAGCTGGAGCTGAACCAGAAGACCGGGATATTCCCGCTCCGAAACGGGGTGGATTTCCTGGGCTTCCACACCTATCTCGACGAGAACGGCGGCGCGGTGCAGAAGCTCCGGCGGGACAGCATCAATCGCATCCGACGGAAGGTGAACTTCTGGAAGGTGGCATACCCGCAGCATTTCGTGGCGAAAGAGGACATCATCACCAGTTTCACGGCCTGGGACGCACATGCGGCCCACGGGGATACCCACTCTCTTAGGGAAAAGTACGCCAAAATTGTAAGCGACATCATTGGCGAGGAAATCCGCCCCAGGCGGAAGATAAACTCGACGAAGAAAGTCGCCGCTCTGCGGAGGCTGAAGCAGGCGAAGGCAGAATATCGGAAAAAGCACAAGGCGGAGGGGAGGCCCACCGCCTGCTTTTCTGCGCCGATGCCCGATGACCAGCCACCGTGGTAGGGTTTTTATGCCCTACAATTACCAAAGTATAAGTCGGAAAATGCCTCTACGGAAATCCGACTCATACCGCAGATTTCAAAAGGAGGAATACTCATGGCATCTGTCGCTTTGAGCACCAAAGCGGTAGGCAGTACCGTCAAGCTGAAGGTCAACGGGACTGCCAGAGAATTTCTTGTCGTCCATCAGGGCAAGCCCTCCAGCCTCTACGACGAGAGCTGTAATGGCACCTGGCTCCTGATGAAGGACTGCTACGAGAGCCGTCAGTGGCACAGCTCCAACAGCAACAGCTACAAGGCGTCCACCATCCACACATACCTGAACGGCACCTTCCTGAACCTGTTTGACGCCGACATCCGGGAGGTCATCAAGCAGGTGAAGATCCCGTATGTCAACGGGACTGGAAATTCCGCCGTCGCCTCCGGGTCAAGCGGCCTGTCCTGCAAAATCTTCCTGCTGTCCGGCCGTGAGGTGGGCTTCTCCACCAGTGACAACCAGTATTTCCCGAACGATGGCGCCAAGCTGTCCTACTTCGAGTCCGGCACCGGCAGCTCCGCCCTCAACAAGCGAATTGCGAAACTGAACGGGTCGGTCACCGACTGGTGGCTGCGCTCCCCGCTCACCGACGGCGCCGGCGTCGCCTGGAGCGTCTACTCCAATGGCGGCTGCCACAGCAGCCTCTGCGCCAACTCGTATGGCATCCGCCCCGCTTTGGTACTTCCCTCTGACCTCTTGGTCTCTGATGATGGGTCGGTTCAGACGAACACGCCCCCGACCATCACCAGCACCAGCGGCAACAGCGGGGTAAACCTGGGGAGCAAGGCTGCGGCGTTTAGCTTTAAGTATACCCCCAGCGACGCCGACGGGAACAAGATGACGGTGAAGGAGAAGCTGGACGGTGTAGTGAAGAAGACCCGCAGCAACGTGACGAGCGGCACCCAGCTCACCTTTGAGTGTGCGAGCACCGCAGCGGAGTTCCAGAAGATCCTGAACGGGACGCACACGATCACGATTGAGGCGAGCGACGGGCAGGAAACGGCGACCTTTACGGCGACGTTTACGAAGGCGGTGACCGAGGCGACGATCACGCTGGACGAGCCTCTGGCGGTGGAAGGTGACATCACCGTGGCAATTCTGGCGGTGACCGGGGAGATCCCGGTTGACGCCGAATACACGGTGGAGGTCACCAACAACGCCAAGGACAGCTCCCCGGTGTGGCAGGACGCCACGACCGAGGTGAAGAACGGCACGAACATCGTGTTCGAGAACCACGCCAACACCAACGGGGCGGCCTTCAACTTCCGCATTACCGTAAAGCGGGGCAGCTCCAACACCGGCGGCCACATCTCCGGCGTGTCCGGGGCGTTCCAGTAAGGGAGGGATAGAACATGGCGCTGAAGTGGAAGAAGAACGACCTGATGACCCTGGCGGAGAAGAAGGTGCAGATGGCGAATGAGACTTGCCAGAGCCTGATCTACGCCGGCATCGACGTGCAGCTCACCACGGGCCAGGAGCATTTCAGTCTGGAGCCCAACGACCAGACGAACATCGACTCCATGTTCACGGCGGTCACCCTGGGGGCCACGCAGTACCCGTACCACTCGGACGGGGCGCAGTGCAAGATGTACTCCGCCGTTGACATCGTGACGCTGTATGTGGCCTATAAGACCTTCGTGACGAAGCAGACCACCTACTGCAACTTCCTGAAGATCTGGGTGAACCGGGAGACCGACAAGGACGTGCTGGCCGGCATCACCTACGGCAGCGAGCTTCCGAACGACCTGAACGCCGAGATGGAGGAGATCCTGACCGCAGCGGCTGCCGAGATCCAGGCCATCATCGGGAAGATGCAGCAGGCGATGGAGGCGTAATCCGTCGTGAAAGAGAAGCTGAAAGCGATCCTGAAACACGCAGTCCTCACCCTGTGCGGGGGCTGCGTGTACTTTCTTATCGAAATGGCCTGGCGGGGCCACAGCCATTGGACGATGGCCGTGCTGGGCGGGGTCTGCTTCGTGCTGATCGGCGACATCAATGAGTTCATTCCGTGGAATATGCCACTTGTCCTTCAGGGGGCGATAGGCTCCGGCACCGTCACCATCCTGGAGCTGGTGAGTGGCATCATCCTGAACCTCTGGCTGGGCCTGGGGATCTGGGACTACTCCAACATGCCGTTTAACTTTTTGGGCCAGATCTGCCTACCGTTCTCGCTGTTGTGGGTGGCCCTCTCCGTAGTTGCGGTCATACTGGACGATTGGCTCCGGTACTGGCTGTTCGGAGAAGATCGACCTACCTACACGCTATTCTGAAAATTTGAGGAAATGGGAGGGTAAGACGTTGACTGGACTTGAAGAGTTTAAGGAGCTGTTCGGGAACATCACGGTTCTGAACGTCATTGAGCTTCTGCTGGCGGTAGCTTTCCTGGCCTTTCTATACAAGAAGGCAAAGGACTACCTGACCCAGCGGTACGAAGCGACCAAACTGAAGGACGAGCAGCTGAAGACGGCGCTTGACGCCGTAAGCCAGTACCCGAAGTACCGGGAGCAAAGCATTAAGATCCAGCAGGAGCTGGAGAGCAAGATCGGCGAGCTGAAGCAGAGCCAGGACGAAAACACGGCCAGGCTGAAGGCCATGGAGGAGATCCAGAAGCGGCAGAAGCGGAATGAACTGCGTGACCGGCTCCTCCAGAGCTATCGGTACTACACCGACCGGCGCAGGAACCCGAAGCAGGTTTGGAACCGCATGGAGGCCGAGGCGTTCTGGGAGCTGTTTGGCGACTATGAGGCCGCCGACGGAGACGGGTATATCCACACGGTAGTCCAGCCGGCCATGAACCTCCTGAAGATCGTTGAAATGGACGAGCTGGCCAGGAGCGACGAAGACCCGCATCACCCTGGCCAGCTTGCCCCCGTGATTTCAGACGGGGGTGAGGCGGAGTGATGACACTGCCGCTTCAGACCGTGGTGGTGATAGCGGCCACGGCCGCCGTCGCCGGCGCCGTTGCGCTGTACCTGGCCGCTGCGGTCATCTCGGGCCGGAAAAAGAGGAAGAAGCGCCGGGGCAGGAACACTGCCTCGGCCGCTTCCGTTTCTGCGCCTCCGGCCACGCCGAAGAAGAAGTCGCTGATGTCCCGCCTCTGGGCGAAGGTCAGCGGCATCGGGACGATGAATGTGATCCTGCTCGTCTGCGGCGGCGCTCTGTTCGCCTTCACCTGGGAGATGATCGAACTGTTCAAGCAGTATGGCATGGTGCCGGACACGCTCGTCACCTGCGTCTTCGCCGCTCTGACCGGCGAGTGCGGCGTGATGGGCTGGATCAAGACCTCGAAGGTGAAGCACCAGGAGCGGAGATGGCAGAAGGAAGATATGCGGGAGGCCAACATGGCGGCTCAGATGCCGGCGGTTGACCCGTCCGCCGAGGGAACGCCAAAGGAGTGAGGACAAATGGCGCTTACCGGAAAGAACAATGAAGAGAAGATCTGGAACTACCTGAAGGCCCAGGGCCTGACCGACTGCGGCGTGGCCGGCCTCATGGGGAACCTGTACGCCGAGTCGGGGCTGATCCCGACGAACCTCCAGAACAGCTACGAAAAGAAGCTCGGCTATACCGACGCCGCCTACACGGAGGCGGTGGATAGCGGGGCTTATTCCAACTTCGTGCGGGACAGCGCCGGCTACGGGCTGGCGCAGTGGACGTACTGGAGCCGGAAGCAGGCCCTTCTGGACTACGCCAAGGCCGCCGGGAAATCCGTAGGCGACCTGGAGACCCAGCTGGGATTTCTGATGCAGGAGCTGGCCGGGAGCTTCAAGGCCGTCCTGAACACGCTGAAGTCGGCGACTACTGTGAAGGCTGCCTCCAACGCCGTGCTGCTCCAGTTCGAGCGGCCGGCAGATCAGAGCGCATCGGTGCAGACGAAGCGGGCCGGGTACGGCCAGACCTACTACGACAAATATGCGGCGGAGGACGCCGAGAAGGAGGAAACGACAGTGGCTACCAAAATCACGACTGCCGCCCAGCTGGCGGAGCGGTGCCTGGATGTGGCCCAGAACTACAAGACCCTGTATGTGATGGGCTGCTTCGGCGCCCCTATGACCGCGGCTAACAAGAAGCGGTACACCCAGAACCACACCTACAACAAGCAGGCCGCCCGGACGAAGATGATTAACGCAGTGAGCGCCGATACTTTCGGGTTCGATTGTGTTTGCTTAATCAAGGGGCTTCTGTGGGGCTGGTGCGGCGATAAGACCAAGACCTACGGCGGCGCAAGCTACGCCGTCAACGGAGTCCCGGACATCGGAGCCGACACGATGATTACCAAATGCAAGGATGTGTCAACCGCTGGCTGGGCCAACATGGAAGTAGGCGAGGCTCTGTGGGTGAAGGGCCACATCGGCATCTACATCGGAAACGGCCTGGCCGTAGAGTGTACGCCGTCCTGGGAGAACAAGGTGCAGGTGACCGCTGTGAAGAACATCGGCGCCAAATCCGGCTACAATGCCCGTACCTGGACGAAGCACGGAAAGTTGCCGTATGTGACCTACACCGGGGCCACCATCAGCGCCCCGTCCACCGGGAACGGCGGCACCTCAAAGCCCAGCACTGGCACCACCACGGCTGCCGATGACCTGAAGGTGGGCGACATCGTCGAGTTCACCGGCGACACCCACTACACCAACAGCAACGCTGCAACCGGCGTGAAGTGCAAACCCGGCAAGGCGAAGGTGACCGTCATCGCAAAGGGGGCAAAGCACCCCTACCACCTCGTCAAGGAGGCGGGCGGCGGCTCCACCGTCTATGGCTGGGTTGATGCCGCCGACATCGCTACCGGCGATGAAGAAGAGGTCTATACCGTGGTCGCTGGCGACACGCTCTGGGGCATCGCACAGAAGAAGCTCGGGAGCGGCGCCCGGTGGCAGGAGATCTCGAAGCTGAACGGCTTGACATCCACGAATATTGTGGTCGGCCAGAAGCTGAAGATCCCGAACTGATATGGGCGGGCTGATAAGCGGCATCGCATCGGCGTCCGTAGACCTTTTGGCCCTGGCTGTGTTCATCTACTGGCTGTCCCGCCTCGTCCGCTGGGACGGGCGGGAGCGGTGCGATGAAACACAGTGTGATACCTGTCCGTTTCCTTGCGAGAAGCACGAAAACCGATGATTTTATTGGAGGTGTACCATGCCTGAATTTCTCACGCAGCTGCTCCAGGCCGTCATCGCCGCCGCCATTCCGGTGTGCGGGGCGTACCTGATTAAGTTCCTGAACCAGAAATCCGCCCAGATCGCGGCGGAGACCGACAGTGTGGAGATGAAGAACCTGATCGAGCAGGTGAACGACGCCGTAACCAAGGCCGTCACCTACACCACGCAGACCTTCGTTGACTCACTGAAGAAGAACGGCATCTTCGATGCCGAAGCGCAGGCCGAAGCCCTGCAAAAGTCCCTGGATAAAACAATGGCTCTTCTGTCTGAAGTGGCAAAGAGCGCCCTGGAGGAGATCTACGGAGACCTCAACGAATATTTGACCGTGCGGATCGAGGCCGAAGTGAAGAGCCAGAAAGGGAAGCCCACCGCTGTCCTGAATGTGACCGGAACAGCCACGGAGAACACGGACGAGATCGACGACAGCGGACGTTCGGCGCAGCTCATTACCGAACTGCTTGGCATGAGCTCCGACGCCCTGAAGGAAAAGGCGACCGAATACGGCGTCGCCATTGATGGCCTGACCACGAAGAAGGAGATCGCCGAGGCAATCGTGGTGGCCATCCTGAACAAAGCGTAAACGGGTCTTAACCTCCGCCCGTTTCGCCCGTCATTTGGGGAGGCCGGTGCCCCCTCACTTGACCTCCGACAACTGAATGACGGTATATACACGCACCCCCGTTCCGGCCGTTTGGCAGGGACGGGGGTGTTTTTTTGTTTTTCAGGGAGAAGCGGGGGATACCTCGAAAAATCCCGGGAAAAGGCCGGGAACACGGGAACAGGGGAGAGGGAGTATAATTCCATACCTGGGCCGCAGAAGGACACACAGGGCCTGGAAATGGCCTCCTGCGGGAAGGCGGAGAAGTATCACATTTGCACGGAAAATCAATGCACATAATGCACAAATCTCGAAGTCCGTATTTTACAAAATGTTCTCACGGGCCTTTTAGAACTTTCAGATACACTTATACCCTGGCCTGGAAAACCCGCCAAAACTGTTTCTAAGGGCTTCTACGAGCAAATCACCCAAAACATTGATTTTAGAAAATATTTCTGCAAATATGAAATAAACACTTGACTTTATACGTCGGTAAGTTATAGTTAAGTTACGGTAATTCAAAACATACCGACCGATAGGAGGCGCCATAGATGCAGACAGTGAAAATGAGCGCAACGGCCCTACGAGCCATCATGGGAGAGGCGTTCGACGGCGATATGTACGAGCGTGGCCGCCAGGAAGCCAGAGAATTCTTCAAGAAATACCCGGAGAAACGAGAAGCCAAGGTTGAAGAAATCAAGCGAAACCTGGAATACGGCGTAATCCGCGGATACTTCGGACCGTCCTACTGGATCGGATGCCTCTGCGAAGCTGATTTTACATGGTAAGAAGGAGGAGAAAAAGATGAAATACCTGGTTCAGTGTCAGCACCCCGATGGGTCGATCGCCTGCGAGATGTGCAGCGATATTCAGATCATCGAAATGTTCGGCTTCCGAGATTGCACCGACTGCGAGTACGAGGTGTACGATGTGATCCGGTTCGGAGTTGCTGAAAAGCTGGTACACAAGACGGCTTCGGAGGCTCCGTTCAACTATCACGAGTTCTGCGACAGCAACGGAATGGTTCTGTTCGGCGGATACAGCTCGGAGCATTAAGGAGGGATCGGAAGTGAAGAGCAAGCCGTACAAGGTGTCCGGGAAGCTGTTCAGATACGATTTCGACAGCAGCACGGTCGAGTACATCTCGAAGGCAGAGCCCGAGGACATCGAGGCGGAGCGGGAATGGATGGAAAGGCATGACAAGCCCCTCTACGGCATCGGGGCTGACGGGTACATGGTGCTGGACACCATCGGCCTGAACCGAAAGAACTGGGAGAACCGGGCTGCCCGGGATGAATACCTGTCCGGGTGGGCCGTGGATCTGGACGCCGAAGCGGAGGCGCTGGTGGCCGATTTCCTTAGATGGGAGATGTGAGAAAATGGAACTGAAATGGTACGAGAATGTGAACACCGGGACGGGGAAACGGTTCTGGTGGACGCAGAGAGACAAGTTCGGGAACTGTTTCGAGATTTACGGCACCACAGAAAAGAAGTTCGTGCTTTTCGTAAACGGAACTGCGAACTCGGAATACGGAACACTGCCCGAGGCGCAAAAGGCGGCAACCCACATGTGGAATGTTTGCAGGCCGCAGCAATTCAGGTTTTTGGAGATGCTGGACGGCCCCTGGAGAAACGACGCCTGCATCGGGTATGCACAGATGGCGATGCGGCGGGCAGAACTCGACGAAGACACCGTCTGGAAGGTGCTGAAAGAGCTGAACCGCTGCTTTGACGATGTATCGGTCGAGGAGGCCGGCGCCTACTATGCGGGAGGTGACAGATGATGAACCCGGAGTTCATGGCCGACCTGGTCATCCACCTGTTTCTCCTGTGCGTGTTACTGCTGGTGCTGGGCGTCGGCTGCCTGATCGCCGACTTCGTGTTTCCGCACATCCGACCGCTCCAGAAGTGGCTCGACAGCCTGCCGGAGTATGAGGACGATGCGGAGATCGCCCGCCTGTATGAGGAGGAGCGGCGGAGACGCCGGGCCCGCAGAAAAGCAAGATGGAAGGGGATGATGAAATGAAAGCTGTGCAGTATTTCGAGAAGTACCGGGACAGGATCGTCAGCCGGGACGAAGCGGAAACCATCAAGGCCATCGGCGACCTCGTGCTGGAGTTGAGCGAGGAAGCCAAGAAGATGATCGCCGCCAGACACGTCAGGACGAACAGTGGGGCGGCGGCCGTACTGCTGGAGCTGAACCAGAAGTACAACGCCATCTGCAACCTGTTCGAGAAAACCTATGGGGCGTCGCCGCTTGTGAAAAGCGGGTTCCTCACCTACTGGAGGAAACAGATCCCGGAGCTGGAACGGTATCTCTGATACCGGAGATTTTTTATTGCCAGACGATTACCGAAATATAAGTTTTTAGAGATATTACGGAAATTTGGGGGTATGAACGTGAGAGAAAAGACCGTGAAGGTAGAGGTGGAGAAGCGCGTCTTCATTGCGGAAGACGGGACGGAGTTCCAGACCGCCCAGGAGTGCGTGGACTATGAGAACGGCTGCGTCGCACAAAGAGCTGACGCCATAGTTGCGAAGCTGCCGCATTTCACATATTCCCCGGTATGGATCGACCCGGACTATTGCTGGGAGTGGTACTTCGTATCCAACGAAGAGGAGCTCCGCGCTGTGGAAGTAGCTATCCTTAGCGAGGAGACGGACACAAGGGGATTTACCCCGGAGCACTACCCGACGTGGGTCGCAATCAGCGTAGATCTGGAAGGCTACGGGGACATCGTCGGGACACCTGAGAAGATACTCCAGAAGCTGGACGGCATCAAAGCTGAGATTGTCGCTGAGATTGAGGGGCGCGGGGGTGGAAAGCTGTGAAGATTTTATCCTGCGGGGCAGGGATGCAGTCCAGTGCTCTTCACCTGATGAGCTGCGAGAACGCTCTTGCAATGAGAAAAGGGAAGCTCCCGGTGTGGCCTGATGTTCCAATTTACGACGTGTCCATCTTCTGCGATTTGGGCTTCGAGCCTCCCTGGGTGAAGAAGCAGGTAGAGTTCCTGAAGGATGCCGGCCACTCTTGCGGGGTCCCTCTGGTGGTGCTGGAGTCCCCGCTCTACGAAGACTTCATGCAGAACTTCGGTGAGAGGCGGACCATCAGCATACCGTGGTGGACCATCCGGGATGACGGCCACAAGTCGAAAATGCCGAGAAACTGCACCATCGACTACAAGGTGGAGCTGATTTCCAAATATGTCCGCTGGGAGCTGCTGGGCTACAAAAAGGGGCAGCGGCTCCGCGAGGAGGACAAGAAGGCGCACGAGATGCACATGGGGTTCAGCGCCGAGGAAGCCCGCCGGTGTAAAGAGAGCCCAAACCCCATGTTCGTCAACAGGTTCCCCCTGGTGGAGATGGGCCTGACCCGGGCGGACAACTTCGCCTACATCAAGGACGTGTGGGGACTGGAAACAAAGGCTTCGGCCTGCACCTTCTGCCCGTTCCACAAAAACTTCTTCTTCAAGCACCTGAAGGAGAATGAGCCGGAGCAGTACGCCCAGCTGGTGGAGATGGACGAGCTGCTGCGAGATAAGAACCCGAAGCCCCCGATGGACAGCGACCTGTTCATCAGCCGGAGCCGCAAACGGATCGAGGATCTGACCGACGAGGACTGCGACGATGCCGAGTGCTTTGAATACTGCGGGAGGCAAATATGGAACGGGTTTTGACCGGTTGCGAAGCAGAGCAGATCGAGCTGTTCGACAGCTCCCCAGCCGAGTGCTGCCAGAATTGCCACTGGTGGGCCCCGCTGGTAAAGCCGTGGGTCAGAGATGACGGGAGCGCCATCTATGGGTATTGCTTTGCGGGCGGAAGCAAGGATTACAGCGTGAACATGGGAAAGGGGTTGCCGGTATTTTACGCACCAACCTCCGGCGTTCCGTGTCAGAACTTCAAAAAGAGGAGGAGAGCAAATGCCTGAAAGCAGAGTGTTCGTCCGAGAGATCGAACCGGGGGTAGAGCTGTTCCGGGATGCCGTGACCGGCATCGCCTGGGCGGAAGATCACAGGGCCGGCCTCGGCGTCAGCGTACATCCGAACATCGACGAAAGCGGAAGCGTCGAGGGCATGGTGGCCCGGGGCTGGTGGAGGGCCAGCGACCGAGTTGTGAGAAGCCACGGATGGATTTACAACATCGACCGATTTTCCTGCGACGACGGAGAGCCTATCGAGGCCATCGTGGCTGAAGAGTGTATGTGCCCGGCCTGCATCGAGCGCCGGGCGAGGCAGGGAGAGCGGAAACGGTATGTATGCCCCGTCTGCCACAACGCCGAGCACCTGCCCGGGGCGAAGTTCTGCATGATATGCGGGACAGCGTTCCCGTTATCAAATCAGGAGGAGGCGTGATTGAAAATGGAAAATCCGTTTGTAAATGACCCGTTTTCGTTAGTCTGGCAGGCGTTCAAGAACCTGTATCCAGGCAAAGAGTGCAGCGCAGAACTGCTCCCGGAGATCCCGCCCGACGATGACGGTGAAAAGGGATATGGCTTCACAGAATTTCGGGATGACGGGACTGTCCTCGTTGCCGTGGATGCCGGGCTCCGGGTGGCCGATGCCGTCGAGGTTCTGGCGCATGAGCTGGCCCATGTGGCTGTCGGCTCCGAAGCCTACCACGGAGACTCCTGGAAGGAAGCCTTTGACGCTATCTTCCGGGAGTATGGCCGTATCGCAGAAGAGATGTTTGGAAAGCAGGAGGGAGCAGAATGAGGTACACGCCCATCAACGGCGCCGAAGATGCCGTAAGCCGTGTATCCGGCCTCGGCTATGACCATTTCGTGATTTGCACCTATGAGACCAGCTGGCAGCGGGAGCAGGGGGAGCCCACCATCCGGGTCGAGTACGATGCCGGCCGAGCCGTTGACGTATTCCTCGATGGCTGCTGGATGAACCCGTGTGTGGAGCTCCGGGGCGTAGGTTTCGACGGGAACGAAGAAGCTCTCTGTATCGGCGGAACAGACGAAGATTTGAACGAGGAAGGGGAGTTTATTGAATGGCCGGAATTGGAGTAGACCTGAAAGCTATCGTCCTGAAGGCTTCAAAGGCGGGCGTCGAGCTCACCATGAGTTTCGAGGAGCCCCAAGTGATGATTTTGAGGGCAAGGAGAGGAAGTTTCACCATCTGCGTAAAACTGATGCCCTGGGAGATCGACCCGGTTGTCTGGCGCCAGGGGACGCAGTTTGAGCGCATCGTGGAAGATTTGATTTACCGACTGGACAAGGCGGAACAGAAAATGATCGAGACAGGAGGCACAGAAAAATGAAAGAGCAGTTCATCGAGATTTTCAACGACCACATTAAGCGGCCTGGGGCGAGTGCGCTCCTGGCCTGGCTGGAGAAGTCCGACTTCTTCGCATCGCCGGCCTCCACCTGCTTCCATCTTTCGGAACCGGGCGGTCTGGCAAAGCACAGCATCCACGTCTATGAGCGGCTGCGGGAGCTTTACAGCAATGAGCTCGCCAGGAACACCGATGGGCCTGTCATCCTGTCCGACGAGGACGAGGAGAAGATCGCTATTTGCGGCTTGCTCCATGACATCTGCAAAGTCGGATGCTATAAGCAGGAGCCGAGAAACCAGAAGACCTACGATCCTGAAAAGGTGAAGAAGGCCCAGAAGTGGCAGGTCAAGCACGACGACCTCGGCGACTTCGTCTGGGAGACTGTCATGGGCTACAAGTTCGACGAGGACTTCGTTTACGGCCATGGCGAAAAGAGCGTCTACATCGCCTCTGCATACATTAAGCTGACCAGGGAGGAGGCTGTGGCCATTCGTTTCCACATGGCGGCATGGCAAGACGGGGAGAAGCAGAATGCAGGCAAGGCTTTTGAACGGTACAGCCTCGCCGTCATGCTTCATATCGCCGATCTCCAGGCCACATACCTCGACGAGGTGGAGCAAGATGGATGAATGGGTAGCCATTGAAGGATACCGCTGGCCGTATCGCATCAACCGGAAAGGCTGCGTACAGAAGAAGATGGAGGATGGGAGCTGGTACACTCTCAAGCCGTATACGTCCGGCCGATCCCGGGTAGCGGTGAAGCTGCGGAGCACCGACAACCGCAAGATCGACGTGCCGGTAGTTTGGCTGATGGCCGACGCCTTCATGGGGGGCCGGCGGCCTGGATACGGTATCGTCCACCGGAACGGGGCCAAGTTCGACTGCGAACTGGAAAACCTGAAGTTCGTCCCGCTCGAAGAGTGTGGACGGCTCTCTTGCAGATCCCGGCGGCGGGCGGTCGAGAAAGTTGACCGCAGCGGCAGAGTGGTGGCCATTTACGCCTCGGCCAGAGAGGCGGCAAGAAAGAATTTTATCAGCCAAAATTCCATCTGGGCCCGGTGCAACGGAAAAGTGAAAGATCCGTTCCGACTGGATGACCACGACTACCGTTATGAGCAGAGGAGGAAGGGAGCATGAAAATCGAGGCAAGGCCCTGGAAGCCACAAGACCTCATTGATGACCTCCAGGAGATGATCGACGAGGAGCCAGACCGATACCTGAACGACCGCCGCACTACGCTCTGTATGGCCAGAGACCACCTGAAGAAGTATTTCTCGACCTACTTCGAGAACAAGCCTCTGACGCTGGAGCAGCTGCGAGGGATGGATGGGGAGCCGGTGTGGGTGCAAACGCCCGGGATACCGCAGTATGGACGCTGGGTGATCGTGGCGGGCGTCGATACGGAGTACGGGCAAAGGACTCTGTACTGCCAAGGCGACTATACCTGTCGGAACTACGGGCGGGACTGGATCGCCTACCGGAGAAAGCCGGAGGAGTGACGGGATGAAGAACAGACCATATATCGACGAAGAAGGCAGGCTACACCTGTTTTCGCTCTGCGACGGGACGCTGATTTTCCTCCAGGAGCTCGTGACGAGCCTGAAGCAGATGGGGTGTTCCGACATCCGATACGGCCAACAGGTCTTGGCGGAGGGTATGCCAGAAGGAAAGCCTTGGATGAACTGCCTGTTCGAGGCGAGCGGCCAGTTGCCGGGCTGTCTCTGGCCTGGAGCGCAGGTTCTTGAGATAAGCCCGGGGAAATATGGGCTGCTCGGCCCGGACGCACCCGTAAGGCCGGTCGTGAGAGAAAATCGGTTTCAGGACAGCGCCATGCACAAATGGCTGGCCACGGAGTTTTTCGAGAAGTTTGGAAAAGAGATCCGAAACGATTTGCTGAAGGAGGTGAGCAAAGATGAAGGCAATCACGATCCGGCAGCCCTGGGCGACACTCATTGTCTCTCTGGATGGGAGCGGACGGCCGCTCAAAGCCGTGGAGACAAGGGGGTGGAAGACGAGCTACCGGGGGCCGCTGGCGATCCATGCGGGGAAGACCGTGCCTGATATGTTCTTCATGGGTATGAGCGAAGCCGATGCGGACGCCTTCCTCTCCGCCGGCCTCGACGGCGACCAGGCCATAGCCTGCCTGCCGTATGGGGCGATTGTGGGGAAGGTAACGCTGGTAGACTGTGTACCCATAGAACAGCTCTATGGCAGCGGCCTCGATACGCCCCGAGAGCGGGCGTTCGGAGACTGGAGGCCCGGGAGATATGGGTGGATCTTGGCGAACCCCATCCTGTTCAAGTCCCCGAACCCCACGAGAGGAAAGCAAGGGCTTTGGGAGTGGACGCAGGAGGAGAACAAAGAATGAGGCAAGAAATTCAGCTCAATGGAGGGTGGACAATGGAGTATAAGCCGAACGTGGTATTTGATTTCGACGGTGTCATCCACAGCTACATGTCTGGCTGGAAAGGGGTAGCAGAGATCCCCGACCAGCCGGTTCCCGGAATTAGGGAAGCCATAGCCGAACTCCGGCAGCTTGGGTATAGGGTGGTGGTCGTTTCGACCAGGTGCTCCACTGCTGAAGGAATGGGAGCTGTCCGGCGCTATCTTCGGGACAACGGGATCGAAGTAGATAGTGTTCAGATGGAGAAACCTCCGGCGCTTTGCTACATCGACGACCGGGCCATCCGATTTGACGGACATCCCGAAACGCTGGTGGAAAAGGTCAGAAATTTCAGAACGTGGATCGAGGCCCCCAAGAGGAACAACGCTCCGGTCGAAGGGCTCCGGCCCTGCAAAGCCGTCACCTACGAAAAGGGAAACGGGGAAAAGGTCAAAGGACGCTTCCACGGCTGGGGGAGCAACTATGAGGAGTTCGAGACCGGCCCTGGGAACTTCACCACCGCCATCATCGAACTGGACAACGGAAGGATCGTGAGCTGCCCGGCAGAAACCGTTCAGTTCCTTGACAGGGAGGATCTGGGAAATGAGGAGTGAGCTCTGGGGCCTTCGGAAGGTTGATACGAAGGAGCCGGTCTACATCTACTGGGCGTCGAGCAACAGGCACCGGGCCCTGTTTGTTCGCCGGGACGAAGCGGAGAAAGCCTGTCTGAACCCCATGAACAAGGGCATGGAGCCGTTTCGTATCACCGGGGCAGACATCGGAGAGCCAGAAAGGCACGGACGCTGGGAAATCCATTTTGAACACTGGGCCCCGTACCAGAGGTGCAGCGTTTGCGGATTTGAAATCCCACTCACCTCAAGCGAGGAAAAGGCGGAAGCCAGCCTATATAAGCGTTGCCCGGAGTGCGCCGCGAAAATGGATGAAGTTGTTTACCCCAAATGGGAAAGAAGCCCAAAACGCGAAGAAAGGAGTTAGCACCAATCCTGGTAGACCAGGTTGTCGGAAGATTGATAAGTCCGGCGTAAAACTGTCTGTTACAGCGTGAGGGCCCTGCGGGCCGATAGCATGGGAGGATTAGGCCGTTGACCGCAGCCGGTTTGGTTTGTGGTCGGTGTGAAGCATATTGCGAGTGTAAGTTTTGGCAAGGACAGCTTGGCTATGCTGTTGTTACTCATAGAGGAAGGATGGCCACTGGACGAGGTCGTGTTCTATAACACGGGCATGGAGTTTTTGGCCATCTACCGCATCAGAGACAAGGTCGTGCCGATTCTGGAGAAGCGCGGAATAAAGTTCACGGAGCTTCATCCTGGGTACGACTTCGAGTGGAAGATGTTCGACAAGCCGGTGAACGGGAAGAATGGCATCCACCACGGTTATTCCTTGTGTGGAGGGAAGTGCCGCTGGGGCACAAGGGACAAGCTCTCTGTCGTGGAGCGGTACTGTAAAGGCGCTGTCGAATACGTTGGTATTGCAGCGGACGAAACGAAGCGTCTGGAGAAAGAGCGCAGCGGGCACAAAGTGTTCCCGCTGGCGGAGCACGGAATGACAGAGGCGGATTGCCTTCGATTCTGCTATGACCGGGGCTTCTTCTGGGAGGAAGATACGGAGATAGGGCCGGTCAGGCTATATGACATACTCGACCGTGTTTCCTGCTGGTGCTGCGCCAATAAGAACCTGAAGGAGCTGCGAAATATCTATCGCCTCCTGCCGGAATACTGGCGTCGGCTTGAGGCCCTGCAACGCAGAACAGACCGACCGATGAAGGGCAAAGGGAAAAGCGTCTTCGAGCTAAAAGAACGGTTCGGGAAGGAGATCGAACATGAAAAAGACTGACATTAAAATCGGGCACACCTACTCCAACGGAAAGGGACGGCTCCGCAAGGTGGTGGACATCGGGCCGCAGTATAAACTCTACGACGGCCAGGGGTGCAACGAGAACATGAGGCACGAAGTCGTCAACGACGGAAGCAAGAGCAACCGGACGGCTGGGGAGCAGCACAACATGACCTTGGCCGCCTTTGCCTCCTGGTGCAAGGAGGAGGTGGAGTGATATGCCGATAAAGAACTACACCACGAAGGTTCCGGCGGTGCAGACGGTCGGTGAGATCCAAGGGCTCCTGGCCGCTCATGGTGCCCGAAGGGTGATGATGGACTACGGGGATGACGGCAAGGTGCTTGCCGTCGCCTTCGGGCTCGACTGCTGCGGGATGATGCGCGGCTTCCGGCTGGAGGCAAAGCCGGACGGGGTAATGTCTGTCATGGCCAGGGAGCGCCTGAAGTGCGATGCTGAACAGGCAGAGCGCATCGCCTGGAGAAACGTGAAGGACTGGATCGCCGCCCAGGTGGCCCTGGTGGAAACGGAGCAGGCCACGATGGACGAGCTGTTCTTCCCGAAGCTGGTGGATCAGAACGAGCGGACGCTGTATGAGGCGTTCCAGGCCGGCCATCTGATGCTGGGATCTGGAGGCAACCTATGAGCGATAGCGATACGACCAGATATAAATGGATGCCGGCATATAGATGTCTCGGCTGCGGAAGATGCTTTCGTCACGGAGAAGAAGTCGAAATGACGGAGCATCAGGCAGGCGTGCTCGCCGCTGCTCTCGGAAATCACTCGATTACAGATGAACGCGCAAGAGAAAGCGTCCCCCAAACGGTATATCACGACTGTTTCGGAGACGGCCACCAGTTCGGAACTGTCATATTTGCCGGGTTCGTAAAGGTGAAGAGTGGATTTGTAAAGGTAAATGGGAAAGACTTGAAAGGAGAATGAAAGCATGAAAAAGAGCGGACTTATCGTAGCCGGCATTGTGGCTGCCGCCATCATCCTCGTGGTGGTGATGGTGGCCGGCATCAATAACCGGGCCATCTCCCTGGAGGAACAGATCAGCGGGGCGGAGGCACAAATCAGTGTGGCCGAGAAGCGGCGGGTTGACCTCGTTTACAATCTGGTCGATACGGTGACGGCCTACCAGGAGTATGAGGGAGAAACGATGCTGGCCATCACAGAGGCTCGGGCATCGGCCCAGGCTGGAGATGCCGACGGGGCCATGACCGTCCTGAACGCCGTGTCGGAGCAGTACCCGGAGCTGAAAGCGAATGAGAACTACCAGCAGTTGATGACGGAGCTGGCCATGACGGAGAACTCCATCGCCCAGTACCGCAATAACTACAACGAGCAGGTGAAGGCGTACAACAAGTTCGTCCGTCAGTTCCCGAACAGCATCATCCTGGGTATCATGGGCTATGCCCCCATCGAAACGCAGTACACCGACTACGATGCGCCGGAGGACGCCCCAACAGACCTGTTTGGAGACTGACATGGAGATCAAGAAAAGAGAGGTTCTGTTCGGCGTCATCATCGTACTGGTGATGCTCGCCGCCGGCCTCGGTATCTCCGGGGCCATCAGGGAGCACGCACAGAGCGAAGCTGAAAAGTACACAACGGCTGTCAGGGTGGAGGATGCTACCCAGTTTGAGTACGGAATGAAGACCGATTTCGGGAACGCCCTGGTTTACGGGGAGCTGCTGGCCCTGGAGCCGGTATCCGATCCGGCCCTTGAGGGAGAGTACCTGACCATCTGCAAGACGATGGAGCGGTACACCATGCACACCAGGACGGTCACCTACACTGACTCAAACGGGAAAACGCAGACCCGTACTGAAACATACTGGACGTGGGACTACGCAGGCTCCTGGGAGCAGGAGAGCAAGACCGTGTCGTTCCTCGGCCACGAGTTCCAGATCGGGCAGCTGTCGCTGCCCGGGGACAGAACGCTGCGGCTAAAGAATGGAGATGCCTACCTGTACGAAGGGTCGCACATCCGCTACTACTTCAGCGGCCTGCCTTCCTCGTTCAACGCCACCATTCACGCAGACCTCCGGGGAGGGGACATCGGAGAAAAAGCCGAGGTCTTCATGGAGAAGACCCCGGCCGAGGTGGTAGACGACCAGCTGAACGGGCAGAATATCTCGGTCATCGCGTTCTGGGTGGTGTGGCTGCTGCTGACCGGGGGAGCTGTGGTCGGCTTCCTATACCTGGAGAATAGATGGCTCGACGATTAGGAGGGACGGATGAAAGACGGTGTTTACTGCTCCAACGGGAACTGCCCGTTCGAGGACTGCGAAGGCCACCTGAAGCACCTTGCCGGGCGGGAACCGGAAGGGGAAGTTCGCATCGCCGGTCTGGACGGCGTATGCCGGCGGTATATCGGCTGGCTGGTCGAGGAAGTCCGGGAGACCAGATAGGAGCGTTTCCTGCGGTTCGCAGCTACCATTCCATCATTCGGGCATATTCCAGCGGTTTTAGGCGGGCCATAGGCATGAAGAGAGCGCAGGGGCGATTGCCTCTGCGCTCTTTCCTTATGCCCTGATGCCGGCAGCGATACGGTCTACCGTCGGCTTGATTTCGTCATAGTTGCACTCGATGGCCACCAGATCCACACCGGGGAACTGATACCCCAGGTTGACCGTGTCTGTGGCAAAGACCAGCTTGTCCCCGTCCGTCCGGCTGCGAATCAGGAAGCCCATAGGCTCCGCCGCGTCATGGAAGGTGGGGAAGGGGAGCACGTCAAAGCTGCCCAGGGCCACCTTGAAATTGCCCAGGCCGTTGGTGCGAAAGCCGGAGGCGTCCTGGGAGGGGTCCTGGTCGAAGTATTCCACCGAGGTGACGCTGCTGTAGGGAATGGTCAAGTCCCCCCAGCCGGAGGCGTCCACGGTGAGGGCGTCTGTCCCGTAGACATACTGGATGTCCCCGCTGAACAGGGACCAGGCCAGGAAAGCGCCGAACGCCAGGACAAGCACCGCAATCAGGACGATACTCCGGGGCTTGACGGGGCGTTTCTCCACCTTGCCCTCCGCCACCTGGCTCTTGTAGAAGCGGTAGGAGTAGCGGG
>ENA-ORNG01000260-ORNG01000260.1-human-gut-metagenome-genome-assembly--contig:-NODE-260-length-51853-cov-4.619927_pt1 | contig 51853 bp, 38 predicted proteins | sample MGYA00242113_ERZ509018 | MGnify/ENA primary metagenome ERZ509018 (study PRJEB26280, sample SAMEA2338711) | human gut metagenome | biome: human gut; feature: human-associated habitat; material: faeces... | reverse complement strand
TACAGCAAATCCTGAGCACGGGCGAACGCTGTTCGCCCCTACAGATTATTCGGGAGAGTTTGTCATGCCGCAAAATCGCTACGCTCGGTGCTTGTCTACATCTCTGTTCAGCTTTGCCCATTCCTCATTCCTCATTCCTCATTCCTCATTCCTCACTTAATACCGCTCCCCTCTTGCATTCTCCCACACTTTAGGTTATAATATCACTATAGTAATAATTTCAGGAGGACGTAACATGAATAGATCATATGACGAATACAACTACACCCTCTCAAAGCGTGAACTGGAAGAGCTTAAATTCTTATTCATCTCTGATGATGTGGATTACAACGATACCGACAGCAACGGGCTTACTTTCCTGCTCACTGCTATCGAAAGTGCTGACTTTGTTGAGCAGGACGGCGTTCTCAAGCCCGACAAGCGAAGTGTTGATTTCATCAAATGGCTCATCGCTCAAGGCTCAGATGTGAACTTCCCTGCTGACAAAAAGCCTTTACAATATGCTATCAAATGTGAAGAGGAGATATCTCGTCGTAAAGGCAAAGCCTGCGATATGTCAGAAATTCTTCTGCTTCTCCGTGAAAGCGGTGCTGACAGCACTGGTCTTGACGAGCTTATTGACGGAGGATTCTCAGCTCGTGTGAAGCTCTGAGGTATGACATGAGAGAATTTATAATAAATCAGAATGACGCAGGTCAGCGTGTTGACAAGTTTCTCACAAAGGCTGTGCCGAAGCTGCCTAAAAATCTGCTGTACAAATATCTGCGCCTAAAGCGTATCAAGGTCAACGGCAAACGCTGTGAGATATCCACACGACTTGCTTGCGGTGACGTTATGCAGCTTTACATCAATGACGAATTTTTCGAGGGCGAAGTTGCTGACAGACCTGCTTTTCTCAGTGCGCCAACGTCTTTGAATATTATTTACGAGGACGAGAATATTATCCTTTGCGACAAAAAGTGCGGACTTGTGGTACATGAGGACGAAAGCGGCTCGACAGACACGCTCATAAACAGGATACAGCACTATCTTTATGAAAAGGGTGAATATCGACCTGAGGAGGAGTTGTCTTTTGCTCCTGCCCTTTGCAACAGGATAGACCGCAACACAGGCGGCATTGTAATATGTGCGAAAAATGCTGAAAGTTTGCGTGTGCTTAATCAGAAAGTTAAAGACAGAGAGCTTGAAAAGCTTTATCTTTGCGTGACCGTTGGCATACCAAAGGAGAAGTCTGCACGGCTCACGGCTTATCATCAGAAAGATGAAACCACAAAAACTGTCAAGGTATCTGACAAAAAGTTTCAGGGCAGCCGCACCATGATAACCTCTTATCGTGTGCTTGCGGAAAACAAGGCTGATGATCTTGCACTTCTTGAAGTTGACCTTGTCACAGGCAGGACGCATCAGATAAGGGCGCACCTTGCTCACATTGGCTATCCACTTCTCGGTGACGGCAAATACGGAATAAATAAAGTCAACCGTGCATACAATGTGAAAACGCAGGCACTTTATTCGTACAAGCTTACATTCAAATTCACCACTGACGCAGGCATACTTGAATATCTAAACGGCAAGAGCTTTCAGGTTAAAGACGTATGGTTTTGCGAAAAATTCTTCGGATATAAGCTCTGATATTTCGTTAAATCGCACTATTTTGACACTGCGGATTTGTCATATACGACAAAATAATATAATTTTCATGCAAATTTTGTGTAAATTGTTCAAAAGTGCTTGCAAATGTATATAAAATATGTTATAATTATTTAGTCAAATTTAACGACTGTACTATATATACAGAAAATGACAGATATATTTTATAGATTTGGAGGAACAAAGGTATGACAGGAGATCTGCATTGTCACACAACACTGTCTGACGGCTCGCTTGGTATAGAAGAGGTCATTGTTCAGGCAAAAAGAATGGGACTTGACTTTCTTGCGATAACAGACCATGACACTCTTTCATCATCAAACAGAGCGCAAATACTTGGCGAACGTTATGGGGTCAAGGTCATTCCTGCGGTAGAGCTTTCCGCATGGGACAAGAAGCGCAATTCAAAAGTACACATTCTTTGCTATGCACCGCAGAAGCCAGACAGGCTCGAGGGTCTTTGCCTGAAGTCATGCCAGATAAGAAAAGACTGTGCAAAGGAAATGATAGAAAAGGTAACGGCAAGATATCCTATCCCTGCCGACGCTGTACTACACTACACAAAAAGTTCAAAGAGCATTTTTAAACAGCATATCATGAGAGCATTAGTGAATTACGGCTATGCAACAGAGCTTTACGGCTCTGTGAACGACAAGCTTTTTGCATATCCAAACGGCGAATGTCTTGTTACCCGTGAATATCCTGACGTAAGCTTTGTGCTTGATCTTATCCATTCCGCAAAGGGCATTGCTGTTATGGCACACCCTGTTATGTTCAACAACACCGAGCTGCTACTTGAGCTTATCGAGGCAGGCAAGCTTGACGGAATTGAAGCATATCATTACTCTGCTACTCCAACTCAACAGCAGAAGCTTGTGGATATCGCAAAGGAACATGACCTGATAGTGACCGGTGGCTCTGACTTCCACGGTCTGTACAATGAGACTATGACACATATCGGAAGCATGACCACTGACAAGGAAAATCTTGATAAGCTGTTCAAGCTCATTCATATAAATTCACAAAAAGCTAACAAAGCGGCTGTGAAAACAGAGAAATAATATGGTATAATAAAGGGACATTATCATGCGGTAATGTTCCTTTAATGCGTAACAAAGCCTAGTTTGGCTGTAATAGAGAGGACTGTATAAAATGAATGTAATGGAAGAATCCCTACAGAAACACAGAGAATGGAAAGGCAAGATAGAGGTCTGCTCAAGAGCAAAGGTAAACAATGCAAAAGACCTGACGCTGGCTTACACACCTGGCGTTGCTCAGCCTTGCCTTGAGATACAGAAAGATCCTGACCTTTCATATGAGCTTACAAGACGTGCAAATCTTGTGGCTGTTATTACAGACGGCTCTGCTGTGCTTGGTCTTGGCAATATTGGCGGTCTGGCAGGTATGCCTGTTATGGAGGGCAAGTGCGCACTTTTCAAGGAGTTCGCAGACGTTGACGCTTTTCCACTTTGCATAAAGTCCAATGACGTTGACGAAATAGTAAACACCATCGCTATGATATCAGACAGCTTCGGTGGTATAAATCTAGAAGATATCGCTGCTCCAAGGTGCTTTGAGATAGAGGCTAAGCTTAAAGAGAAAGTTGATATCCCTGTTTTCCATGACGATCAGCACGGAACTGCTATCGTTGTCGGTGCGGCACTTATGAACGCCTGCAAGGTAGCAAACAAGAAGATAGAGGATATTACACTTGTTATAAACGGCGCAGGTGCGGCTGGCTGTGCTATCGGAAAGCTTTTGCTTTCTCTCGGTATCGGCAATCTTATCATGGTAGACCGTGAGGGAATAATCTGCGAGGGCGACAATTATCTTAACGAGGCTCACGCTGAAATGGCAAAGGTCACAAACAAGAACAAGCTCCACGGCTCTCTTGCCGACGCACTCAAGGGTGCAGACGCTTTCGTAGGTGTTTCCAAGCCAAAGCTTGTGACCGCTGAAATGGTTAAATCCATGAACGATAAGCCTATACTTTTCGCAATGGCTAACCCGACTCCTGAGATAATGCCTGACGAAGCAAAGGCGGCAGGTGCGTTTATCGTTGGCACAGGACGTTCAGACTTCCCTAACCAGATAAACAACGTTATCGCTTTCCCTGGAATTTTCAAGGGTGCACTTGCAGTAAGGGCTTCTGACATCAACGAGGAAATGAAAATGGCTGCCGCAAAGGCTATCGCAGGCTGTGTTCCTGAGGACAAGCTCAATGCGGAATTTATTCTGCCTAACTCTTTTGACAGATCTGTACCTGTCGCTGTGGCTGAGGCTGTGGCAAAGGCTGCAAGAGAAACAGGCGTAGCAAGAATTTAGGAGGTTTTTCAAATGGCAACGATAAGCTACACTCCAAAGGGAGTATGTTCAAGAAAAATAGATATCGAAGTAGAAGACGGTATCGTAAAGAAAGTGCATTTCACAGGTGGCTGTAACGGCAACACACAGGGTGTATCAAAGCTTGTTGAGGGCATGAAGGTTCAAGACGTTATTGACAGACTTGAGGGTATCGACTGCAACGGACGTGGCACATCATGTCCTGCTCAGCTTGCTGAGGCTTTGAAGTCTGCACTCTGATTTAACACCAAACAAAAAAAAGGGCGAACACTGTTCGCCCCTACAGAAAAAATACACGGACTGCATTTTGTGTGCAGTCCGTTTTTTTTGTACATATTCTAATTTTCTGTCGCTGTGCTTTGAGTGAAACTCATTGAAACAAATCCCGTACCAGTCACCATAATATTGGTATGATTACCGTCAGACCACTGCTCTGCACTGTTAATGCCGTTCGTTCGATAGAACTGAATGTCATATTGATTTTTCTCGGCAGAATTGACTTTCAAAGTTGCAGTGGCTATGCCAGAACTGTCCTTTGAAATAGTCAGATCATAAGTATTCTTAAACCATGGGCTGATATCAACATAGTTCGTATTCCAAGTCAGGGTGACAGTCCCCTCGCCACTGCCTGACAGGCGGTAGTTGAAGCCGTCAAGATCTTTAGGCGAGGTAGCATTGTCGATGAATGTGCCTGTCCATGTTGCTGATGTGTTATTATTTATATAGATAACGCCAAGCTTTGCGGAGAGCGGTTTCAACTCAGCCTGATTTGTAGGAGTGGCTGTCACTCTCATGTATATGTCAGACTTTGTGAGCTGTGACTTATCAAAAGTCAGCACAAATTCATGCTTGTTGAAATCGTCAGCCATAAGTTTCAAAAGTGAAAACTCTATTTTTGAATTGCTTCCAAAAGTCTTTTTTTCACCATTATATTCAACTGAGTATTTTGCTGTTTCTTCTCCGGTAACGGCATTTCCGTTGCTGTCCACAAGCTCGACTGTCAAAGTGTATGTGATATCCTTATCATTATGCTTTATCAATGTTTGCGGATAGTTGCACACATTGACTGTCACACAAGGCGAGTTTTCCATACTGCTAAAAGTTATCGTCCTTGGAAGATCATTTTCATCTGTTGTAAGATAATTAGATGAAAACAGCATGCCAGCTCCCTTTTGTGTGGACACAACTCGCTTTACACTTGAAACGCTGGTATAAGCCGCCAGGACGCCAATAGTACTGAGTGCGGCTGCCGCAAAAGCTATCCATATTGCAAGCCACGATCTTTTAAGCTTTTTTATAAATTGGTCTTTCATAACAGCCACCCTCCTCTCTATTTTGTGATTTATTACTTTCTCTGAACTGTAAGGTAGACCATATCAGTTTCTTTATTGTTTTGGACTTTATCATTCCATTTTACTCTGATTATAAAATAATCGCAAAATGGGTTTTCTGCATCATTTACACTTAGACCATCAGACTGCCAATAAAGCGCCTCGGAATTTTTCTGAACATTGACGTAGCTGTCATAGGACTTTTCGTGAAGTGTGCTGTTAGCAAGTATCTCCGAGCCTTGCTGATTGAGATAATGTCCCGAGATCTTATTGCCGTCTATTTTGTAATAAAACGTTTTATTCTCTTCATCAGAAACATAAACGACAGCTTCTGATTTTTCAGTTTCACTGACGCTTTTCGCACGATATATCTCATATTCAAAAGGGATATTCGTTGTATGTGCAAGCTGTATTTGATATTGTTGCACGTCTGCCCCGCCTATGCCGAAAACAAAGTCTTTATAACTGCCGTTCTCAACGTCTATATCTGCCATTTCAAGATTTGCCACAGATTCTTTGTTTCCTGCGGTGATATAAAGCTGAGTAGGGGCATTTATTTTTGTTGTAAGAGCAATAGAACGTTTGTGAGTAAACCACGCATAAACAGGCAGTGCCACAAGCAGTACCACCGAGATGGATACTGCTATGACTAGCTGGAGCTTCTTCTTTTTTTCTAATTTTCTGAATTTTCCAAAAATGCTTTTTGTCATGATTTTCTCCTGAAAATGCCTGCTTATTATGAATTTATAAAGCCTGTTTCTATTTTTGCGTTTGTGTAAACAACATAGTCGCTTGAGGTAGTTCCATTAACAACTGAGTTGTTGTCATTAAGCAATACTGCGGTAAGCTCAACTCTATAGTTCGCATAGGTAAGTCCCTGCTCCTCAAAAGCCTTGCCTGTTTTTACTGTAAATTTCGTAACGGCTGTGTTTTGTTCTTCGCCATTATAATCAGTGGTAAAAACGCACTCCTTGCCATTCAGACCGCTGCTTGGTGTGGCGTTTTCCAAAGTAAAGCTACTGAGATATTTGCTAATATCGTTTGTCTGCTTATAATCGCCACTATTGTCCTTAACATACAACCTCATTGTATACTGTATTTTTTTGCCACTATCCTTTGTTGATCGGCTCAAAGCAGACAGATCATAGATAGCATTTGCTGTTATTGCCATTTCTCCTGTAGTCATATCTTTGGCATTGATACCAAGCTGCGAAAATGGTGAATCTTTCGACTCAAGAACCGTTGACTCTGCAACGTTATAGTTTAGCTGTGCCACCGTCATTGCCTTTCTATAGTAGCGTCTGGCAGGCATAACTCCACTTGCAGAGATAGAGCTGTTCTCAATATTGTTCTGGCTATATGCAACATAAGACGCCGCATTTACTCCTATACCGGTTTTGGTATCCCCGTCCTTACGCTCAGGAAACTGATCTATGATCCCTGCAGTACTATAAGTTAAGCTGATATCAGCCTTGACAGTTATAGAGCCATTTGTGTCACTATTGATATAATCGTAGACCGAATCGGGATACATCAGCATATAGCTGTCTTTAGCTTCTGAAAGCGTCTCAGTCTTGCTTATTTTTGCGTTTGATAACTCTGTGTCTGAACTGTTTAAAATGCTGTAATCAACATTCACCGAAGTTCCTGCAATGATCTTTGCATTAGCTCCCGCATCGTTTTCATCAAAGCTCTTCATAGAGAATTTAAAAGCCTGATACATATTGAAATCGTCACTCTTATAGCCATTAAATGTATCTCTAAGGCTCGGATCAATGCTTATCTTTGACGTCATTGTGGCATGGATAAAGTTATTTGACGCTGTTATCTCCTCTGGGTCATGAGCCGTCACACTTACTAGCTGTGTAAAAAAGTTTGCAATAACATATGCACCAGTGTCATTATTTGTCACTTGGACAAGGTTTGTAGGAATATTGCCATTGAGCTTTCTTGGCTTATTACCGCTATAATAATTCACAAAGTTTTTGATGACTTTTTTCGAGCTTCCCGTTTCCGGAATATTGATAGTGAGATAATAGTTCTCGCTTATTATCATTTCGTCATTATCATTTTTTGTGTATCACTATTCGCTGAAACAGTTATCTTATAAGTGCCTGTTTCATTCTCACCAGCAGGTCTATAATACTTGCCGTCGCTCGTTTTTACAGTAGCTGTAGCTTCATCAGCTTCAACAAGAGTTCCGTCAGATGCTTCTATAGCTGTTACCGACGCATATCTTAACAGTACATCATTCATTGTAACCGGTTTAAAGCCACTTATATTTGTCAAGTCAAGCTCACCGGTTGTTTTATTAAACTTAGCATCACTTGCGGTAGAATGATAAGTCTTGTCATTGTTATTTGCATCAACAAGAGTTAGCTTTGTATCATCGGTAAGCACACCACTGTCAGTGGCATTATCACCAATAAGATAAAGCTTTTTATCAAAGCTCCAAAGCAGACCGTCACCGTTATTGAGCATTTTTTCCCATTCGTTAGCGGATTTGTAATAGGAATACTTAAAATAAGTAGTAACAGGTGCATCAAAGCTCTCAAAAGCAAGCTTTGTTTTATCCGTATAGTGAGAATGGTTAAAGTCTGTGCCTGAGATAACGTAAGATTGAAAGCTGAAATCAAGCACCTTTCTTACAAAAACAGGAATATGAAGTCTAAGAGCAGTTTTGCCACTTCCCGTTTGGTCGATATAATCAAGAGTAATGACAGTAAATCTGTTTGTGCCGTCATTGTCATACTGACCGTCTGTGACCTTGAAATATCCTGTCTTGCTGTTAAACGTAAGAGTGCTTTTGTCTGATTTTTTCAAAACGTCGTTATCATACACATAAGTTGCTGTGCTTACATTCATAAGATCTGTTGTTTTCAGCTTATTTGAACTGCTGTCGCAAACATCACAATTTGTCAGAACTGAGATATACTTTGCGAGCATTTGTGTGATATTCAACGATGAGTTATCATCAATAAGCAGAACAGGAAGATCGTTCAGCTCCTGAACATCAAGCTCAGAGGCCTGACGAAATGTTGTAAGCTTTGAATTAGCCAGATCCTCTGCATATGTCTTTATGGTACTGTTTATGCCATAGGATTTTGTCTTTGTGCCATTCGTATAAGAAGCAGCGTCACTAATGATAGTCTGCATATTTCCGCCAACAAGATCGCCTGCGAAAGTCTTACCGCCGACAGTAACGCTTGGGTTTATATTGACATAAGGTGAATAGATATCAACGTGTGTCCTGCTTCCATCACCGATATTTTGAGTATTATTCTGATCGCCGTTGTAGTCGGAGTGAACTGCGGTGAAGCTGGCAGGTATCTGTGAAGCATTATACTGTATATCAGGTAAACAATCCGTGTTATTTACCGATACTCCAATAAATTTAGATGATAGATTTTTATCCTTGTTCCAACCTATCAAGTTAGAAACAGACACGCTGTTGTTGCCTCTTACATAGCCTAATTTATTTATGAGAATATCATAAGCATATGTGTTTCCACGGTCATTATGACCGATCACACCGCCTGCACCTGCACCATTGGACTTATCTTCTGCTGACAGAGTAACATTGTTGACTTCACAATCAGATATCTTCAGATCACCATTAGCTTTTATACCAACATAACCTCCGATACCTGCATCACCATTTTTAGCGGTTGGTATACCTATCGTTGCATTTTTTACAGCAGACTTTGATATAGTCACAGCCGCATTCTGTGTGCCGACCATTCCGCCTGAACTTGTATAGCCATAAACACCGCAAGCTGATGTTTCAGATGTTCCTCCATAGTAACAGTCATTGATAGACAACTGGTTTTTGTTTATTCCAACGAATCCACCGGCATTACTACCATAAACATCGACGCTGACGCTTGTTTTTGTTATTGTGCATGCTCCGTTAGACAGTCCTATAAGACCGCCCTCGTTCATTGTCTGGGTTGCAAGGGGTTTATTGTCTTTTTTTGAACCGATAAAGCTGTCTTTATTATAGGCTGTAAGCTGAACATTGCTTATTGTCGTTTTGATATTTGCATTGCCTGCGATTCCACCTACGCCAAACCAAGTTTTTGTGCCTTTATCAAGATTAGCAAATTCAACTTTATTAATTTTTATCTTAGAATCCTTAACAGCGAATTCGTTGCCTTTCTGAGAATTTCCCACAAGACCGCCTGTTTCAAATCCGCCATACACATAAACGCCACTGTTTTCAGACTTAACGTTACTTATATTGATAGTATTTGTTGACTTTCCTATAAGTCCTCCCACAGTATATGCACCATATATTTCAAGATCAGTCAATGTTATTCCGCTAAACGTGCAAGAACTCTGTACTCCGCCAACAATACCACCTGTAGAAAGGTCTTCATTAACATACGATTGTCCATCGTTGTTATATGTCTTAACGCTGATCTTGCCGGAAAGCTTAAGATTATTTACAGTTAAAGCATACGTTGAACAGTTTATCAACCCAACTCCTTTTACGGAGGCAAATGCGGTACGATATTTATAGTTATCCACATCTTGGAATTCAATAGTGCTACCGCTCTTATTATCCGTTATTTTCACAGCATAGGCTTTTATATCTGTATCGAGCTTTATAGTCTTATCATTTCCCTGGATAGCTGTCAAAGACAAAGTATAATCACATTTAATGTCGCCCAAGTTACTATTTGTTGCATCAAACAACTGATTTATACCACGAAAACCGGTTTCGGTGAGGTCATAGGTTTTATTTCCTGTGAGTTTAACAGTAAAGTTCTTATTTAATTCGTGTGCCCACTTTGCTTCATAAAGACCTTTTTCACTTGGCTTTGTATATTTTTTTAGCATTACAGAATTTTTCTTTTCATATTCCCTGCTTGTAGCCTTTTCAAGTCTTTGATAATCTGAGAGCGCAGTTTTGTAATCTTTATCATCAGAAGTCAATGTAGCTGTGCCAACTTTTGAATAGTCTGCATTTCGAGTAAAAGTATAGTGACCATATCCGCAAGTATTGTTTCTACGGTCTGTATATCCCATACCGGACTGTGATATGATAGACAGCATAAACAACGCTTGTGCATTAGGCACTTCAATGGTATTGGTCGTGCCGGCAATAACATTTAATTTCTCATCATCACTTAGCTCACTCTTAAACTGCGTGATGAAATAATTTTTCCTGCCATTGTTAAGGTTAGTTGACTTACCAAACGTTGTTCCCTCTTCGATAGCAAAGCCGTTTACAACTCTGCCTATATATGGATTGATAAAAAGATTGGTATATACGTCTTCACCCACTGCCTCAGTATTGTTGGTTGTAAGCGCACTATCTTTGGCAACGATGTCCATATTTCTGAAAATAACACCGCCGTAAACTATGGCACCAACATATCCGCCTGCAGTAATGAGATGTTGTTTGCTGTTATCGTTATTCGCAAATTTTATATTAGGATTTGTTACCTTGACATTATCAATGATATTATCTCCACCGAACACAACGCCCATAACACCGCCATAATACTCCGTCTTTCCGGTACTATAGTTTAATTTATTATTATTGTTTTTTGAAAGCGTTACTTCTTTGGTATATTCTATGTTGATATCTTTTACAACACTTCCGCTGCTGAACCTGATGAGCGGGCTTGCAGAATTATTGGTGATAGTTGGATATGTTCCGTCGGATTTCTTCTGTCCAACAATAACGCCCCTGAAAACGTAACTGTTTGATGTTCCGCCAAGACCTGCAAAAGAACTGCCGAGAACTATATCATCATTTATCTTGTAATAAGCCTCGCAAAGATATTTGATCATGTTATCTTTTGAAACTTTTTCCTTTCCGCTTACGAAATTGCCTGTTCCATCATAAGTATAAGTTTTATGATTAGCGCCTTTACAAAAAGCACTATTAGCATTAACAGTCGATTTATCGGCAGAAACATTTGCATTATAGTTTACTTCCCAGCCATTTGTAGGTGCGGCTGTACTGATAACTCGTGCGACCTCTGCAAGTGTAGAAGCGTCAAGGATATATGGATCAGAGTATGTTCCGCAACCCTCGTCAAGATATGGTCGCTCAAGGTTTACGTCTATCTCATCATAGTTTTGGGTGGTATCATACGATTTAGCAACATATGGCTTGTATTCAGTAAAGCTATATTCCTCTGTTGCGTTATTTTGGTCAGGAGAAGTATACCTGTCATCCCTACTCCAATCTCCATGATACTTATTCTGCCTGCTCACATCATCTACACGATTCTTTATGGTGTCAGACACTTCTTTTCCGTAGGTTACATTATGCTTAATATTGCCAGCTGAGTCTGTACCCCAATCGTCGTCCCATTTATAGTTGTATATTGCAGAAGAGCCTGCACCGTCAGAATGCTGAAAGCTTTCAAGCAAAGTAGCATTTTTGAAAATTGAATTTTCATTACTTGCGTCAAGCTTGATATTTGAGAAAGTCAGAGATATATTTTGACCCTTTTCGCTTCCTACATTGCCTATAAGGCTTGTTGCAGCATAATTCTGTCCGCCTTTGTTATATTTTTCAGCAGTCATACTGTGTTTTTTCTGTGACACATTCTGTATAGTGATCTCTGTCATGTTGCCTATCTTATTTATAAGCAAAGGGGCATAAGAATTTTCACCATTTAAACTTAAAGAAGTATCATTCACATACAGATCATCAAGAACGATACTGCCGGTAATTTTGACAGATTTTTTTGTAGTATTGGTGTCGTCAGCAACTGAGCCGCAAACCAATGCACCTGAGCCACCATTCACTTTACCGATATTTCCCTTAAAGGTCAGTTTGCCGCTTATGGTAACAGCTCCATTTTCATTTCTGAAAAGTCCGCATTGCATCATGTAATGTTGATTATGGTAATTAGTTAAATTTGTTCCATCTATTCCGTCAGTTGTACGGGCATAATTGTCACTATTACTGCTTGATACCATTTCAGACTGATTAAAGCCATTATTTTCAAAAGTAATAGTTGAATTTGATTTTATATTACAACCATTTGTATCAACTGGATAAAATGAATATCCTGTCAAATCTATTTCTGGATCTGTTGGAAAATCTATATTTGTACTATTAATATATGCTTTTATATTATTTGCCGCAAAAAGCTTTGCACTCCACTCAACAGCCTTAGCTCCGCCTGTGGTGGCTTTACCGTTTTTATATACATCAAGGTTATAATAATATCTTGCCCAAGAATTATTTTTCCACACAGCACCATTATTTGTTGTTTGATTTTGATAGGTATTGCAGTTCTTTCCGTCCATATACAGCAAACGCTCTCCGTCCGCTGTAACAGCAGGAATTGAAATTATGGCTTGACGATTAGACATAAAACTAGCTGAAGAAGAATAATAAATACTACAACGAGCTATCTCATCAAAATACGAATAGCTTGGGCTTATATTTATCTTAGTATCTTGTGAGATCTTATATCCATTAGGTTTAGTAAGTTCAAAATAAGTTGCATCTCGTGAGCTTCTGTAATTATTGACATTTTCACCTTTAAAATAGTCAAAGCCATAAGAGTCATAATCTCTGCCAAAAAGAGTTGAGGCAAGCATGCCGAAATTTATACATTTTGTTGCTTTCACTGTCACACCGTCAAAGCTAACCTCTTTTATGCTCCAATAACCTGTTGTGGAAAGTACAAGACCGCCCAGTTCTGTGCCATTGTTCACTGTTAATCTTGAATTGTTTACATTCAAACTATTCAGATCAATTTCTACTCTATACCAGTTATGCCCTAAAAATCCACCGCTATTTGATTTACCACTAGAATTTATTGTTAAAGCATTAATATTAACATTGGTGATAGATACCTTATTAGGTACAACAGAAGCTGAATTATCCTTAGCACCGACCTCTGCAATGAGTCCACCAACTCTGGAGTTACTTCCTGTGTGTTTGTCAGTTATATTTCCGTCAACAGTGACATTATTAAACTTAATACCAGTTGTAGGTTTTGATGTAACAGCTCCTACCATTCCGATAACTCCGCCAAGACAAGTACAATCTACCTTTGTTGTGCTATTATTGTATGTAAGATTTGCTGTTACAGCAGAATTAGTGAACGAAACTTCACTTGTGGCGTCAGCAACATATCCAACCAGACCTCCGACAAAATTAGTATACGCACCACTTGGAGATGCGGTCACATCAGCGGTCACTTTGTCAATAGTCAAAGCTCCGCTGTTGTATGCAGATACAGAACCAATATAACAAGCATCACCGCCAGAAACATTATCACCGACAATATTAAAGTTTGAAACAAGCATTATATTGCTTATTTTTGCACCGCTTGTCTTTGCAAAAAGTCCGTTGTGAGTATGGAAAACTATCTTATCATTTTCTGTTCCCACTGTCATGGTAAGTTTATGACTATTGCCATTCAGTGTGCCTGTGAATTTATCCTCACCATTATCACGCATAAAGCCGGTTAGACCTGTGTCGCTTATATCAACATCTGCACTAAGAGTAAAGTTCGCCTTAAGTATTGCTGATTTATCTATAGAATTTTCGCTATACTTAACAAAATCATTGCTATCGTGCTGCATGATCAAAGCCGCACGGGCAAAATCTGCCCTATTGCTTATGGTTATATTATTAGTAGTAAATCCATTTATTGTAACAGTATGCCCAGATCCATCAAAAGACAGAACACCATTAGCACTCTCAAGCAAATCGGAATTGTTAAGGCGAAGCACTCCGCCCCAATCCATATCGTCTATGACTTTTGAAGATGTCCTTGTAAATGACCAGCCGCTTAAGCTATAGATCAAAGCATTGCCTCTATTTCCTACTATCTGACATCTGTTTTTGTTAGGGTCTTTAGGATAAAAGCCTGAAAGGTTTGTTTCACCGCCAAGCCTTACAACGCCATTTTTATTAAATTTGCCAACAATGCCACCTACGCTCTGGTTTGCAGAAACATTATTTGCAGTAACTGTGACTTTGCCGCCAACATCTATAAAAGCCTGATCTGCATAGCCCACAAGTCCGCCATAATTATTTTGTGATGATGTGGGATTATTAATACGTATAGTGGTATTCTTGACGCTTACATAAGCCTTGCTGTTATCACCTATCTTACCAATAAGGCCGCCAAAATCAAGGGCATTGCATGAGCCAGTCACTTTTACAATGATATCACTTAGTGCTAGTTCAGAGCTAAGAGCATTGGCAGAATATCTTCCGACAATACCACCATAAAAGCCTGCCCTGACAGTGCCATTGAAGTTTGAAGTAATAGTATCATTAGCGGTGCCTGTGATACTAATTTTTGCACTATCTGCGCTGTTTGTCAGCACTCCGAAAACAGAGCCAACAGCCGCACTGTCAGCGGTATCTCCTGATGAACAAGCAAGTGCCATTTTCATGCCACTGAATTTTGAAATATCAAATTCTTTACTGTCGGCTTTACTGTATGTATAAGAGCCGAAAAGACCGCCCGCAGTTACAGAGCCTGTAACGCTTCCGGTCATGGTAAGGGTGACACCTTCGCCGACATTTATTTCTGCATTCTCTGCACTACCCACAAGTCCGCCCGCGTTGTTTGCGGATACATTTACGCCTGTCAAGGCATCGCACTTGTCAATGTTCAGCGTTGCGCCAGCACTCATTTTTCCGACAAATACACCTGCGTTAGATTTGCCGGAAACGTCAAGTGAACTACTTGACAAGCTTACAGCAAGACTTGTGTTTTCGTCCATAGAGCCACAAGCAAGACCTGCATTATCCCCGCCTGATACTTCCACCTGGACATCACTGAGAGTGATATCTAGATCGACCGTTGCTCCATTTTTCATATTTCCTATAACAGACGTGAAGGATTTATAAATTGTAGCACCTGAATCATCTACAGGATCAGCTTTTATTTTCCACTTATTAGCTGAAGCCACATCACCGTGTATAACATTCTCAGCAAGCAAAGCTGAATTTTTTTCTTCCGGTCTAGCAAAAATAATAGTATCTAAATTTGCACTGTCACTAAGATATTCAAACAGAGCAAAATTAATAGGAAGATTAATAGCTGAACCCTCATTTGCTTTGACTGTTCCCATGAAAGGATATTCTTCATTGCCAAGTCCTTTTTCTATTCCTGTAAAATCAGAAGCCTTAAACTGAGATTGGTTGTTTGAAAACAATACAGTGATATTCTGATAAACAGCAGGGTCTGCATTAAGAAGCTTTTTAAAATCGTCTGCATTCTGTATCGTAAAAACGCCACTTTTGATATCGTTAGTTATGTCAGTATATGTATCTGCCGCCATAGCCGTAATAGCATTGGTGACAGTTGATACCATTTTAGACACAAAACCTGAAATGTCTGCAAGCGGCATACTCGTGACAAGCAATACGACAGCTGTAACTAAAGAAATAACATTCTTGCGATACTTGCTGTAAAGCTTGCGGCATATTCTATTAATTTTCTGATTTCTATTAGCTTTCACTTTCAACTGCCTCCGTGCAAAGTTAATATTCTTATCTATACGTTTAGTTCAACAAGGATATATTGCACCTTTGTACCTATCTTTTCGTCAGCGTCATTATACATGGAGCTTAGTGATGATAACTGTGCTGTGCTGTATTTATCACCATTAAGTATATTCTCAATAACCTTTTTATTTTGTTCTTTATCAGCATCACCTGACAAGAACAAGCTTAAATTACCCTTTATATATTCCGCAAAATCCAAACGTTCTTTACTGTCATCATCAAACAGCACATTTTTCTCTGTCAGATTTTCATCTGTGCTTTTCATTAGTATCTGACCAAGCGTGTTCGGCCACACCCAATATACGTTCACTTCCTGCGGAACGTTTACTTTACAATCTTTAAACGTCCTTGTGAATGTTTCATCATGAAGAAAATCGGAATATGTGTGATTGTTCTCATCATATTTCTCAAAAAACATGATATGTCCATTCATAAATCTAGTTACTTCTTCTTCAGTAACCTTTTCATAAGAAACAGCGTCTTCGTTTTTATTCTCTGCATACCCCGTGATACTCAACTTGAACTGTATCTCCATTTCCCCCGACTGGTTCGGGACAACATAAAAAGTAAGCTTTCCATGACTACCAGGATTAACACCATTCGTCATACCGCTTTCTTCATCAAGAAGCCAGTAGATCTTGTCGTTCTCGTCAGAAGTGATGTTGCTCCCATCAGACACCTTAGAGTAGTCATTGCTGTCAAGTATCTCAGCTTTAAGCACATTGGCACTGCCTACTGTTTTCAGTTCAAATGGCGAATCTACGCTCTTCATTCCAAATGAATCAAGATCAAGGGCTTTATCAATGGTAAACCAAGCCAGACTGACCGCAATAAGTATAAATGCCAGCACTGCAACTGGTATTATTTTTATAATAAGCAGTTTGCGTTTCTTCTTTTCTTCCTCGCTGTCTGCTTTCTCTATCACTTTATGCTCAGCCACTTTGGCGACCTCCATTATTTCATCGAGTCAAGCTCTTTCTGCAGTTCTATCATGTGGTTTCTGCAAGCGGTTATCTCGCCTGTGTATTTGTTGAACCACTCAACGTCCATTTCGTTAGGCTCTTCCTGCAAAAGAATAGCCTGAACAAGTGCTGATTGTGAACGTGATCTCTTACGCTCTATTTCCTCAATAGTAAGTCTGCATTTCTTTATTTCTCTTTTAAGCTGCCCTTTACTGCTCACGTTATTGTCCTCCTTGCATTAATTTCCCATTTTATCAACCGAATCAACTATCTCGTTGACTTCCCTATAGCCTTTGTCAAGATTTTCGGTGATATGGTCAAGTGCTTTTTTTACGTCCTCAAGCTTGCCCTGCATTTGTTCGGGATACTTCACAAAGCAATAATGAAGCTCATTTATAGCCTTCTGCTCATCAGTGTAATCGTCGATAAGAAACACCAGCGACCTTGCCGCACCCATGTCCGAAAGTATCATGTTATATCTCGTTTGAAGATCCTTGCCGCTTTCAAGATAAGTGTCTATCTCCTCAGAGGCGGCAGACAGATTTTCCATATACTTAGCAATGTAAGTCTTTCTGACTTCCTCGGACTTGTCCATATAAAGCCCGATAAAAACGAACAGCCCTGCAAGTGCCGCAATACAAATAACGATAGCCGTTATCATTTTAGCCTTCATTATCTTTTCCTGATTCAAAGCTGTTCGCCTCCTTTTTCTCGTTTTCCTGCATTTTCAGCCGCTGAACTTCCTTTTCAACAGCCTCACGCATAAGCTTTTCCTTTTCTTCCTCAGCCGCTTTCAAAGCTTCCTCACGGTTTGAATATATTTTTATCTCAGCGATAGTTTTTACCTCATACACCGCCATGCAAACTGTTGGGATTATCACAAACAGTATGAGGAGCTTCTTTGTTGATGCAAATGACCCAAGCCACTTGAAAAATCTGAGCTTTCCATAGTATTTTCCAATAATGCTGACTTTTTGCACCGTCACGCTGTCCTCTATTTTGTTAGCATCGCCTTTAGTAACAAAAGTGCCGTCGCTCAAAACCTCAGATATCCTGTGAGTATTTATCTCGCCTTTAATACTATCATCTTGAGAGTAGAACGAAATGATATCCCCTGCCTTTAAGCTGTCAGTATCCGTCCTTTTGATGTAAATATAGTCACCCTCATGTATAGACGGCTCCATACTTCCGCTCACGACTTTCAGTACGCTGTAACCAAAAATGCTTGCTGTTTTGCCGATACAGCCGCAGACCATTATGTACACCGTCACACTCAGCAGTGCCGCAAACACAGCAGAGCCAAGTATTGTCAAAGCTATTTTTACTATCCTCAACGCCTTGCCGATGATAACGACTCTCCCTCCGTGTTATTGTTTTCTATATTTCTCTTTCAAATGCCTTGCCATTCTGCCAACTGCTGAAACATGATACTCCTTATAGAGTCGTTTCATTTCAGTGTCGATAGCTTTCTGCTCCTCAGCGGTGCGCTGTGGCGGAATATATGGTCTTGGCGGTCTGTTCTTTCGCTCAAGACGTTTTCTCTTTTTAAACTGCCTGTTTTTGATATGCCTCTTTACATCATATTTCAGATACGGAGCATATTTTTCATAGATGATCTCAATTTCACGCTCTGCACGTTTTCTCTCTGCCTCAGCCAGTTCTTTTTCCTTCTTGACTTTGAGCATCCTGATATAGTCTGGATTATCCGTCACAACAGGTATGATCCCAAATGCGTGAGCCAGAACATATGTTATGCCACGTTTTGCCATGTAATATGGATTCTTGGAATATTCTTTAAATATCTCATTGATATTTTTATTTTCAAAGCTTTCACGTTCAGCTTTAAGACGCTCAGCACGTTCACGCTCACGGCGTTCCTGCTCACGCTGCTGTTGTGCTTCTTTCGCCTTTTTTGCAGCGATCTCAGGGGACTCATATTCTGACACAAAGCTTGAAGACACGGCTTCTTCATTCGTGCTGATCTGCTGATCCATAGCAGATCCAAGGCTGCTGCGGACGAGCTTTTTCTCCTCTCGGATCCTAGCTCTTTCCTCACGGACACGCTGCTCCTCTTCACGGCGTTGACGCTCTTCCATTTGCCTTTTGCGTCTTGCAATATGCTTGATCTCTTCCTCTTTTTCACGGCGTTCACGTTCCTCACGCTCCGCCTTTTCTCTTGCAGCCTGCTCCGCCTGCTGTTTTTGAATAAGCTCCAATCTTCTGCGTTCAGCTTCCTCATGCTCCAGCCTTATGCGCTCTTCTTCCTCACGCCGCTGACGCTCCAGTTTCTCCTGCTCGGCACGCTTTCTTTCAGCTTCTGCAGCCGCAAGCTCCTCAGCCCTCTTACGGTCTTCCTCGTCTTTGAGAAACTGCTTTTCTATCTCAACTATACGTTCAAGCTCTGCCGTAAGGTTTCCTGCCTCTTCGGCAGTCATACCCATATCTGTCTTACTTGCACTACTTTGTTCACCATCGCCAACTATGACATCGTATTTATCAGACGTCTGCTTATCAAAACGCCTGACAACCTTTGGTGCAAGGGTCTTGCTCTTTATAGTTTTAAGCTCCTCCGACTTGTCTGCCCCATGGGTATAGGAGCGGAAAAGCATATAGTTCATTGCGGTCAGACCATATATATCCTCGATATAAGAATCATCAGGTCTTTGTGCAGTATCAGAAACGTTGACCTCGTAGCCTGCCTTATCGTAGCTTTCGATAAACTGCCAAAGGGTAAGACACGCCATAAGGTCCACATTTTTAGTGATAGCGTTTGTTCTCATAACAGGCGGTCTGATAAAAGCGTTGCCAAGAATGGTACAAAGCACTGAGCCTTTATAGCCCTCGATAGCCTTTTTGACCCTTTCAAGCCTTGCCCAAACATCAGTATCCTTGCTGCCGCCGACAAGACTGTCAACAGTTTCTATCTTAAAACTAATGTTGACCTTTCTCCCGTCGCCGCTGTCAGCCACGGTATCGTAATTAAAAGAATAAGCCTCCTGTGCCTCAGCGGTCTGGACAAGCTTATTGTATCTTATATTTATAAAAATGTATAGCCTGTCAATAAGGGTATTTACAAATCTATTTTCATATGTATCAAGAGTTTCCTCTTTATGAATGTTGAGTATCTTTGACGGAGTTATCTTTCCAGTCTTTTTGTCGATATCCTGAATAAGATCGGTGTGCTGTCCCAGATGTTTTATGGACTCTACCGTTATCTTCCTTGACATAGCGATAGGCACGATCTCTTCCACTTCTTTAATGGTGTTTCTGGGATTTCTTATTACCGTATCAAGATGTGGCAGAGCTTTTTCTATCTCTGTGAGCCAGGACGAATCTATATTCTTCTCAATTATCTTACGATTAAAAGATACAGTTTTTTCGCCCGAAAGAAGCAAGGCACGGGCTGCCGCAAAGCTGTTATTGCCCTCAAACGTCTTTACAGCTTTATCAAAAGCTGCACGCTGTTCGTTGTATTCGCTCATGCCCGTCCCTCCTCTCAAAGTTTATAAGTACAAATTTTAGTACAGTTTTTGCAATCTTTCAAGATATGCTATAGATTCTTTCATAGTGTTTCTGCCAAAAAGCTTCAGCATATAGGTGCAAAGCTCTTTCAGCTCGTCCCTGAGCATTGCCAAGTTAAGCGACTCAAATTTTCTGAATATCTTTGTGGCAAGCACATAGTCAATGCCGTCAAGCTCCTCGCCGCCGCAGGCAACATATACAGGAACAAACAAGTTCATCTGTTTAAGTATACGGTTACCGAAAGCCACTCTCAGCTTTTCAATTACCCACAGGTCAAGCTGCTGGATCTTTTTCAGACTGTCCTGTGAAACAGGATACATTTGAAAAGCTTCCTTGAAGAGTGTATCAAGATGTTCAAAGCTTAAATTCATAGGCGGCGTGTCAGGTGCGTCAAAGGCAACTCCCTTTGCGTCAAGATTGATAGGCTGTGCACGATCGTATACCTTATCTGAGATAGTGAACGTGGAATCGTCGTTATTTGCAGTACCGATATACCAAATGTTCTGCGGAATACGCAGTTTGCCCTTATCCAGACGAACAGGGTCGGTACTCCACACGTTAGGAACAAGATCAAGCTCCCACTCGGCAGGATCAGGCATTTCAAGAATTGAGAGCATTTCTGCAAAGTAATATTCTACTCTCGCAATGTTCATCTCGTCGAGGAGTATGAAGTTTACATCGTCATTGTATTCAGAAGAATAAATTCTTTTGAGGACTTCTGTTTCATTAAAGTTCTTCGTGAACTCGTTGAAGTAGCCAAAAAGCTCAGTTCTGTCACGCCATGACGGCTGAACAGAAGCAATAGTAGTATCTTTCTGCAAGAACTTACCGAATGAATATGGCAATGATGTTTTACCTGTACCAGAGATACCTTGCAGGATAATGAGCTTTGTTGAAGCCATGCCTGCAATGAAAAGTCGGATAGTTTTTATGTCATAATAAAGGTGCATTCTTGAGCAGGCAAAGTTTCTGTATGCTTCGCAGATACCGCTAAGGGTGATGTCATTATTGTAAGCAGGCGGCTCGTATGTCTTGTAGAAATTGTCCACCTCGATAAGCTTTGAAAAACGGCAATCTGCTGTCTGAACAACGCCGTCCACAATGGTTTGAACTTCGCCCTGTGCAGGCATCTGCTCGCCCTCTGCAAGCTTTGTTTCACCCTCTGCAAGAGCGGTGTTATCATATACGCCAAGCTGAGCCACCTTCATTGCCATGATCTCATCTTTTTCCTTGGTCATTTTGACCACCTGACGCTGCAGGTCAGATATTTCTTCGATAAGATCCTCATTGCTGACGATAGAGTGTCTGAATCTTATGTACTTTCTCACAGCAAGCACTATCATAAAAATAATAAGCACAAAGATAGCCACAACAACGATAATTGCAAGCACAGAAAGTATCCAGCCCAGCGCACCAAAGTCTGCCGAGTAGGTCTTGAATATCCTTATGTAGTTTTTTATATTGAAGATCTGTTTTATGCCGTTCCACAGACCCTTGAAGATCTGCCCAAAGCCTGCAAGCATTGACGACATGAAAACAAAAAACCATTTCAGAAATCCATTCATAATGTATCACCCAAGCAGCAGTTATTTGTCATTTTTCTCCTGCTGTGCATTTTCCTCTTCCTTTTTCTTCTGCTGTGCAAGGTATTCCTCAACTGCACGTCTTTTTATTTCTTCCTCATCGCTCTCTGTGATAGCAGGACGCTTTATCTCGATTATGGTTGCGATAAGCTTATAAAGCTCAAAGAGGAAAAACAGTGCTATCGGCAAAAGTATGCAAATGAAAAATCCCGTTTTTGTTCTGAGAAAATCCATTACCTTGCCAAAACGCCTATTTTTGCACCTTTCCACTGACCGATTATATCACCTGCATAAACAGTGTATGTATCATCTACGTTATTAGCATCGCCTCGTGTGATAAAGCCTACAGAGCCGTTATCATTGAGTACCTCTGCGATACGGTGGGTATTCTTCACCTTTTTGCCCTCTATAAGAGTCCAGAAAGTGATAACGTCGCCCTTTTTCAGAGAATTGATATCGTCTATTTCCTTTGAGATAATAAGGTCGCCTTTTTTGAAGGTTGGCTTCATTGAGTCAGATTCAACTGTGAGCGGGATATATCCCAGCAGACTTGCCGTACCATTATTCTTATCAGACGAGAACACGAGAATTGTTATAAGCAGTGCAAAGATAAGCACCACCCATGCGATAACATTAAAAACGATCTTCAAAGCTTTTTTCATAATTCAAAACCTCGGAACCCCGAGGCTTCCTCCCTTCTAATTCTTTAAGTTGTTTCAACGATCTTGAAATTCATACCAAGCTTCATTGTGCCACCGATTATTTTGTCAACACAATCAGGGTCATTTCCCTCAAGCCATATAACCACTGTATACTTGTCTTTCTCACCAGGACCAAGCTTTTCACGTCGGTCCTTCATGACCTCAGTAGAGGAGGCGAACTCCTTGTCGCAATCGCTTTCCTTACCACTGCCGTCAGACTTTGTTTTACCATAAACAGTTTTCTCGCCATTCACGAAAAGCTCCACTCTGATAGCTTAATCAACACCGTTCGTGACGTTCTCGATAGTCATTTCGCTGTCATAGCTAAGTGTGTCTTTACCGGAATTTATGAGATAGAAAGTATAAGCTATATACCCCTCGCCATTATGGCTGCCGTTTATCTTGTCGATATTATCAGGGAGATCTTCGCCACTGATATTTGTCATATCATAAAGGATATCCGCATTGAGCCTTGAATTGCTCGTGGTATAGTCAGGAGTTTCCGAAAGAGTAAGCCCCTGATTTATCATATCATACTTACTTATCTTAACTGTAAAGCTACCATACTTGTCGTAAAAATAAGACACCGCATAAGCCGCCGCCACGATAGCGATAAGTATAATGGCAAGTATTTTAAGCAATCTCATCAATACCACATAGCGTTTAGCTTCCTTGGCGGTCCTGCGAAGTGCAAGGGTATCGACTACTCTTGTATTTTTATCTATATTTTTACCGTCCAAAACCGTATCACCCGTTTATTACTCATTTCTATTGCGAACGTATCTTTCCGCAATATATTTTCCTGCATTTTCTCCCGAATAGTAAAGGCACTGCATACCGCTGAGCTGTTTCACCTGCTTATCATCAGTAATGCCATCAGCTATGACCTCAGCATAAAGGTCAAAAACGAAATTCAGCAGAGAGTTCACGCAGGTATCATACCTGTCGCTCTTACCAAGAACCTGAGCCACTGAGCCGTCAAGCATGATATTATCTACCTTGAATTCAGCGGTCTTAAGCATTTTAAAGCCCTCAGTGCCGAAGCCTGTAAGCAGAAAATGAAAGCCCTGTCTTCTCATAAGAGCCACGTTATCTGCCGCTGTGCTGTCAGCTTCATCAAGCACATCAGGCGACAGCTCGAAGCAGACACGCTCATACTTCACGCCGAACTTATCGCAATAATCTGCCGCAATTCTCGGAGCTTCCGTCTGCCTTAAAAATCTTGCAGGCATGAACACGCTTGCCCAATCAACGTCCACTTCCCTTTCGTGAAACTTGCCCAAAGCCTGCAAAAGCTGAACGAAAGCAAGCTTGAATATGCTAACACATCGGTCGGAAAGCTGAGCCACAGGGAGATAATCCGCAGGCATGAGCGTACCCATAGCAGGAGAATTTAGCCTTGTTTGCGACTGCAAAAACGTGACCCTGCCGCTGTCGGTATTTTTTATAGGTCTATAGAAAAGCTCCACGGCACGAACGCCGTCAACTGTTGAATTACCGTTCAAAGCAAGTCACTTCCTTTCTGCTCCAATGTATTATTATAGCATATTTTCGACAAAAAACAAAGAAAAATCGGGAGATTTCCCCAAATATGGAAAATTATTTTTTATACCCATTTACCAAAAAACGCCGAATTTCTTCGGCGTCTTTTTTGTTTTATTGTTATGGATTAAACACCTGTGCCTGTGTTTGAAAGGTCATAGAATTTAAGATTAATCTGGAAGTCCTGACCTGCATTAGCATTCCAACAAGCCTCATCTTCTCCCTCAAGCCATACACGGATATAATACTGAGTTACATCACCATAACCAGTCTTACCACTTGCAACAGGAGTTACCTTTGCAACAGTTGTCGCATTAGTAGCATTTGTAACCTGTTTGTCTGTGTTTACGTCACACTGAACAACACTCGTTACTTTGCCATAAGCGGCATCTTCAGTGGCAGCAGCAGCCTTTACAGCAGCCTTACTTCCTTCATTGTAGTATACAGCATCACTACTTGCTATAACACCTGACGAACCATTCGTAGCTTTTGCGGTCTTAGCGTCAATAATAGACACTCTAGCAGCTTTATATATCTCCTCATCCGCCTTATCTGCAGTATTCTCAAATGTTGCTTTTACACCAAGCTTAACTTCTGTAGAACTTGTTGTTCTAAACCAAACAGGAATATCAAGATAATAGCCGTCATCATCACTTGCTGATAAATCACCGTTAACAGCAGACTTGTTACTAGCAACTGCAGTAACAAGTTTGTCCATTGCACTCTTGAAAGGAGAGTTCTCATTATCAAACTGTACATCCTTACCAAGAGCTATTGCATTTGTTGTATAGTAAAGTGTATTACCATCTACAGATGAAGCAGGAATAAGTTTACCAAATGTGTCATAAACTGAGCCTGTTGCAACACTGTTCATCCACAAATCATTATCTTTTGTTTCATTAGTAGGAGCCTCAACAGTTCCACCTGTTCCATTTCCAAGTGAAATTTCAATTGTCTGTGGAGTTGTAGCAGTGAGCTTAATGCCTGTTACTTCAACTTCTCTGCTCATTGTAAACCAAGCGTAAGTAGCAGTAGAAAGCATTACAGCGGAAGTTGTGAGCATTGCAACTGCAGGTATAAGTTTCTTCTTAGCAGAAGTATTCTTCTTTTCATTAGTTTTCATATCTCTTCGTCCTTTTCATAATAATTTGTCGTTTTATACTGTCCAATACAGAGGGCGCTCGTTATAGCCGATTTGCGGTAACATGACCGCCAAGCACCTTTTGTTTATGTCAATCTTATACTAAATTCGACCCACTTTGTCAATAAGCTACCAGCTTAGTATACATTATATTTATCTTAATACTTATTAATATGACAGACACATTTTGCTATTTTCCGACATGATCATACTATGTAATAACAGCAGAAAGCACGAAATAACGTCATTTGTTATTCCGTGCTTTTTAAACCGATTATTCAATAAATTTTTATGTTAAACTTCAAACGTTTTTGTACATATTAAGTTTATATATGTACATAAAAGTTACCATGCGTAAAATTTACAAAATATTTATATTCATTCTGCGCTGTCGAGCATTTTAACAGCCTTCATCATGATAGCGCATTCAAGACGCTTCTTCTGTATCTGACATGACAGCTTGTGTGCATTGTGGATATCACCTGCGTAAATGTAGTTGTTTGCATTGCAACCGCCACTGCAATAGAACTTTGCCCAGCACTTTTTGCACTCAGGCTTGTTGTAAACGTGTGCATGAGCAAACATATCTTTCATTTCCTCGTTAAATGTGCCGTCATAGAGATTGCCCATTTTGAACTCGGTGATACCAACGAACTGATGACATGGGTAAATATCGCCGTCAGGAGTAACAGAAACATACTCGTTTCCGCTTCCACAGCCCCTAAGTCTCTTTATCGCACAAGGACCCTGATCGAGGTCTATCATAAAATGGAAGAAGTTTATGAACTTGCCCTCGTCCCTTATCTTCTGTATCTTCTCAGAAAGTATCTCATACTCCTTGAAGATCCTCGGCAGGTCAGCCTCAGTGATAGCATAAGGCTCGCTAGGGTCTGCCATAACAGGCTCAACGGATATCTGGTCGAATCCAAGGTCATAAAGGTGCATTACATCATTTGAGAAGTCAAGATTATACTTTGTGTAAGTGCCTCTTACATACCAATCCTTGTTCTTAGGACGTTTCTCAACAAGCTTCTTGAAGTTAGGGATAATCCTGTCATAGCTTCCTGAACCGTCAACACGCACTCTCATTCTGTCATTGACTTCTTTTCTTCCGTCGATAGACAGAACAACGTTGTACATTTCCTTGTTGATGAAGTCTATCATCTCGTCAGTGAGGTGTACACCATTTGTGGTAACAGTAAATCTGAACTTTTTATTGTGAGGCTCCTCCTGTGAACGTGCATACTCAACAAGCTGCTCCACCACGCCAAAATTCAGTGAAGGCTCGCCACCGAAAAAGTCCACCTCAAGAAATTTTCTGTCTCCTGAACGCTCTATAAGAAAATCTATAGCACGCTTGCCTGTTTCATAGTCCATGAGCATTCTGCCCTGACCGAAATCGCCTGTTGAAGCAAAGCAATATTTACATCTCAGGTTACAGTCGTGAGCGATATGCAGACACATTGCCTTGATAGGTGAAGCCACAGCAGACAGGGCATACTTCTCGTAATCGTCCTCGCTGAACAATATCTTGTCATTATAAAGAGAAACTATCTCCTCATAGCAATCCTCGATATCCTTGCTGTCATACATCTTTGACAGCTTTCTTACAACGTCCTCAGGACATTTCTCCTCAAAAGGCGGCTCAACATTGTCTAACAAATCATATGTCAGATCGTCTATAATATGTACTCCGCCACTGTTCACGTCAAGCAGTGCATTAAAGCCGCCAAGCTTAAACTTGTGTATCATTTAAAAATCACCTTTCGCATTTATATTCATATACAAATTTATACAAAAATAAAGGGACATAAAAATGTCCCTTTAGCAAGGCGTGTGTACGCTCGCACGCCTCAGAAAGATCGGAATATTAAGCTTCTCTCTCGCACTTCTGGTTAGCAACTGTGCAGGAGGTCTTGCAAGCTGACTGACATGATGCCTGACACTTGCCGCAGCCACCCTTAGCAGCAGTCTTCTTGAGATTAGCCTTATTGATCGTCTTGATATGTTTCATAGGATTTTACCTCCAATAATTGATTTACATTAATTATACCACATATCCCACTATGTTTTATGAACGAATGGTTAATGCAGTATAAATATTTATCCTTATCAAAAACGGCTGCTTTTAGAATTTACACCTACAACTCCGCCTACGCCTGCACACACAAGGGTAAGCACAAGCTTTGCAGGCACGGAAAAGCTTTCGGCTGCCTTAGAAAACAGTGCACTGAGAATGACAATGATAAGAAAAATGAACACTCCGCACAGCACACCTGACAGCAGACCGTTTCTACGTTGCCTTTTTCCGCAGACATATCCCCCTGCATACGCTCCGATACCAAGTGCCGCTGTTGACATCACCGACAGCATAAGATCGGTGGCATCTATCTTAGTAATAACATACGCAAAAGCAAGCACAGCAACAAATATCGCACCGCACCCCACGCAGGCAGAAATTGCCGTAGATGACAGCACAGAAAGCTTTCTGCCCCCAAAAAGCCTGTTATTTTTCATATCCGCACCCCCGCATACAAAATTCCCTAGAGAAATTATATTCAAAGCCACGGACAATAAGAACACAAAAAGGGACGGATAAAACTACCCGTCCCTTAAAAGCGATATTTACTTTGCGTCACCGTCATGAATTGTTTCGTTCTTAGCGATAGCCCACTTCTTAACACGAATCTTGCTTCTGTCTCCGCCTGTTTCGATAACAACAGTGTCGTCCTTTATAGAGAACACGATACCAACGATTCCGCCGTTTGTAACGACCTCGTCACCTATCTCAAGGTTATCTCTCATCTCAGCGTCTTTCTTATCCTGCTTTTTCTGCGGACGGATAATAAAGAAATAGAAGAACACGATTATGAGTACCAGTGGGATAAAAGTCATGGCAAGTGATGCAGGCGAACTCTGCTCAGCTGCCAAAACTGAAATAATTGCTGACAAATTCATCAAAAGACCTCCAAATCTAATAATACTATATTAGTATATCAGATATTTGCACAAACTTCAAGCCTTTTAACAAATAATTTTCATTTACAAGAAATTATTTCTTGTTCTTGATATACTCGTCGATAGCAGCGGCAGCCTTTTTGCCTGCACCCATAGCGAGGATAACAGTAGCAGCGCCTGTAACAGCGTCGCCGCCTGCGTAAACGCCTTCCTTAGTTGTTGACTCGTTCTCGTCAACGATAAGGCAGCCGTGATCGTTTGTTTCAAGACCAGGAGTTGTACTTCTGATAAGTGGGTTAGGTGATGTACCGATAGACATGATAGCTGTATCAACGTCAAGAATGAAGTTTGAACCCTCGATAGGGATAGGACGTCTTCTGCCGCTTGCGTCAGGCTCGCCCAGCTCCATTTTGATGCACTCCATGCCGTTTACATGACCGTTCTCGTCGCCAACTATCTTAACAGGGTTGTTAAGAACGAGAAACTCAATGCCCTCTTCCTGAGCGTGATGAACCTCTTCCTTTCTTGCAGGAAGCTCGTCCATTGAACGTCTGTATACGATATAAACGTGCTCAGCGCCAAGTCTCATTGCAGAACGAGCAGCGTCCATAGCAACGTTACCACCACCTACTACAGCTACGTTCTTAGACTTCATGATAGGAGTCTCATAATCGTCCTTGTATGCCTTCATAAGGTTGATTCTTGTAAGGTACTCGTTAGCAGAGTAAACGCCTACAAGACCTTCGCCCTCGATACCCATGAATCTTGGAAGACCTGCGCCTGAACCTACGAATACAGCTTCATAGCCCATGCCCATAAGCTCGTCGATAGAAAGAACTCTGCCGATAACCATGTTTGTCATGATATGTACGCCCATGTTTGTCAGATTGTCTATCTCGTGCTGAACGATAGCCTTTGGCAGTCTGAACTCAGGGATACCATACATAAGAACGCCACCTGCTGTATGGAATGCCTCGTAGATAGTTACGTCATAACCAAGCTTAGCAAGGTCGCCTGCAACTGTAAGGCTTGAAGGACCGCCGCCGACAACAGCTACCTTGTGACCGTTTGGTTCAGCCTTTTCTACGGCAACTGCCTTGTCCATCATATAGTCTGCACAGAATCTCTCAAGTCTGCCTATACCAACAGGCTCACCCTTGATACCTCTTACACACTTGCCCTCACACTGATGCTCCTGTGGACATACACGTCCGCAAACAGCCGGCAGAGCGTTTGTTGTCTTGATGATAGCATAAGCTTCTTCAAACTTGCCCTCTGCTACCTTTGCGATAAACTCAGGGATCCTAACGCTTACAGGACATCCTGTCATACAAGGCTTGTGCTTGCAGTTAAGACATCTCTGAGCTTCTTCTATAGCCTGCTCAGGGGTGTAACCCAAAGTAACTTCCTTGAAGTTTCTAGCTCTTACCTTTGGCTCCTGCTCTGCGATAGGAGTCTTTGTCAAACTCATATTAGCCATTATCTTACACCTCCAGTAAGTCTGCACAAGTGAGCCTTTTCCTGCTCCTTATAAGTTGAGTTTCTTCTCATAAGCTCGTCGAAATCTACCTTCTGACCGTCAAAGTCAGGGCCGTCAACGCAAGCATACTTGATCTTGCCGTCAACAGTTACACGACATCCGCCGCACATTCCTGTGCCGTCGATCATGATAGGGTTGAGTGAAACGAGAGTCTTGATGTCATAAGGCTTTGTTACCTTGCAAACGAACTTCATCATTGGAACTGGTCCGATAGCGATAACCTCGTCAAACTTAGCACCACCGTCAATAAGCTCCTGAAGCTTGTTTGTAACAAATCCGTGATAGCCGTATGAACCGTCGTCTGTACAGATATGAAGATGTGAAGAAGCCTTGCCCATTTCGTCCTCGAGGATAACGATATCCTTGCTTCTGAAGCCTGCGATAAGATCAACTTCAACGCCCATGTTATGGAGTTTCTTAGCCTGTGGATAAGCGATAGCACAACCAACGCCGCCACCTACTACTGCAACTCTCTTGATACCCTCGTCATACTCTGTAGCAACGCCGAGAGGACCAACAACGTCATGGATATAGTCGCCCTCATTAAGTCTTGCAAGCTCAGTTGTAGATGCACCTACTACCTGGAAAATAATTGTGATCGTGCCCTTTTCTCTGTCATAGTCAGCGATAGTGAGCGGAACACGCTCGCCCTTCTCATCAACTCTGTAGATGATGAACTGACCAGCCTCAGCCTTAGCGGCAATGTAAGGTGCGTCGATCTCCATAAGAACAACAGCGTCGTTGAGCTGCTTTCTTGTTACGATTTTGTACACTAAAATCCCTCCCTGAATAATTAGCAAAATAATATTGTTTTAGGCAAATAATACAAAAACATTTTCTATTATCGCCTTACAGCATATAACATTATACTATATTTAAAAAGAAATTTCAATAGTTTTTTGTTTACTTCCATAAATTTTATAATAATATATCACAATTTGTTTACATTTAACATACCATAATTTATATATCGCATATCATTTTACAGATGTATCAAGTTTATCAAAAGCAATTTCGATAAACTCCTGCTCCTGAACACCTCTATCACTGCCACCAAACAAGCTTGCATAGCCGTAGACCGCCGCTCCTGCGTAGTTATAACTAACTACAGCGTCATTTATCTGCCTGCCGATAATGCCGATATTTTCAGAAAATTCACTCTCGCTGTCTATCTTATATACTCCCAGACCTGCCACCAGCGTAACATCAGTTGTGCAGATATCAGCCCACTGCTGTAGGGTATCCTTATAAGGCTTGACAGAATTTTCATAACCAAAGTATATCTGCGGACAGATATAGTCTATATACCCCTCCTCACTACACCACTTTTTCACATCAGCGTACATATACTCATAGTTATTTTCCATATTTCCCTGAGGTGAAACTCCCACGAGGATATCCTTATCCACTGCTTTTACCGCACTGTATATCTCACCCACCATAAGTGAGATATTGTTCAGCCGCCATTTTGCTAGATCGTCAAACTCCGTCTGGGCAGAAAAGCACTGAGCATCAAAGTCCTCAGCCGTTGTGGGATAAAAGTAATCGTCAAAGTGCAAGCCGTCAATATCATAATTTTCTGCAAGCTCCGCCGCACCCTCTGCGATAAGCTGTCTTACCTCATCATAAGCAGGATCAAGCCACAAATGGCTGTCGCCCTCAACACTTTCAAGATAGCCGTTGTCCTCGTCATACCACTTTTTCAGAAGAAAGCTATCGTCATAATTCTGAAAACAGTCCTCATTCTCACACCTGAGAGGGTTTATCCATGCGTGAAAAGAAAGCCCCTTATCGTGTGCAGTCTGTATCATTATATCAAGCGGGTCGAAATCACTCTGCTCACCTGCCATGCCTGTTATATATTTTGATGCAGGATAAAGTTCCGAATCATATATAGCGTCCCCAAAAGGTCTAACGTGAACATACAGCGTATTACAACCTATGCTCAAAGCGTTGTCGCACGCCTGAGAAAAGTTCTCACGAAATTCCTCGCAGCTTTTCCCGGTGAGCATATCAGCAAGGTCAATATAAGATATCCATATAGCTTTCTGCACAGTATAATTAAGCTTGTGTGACGTTTCCACATCAGTGTAGTTTTTCTCTCCGCACACAGGTATCACCGAAGCTTTTTCCATAGTCACAAGCCTGTCCCTCTGGGAATTTACCTCACCTCCGCAGGAGCAAAGGGTCAAAAAACAAATAAGTAAAGTAAGAATTTTTTTCAAGAATATCAGTCCTCCGAATAAGTAATCAATGAATTATACTATTCTTATTGGACAAATATTCAATCAGTATTCAAAAGAAAAAAAGAACGGACAGAAAAACCGTCCGTTCTTTGATAAACATATTTGCAGACTATGGAAGAAGTCTGTTGATATCTCTTGGGAACAGTGATGTTTCCCTGATGTTGTTCTTGTTAAGAAGCTTCATGAGAAGTCTTTCAAGACCGATACCAAGTCCACCGTGAGGTGGCAGACCATACTTGTGAGCCTCAAGATAGTTCTTGAAGTCAGCAGGGTCAAGTCCCTGAGCCTTCATCTTCTCTACCTGCTCGTTATAATCGTGTATTCTCTGACCGCCCGAAGTAATTTCAAGTCCTCTGAACAACAGATCGAACTTGTATGCTTCTCTTGGGTCTTCTCTGGAGTTCATTGCATAGAACGGAGGCTTTGATGATGGGAAGTGTGTAACAAAGATAAAGTCTGAATCGTACTTTTCCTTGGCATACTTGCCGAGGTTTACCTCGTCCTCAGGGTCAAGGTCGAACTTCTTGCCGCTTCCCTCGCCGCCTCTCAGCAGTTCGATAGCGTCAGCGAACTTGATAGACGGAACTTCCTTTATCTCAGGAACGTCAGCGTCAAGTATCTTCAACTCGTTCTGATAGTTTTCCTTGATATACTCGAAAATGGACTTGAGCATTGCGATCTCCATTTTCATAACGTCATACATACTGTCGATATAGCCCATTTCAAAATCAAGACCGATATACTCGTTGATATGACGTGAAGTAGCGTGCTTTTCAGCTCTGTATACAGGAGCTATCTCATAAACTCTGTCAAAGAATGCCACAGCCATTTGCTTATAGAACTGCGGTGACTGGTTAAGGAACGCAGACTTGCCGAAGTAGTCAAGACGGAAGATGTTAGCACCACCCTCAGCACCCTGAGCAACTATCTTTGGCGAGTGTATCTCAGTGAAGTTGTTTGCCTGCATGAACTTGTGCATACCCTGAACAAGACCCTCCTGGAGCTTGAATATAGCCCTCTCATAAGGGTTTCTCAGTGAAGCCGCACGGTTGTCAAGATTTACTTCTATTGTGCAGTTAAGTCTGCCCTGTGATATTTTTAAAGGAAGTTCAGCGGCGTTTGTGGAGATAAGCTTGATAGAATCAAGTTCTATTTCAAGGCCATTGAAATCCTTAGGGTTTTCCTTGACGATACCCTTTACATTTACAAAGAAGCCCTCTCTCAGACCCTCGATAGAATCCTTGCAATTGTCGGCAGAGTAAACTGTCTGTATAACATCTCTTGAGGTTCTTACAACGATAAATGCAATGCTTCCCATGTTCTTTATTCTATGAACACAGCCTGAGAACTCAACTTCCTTGCCCATGTTAGCCTTAGCGTCAGCAAGCATAAACTCTTTCTTGACGTCAGCCGTATCTATCATAAGCATTTTGCCGTCATTTTCAGGAACATACTTATCAGCGTTCTCATACTTTGTGAGCTTTGAAGTGTCGATAACGTTGTCCTTTACGTCCTCTTTCTTCTCAGCGTCAGAAGCAGCGCTTGCAGCGGCAGCTTTCAGCTTGCTTTCAAGAATTTCCTTGATTATCTTAGGTGTTGCAACGCCCTTGAGAGCCTTTGTACACTGACCCATGATAAAGCCGAATACCTTTGTTTCACCGTTCTTATACTGCTCTACCTGTGCGGCATTTGCGGCGAGTATCTCGTCAACGCCTGCCTCAACCTTTGCAGTATCTACAGTGATTATCATACCCTTGCTCTTTGCAATGTCCATAGGCTTGCCGCCCTCTTCTACCATTGCTCTGAACACGGTCTTAGCGTCGTTCTTTGATACCTTCTCTGTATCAGCCATTTCAACAAGCTCTGCAAACTCCTCAGGTGTGAAGCTGATATTGTTTATATCTATCTCGCCCAGATTTACTCTTCTCATAAACTCGCCGAGAATGAACACAGCCACGCTCTTAGGATTGTTATATCTCTTAAGTGCATTCTCAAAGAAATCTGAGATTATCTTTGTTTGGATAAGCGTTTTTGCGTCTATCTCAGAAATACCGTATTCCTCAGTGTATCTCTTGAATCTGCTGCTTGGCATTTCAGGCAGCTTAGCCTTTATCTCATCAAGCTGAGCGTCTGTAAGGTTTACCTGAAGAATATCAGGCTCTGGGAAATAACGATAATCGTTAGCGTTTTCCTTTGTACGCATTGAAGTTGTCTTATCTCTGTTTGCGTTGTAACGTCTTGTTTCCTGAACGACCTTTTTGCCAGCTTCAAGAAGAAGCACCTGCCTTTTTTCCTCATACTTGATAGCTCTGCCAACAGACTTGATAGAGTTGATGTTCTTTATCTCCGCACGAGTACCGAACTCAGTAGCGTCAGGACGCATAAGAGAGATATTAACGTCACATCTCAGTGAGCCCTGCTCCATTTTACAGTCGCAAACGCCTGCATACTGTAAAAGCAGAGATATCTGCTCAACGAAAGCCATAGCTTCTTCTGCTGACGCTATATCAGGCTCAGTAACTATCTCGATAAGCGGGATTCCGCATCTGTTATAGTCAGCCATTGAGATTCCGTTGAAAGCGTCATGAACGAGCTTACCGGCATCTTCCTCAAGGTGGATATGGTTTATTCTGATGTTCTTCTTCTGACCGTTCACCTCGATAGGCACATATCCAGGACCTACGATAGGTCTGTAAAGCTGTGATATCTGATATGCCTTTGGCAGGTCAGGATAGAAGTAGTTCTTTCTGTCGAATACTGAAAACTTGTTGATGCCGCAGTTAAGTGCATATCCTGCCTTTACAGCATACTCTACAGCCTGCTGATTGATGATAGGCAGAGTACCAGGCATACCTGTACATACAGGGCAGCATCTTGTATTTGGCGCACCTCCGAACTCAGCGGAGCAGTTACAAAAGATCTTAGTTTTGGTAAGCAGCTCGGCGTGGATCTCAAGGCCGATGACCGTTCTCCATTTTTCCATTTGTCTTACCTCCCTTAAAGCTTTGGCGCAACAGGCTTGAAGCCCTTTTCGTATGCGTCGGCAGTCTTGATGATAGTTGCCTCGTCGAACTTTCTGCCTATAACAGACATACCGATAGGCATACCCTTGCTGTCATAGCCGCAAGGAGTTGATATTGCAGGCAGACCTGCGATATTTACTGTAACTGTGCATATATCAGCCTGATACATCTGAACAGGGTCGGAAGTCATCTCAGGGCTGTATGCAACAGCAGGAGTTGTCGGCGTAAGGATAACGTCGCACTTCTCGAATATATCGTTGTATTCTTTTCTTATAAGCTGTCTGAGAGCCATTGCTTTTCTATAGTAAGCGTCATAATATCCGCTTGACAGGCAGTAGTTTCCGAGAAGTATTCTTCTCTTTACTTCCTCGCCGAAGCCCTCTGAACGTGACTTGATTATAAGCTCTTCATAGCTGTCGGCTGTGAGCGTTCTGTGACCGTACTTAATACCGTCATATCTTGACAGGTTAGATGCAGCCTCAGCACAGGCAAGGAGATAATAACAAGGAACAGCATACTTAAGCGACGGCATTGAACACTCGATAAGCTCAGCACCCATTGCCTTATATTCCTCAGCAGCCTTTAAAACGGCAGCCTTTACCTCATCATTGATGCCCTCTGCATAGAACTCCTTAGGGAGTGCTATCTTCATGCCCTTCATTGACTCGCCTATCTTTGCGGTGAAGTCAGGCACTTCAAGCTTTGAGCTTGTGCCGTCATGGAAGTCATAGCCGCATATCTCGTTAAGGAGTATAGCACAGTCATGAGCGTCAAGACCGATAGAGCCTATCTGGTCAAGAGATGAAGCGAAAGCCACAAGACCAAATCTTGAAACTCTGCTGTAAGTTGGCTTGATACCTGTTACGCCGCAGAAAGCAGCAGGCTGTCTGATAGATCCGCCTGTATCAGTACCAAGAGCAACAGGTGCAAGTCCCGCAGCGACAGCCGCAGCAGATCCGCCTGATGAGCCGCCAGGTACACGGTCAAGATCATAAGGATTCTTTGTCTTTGCAAAAGCGGAGGTCTGTGTAGAACCTCCCATTGCGAACTCGTCCATAGAAGTCTTGCCGAGCATTACGATATTCTCAGCGTCGAGCTTTTCCATAACGGTCGCATTATAAGGCGGAACAAAGTTTTCAAGCATTTTTGACGCACAGGTGGTCTTTACGCCCTCTGTACAAATATTGTCCTTTACTGCCACAGGTATTCCTGTGAGAGCCTTTGCTTCGCCCTTATCGATAACGCCCTGAGCCTTTTCAGCCTGCTCCAGAGCCTTTTCTTCTGTAACAGTGATAAAGCTCTTTACCTTATCGTCATATTTCTTTATTCTCTCAAAATATGTCTGTGCAAGCTCTTTAGCGGAAATTTCCTTACTGTCAAGAGCCTTACGCATATCACGGATTTTCATTGAAGAAACGTCCAAATTTCACACTACCTTCCTGTTAAATTTACTCTACGACCTTAGGCACTACAAAGCAGTTGTTTGTATTCACTGCATTTGAAAGGACCTTTGAAGTAGGCATAGATTCGATGACCTCGTCTTTTCTCAGATCGTTGAGGTAAACATCATGATTGTCCTTGAGATCGTCATAGGTAATGTCGATTTCCTTTACGGTATCCATAAGATCAATAATATCAGTCATCTGCTCGGCTGTGGCTGCAAGCTCTTTATCGGAATATTCCAGCTTGCTAAGCTCTGCCAGATACTTGACCATGTTCAAATCCATATATAATCCCTGACCTTTCTTAATATTAAGGCAACGCCTTAGGTGCAAAAATACACCAATTCAATTTAATATTATACTACATCTCATACTATTTTGCAAGCAAAAATCACATAAATTCCGATTTTTTTAATATTTGCTCACCAAACGACCAAAAACAGCAAGACCCACAGAGAAATTCCCTGTGGATCTAAGCGTCATTACTTATTATTCTTTGTATATTTATCGAAAATATCAGTGAAATCAAATGTTGCGAAATAGTCAGCAGGAGTTTCGGCACGTCTTATCATATCGAAAGAGCCGTCCTCGTGGAGAAGTATCTCTGCTGAACGGAGCTTTCCGTTGTAGTTATAACCCATTGAGAAGCCGTGTGCGCCTGTGTCGTGAATAACGATGATGTCGCCTGTGTCTATCTCAGGCAACATTCTGTCGATCGCAAACTTATCGTTGTTCTCGCAAAGACCGCCAGTCACGTCATACTTGTGGTCGCACGGAGCGTTCTCCTTGCCAAGAACTGTAATGTGATGATATGAACCGTACATAGCAGGACGCATAAGGTTGCAGGCACAAGCGTCAAGTCCAACATACTCCTTATAAGTATGCTTATGATGTGTGCAGGTAGCAACGAGATGACCGAACGGAGCGAGCATATATCTGCCAAGCTCTGTGAAGATAGCAACGTCACCAAGACCAGCAGGAACCATTATATCCTCAAATGCCTTGCGAACGCCCTCGCCGATAGCGAAGATATCGTTCTGTGGCTTGTCAGGCTCATATGCTATGCCAACACCGCCTGAAAGGTTTACGAACTTGATGTCTGCACCCGTCTTTTCATGAAGCTCAACAGCAAGCTCAAAAAGTATTCTTGCAAGCTTTGGATAATAAGCGTTTGAAACAGTGTTTGAAGCAAGGAAAGCGTGAAGTCCGAAATGCTTTGCGCCTTTCTGCTGAAGTATCTTGAAGCCCTCAAAAAGCTGCTCTCTTGTGAAGCCGTACTTAGCCTCACCAGGGTTGTCCATTATCTGAGTTTCTATCTCGAAATGTCCGCCCGGATTGAAACGGCAGCAGATAGTTTCAGGAATACCGCAAAGGTCGTCAAGATAATCTATGTGAGTGAAATCGTCAAGGTTGATATAAGCGCCAAGCTCTCTTGCCTTGAGAAAATCCGCCTTTGGAGTTACGTTTGAAGAAAACATGATGTCGCTTCCGCTGAATCCGCAGCAGTCGCTCATCATAAGCTCAGTAAGAGAAGAACAGTCAACGCCGCAGCCCTCTTCCTTGAGTATTTTCAAAATGAATGGGTTAGGGGTAGCCTTTACAGCGAAATACTCTTTGAAGCCTTTGTTCCAGCTAAATGCCTTGTAAAGATCTCTGGCTCTCTTTCTGATACCCTTTTCGTCGTAGATATGAAAAGGTGTAGGATACTGCTTGATTATCTCCTCGGCCTTTTCCTTGGTTATAAATGGTGTTTTCATTATATATCAATCCTTCTGCAAATAATATATTTTATAAAAATACATATTTATCATACCATTTTAATACGGATTAGTCAAGTGAAATATCTGATTTTAAGAAATAAAATACGCTTTATTGTCATTTTTCAATACAGCCACACCACTGTCACACCCATTTTAGTAAAAAAAGCACAAAGCACACAGCCGTAAAAGCCGTGTGCTTTGCATATAAAAGCCTGCTTTATGAAGCCTGATCAAACTGGCTGTTATAAAGCTCGGCATAAAATCCACCCTTTGCCATAAGGGTTTCATGGTTTCCGCTTTCGATAACGTCGCCGTCACGCATAACAAGTATCAGGTCTGCGTTTTTGATAGTCGAAAGTCTGTGTGCGATAACAAAGCTCGTTCTGCCCTTTGTAAGCTTATCCATTGCCCTTTGGATAAGAAGCTCCGTTCTTGTATCGACAGAAGATGTTGCTTCATCCAGTATGAGCATAGGTGCATTCTGGAGCATTGCCCTTGCGATAGTGAGAAGCTGTTTCTGTCCTGCGGATATTGCCACGCTTTCAGAAAGCACTGTATCAAAGCCCTCAGGGAGCGTATGAACGAACTTATCCAGACCGCAGGCTTTGCACACTCTTTCAAGGGACTCGTCGCTTATGCCCTCCATGTTGTAAACAAGGTTTTCTCTCACAGTGCCCTCAAAAAGCCATGTGTCCTGCAAAACCATGCTGAACATATTGTGGACAGTTTCACGGCTCAGCTGTGAGATAGGCGTGCCGTCTATGGAGATACTTCCGCTGTTTATCTCAAAAAATCTCATAAGCAGATTTACCATTGTGGTCTTACCTGCACCGGTCGGTCCGACGATAGCCACCTTCTGTCCTGCCTTTACCTCTGCGGAGAAGTTCTTTATTATCACCTTGTCAGGAGTATCAGGATAGCTGAAACGAACATTTTCAAAGCTTACATTGCCCTTTACCTCAGGCATTTCACTGCTCTTGTCGCTCTCGTCTGAAAGTTCTTCGCTTTCGATAAAGTCAAATATTCTCTGAGCCGAGGCGGAAGCTGTCTGCATATTCGTCATGCCCTGAGCTATCTGACCAAGAGGTGATGTGAAAAGTCTTACATAAAGAATGAACGATATTATTACGCCGAATGTGATAGTGCCGTTAAGGGCGAGCATTGAGCCGAAAACGCATACTGCAACGTATGCAAGATTTCCGATAACGTTCATAAGCGGCTGCATGATACCTGACAGAAACTGTGACTTCCAGTTTGCGTTGTATACAGCTTCGTTAAGTCCGGCGAAATGTTTCTTTACATTATCTGCTCCACGGGATATCCTTACTACCTCGTGGCCTGAATACATCTCCTCAACATAGCCGTTGAGCTTACCAAGGCTTTCCTGTCTGTCGAGGAAGAACTTCTGTGATTTTGACATTATGAAAACTATCAGGAAAAGTCCCAAGAATGTGATGAACAGTGAGATGAGTGCAAGTCGCCATTCTGTAACGAACATCATTATAAGACAGCCCACAAACTGTGCCGCTGCACTGATTATGGTCGGAAGACTGTTTGTAAGACCCTGTTGTAACGTTGATACATCATTTGTGATACGGCTGAGTATATCGCCCTGTGAATGTGAGTTGAAATACTTCTGAGGAACGCAGTTTATCTTCCTTGAAAGGTCGCTTCTCATTCTGTATGACATTTTCAGCGTGACAGTTGCCATTATATACTGCTGAATAAAGGTAAAAAGCGAGCTTGAAATATATATCGCTCCAAGGAATATTCCTACCCTTGCCACCGCTTTAAGGTCAATGCCTGTCATAAGTCCGTCTGCTATAAGGTCGGTTATCTCGCCCACCTTGTCAGGCCCTATGATAGTCAGCACCGCACCAAGCGCCGCAAGAACCAATGCCACGGCAACGATACCTACACTGCCTTTCATATACTCTATTATTTTTTTCATAGCGGACGCCATTTCGCCCTTACTAGACTTTTCGTATTTTCTCATTGTGCAGTCCCCCTTTCTATGCAAGCTCTGCCGCACTTAGCTGTGAAAGTGCTATCTCTTTGTATACGTCGCAGTTTTTCATAAGCTCCTCATGAGTTCCCATGCCCACGGCTTCGCCACGGTCAAGGACTATTATCTTGTCTGCATGACGGATAGTGCTTATTCTCTGCGCAACGATTATCTTTGTTGTATCCCCAAGCTTCTCGTTAAGACCCTCTCTGAGCTTTGCGTCTGTCTTGTAATCAAGGGCTGAGAAAGAATCATCAAATACAAGTATCTCAGGCTTTCTTGAAAGCGCTCTCGAAATAGACAAACGCTGCTTCTGTCCGCCTGAAACGTTTCTGCCCATTTGAGATATCATATGCTCTGTGCCGTCAGGAAGCTTATCCACAAACTCCTCCGCCTGAGAAAGCTCGATAGCGTTTTTTAGCTCCTCGTCACTTTCAGGAGCGGCACTCTCGCCGAAAAATACGTTTTCTCTTATACTGCCTGCAAAAAGCACAGCCTTTTGCGTGACATATCCAAGCTTGTCATAAAGGGTGTCGAACTTATAGTTTTTTACGTTTACGCCGTCCACAAGGACTTCGCCCTCTGTTGCGTCATAAAATCTTGGTATAAGGCTTATAAGCGTTGTCTTGCCGCTTCCTGTTGCGCCGATTATGGCAAGGGTCTGACCCTTTTCTATCTTGAAACTTATGTTGCTCAGCTCGTCCTCAGAGGCATGAGGATATCTGAAAGAAACGTTTTTGAACTCAACAGTACCCTGCTCTCTTCCCTCGCCGACGCTTCCCTCTTTTATGTTCACGTCACGCTCAAGCACTTCGTTGATACGCTCTGCAGATACCTGAGCCGCAGGGAGCATCATGAATATCATAACGAGCATCATAAATGACATTACAACGTATGTGGCATATGTGCTGAATACCACCACGTTGCTGAAAAACGTTATCCTGTCCTGAACAGCCGTCAGGGCTATCTGCTGGATAAGCACTGCTCCAAGCCAGTAGATAGCAAGGGTCAGACCATTCATTCCGATATTCATAACTGGCATCATAAGTGCGAACATTCTCTGGTTTTTGAGCTGTGTGTTCATCATATCCTTGCTTGGAACATCGAACTTGTCGTTCTGATATTTCTCAGCATTGAAAGCATGGACAACGTTTATGCCTGTGAGATTTTCTCTTGCCACACGGTTTATTTTATCAGTTAGCTTCTGAACGATACGGAATCTCGGTATGCAGGTCGCCATAACTGCAAGAACGAATACGCATATCACCACAACGAACGCCGCAGTCACCGCTGAAAGCTCCCAGCTCTTGCCAAGTATCTTTATAACAGCCCAAACCGCCATGATAGGAGATTTTATTATCATCTGCAAGCCCATTGATATTATCATCTGTATCTGTGTAATGTCGTTTGTTGTCCTTGTTATAAGACTAGGTATGGAAAAGTCCTGCATCTCCTCGCTTCCCATATCCATAACGTGGTTAAAAAGCTTTTCTCTTACAGTGTAGCTGAAGCCTGAGGCAGTCTTTGCGGAAAGATAGCCGCAGCCGATAGCAAGAGCGGCACTTGCAAGGGTGCAGCCCAGCATTTTAAGTCCGACGTTCAGGATATCGGAAGTTTCACTGCCTGCCGTGTTGAGCATCATGGTCAGGTCTGTCATATAGTCAGGCAGTGTCAGGTCAAAATACACCTGTCCCAGCACAAGGATCGTACAGAGAACAGCCATAAGCACCTCACGCTTGCCCATCTTTTTAAGCAGTTTTATCATAGTTGCTACCTCCTTCTACAAACATTCTTTAAGAATGCTGTCTATATTGTCGCTAACGATATGCAGGCATTTTCTGAAATGTGCCATGTCATCGTCCGAAAAGCCAGCGATAAGCTTTTGTGCAAACTTTTTTTGTAGCTCCCTGCCCTCTTTTATAACAGGCTGGGCCTTTTCTGTGCAAACCAGACGGCATTTTCTTCTGTCGCCCTTTACCGCCTGCCTTTCAACAAAGCCTGCTTCCACAAGCTTTTCTACATGGAAAGACACAAGTGCCGCCTTGATATTCCTGTATCTGCACACATCACCCGCTGTGTTGAACTCAGGATTGTTCGCAAGGAACATGAGCACGTCAAGCGCCGTCTTTGGCATATCGAGCTTTTTACAAAGGGGCTGCATGACTTTTTCATATGCTTCCGCAAGCTTCTTTGAATGATCAAACATATGCGTTGCTGTTGTCATATTATCGTTCATTGTCAAACCTCCAATATTAGATATTTCAAATTTGAACAATCTAATATTAACACTTTTCCAAAAGCTATTCAATGAACATTTTGTAAATTCAGCTTCTTATAATGTCATTTTTGTAACAATGCAACAAAAATCAAATATATGGACTATAATATTTGTACAGCAATAAAACCGCCCTCTCCGCTATTGCAATAAAGGGAGAAATGTGTTATAATAACGATGTATGGGCAGAGTATTCGCTCTGCTTCACCTTTTATGAAAGGAAAGTGGTGCAAAATGGATATTGTAAAAGGCGATATTCTTGTAATGAAGAAAAGTCACCCCTGCGGCAGTAACAGAATGATAGTTCTGCGCTCAGGCATGGATTTCAAGCTGCGCTGCGAGGGCTGCGGACGAGAGTTCATGATAGTACGCAGCAAAGCCGAAAAGAACGTAAAAACTATTATCAGAGAGGCTGAGTCATAGCTATTCTCACAATTTATGATATATAACAAATGTATGATATGAAATAAAAATGACAGGAGAATATAACTATGTTTGAAAAACTCAAAGCACTCGAAGATAAATTCAATGAAATAAACGAAAAGCTCATGCAGCCTGAAACTGTAAACAACACTTCACTGTATACGAGCCTTATGAAAGAATACAAGACACTTACGCCGATAGTTGAAAAGTTCGGTGAATACAAAAAGGCAAAGGCTGCCAATGACGAAGCCATCGAGCTTCTTGACGCAGGCGGAATGGATAAGGACTTCAAGGAAATGGTGCAGATGCAGCTTGAAGAATCCAAGGAAGATATGGCTAAGCTTGAAGAAGAGCTTAAGCTTCTCCTGCTGCCGAAAGACCCTAACGATGAGCGTAACGTTATCATAGAGATAAGAGGCGGAGCAGGCGGTGAGGAAGCTGCACTGTTTGCAGGCTCTCTTTATAGAATGTATTCAATGTATGCCGCTTCAAAGGGCTGGACCATAGAAGTCATGAACGCCAACGAAACAGAGCTTGGTGGCTATAAGGAAATAACTTTCAGCGTTTCAGGCGAGGGAGCTTATTCAAGACTGAAATACGAAAGCGGAGTACACAGAGTTCAGCGTGTACCTGAAACAGAGTCACAGGGCAGAGTTCACACATCTACTGTTACAGTTGCCGTGCTCCCTGAGGCTGATGAGGTGGAGCTTGACCTGAATGAAGAAAAAGACCTGAAAATAGACGTGTTCCGTTCATCAGGCGCAGGCGGACAGCACATCAACAAGACATCTTCCGCTATCAGAATAACTCACCTGCCTACAGGCATGGTAGTTGAGTGTCAGGACGAGCGTTCACAGTTCAAGAATAAGGAAAAGGCTCTGAAAGTTCTCCGTTCAAGACTTCTTGATCAGAAAGTTCAGGCACAGAACAAGGAGATCGCAGACAACAGACGTTCACAGGTGGGAACAGGCGACCGTTCCGAAAGAATAAGAACTTACAACTATCCTGAAGGAAGAATTTCCGACCACAGAATCGGTCTTACTATCTACAGACTTGAACAGGTGCTTAACGGCGCACTTGATGAAATAATCGACGCACTTGCAACAGCCGATCAGGCTGCCAAGCTTGCAAGTCAGGAAGAAGAATAAAAAATGTTTGACACAAAAATACTTGGCACTGACGAGGACAGCATAGCATATGCCGCAAAGCTGCTCTCACAGGGTGAAGTCGTTGGTATGCCGACGGAAACTGTATATGGTCTTGCGGCGAACGCTTTTGATGAAGGGGCTGTAAGAAAAATATTCGCCGCAAAGGGCAGACCTGCCGACAATCCTCTAATAGTGCATATATCTGACATTTCTCAGCTTGAGGGACTTGTGGATAAGATACCGCCCCTTGCTGTAAAGTGCGCAGAAAAATTTTGGGCAGGACCTCTCACAATGATAATGCCAAAGTCTGAAAAGATACCAATGGTAACGAGCGGAGGACTTGACACAGTGGGCATAAGAATGCCGTCACATAAGGTGGCAAGAGCGCTTATCTCAGCCTGCGGCTTCCCTATCGCCGCACCGTCGGCAAACCTTTCAGGAAGCCCGTCGCCTACAACAGCACAGCACGTCCTTAACGATATGCACGGCAGGATACCTGCCATAATAGACGGCGGAGCTTGCGGAGTGGGTGTTGAATCAACTGTAATAAGCTTTGAAGGCGAGGACGGAATAAGACTTCTCAGACCGGGATTTATCTCAGCCGAGGATCTTATGGAGATCACCCCGAACGTTCTTATCGACAAGGGCGTTTTGGAAAAGCTGGGTGAGAACGTAAAAGTTCGCTCCCCTGGTATGAAATATAAGCACTATGCCCCAAAGGCTGATGTGACTATCATTGACAGCAGTCTTGAAGCTTTCAGAGAATATGTGAAAACTCACGCTGACAATGACACCACTCTTATGGTGTTCACTGACAGCGATTGTGATGGGCTTGATATCCCGCATATCTGCTATGGCGCAAATGACGAGGAACAGGCAAAAGAGCTTTTTGACGTGCTCAGAGAGCTTGACGATATAGGTGCAAAGAAAGTTTTTGCACGCTGTCCTAACAAAGACGGCGTAGGGCTTGCAGTGTATAACCGACTTTTAAGAGCCGCAGGCTTTCAGGTGGTGAAACTGTGAAAAAAACAGTAGTAGGGCTTACAGGTCAAAGCGGTGCAGGCAAGACAACTATATCGGACGCTTTCAGAGAAAATGGCTTTGAGATAATAAACTGCGACCTTGTTGCAAGAGAAGTCACACAGGCAGGGAACGAATGCTGTAAAGAGCTTGCAAAGCTTTTCCCAAGCTGCTTTGACGAGAACTATTCTCTTGACAGACAGAAACTCGGGGAGATAGTTTTTTCAGATAAGAATAAGCTTCAAATGCTCAATGATACCATATACCCTTTTATAAACAAGCTTATTGACGAAAAGATAAACGCCACAGAGAGCAGGTTCATACTTCTTGACGCACCGACCCTTTTTGAAGCAGGTGCGGATAAGCTTTGCAGTGTTATCGTAAGCGTTGTGGCAGACTTTGACATAAGGCTTGAAAGGATAACCAAAAGGGACGGCATTTCGGCGGAGCTTGCAAAAAAGCGTTTTTCTTCTCAGCATACTATGGAATTTTTCAAGGCTCACAGCGATTTCGTCATTGAGAACAACGGATCTGTGAATGACACATTCCAAAAGACCTGTGAGGTCATAGAAACAATAAAGGAAAGATATAATGGCGGCTAATGGAAAAAACAGCAGGCGTAAAAAGAAAAGGCACATAAAAAAAGGTCCCGTACTCATAGCAGTCATACTTCTGCTGTGCGGTATAGGCTGGCTCACATATCTTTATCACGAGCAGATAATCAACAAGGCAAAGGATATTCCGAACTCTTTTTCATATCCTACAGATTATGAGGAGTATGTAATAAGATACAGCACCAAGTACAAGTGCGACCCTGTGCTTGTGTTCTCTGTAATAAAAGTGGAAAGCGGCTTTAATAAGGACGCTGTTTCATCAGTGGGTGCCAGAGGTCTTATGCAGCTTATGGAGGACGCATACGATTGGATAAAATATCGCCTTGACGATCAGCGTGACAACACCTATGACGATATGTTCGACCCTGAACTTAATATCCAATATGGCACATACTATCTCAGCTATCTTATGGAAAAGTATGACGGCTCTGTAGAGCTGACAGCGGCGGCATATCACTGCGGAATGAATCTTGTTGACAGTTGGATAGAAAACGGCACTGTTGACCCTGACAATTTCAAAGTCAGCGACATACCTGACGAAAATGACCAGACTTCAAACTATGTGCGCAAGATACGCAAAGCCTATGACAATTATAAGGATATACTCAGCAGTCATGGGGATATTACAGAAAACAGTTAAGAAAAACCATGCGCAGGGGCGAACAGTGTCCGCCCATTGCAACGCAGTTTCAATAAGAATACATTAAAAGGAGGACTTTACAATGGATAACAAGAAGAAAGAAAAGTCCGAGGGCGAAAAGCTTGCAGAAAAGCTTCTTTCGGATAAGAAAAACGGTGGACTTCGCCTTAGCGAAGAAAAGCTCAAAAAGGCAGACAAGTTCTGCGAGGGCTATAAAAGCTTTCTGAACACTGCAAAGACAGAGCGTGAGGCTGTTATCGAGGCAGTGGCTCAGGCTGAAAAAGCAGGCTTCAAGCCTTATGAAAAGGGCAAGAAGTATGACGCCGGCGACAAGTTCTATTTTGTAAACAGAGGAAAGGCTATCATACTTACAGTTATGGGCAAGGACGGTCTTGACAAGGGTATCAGACTTGCTGCCGCTCATATCGACTCACCACGACTTGACCTTAAGCAGAACCCACTTTACGAGGACAAGGAGCTTTGCCTGTTCAAGACACACTATTACGGCGGCATTAAAAAATATCAGTGGACAACTGTTCCAATGTCACTTCATGGCGTTGTTATAAAGGCTGACGGTGAAAGCGTTACAGTAAATATCGGCGAGGACAAAGACGACCCTGTTTTCTGCGTAACTGATATCCTGCCACACCTTGCAGACGCTCAGATGAAAAGACCTGCTCCACAGCTCATCAAGGGCGAGGAGCTTAATCTGCTCATAGGCTCCAGACCATTCAGAGATGACGCTGTTTCAAACAAGGTAAAACTCAACATAATGGCTATCCTTAACGAGAAATACGGCATCGTAGAGGACGATTTCGTTTCCGCAGAGCTTGAGGCTGTTCCTGCATTCAAGGCACAGGACGTTGGCTTTGACAGAAGCATGGTAGGCTCTTATGGTCAGGATGACAGAGTTTGTGCATACACAGCTTTGCAGGCTATCCTCAAATGCAAAGACCCTAAAAAGACCTGCATGACCATACTCACAGACAAAGAAGAAACAGGAAGCGACGGCAACACAGGACTTAACAGCTCATATCTGCCATACTTCATTGCTGACCTTGCAAAGGTATACGGACTTGAGGGCAGAAACGTTATCTCTGCTTCCGAGTGCCTTTCAGCAGACGTAAATGCGGCATATGACCCAACATTCTCAGAGCCGTTCGAGATAAGAAACTCATCACAGATAAACTACGGCGTTGTTGCCACAAAGTTCACAGGCGCAAGAGGCAAGTCAGGCACTTCCGATGCTTCTGCTGAGTTTGTGGGCAGAGTAAGAAAGCTCTTTGACGAACACAACATCGTTTGGCAGACAGGTGAGCTTGGCAAGGTAGACGGCGGCGGTGGAGGAACTGTCGCACAGTATATCGCAAACCTTGACATGAACGTTATCGACGTTGGCGTACCAGTGCTTTCAATGCACGCACCATTTGAGATAACCTCGAAGATAGACACTTATATGGCATATAAGGCTTTCTCAGTTTTCTTTGCTGACTAATTTGATATCAAATAAGCATATCCGCTTTCCCATTTTGGGAAGGCGGATCTTTTTTTGTCCCCATTGCGACAATTTTTCCATCCAAGCAGTGCTATCATAATATCAAAGGGAGGAACGCCATGAAAATTTACATAGATATACTCCTTGTGACAAACGCCATTATGACGCTTATCATGCTTGAAGCGGCAGGCAGGATATGTCACAAGGTCATAAGTCCGCTGCGGCTGTTGACAGCTTGCTCAGTGGGAGGACTTTCGTCGCTTGTTATGGCTATAGACAGCAGAGGATATTTCACTGCAGTTCTTATTGTGGTGATAAAGCTTGTCAGTGCGGTATTCACAGTGCTTATAGCCTTTGGGTGTAAAGACCCTTGGCAACTACTTCGATACTTTATCATATACTGTGCAGTGGACGCAGTTTTCACGGGTATAGTGGTGACCCTTTGGCAGATATCAGGGAGCAAGGTGATTTTTTTCAGAAACCTCACTGTGTATTTTGACATCTCTCTATTTAAGCTTGCCCTTGCCTGCGGTATAGCATATGGTCTGCTCTGTCTTTATGAGAACATCACACGCAGGTGTTTCAACAAGGTCGCGAAATACGAAGCCATATACGAAAATGGTGGCTGTATAGTGAAAGTCCCTGCCATATGCGACAGTGGGAACAGGCTTTGCGACAGCTTCACAGGAACGCCAGTGGTGGTTTTCTGCTGTGACAGGCTTTTCTATCACTACGACCTTGACCGTGACGAGCCTGACCCTCTAAGCGGTTTCAGGCTTATCCCCTGCTCTACTGTCAGCGGTGAGGGAATTATCCACATAACCGCCGCAGGGAGCGTAAAGATAATCGACGATAAAGACCGTGTACACAACGTTAGGTGCTATGTTGGCATAAAGCCCTCGCTGAACGGAAAGTCACGGGCTATATTCAACCCCGCATTGCTGGGATAATACAGGAGGAATACAAATGACCACACTTAAAACACTCGCTCTAGGGCTGAACAGATTTTTGAGCCGTTTGTTTTCAGACGACCCCGAAACTATAGATTACCTAAATGGTGCAGATTCGTTACCGCCGCCCCTAAACAAAGAGGAAGAGAAAAAAGCCTTTGAGCTTCTTGAAACAGACCCGAAAAAAGCCCGAGAACTGCTTATCGTGCATAATCTCAGGCTTGTGGTATATATAGCAAAGAAGTTTGAGTCAACAGGCACAGGCATAGAGGATCTTATCTCAATAGGCTCTATAGGGCTGATCAAGGCGGTGAACACCTTCTGTCCTGATAAAAACATCAAGCTCGCAACCTATGCTTCACGATGCATAGAAAACGAGATACTTATGTTTCTTAGAAAATCAAATCAGTATAAAAATGAAATATCAATAGACGAACCGCTGAATGTTGACTGGGACGGCAACGAACTGCTTTTATCCGATATTCTAGGCACCGATGACGACACCGTGAACAAGGGCATAGAAAGCGAAGTTGAGAAACAGCTTCTTCTGGAGGAGATCGAAAAGCTCTGCCCTCGTGAAAAGCAGATAATGAAAATGCGATTTGGGCTTTCAGGCAAAAAAGAAATGACCCAGAAGCAGGTCGCTGATGAAGTCGGTATATCCCAATCCTACATATCAAGACTTGAAAAGCGGATAATAAAATCCATACGGCGAAATTTAGAAAAAATATGCTGATTAAAAAACTGGCGAACACGCAAAATGTTCACCAGTTTTTATGTTATATGGGATAATTTCGTTTTCACAGCAGTGTAATTCTTCTCAGAAATAGGGATCACCTTGCCATATGTAAGCTCTATTCTGTAACGGCTTATGCGACTTACATATTCAGGATTTACAAGATAATTTTCATGACAGCGCACAAACATATCCCTATATCGTCTTTCAAACACCTTAAGGCTCTGCACTGATTCAAATGAGCCGTCAATGGTATATATGACGCAGTGACTGCCGCTGCTTTCCACATAAGCTATCCATGACCTATCCAGAAAAACAAGCGACCTGTCTACGCCATTTACTATCACTCTCTTTGTACGCCTTTCACCTGAACAGACATTTTTCTTGTATATTTCTTCATAATGTACAGGATATATCCTGTCACGTTCATCATATTTAATGGCATTGGAAATGTGACAAAGCTTTATTTTTTCTACGCCGTTCTCGCTCACCCATGTAAACTGTATCCTTTGATCTGCTCTCCCAACACTGCTGTCAGGCCAAATCGTATCCAAAATGAAAAACATTATGACCTCGCAGGAACATTCCGTAAGACCTATGGAAAACACCTTTAGGTCGCTGAGCACAAATTCAAGCTTGTGTTCTTCTTGCGAAAAAGCATCAACAAGCGCCTTTCTGGTGCGTATCACATGCTTCTCAGCAGGACCTATCCACAGAATGTCTTCATGACAGGCATTAAGAAAGCTGTTTATCTCGTTATTGTAGTACTTAGTGAGAATATCGGCTGAACGTGTTTCAAGAACTCTATATTCCATGAAATCAAATCCTCCGTTTGCTGAATTAATTTGTACATTTTTTATTGTTTCTTCTATTATACGACATTTTTATTATTTTGTCAATAATACTGACACAATTTCATTTTCGCAAAATTTCGACAGATAAACTATGTATAAATTCTTCAGAAGTTTTATTGTATTTTTAAAGCATATGTGATATACTTAGACCATACGATAAATGAAAGGAGAAGATATCTTGGCGATAGATAGATTTTATGCGGTGATACCCGCTTATGAGCCTGATGAAAAAATGCTGGCTGTTATTGACGATATATCTTCATTGACCGATTTTCATATAATTGTCATTAATGACGGCAGCGGCAAGGATAAGCTGCCGATTTTTGCCGAAGCCGCAAAAAAAGCCATAGTTCTCACCCATGAGGTAAACAAAGGCAAGGGGCGTGGCATAAAAACCGCGCTTGAGTACATAAAAGAACATGAAGCCGACACTGTGGGCATCGTCATTGCAGACGCAGACGGACAGCACAAGGTGGAGGATATAATAAGGGTGTCGGAAGCTCTGAAAAGCTCCCCTGACAAGCTTATTATGGGTTGTCGCAGATTTTCGGGAAAGATACCATTGCGAAGCAAATTCGGCAACAACATCACAAAATTTGTTTTCTCATTTGCCGCAGGAGTAAAGGTAAGCGACACGCAGACGGGTTTGCGTGGCTTTTCCTCAAAGCTCATACCTTTTATGCTGTCGGTAAACGGTGACAGATATGAGTTTGAGATGAATATGCTACTTGAATGTGCAAGAGAAGGCATAAGATTCTATGAAGTGCCTATCGAAACAGTTTACCTTGGCAAAAACGAGTCATCACATTTTAATCCTATCAAAGACTCATGGAGAATATACAAGGATATACTGAAATTCTCATGCTCATCACTTCTTAGCTTCTGCGTGGACTATATTTTCTACAGCATTTTCGCAATGATAAGCGGGAACGTAGCGTTTTCTAACATATGTGCAAGAGTGATAAGCTCCATTTTCAACTTTTCCATGAACAAAAAATTCGTCTTTAAAAATAAGGAAGGCATTGCAAAGACAGCCGCAAAATACTTTCTGCTTGCCGCATTCATACTAGCTGCAAACACAATAATGCTAGAGCTATGTGTGAAATATCTCTTACACAACAAATATATCAGCAAAATACTTATAGAAGTGCTGCTTTTCTTTATAAGCTGGGCGGCGCAAAAAAGTTTCGTTTTCAGAAAGAGGGAAAGAAAAATTGACGAATAAGACAAAAAAGCCAATGCCTGTCTGGGCAATGATCATAACGGACGTTGTGCTTACAGCGGCAGCGATAGGCGTGTTCATGCTTTTTGACTATGTTATGCCGCAAAGTTCAGGAGTAAAGGGAGAAGTGATCGCAACAGTTGACAGTTCCGCAGAGGGTAGCTTCACCCTGCCAAATGCGGCTGACAACTCGCAGGAAGAAAGCACCGCACAGGAC
>ENA-ORNG01000252-ORNG01000252.1-human-gut-metagenome-genome-assembly--contig:-NODE-252-length-52462-cov-10.306066_pt1 | contig 52462 bp, 48 predicted proteins | sample MGYA00242113_ERZ509018 | MGnify/ENA primary metagenome ERZ509018 (study PRJEB26280, sample SAMEA2338711) | human gut metagenome | biome: human gut; feature: human-associated habitat; material: faeces... | reverse complement strand
CGCCGCCCGCCGTCTCCGAATGAAGGCGGGCCGCATTGCCCGGAGCCAGCAGAAGAAAGGCCCCTCCCAGCGCATGGAATCCCCAGCCAATGAAAAACCAGCGGGGGAGAATCATTCCCCGGCAGCGGGCGTAAAACCAGTACACGAACAGCATGCCCAGGGAAGCGGGAATCTGGTTCTCATTCGTCATGCCGGCGGCAAAAGCCATGACGCCTATCCAGAGCCAGGAAAAAGGAGTGTCCCTAATCCGGGAAGTTCCAGCCCATAAGGAGCGGTACAGGCACAGGAAACCCAGCCAGATGGCGGCCGACCAGGCGTAATTGGTCCCTCCGGACAGCCAGAACATCGTGATCCCCGGCCTGGATGAAGACGTAAGCAAGAGAAGCGCTCCCACGGTAAACAGCAGCACATCCCGCCAGTTTCCGGAATTGACCCTTCTTCCCCGCGCCAGAAAAAACATCATCAACGCCAGGGAAAGGAGCACGAAGGGATTGAGGGCCAGAAAAAGCCATTTTCCCGCTGTAGCTGTAAAAATAGCGAGGAACTCTCCCAGCCGGGGATTCCAGTGCATGTATGACCACCAGCACCGCTCCAGCACGGGCTGAAAAGCAAGGCGGTGGTCCGCCCCGAACACGGAATGCATAAAGCTATCCCCAGTGAAAGGAGTCCACCAGGTAAGCAGCATGGCATACACAAGAAACGCCAGCACCACCGCCCGGAACAGAAAACGCGCCGCCAGTGACTGCTTCATGGAACAGGCCGGGATAAAAAACGCCGTCCGCAACTAATCCGCGACGGCCTTGAATACCGGGGCGGGCAGCTTGTCCGGCTTCTTGCCAAAGAAATCCCCCACATCCTTGAATGTCACAAACAGGAAGAACCCCATCAGCAGGAACACAAAGCCGAACTGGACGAATTCCAGAACTTTTACATTCAGAGGACGCCGGAAAACCAATTCAATGGCATTCATGACCACATGGCCGCCATCCACTACCGGAAGAGGCAGAATATTCAGAACCGCCAGGTTTACGTTCAACACCACGGAAAACCACAGGGCCAGCTTCCACCCTTCCTCCAGAGAGAACATCTTGTAAAACTGATTGGCAATTCCCACAGGTCCGGAAAGATGCTCCACGCCCACGCTGCTGCCGGGAGCCACCACCTTCGCCAGGGTATCCCCCATCCATTTCAGACTCTGCTTGATCTGCGCCCACGGAGAAGGATGGACGGTAACGTCACGGCCCACGGAACTCAGGTCCCAGCTCACGCCCAGAATAGGCTGGGCCCCCTTGAGCAGGGAACCGTCCGCACCATTGTGCCAATTCTCCGGAAGCTTCCCCTGAATATTCACCTGCCTTGCAACCCCGGCCCTGTCCGTCACATCCAGCAAGAGCGGTTCATTCTTCTTCAGCAGAACATCCAGTGCGGCAGGGTTCCAGAGGCGTTCTCCATTGGCGGCCGTAACCTCATCGCCCGGATTCAATCCGGCCAGGGCGGCAGGAGAATTGGGGATCACTTCCCCAATCACGCAGGGCATGGCCTGCATCAACCCCACCTGACGCATGCCGGAGCGCTGCCACCAGGACGTTTCCGGAATCCGGAATCCACAGGAAATTTCCATCTCTCCTTCATGTCCAGGTCTCTGCACCGTAAAAACCACCCGGTCATGCTCGCCCAGCATGATCAATTCCCGCACGCCTTCCATATTGCCCGCCCACTTGTCCACAGGATGGCCGTCCACTTTCACAATCTTGTCGCCGGGAAGAATGCCGGCCTGAGCCGCAGGGCTGTCCGGAGCAACAAAACCGACCGTAGTCACGCCCATCTCCACATCCGGCTTGCCCACCATCCAGACGGCCACGGCAAACAACACAGCCAGCAGAAAAGAAGCGGCAGGCCCGGCGGCGGCCACGATAATCTTGTCCAAGGGAGTAACCGGCTTCAAATCCTTGGGAAGCTCCGCACGTCCTTCAATGGCCTCCATAGGAGCCATCTGCGGCAGGGATACAAAACCTCCGGCCGGAATCCACCCCAGCCCCCACTGCACGCCGTTAACCGTTTTTTTCCAGATGGGACGGCCAAACCAGATTTGAAACCTGTCCACATACAGACCACGCCAGCGGGCAGCGAAAAAATGACCAAGTTCATGAATAAAAATCATGAAGTTAAACAACATCACCACGCCGAAAATAATGGCGATGGTGGCAAGGACGGAAAGAATGCTATCCATGGTAGTTTTTGCCATCCAAGCTACCACGGGCCTCTCCGGTGAACAAGCTTCAAAGATGTCCTAATGACAAAGTGGATGCTGATATTCCAAATGGATTTCAAAAGGTGCCTGACAGTCCAGAAAACAGCCTTTACCTTCCGGGAATTCTGAAGCCGCAAGTAAAAGACCGCGTCCCCTTTTTTCGAGCGGTGCCTCTGAGAGAGGCGGCATCATCCCGGCCCGGAACCTGGACGAATAAAAGCGCCTTTTTTCTACTAGGAGAAAAAACCGGCGGGGCATCAAACGCCGCAGCCCGCTTTTCTGTCCGAATCCCCTGAACAGCCTTTGCAATAAATGCTTCCGGAATTGGAAGCAATGATTAAAGAGCCATTGTGTTCTTAACAAAAATACGCACTGGCGGAAACAGGATTTTTCCCAGCCGGCATGGGAAAACCGACGCTGCAATAAGAGAAGCTGGCTGGCGCACTAAATGATGAACGTGCAAACACCTGCTCCATAAAGGCATTTACAGGAAAATGCCAACGGCCGGAACTGCCATGTCCGGACATGAAAACAGCCTCCGGAAAATTATTTCCGGAGGCTGTCGGTTAACGTTTACTGAACAGATGGAAACTCCCGCACATTCAGGCGCGGAGAGCGGCGCCATCCTTGGCTTCAATGGCCTTCTTCGCTTGAGCGAAGATAGCGTCAAAAGCCTTTTCGTCAGAGACGGCCAAATCGGCAAGAACCTTGCGGTCCAAATCGATATTGGCGGCTTTCAAGCCTTCCATAAAGCGGGAATAGGTCAGACCGCGGTCGCGGACGGCAGCGGAAATACGGGCGATCCAGAGACGGCGGAATTGTCCCTTCCGACGCTTGCGGTCGCGGTATTCATACTGCCAAGCCTTGTAAACAGCATCCTTGGCGTAGCGGAAGAGTTTGCTGCGGAAACCGCGGAAACCCTTGGCACGCAAGAGAATGCGCTTACGACGCTTGCGAGAGGCCGGTCCATTAGTGGCACGTGGCATAGCTTATTTCTATTTCTATCTTGAACAGACTGTTCTTCCTCACCTCCCTGCAGTCTCGCCTGTTCTTATCTTCTCATCGGAAGAAGGCTGCATGAAGGCCCCCCGTTCAGCGGGGGGAAAGCTCGGCATTAGTCGAGCGTTTCCGCGGTTTAGGCGAAAGGCAGGTTCTGCTTGACTGCCCAGACTTGCGTCTCGTCCACCAGAGCCACCTTGCCAAGCTGGCGCTTGCGCTTGCTGGACTTCTTCTGGAGGATGTGGCGCTTGCCCTGTTTACGGCGCAGTACCTTGCCCGTGCCGGTTACCTTGAAACGCTTGGCGACTGCCTTGCGGGTTTTATTGATACCACCTTTGCGGGTCATGGTGGAAGGAGATTACAGGCTTTTTCCAAATACGCAAGTATTTTTTATGCAAATCTTTTCTTCAGACGATGGCAAATGGGCCCCTCCTGACCATCATTGCCCGGCGTCTTTGACGCAGCCCGCTGCATCAAGAAATAAAATGGGGAACATAACCGGCAAAGGATAATCAGACAGCTACTGCTGCCAGCCTGGGAATCCTCTGTCATCCGCCATACCCTTTGCCACTTCGGCAAGTGCTTATCATGAGAAATTTTTATATATAAGAAAAGACTGGAACAAAGAGCCCTTCATATACTTCCCCATCGGTGTAAGGCCTTCTTAGAATATTTCACGTTGACAGCGGACTCCGGTCCGGAACACTGACGTCACATCAGCAGAATTCTTTAAGCAATTAACTGTTAAACCCAATATCCAAATCACCGTCAAATGACGGGCAAGAATAAGATGGACAAATATCACGAAAAAACAGCATGCCATCCTACCAGAAAGCTCATCCCCAATTCATCACGCCGGATATTATCCCCTGCCTTTTCCATATTCTCCGCGCATCTGCCTGATTTCATCCCGAATCAAGGCGGCGCGTTCAAATTCCAAATGGGAAGCAGCCTCCTTCATTTCCGCCTCCAGCCTGGCAACGCGCTCTTCCAGACCATACACGGCTTCATCCTCCGCTACGCGGAAGGACTCTTCATCATCCTCTGCGTACAACTTCAACTGCCCCTGTTCGGAACGGCTCACCGTTTGGGGGACAATACCGTGTTCCCGGTTGTATTTTTCCTGAATACCCCGGCGGTAATCCGTCAGCTCAACCAGCCGTTTGATGGAATCCGTCATCACATCCGCAAACAAGACGCACTCTCCATTCAAATGCCGCGCGGCGCGGCCCGCTGTCTGCACCAGGGATGTCTCATTGCGCAAAAACCCCTCCTTGTCCGCATCCAGAATGCACACCAGGGAAACCTCCGGCAAATCCAGCCCTTCCCTAAGCAGGTTAATGCCTACCAGAACGTCTATCTTCCTGGCTCTCAAAGCACGTAAAATCTCCACACGCTCAATCGCATCCACATCCGCGTGAATATAGGACACCTTCAATCCTACCCCTTTCAGGTACTCCGTCAAATCTTCCGCCGTCTTCTTGGTCAGCGTCGTGACCAGCACGCGTTCATTTTTGGCAACGCGTTCATTGCACATGGCGATCGTCTCGTCAATCTGCCCTTTCAACGGACGGATGGTAATCTTCGGCTCCAGCAGCCCGGTAGGCCGGATAATCTGCTCTACAATCAGGGGTGTAGAACGCCTGGTTGGGTCAAATTTTTCTACCGGTTCCGTGGATGGGCTGGGAGCAACGCGAATGTCCTTGGGAGAGGTAAACAAAATTCCTTTGAACCCTTCCGGAGCCTTTTCTCCGGATCTGGCGGCACGGCGCACGGGAATATACGTCTTATTATCCGCACGGCAATTTACCAGTTCAAATGGCCCCGGAGTAGCGGAAGCATACACAATCTGGTTCTGCCTTTCCATAAACTCATGGAATTTCAAAGGCCTGTTATCCAGAGCGCTGGGCAGGCGGAACCCATGCTCCACCAGAATATTTTTGCGGCTTCGGTCCCCCTCGTACATGCCTCCCAGCTGCGGCACCGCCACATGACTTTCATCAATCAGGGTCAATGAATCCTTGGGAAAGAAATCCAGCAGGGTGGCTGGGGCGCTTCCGGGCAGGCGGCCGGACAAATGGCGGGAATAATTCTCAATCCCCTTGCAGAAACCCAGCTCTTCAATCAGTTCCAAATCATAATCCGTGCGCAATTTAAGCCGCTGCGCTTCCAGCAGGCGCCCATGCTTCTCAAACCAGCCTACGCGGTCCTCCAGCTCTTCCCGGATAGCCTTTAACGCCGCCGCCCGTTTCTCCGGAGCGGCCACATACTGCTTGGCCGGGAAAAAAGTGTAGCTCCCAAGCCGTTCCCTCACACGCCCGGTGGCGGAGTCAATCAAAGAAACCCGTTCCACCTCGTCGCCGAAAAACTCTACGCGGATTGCTTCACCTTCCGAATAAGCGGGAAACACCTCCACCACCTCACCGCGCACGCGGAACGTGCCGCGGGTAAAATCAAAATCCTGCCGCTCGAACAGGCGTTCCACCAGATGCTTCAAAAACACGTCCCGGTCCATGACATCCCCCTCGCGCATGCGCAGCGTCAGGTTCCTGTAATCCTCCGGAGTGGACAGGCCGTAAATGCAGGAAACGGATGCCACCACAATCACATCCCTCCGTGTCATCAGGGAATTCATGGCATTCAGGCTCAGGCGGTCCAACTCGTCATTAATGGCGGAATCCTTTTCAATGTAGGTGTCGGAACTGGCGATATACGCCTCCGGCTGGTAATAATCGAAATAGGAAACGTAGTAATCCACCGCGTTATTCGGGAAAAAACTCTTCAGCTCCGAATGAAGCTGTGCGGCAAGCGTCTTGTTGTGGGAAATCACCAGCGTGGGCCTGTTCATCCGGGCAATCAAATTCGCCATGGTGAATGTCTTGCCGCTCCCGGTCACTCCCAGGAGCCCCTGGTGCTTGTTACCCGCCTCCAGAGACTTGAGCAGCTTGCCGATGGCCTGCTCCTGGTCGCCGGAAGGCTTGAAGGAGGAATTCAACTCAAAAGACGACATACGCAATGCCGTCAGTATATTGCTCCTGCCCCGCCGGGCTAGGACAATGTTTGACAATTTTCCCCTCCTGACCCAGTATATGCGGCATGTACATTCCCACACAGGAAGAACGGTATGCAAAAAAAGGGGTTGTTTCCCTCATCCTGTGCGTTGTAGTCCCTTCCTGCCTGTATGTCTTTCTTCTGTCCAAGCAGCTGATGATGGTACGCGGGCATGAATGGGAAGCTGTCATGAAACTCTTTCTGGCATTCACCTACCCGCTGGCGGCCCTCTTCGCCATGACGGGCATTCCGTTCTTCTGGTGGTCTGTGGGCATCTCTCTGGCGGTTCATGCCGGCATCGTCGCCTGGCTGAAAACAACGCCTCTCCTGTCCCCTAAAAAAGCCGTCTGCATCGCCCTGTGCCTGGGGATGCTGGACTTTCTGTTCGTGAAACTATTTCCTTTTCCGGCACAAATCATGGGATAAGCCTGCCCTGGAAAATATCTGGGATATTCCATCCTCCGGTTCAGGACTGCTTTAACTGGCTCGAGAATCTTCTTAATCTCACGCCTCGTTGTTTGGCATCAGTATCGCCCTCCTCATACGCGAAACACTGTGCCCCGGAACCATCAGCGGCGGCCAACACCGGCTTGGGATAAAACTTTCCTTTCTCCAGAACCTCCTTCACAGAATCAGCTAACAAGGATTTTCCATCCTTTACCGGCAGACAAACCAAGACATACTCAATGCCTCCCCCTTCTAATCCGGAGTAAATGCGCCTTTGGGGAACCAGACATCCGCCCATGAATGGAAAATGCCGCCAGAAAGCAGACACCCAACAGGGCAGCTAACTTTCCTATGGGTTCTCACCACAGGCGCTTCCCACAAGCGCGTCAAAGGTAAAAACTCCTGTTTAATCTTGAACGCCAGAGCCTGGTATGGCAGAGTGCGTCCGCCCATTCGTTGCGCCTGTGGCGAAATTGGTAGACGCGCCAGACTTAGGATCTGGTGCCGAAAGGCGTACAGGTTCGAGTCCTGCCAGGCGCACCATTTCATAATCCTCTTTAAACGAATAGTTTGAAGAGGGTTTCTTTTGAGTGTTGCAATAGATGCAAATTTCATAAAACATCCCCAATCTGTGTACAAAGTGTGTACACTTTCAGGCTGTTTATAGCCTTATTTCATAAGCTATCTCTGTCATACGATTCACACAATGAACGGCGCATTTGGCCGCTTTGTAAAACGGAAATCTTGCGAGTTATATATAATTGATACAATGTCAATATATTGTGTTAATTTATGTCTATCTATACACTCCACCGTCAGGTGAGGCAACTGGATAAAACGTTCTGCGGTAATGGCAGGAAGTATTCGACTGGAGATGTTTTATTCTCAGGCCAGGGGAAACGAATCGTTATCGGGCAATACATTGCGGAAGGCGGTGAAGGATCGATCTTTGCCGTTCATCTGCCATCAGAAACAACTCTCGTTGCCAAGCTCTATCATCCAGCGCAACGGATGCGTTGGCGAGAGCAGAAGCTTCGGTTGATGTGTTCCCGGCCTATTCGTTCTCCGTGCGTGGCGTGGCCTCGTGCTGTGCTGTACGACGAACTACGACGCTTTGTCGGCGTTCTGATACCCCGGGTGGACGGTGTTCCTCTCGGGGCATTTGCTTCTCATGCGGAACTGATGAAGAAACAGTTTCCATTATGGACTCGATACGACCTCATCAAACTGTGCCTGCATTTGGCTGAATCAGTCCACACGCTGCACCGTCATGGCGTTATCCTGGGTGATCTACATCCAGGCAATGTGATAGTGTCAGACAATGACTCCGTCTGCTGGGTAGATGTCGACAGTATGCAGATCGAAGACTATCCCTGTACTGTCGGCACGGAACGGTTCCGGGCTCCGGAGCTCCACGGCAATTACGGAGGTTTCCTCCGCACCTGCAGTCACGATGCCTACGCCCTGTCCGTCCTGCTCTTCATGACGCTGACGCTCGGTCTGTCTCCGTTCTCCCGACAAGGGGGAGAAGGAGACATGCGGGAATCCGCCAGAAAGGGAGAACTGCCGTATGCGTTTGCTTCGTACAAGCCACCTGCGGGAATCTACCCGCCCGATACGCCCGGGTGCCATGTCTGGTCGTATCTCCCCCGCAAGCTCCGCGATGCTCTCGGTCACAATCTTACCTGTGTCCAGCGTCGCGATTTGCGTCCACGCGTCATGCCGGGGTATCTGGCGCGTTGTTTTCATCAATACCTCAGGGATATGGAACCGGGTGGCAGAAGGGATCATCCCATGTACCGGGATCTTCTGCACGACCGTTCCTGTCCGCCCCGCAGTTTGCTGGAGAAGATGACACCCAACATTTGTACGGACTGCGGGATTCTCTTCCGGGAAACTCCTGACGATGTCGCACGGCGTTTACGGCAATCTCATGCCCGTCCCCTGTGCAGGCTCTGCATCAGGCGTCGCCGTGCGTTGAATCAGGCAACCCGGAATCCTACCATCAACCATTAACAAAAACAATAATGTCTACATCATCTACACACCCTACCAAACAGGAACAACTCGCCGCCATGCGCGAGTTCAGCAACAACACCAACGCCCGGCTTCCCGTTCTCTTCCTGCTGGATGCCAGCAGCAGTATGAACGGCATTGTCCGGGGCGACAACCAACATATTGTCTGTCAGGAATACGCTGATGGGCTCAACTGGAATATCGTCACGGGAGACAACATCGTCACCCGGATGGACGAACTCAATACCGGGCTTCAGCGGTTCGTCAGCGACATTCTTGCCGATCCTCTGGCCAAGCTGGCCGCCGACGTAGCGGTGATCACATTCGCCCGGACGGTGACGACGGTGAAGGAGTTCGGTCCGATCCGGGAATCTGACACAGGCCTGAAGATCTCCACGTCACAGGAGAATGAAACGCTCCTGGGTGAAGCTGTCGAGTTGGCTCTGGCCGAACTCGACAACCGCAAGAGAACCTACCGGGAACACGGGGTGGAATACTACCAGCCCTGGCTCGTCGTGATGACGGACGGGGTTCCGACCAGCGCCCGGCACCGGGAGCTGGAGAGACGATTGAAGGAACTGACGGCTGCCCGCAAGCTCAGTGTGTTCGTCTTCGGTATCGGCCGTGCCGATCTGTCGGAGCTTTGCAGCATCAGCCCGGGGCGTCCTCCCATGCGGGTCAACGATCAGAAGTTCCCGGAACTCTTCGCATGGCTGAGCCGGAGCGTCCGCATGGCCAGCATGTCCGTGCCGGGCGACGGGGTATCGTTGACTCCGCTCCCGGAGGATGTGTGGCAGGTGTAGGACTGGCAACATCAGGAAGTCTCTCTTATGAGGGGCTTTCTTTTATTTCGCTGGACATAATATGAGTAATTAATGCCTTTTATGAAGAATAAGGTCCTAAAAAGCGTACGCCATTGAAGTGAATCAAATGAGAAGGGGCATCAGCAACCCAAACTTCTGTTTCCCAAGCAATGTCTCCCAAATAACGTCCCATGATCGAACGATTGGGAAAGGCGGTAACATAGACCAGTCCCACAGTCGAAGAAGTAAACAAACGGGCCAATTCATCATGTCTTTTACCATCAACAGGGCCATGGCTTGTTACCGATTCAATTAGAAGGAGCCAATTTTCTTGTGTAAAATGAAGTACAACATCGGGCATTTTTCCATGAGAGTTTATTTGTACTCCTAGTTTTGTTAACAGTTCGGAATCAAAGTAACTCCACTTTTTCCCTGTATCCCCCACATAGACCAACTCACTTCCCGGTGCAAACCTCGGGGCAAAATCTTCGATGATTTTACGAATCAATTCACTATGTTCTCCGGGGCTGAGAGTTATTTGCTTACCATCAGCTATATTCACCGGAATGAGGTTCTGATCTCTTTCCCTAGCATAACGAGCAGACAGTGTGTCCCGATTACTTAGATAGTCCATTAAATCTTGCTTCCAAGTTGATGTGTTTACTTTGCGAAGAAGGTTTAGGGTAGAAGGTTCAATTTGATAAACGGCTTTAGGACTATTGACAGGACGGCAAGGATCATCTGGATTGTAGAGAGCGATACCAGCTTCACAGAATTGATGCATCGTTTGACGACGAAATGTTTCACGTGTATTGGGAGCATATTCCTTTCCATAGTGCTTCCGAGACCAATCCATAATAGGGGTGATACCCATGAGAGGGTTTTCAGCATCTTTCCAATCTCTGCCCGGAGTCAAATTGAGCAACGCTAATAGACATAAAGCGGAACGTTCGTTTTGCTGTGCACGCGGCAATCCCAAGTCAACGAGTATCTGCTGAGCTGTTTCCAAATATTGCAATGCCTTTGTCATATAGTTAGTTCCTTGATTTTTTGATCTATGGTCATCTGAGAAACTTCTCCTTGAGATATTGCCCATTTTCCTAACTCAAGAAGGATTTCATGATTAGGATATTTCAATTTGCGGAGATCCGTTGCATTTACCTGCGTATGACCATTAAAGCGTCGGAAATACTCGTCTACATCCGTAGAATTAAGGAAAACATATAATCCATATGCAATTTCTCGAGGAAGTCCTTGTCTATTCATATGGAACAAGTTGAGGTGATTTTCGAACCCAATCGAATGAGCATTTTGGAAAGTATCAGGAGTAACGATACGAGCTGAAATACGGCGTTTTTCTTCTTTTGAAGAAAAACGTTTGACTATGCAATAAAATCCGTTTGGATAAAGCCACTTTTCCGTAAGAGCATTACATTTAATGGCGTTAGGTTTCTTACCTCCGGGAATAGGCCATGTCACAAAGGAATTTCGAAAATGGAGGGGATAAAGTAGCGGAACCGTATCCGTTTCCGGCATACTGCACAGGTGTTCTTTCATACGAAAATCTACAACTGGGCCAGTCGAAATTTTTATTCCTAAATCTTCCAACGAACAATTAATCAAGGGGGAAAGTTCAATATCAGTTATATTGTCAGACGTAGGAATATGAATAAATTGTTCAGGATCTTCTGGAGACACAATTCGCTCAAAAGGTTGTTCAAATGAGAACAAATCTTTGAACGTCCCATCAGTCGAAGTAGATATCGTTACAGGGCCTTGTTTGCCAGCTCGTTCAAGACGAATAATAATATTTTCCTGTAAGACGTCATCATCCTGGAAGGATTTCCTTCGAGATTCAAATAGATGGATATGTCGAATAGCGGTTTTTTGTAATATCAACTTACGAAAAGGACGATAGTAAGGTCCATTGCAAAAACTTCTCGGAAGAATGGCTACAATCTGCCCTTGCGGAACCGTTTCTAAAATAGAAAGGGCCACAAATGCAGAATATAGATTAACTGTTTCTATGCCAACCTTGCGAAGAGTCAAGCGGTGTTCAGAATTGACGTTAATTTTTTTGTATGGTGGATTTAGAATAACATGCGTATATCCGCCTTTTCCCATTGGATTATTGACAGATTGTATGATATAATCCCCTTCAACAATTTGGACACGAACATGCGGGTAAGAGAATAAATGCTGTTTCAGGTGATTTCGCAGATTTTTATCAATTTCATACGCAGTTACTTCTACATTTTGAAAACAGAATTTTCCTTCTTTCCATCGATCCAAAAATGCACAAGACAATGATCCTATTCCCGCCCCAGCATCCAATAAGCGGCACGAGGAGAGATCACTGAAAGGAAACATGCTGGCCATAAACCTTGCAATTCCGGCAGGGGTCATATACTGCCCAAACTTGGATTTTTGAGTTTTCCCAATATTTGGGGAAATCATACGGCGTGTATGGTCGGCGGAATCGAGTTGTTGATGCATTGATAGTATTCCCAATCAGATAACGGCATCATAGGCGATCAGGGAAAAATCAACAATTACAAAATCAGTTTTATGAGAAGAGACATGCGATTCGTTGAACAAAGAAGGGGCTGCCGAAGTTAATATCGCGATGGTAGAACCTTTTGACGGTATAGAGAGCCTAGTCTCCATCCAGAGGGAACAACTCTTTTCAATAATGGAGAGCTTTTTAAGTAACAAAATGTAACAGTATCGTTCCCTTCGCTGAAAGTGATCCTGATATTGTAACACCTTCATTACATGAAGGGGCAACTCAATATCATCGGCGATGCCGTCCGAAAATACCGCAGAGCTAAAAAATGGACTCAGCATGATCTTGCCGGGGCTTGTCAGCGGCTGGGGTGGCAGCTTATTCGAGAAACCCTCATCAAAATAGAACTGGGGACGCGGCGAGTCGTCGACTCTGAAGTCCTGCTTCTGGCCCGGGCCTTGGGTTGCTCTCCCTCCGACTTGTTGGGCGACAATGTGGATGAAGCCTTGATGTCGGCTCGTCATAGCAAAAGTGACAGCTAAAAAAATCCATTGCTCTTGAAGAGTAATGGATGAAGGGTGGGTCATTCGATGGCATCGGAATGTCCAACTGGCATATCCGGCACGTCTTTGACCTCATCTCGATCGCAGATCACTATCCCGGTTTGCCCGGGGATAATGCGATTCAGAAGACATTTCCTTTGAGCTTCTGACAAAGCCTCTCCGGGACGGAGCAGAACGTGGGTACGGTAAATATGCCCATTGAGCGCGCAGACCATGCAGGGAACTTTTTCTTTCCCTTCGTTCGGATCAGATGCAAGGCATCCCGACTGTTCGAGATCCCGCCACGACTTCCATCGAAAGGAACCTTTCCTGTCGTCTGGATATCGGCACTGGGAGCACTGAAGCCCGGCCAAGCCCCGATATTCCAGATCCATGAGTTCCGAATCCCCGGGAAGGTACTCATGTCTCTTTCGGACAATGTGGAGTTCTTTTCTGTAGGCCAGCGTTCGCTCAACCCGACACAGATCGTGAGATCCACACTGAGGGCAGGTAAACATGAAATGTTGTAACATAATGGTGATAAATGAATTGTTTGTTGGATAAGAAATCTTCTCATCCTTCTATATATCACCCTCGGATGGCACGATTTTCACTGAAGGACGGAAGACTAAATGTAATGATACTGTTACATTTAGTCTTGACCTGAGAATGAAGTGAGAACAGAGTAACGGTAGATACCATCTATTCATCGCATATGAAGAAATGCATAACAGGCGGCATTGCCGCACTTATTACGTTGGCGGCCGTCTATATGATGGCCGGTCAGTCACAGGCCTCCTCCCGTCAGCAATCTGTGGGGGACGCCATTTGCCATCAGCAGAACCAGGGAGTGGTCGTTTGCCCGGGATGCCAGGGGAAGGGCAATATCGGAGGGCAGAAATGCCAGCGTTGCAAGGGACGCGGGATTCTCAAGTCCAATGGCATGCCCCTCTGATGATTAAGATACTCCATAAGTAAATCTCAGTATGAATGCGAAAATATATCGAATCTCTCAGGCTGTCGTTCTTGTATTGATTTCCACATTACTTCTTCCTTCTTGTGGAAAGTCCAAGAAAGAAAAGGCTCTGGAAGAAATCGCACAGATTGACCGGGAGGTGACAGAACTGAATGTTCGTATTGCTCAGTACAACAGGCAACAAGATGAAGTCGTTGTTTCTGGTATCATCAATACTGTTGCTGGTCAGTATGGATCAACTTTAGGTGATATAGCGACAGGATCAGGACTGAACCGGGAAGTTCAGATTTTGCTGGACCGAAGGAATCAGCTTCTTCAGAGGAAACAGCAACTGATCTTTTCTGACTATGAGATTTTGAAGCATCAAACAGAGATGTTACGAAAGTAATCGTAAACACCAATCCAGGGCCTTTAATGCCAAAGTCCTTCTCACTATTAGAAAAAATCGATTATTAACGTCGCCGAGAAGGGATTATATGAACATGTGAAACATATGAGAAAATACATTACAAGTATCATTGCCTCACTTATCGCTTTGTCATGCTTTCATGGCCAAGTATTGGCAAATTACATTGATATCAAAGATCAATATGGGAAGACGTCACTTCATATAGCAGCCCAAGCGGGAGATACTAACGCTGTTCAGGCATTAAGTCAGGCCGGAGCTGATATCAATACCCGAGATGAATTCGGAACCACGCCACTCATAGAGGCTTCCAGATGTGGACATGATCAAATAGTTCGGATGTTGATTCAGGCTGGCGCTGATGTTAACGCATGCAATCAGCTTGGAGATACACCAATCACAGCAGCTTCATATCATGGACACGATAAAGTAGTCCAGTCACTCATTCAGGCTGGTGCAAGTATCAATGCCAATGGCCTGTACGACAAGACCCCACTCATAGAAGCGTCATCGGGAGGTCATTGTGAAATAGTTCAAATGCTGATACAGGCAGGGGCAAATATCGACGCTAAAGGTAAAACATCAGGCCCTCCTCTTTATTCGGCTTCTTCCAATGGTCATGATGAAGTTGTTCAAATGTTAATCCTCGCTGGAGCTAATTTAGATGCCAAGGGGTTGACTTCATTCACTCCGCTCATGGTGGCTTCTCGCAATGGCCATGATAAAATCGTACAAATGTTGATTCAGGCAGGGGCTGATATCAATGCCAAAGATGCCAGTGGGCATACTGCGCTCATTTGGGCGAAATCAGAAGGTCACGATCCTATTGTCGCTATACTCAAAGAAGCAGGAGCCAAAGGGATTGCCGTATCCCAAAGATCAATCTCATTTTTTTCCAGCTTCGTTTGGTGGATATGTCTGATATTTTCCGTATGGATTCTGGCCCCCAAAAACAATCGCTTACAAATCTATTTTGTTATTGGTTATACCATACCATTCTTTGGCTTGGATATTCTTGCGGAGCTGTTTCATGGAAGTATCTATGTGATTAGTTTTGTTTTCCTTTTCTTAGCCGTAAAAGGAAAAACGGAAGGGTTATTGCATTGGTCGTGGGGTCGCTCCCTGACTTTGATGGGTATGGCACTCGTTTCAAGAGTCATTGCCCTATTTGTAACGAATGAACTTCTTTTCCTGTTGTACTGACACCTATAATCCTTGTTGTTATTTCAATACATAACACACATTTGGCGCTCCCACTCTACAAAGGATACTTGCTTTTGAACAACTCAACGAAAGGAGATTCTTATTATGAAAGACAAATCAACCAGACAACCGTGGCCCCGGAGTGCCAAGGAGACGGTGTGGGTGCTGAGCCTGATATTGGTTCCGGCATTGTTTTACGCCGTTATCGTAGATCCTAATCCATGCAGACACCAGCCAGTTGCTTACCGATCACCATATATGACCTGTCGTCCTTTGCTCGTTCAGTTCGTATATAAACTCAAAGACCAAAGGACCAAACACCCGGAGGATTTTCCCTCTCCGCAAACAGGAAATGAAAAACTTATCAAAGAGATTCTGGATGCGGAAGATCCTGATGAGTATCTGCAATCACTTGGTTACGATTGAATCATCCAACAGCCTGCTGTAGAGCCATCTACAGCAGGCTGTTGCTTTTCTTTTATCTGGCTCGTAAAATATTGCTCATGCGATCTTCTTACTGGCGACAACTCACTAAAGGGGCTTCGACAATTCATGGAGCCGGGTACGACAAGTTTATGTCTACTTTCCCGGGGCAACGGGATGTGAAGATTCTTCTCTTCTGAAATAACACCTTCCCTCCCGTCATATATACCAGATACAGGAACTTACCTGCCTGTCATCCTTCACAAAGCCGCCATGTTCCCTATTCCGGGCATGGCGGCTTTACCGTATCCACCCATCAACAACGAAAGAACAACCATCATGGCTATCAAGCTCATCGCCAACTACAGCAAACGCCTCGGGCTGCCGGGGTATTCCTCCCACCAGTTCGAGGTATCCATCGAAACCGAAATCAGCAACACATCCGAACTGGCTGCGGAAACCGAACGCCTCTACGGCTCCCTTCAGGCTGCCGTCGACGCCCAGATCCAACAGGTTGGATTCGTCCCAGACGAACATTACGGCTCACAGGTCACGCAAAGGCCTGCCCTTGGGGCTTCCTGCTCTCAGACGACACCTGCATCATCCGTGAGGCAAACGCCTCCCGCAAGCGTTCCTGAGACCTCTGTTGCAACTGTTCCCGCATGGAAGTGCTCGGAAAAGCAACAGTCGCTCATCCTGGAACTGGCCGGAAAGGCCGGGCTGGATGACACTGCCCTGAACGAACTGTCTGCCCGGAGATTCAACAAGGTCGTTGCCATGCTCAACCGCATGGAAGCCTCCGGGCTGATCGACGAACTGATGAATCGTTCAGGCTCTTCATCCAAACGTTCGGCATCAGGCAGGAACAACTACACCCGCCGTCCCGCTACGGCCTATGCCGGTAACTCCAACCCGTACTGACCTATGATTGCTCCCGTAATCCGGCCAATACGTTCATCCTCCCTGCACCCGGCTATCGCATTGGTGAAGAAGGTTCCTTCGGAAGCTTCTCCTACTTCTGCCATACGCCCGGACTATCTGTCTCCCTCTTCGGTCAAATCGTACCTGTCGTGTTCCCTGCGCTTTTTCTTCGAGAGGGTGGCGCAGATACGGAAACCGACAACGGTCGCCCTGCATGTCGGCAAGGCCATCCACGCCACACTCCAATCCTTCAACCTCGCCCGATGGCGGGGAGAAGACAGCAGTGAGACGGCCATGGAAGAAGCCTTCTCCTCCCACTTTCTGGAGCTGGAGAAGACGGAAGGCCCGGTGAACTACGCCGACGAAGAAACGAGACAGAAGGTACGTTCCTGCGCATGGAACACGGTCAAGGCCTACATGGCCTCCGACGAGGTTGCTTCACAGATGCCTCTGGGAGTGGAAGTAGGGCTGTCGGCTACCATCCCCGGCCTGCCGGTTCCCGTGCGAGGCGTCATCGACCTCGTCCAGCACGACCTGACGGCAGTGGACTACAAGTCTGCTGCCGCCAAACCGGACACCGGGCATGCAGCCTTTGATTACGAACTTCAGCTGGTCACCTACCAGATGATGATCGAAGAAGCCACGGGAGACACGCCTCCGTCACTGGATCTAATCTACCTGGTCAAAACGAAGACACCCCAAGTGATCCGGGTCAAGACTCCGCCAGCCAATGAACAGCGTAAGCACCGCGTCGCCGACCTGTACAAAATCGCGTACGAAGGCATCACCACCGAGCGTTTCTATCCCCAGCCCGGGATGCAGTGTTCCTGGTGCCAGTACAGGAAGGAATGCTCCGGATGGTGTAACACGTGAGGGAGAGAGAGGATAGAGAATTCGTACCATATTCAGAAGCCTGCCGTGAGGGTTGGCTTCTTTTTAGCTGGGATTAGTAGAACGAAGTATATTTTACATGTAATCCCATTTCATGCTTTCTTCCTTCAAGCCTTTAGCCAAATTATCTAAGTCAGGGAAAATATCCCAACGTCGAAGGTTCTGACTGTATAGGTATTCTCTTAATTCGTTTTTCTCTTCTTCTTTAATGATAAATTTTTGTGTCTCATGAACAGTGATTACAGAGCTTTCTCTTTTATTTGGTGAATCTACGGGTGGCAGGTGAAGGGTAAAGAAGGAGGATTGTCTAGATTGTCTTTGATTGTAAACACGTGGAGTAAGGGAGATTATCTTCCCATAAACATTCTGAAATGATTTTAAAGATCGATCTGCAATGATTTTTAGGTCTTCTTTTTTCGTGCAATTTATTATGTGTCCTGGATATTCGGCGGCAATTTTTTCGAAGTCCGGAGCCTTTATTCTAATTTCTTCTGCATCACCGAATACATAATTGATAAAAGCCTCTTCTATTTCCTGCTTTTCTTTGTAATTATAGCACCAGAGAGAATTATCAACCCCCAGATATGAACCATAAGATTCCGGGCTAATCCAATAAAGACAACTTTCTCCAGAGTTATCTCCACACTCATCGGGTTGAAGTGCAAACCATAAAGCAATTAAAGGATTTTCGGTCCAATCCAACAACCGGGTAGGCAATCCATGGTGCTGAGCCAAGTGATACCACTCTATGTTTGTGTATGATCTATTGAGAAAGGCTGCACCTTCTCTTTTGAATTTGGATAGCAACCGTTTTTCTTTATAGCTAGCACTATATTGACAAATTCCATCATATATCATTTCAGTTACCGGGTCAACGTTTCTTAATATAGATGGAAGCAAATCCCATGTCGCATCTCTATGACCTCTGTACCAACGGACGCTTTTCAACCCACCTCCATTTTGGCAGTCAATAAATTTCAGAAATCTTAAGACAGCAGGATTTTTTTCAATGTACCAGTTCATTACAGGTAAGAGGCAGAAAAGTTATAATGTACAGAGCCAAATTTCAGATCAAAAATATTAATCTGAAATTTCATGATCAAGAGGGTCAAAAAATTGTCAATGTTTCTTTTTATGGCTCCTTACGAGTTTTCTTCGCAAATACCTTTAGCCGTAGAAGCAGGGCTAATGGCTATCGATTCTAGTATGAGGCGTCATCGCTCCCCAGTCACACAGCCTAAGGCAAGTAGATTACGAGTCAGCCTTTCGATGTCCTTGGAAGAACTATTATGAACGGTACTGTATTGCCAAAGCAACTCCATCTGCTAGCTACCCTCAACCTTGATTTGCTACCTGTTGAATCTGAATCGCAGGTGAAATTCGAGTTCTAACCTCGTTATAAACAGCGATGTCGACGCCTTCGGCTACCTCTAATGACACGACTAAACCATATGCAATAGGACTCTGGATTTTTCCAGCATCTTCACGGCAATTCACTTTGATTTCGATGACATTCCCTTCTATGAACGGCTCTGCTTTCTCGCCTTCGAATACCTCATGCTGGACTGTTCCTCGTTGTACCGCACGCCAGCCGTTAATACCGCCGCAGCTTTCTTTTCTATCTTTGGCGAGTGCAATTCCTCCGACTTTAACCCACAGGTGTGCTGTTCTATACTTTTGAGTTCCGGCAGAAATTGGTGAGAGCCATGCCATTGTAACGGTCAGACGTCGCCATTCGGGCCGTGAGCCCAAGGAAGGAGGCAACGGTAATTTGAAAACATGGGCTTCGCCATCCAAAAGTTGTCCAAAACCTAACACTGTAGCTCTCTGTTCTGTACAATCCAGAACACGATTTATTTGAGGTACTCCATAACCCATCCATCTGCTAATGAGTCCACTGATCTGGCGATTCTTTTCTGAAGCGCGCAGTAGGTTTCCGACTTGAGTACCCATGTCCCTCCACGAACATCCATGAACGAGCATAGCCTTCAACAATGGTACTTCACAAGCTCGGACATCAATATCTATAGCCTGTTCAGCAAGTATTTGTTGAAGCGAGTCATAACAAATACCAGCCGAACGACTAATTAAAGCAGCAGCATTACTTGTTCCACATGAATAGGCAATACCTTCAAGACTCCCGGATTGCCGGGCAGGGATAGCAGTTTTGTTTCCCGGTGGAGTATTGCGAATTGATGGTTCGGCAGGTTTTATAACATAGTTATCTTGTCGTGAAAGTCGGAGATCTTCCTGATATAGAACTTTGCCTCCCGGGAAGACGATATCTGGCTTAATTGCCCTGCGATAGCCACTACCGAACGATGAAACAGGACTTGGCAAAAACTTCAGAAATGGATTGAAGCTGTTATAGAACGCGCCAAAGTGAGATGAATCGTATTGGACTGAACCAACCGTCAGCCCGTTCATACTCTCGGCTGGAGAGAGAAGCTTACGATTTCTGGCATCAGAAAAAAGAGCATTAACAATAGCGGTTTCTTGTTCTTGAGGAGTAGACGATTCAAATTCGGTTCGCGAAATCCCAACTTGTATGGAGCCTGATTGATTACCTGCACTTATAACAAAAAGCACGCCATAGGTGAAGCTGAGCCAGTCCAATAGCCTTGCGACAGGGCTCATGGACTGCAGAAACTGTCTGTCTGGATCTCCAATAGATAAATTAATCACTCTTACAGAAGGAGCTATCGGGCCTTCTGTACCATCACCTTCAAATAGCCTTTTTACTGATCGATGGATAAGATCAACTAATAAAACGTCATCTGGAATGTATTCACGGCGAGGCGTCCGAAAATCATTTGGCATCGGTTTCATAATCGGACGTACATACACTAACCTCCCTAATGGCTGCACTCCATCGTTAAGGTCGCCGTGGACAATCAGAGACGCCATCGATGTACCATGTACCCGCTCATTGGCATTATAACTGTCTTCTACATTGTCAGGGTCGTCGACGATTAGCCTCCCATCCAGAAGCCGATGATTTGCCAATGGAAGCCCATCCAAAATTGCAATTACCGGTTCCCCATCTGGCCGAGAATATTCTTCAAGATCAGAATAGACTGCCTCGTCTTCGAGAAGTCTATCACCAGCAAGTATTTGTCCGACAGGTCGAAAGAACATTACACTATCACATATCACCAGTTCTGTATTTGGATTATCGACAATGGCCTGGATTGCTTTGGCTGGTAATTCGGCCAATATGCCATGATAAGCGATACCCTCATGCAGAAACTCAGACAAAACATGTCCACCTAGCTGTTGAATCTGATTAGTAACGATTGTTGAGCTTTGACTCCTCTTTTCTTCGCTGCTTCTAAACCAAAGTTCTACTTCGAACCGGATGAGCCTGTCCCCGTCACCCTCCAGATCTTCTTGCCAGGCGTCAATCACCCCGGTTTCCAAAAGTCTGTCCTTGACGCCCCACCGACGAATGTCCTTTAAGCGCAAAAAGATCTCACGAAACTTAGCTAATCCTTTATCGAACTTCTGTTTTGGATCGTCCTGATCCATATATCGACGCCACATAGAAAGCATCTCATCCAGAGCTCTTTGATTGGTCATAATCATGTACAAACGACCACTCAATTTCTTTTCTTTATCTTTTTCATCGAAGAAGTCCTGATCAGGACTTATTTCGTCGATTTCAGATTCACCCATCCACTCAAAGCCTTCAATACGCTTCACAGCATTGGCAAAGTCTTCCACGCTCCCGATGATTTCCATCACAAGAACCTGTTCAGGATCTATTCCTATTGCTGTTTGTTGAATTTCGATGTTTCGGGCGTGTACAGCGTTTTGTAGTTGTGTAAATTTGGGTGCAAGTCTTTCAGCTTGCCGATAATGTGTCGGCAAATGCGGTGTACCTCCACCACCGCCAATACTCAACCTGGAAGTTACTTCAGGTCTTGGGAAAAGGAGTAATGGGCGTTCAGGCATCTTTCACCTCCAGTTTATCCTGTTGCGTTACGGTAACTGATCGTGCAGACCAACTCTGAAGAGTTTTGGATACGATATCCTTCATGTCCATGTTCGGTTGTTCTAGCACATACTGACGAAACACGGTCATACCAAATTCTTCAACTTCTGCGAAATTAGACCCTTGGAGGCGTTTTGCCAATGTACTAGGGGCATATCCCAAGGGTATCTTGATCCGGCGTTCGAACTTTTCGACCCACTCTGTTAAGCGAGCCCGGGTTGGGCCCGGTAACGTCATGCGAACCTGGAACCGTCGCCATACCGCACGGTCCAGTAGTTCGGCATGATTGGTTGCCCCAATCACCATGACATGGCTTGGCAGGTTGTCGATTTGCATGAGTAGTGAACTCACCACGCGCTTGATCTCACCGGTTTCGTGAAGATCACCGCGCTCCTTACCAAGTGTTTCAAACTCGTCAAAGAAAAGAACGCACTTTCGAGTAGAAGCGTACTCGAACAGTTTCTTCAAGCGGACAGCTGTCTCGCCCAGGTATGTGCCGACGACACTCTCATAACGAACTATAAGCAAAGGAACCATTAGTGCTTCTGCAATAGCTTCGGCCAACGATGTCTTCCCATTGCCAGGTGGCCCAATCAGAAGCACACGATTGCGAGGTTCCAAGTTATATGACCTGAGCAGATCGGTCCGGTGTTGTTCCTGAATCAGGCTCTGGCAAATCTGCTGCACCTCACCTGGCAAAATGAGATCGGAAAGCTTTCGTTGGGGCATGACCTCATGGAACAGATTGCCCATGCGTTGATCTAGCATAGAAGCACCGCCATTGGTGACGGGACGTTCGACTGGTGTAGCGTTGAGAAACTCCTCAAGTTTTTCGGCCAGCACTTTGTGCTGCTTGGTCCGTTCTTCGGCGATGATCGCTTCGACTATCTTCCTAAAGTTGACCTTGTCGCCCCGTACGCCGGATTGGACAAGGCGAATGAGTAAATCTGCTCGTGCCATTATTTGCCTCCTATTCTTGTTACTGTTTGGTTGTGCCACATGGGTAACCAGAGGGCTTCTTCCTGAATATTGTCAGGGATTTTAGAGGATAAGTAACCGTAGTTTCGCTCTGGTACAAACCCTTTGGCGTCACAGCAGAGGAAGTTCTGTTTAAGTAGAATTGAAAGGTTCAGCATTTGTTCGTTACTGCTATATTAGTTTGGTCATGACCGCTCCTTACTGCTGAGATTGATGCTCTTGCAGATCGGTTTATTGTTCGCGTGCAGCCATTTTTCATCCATAGCCTTCATTCATCATGTTTTCAGTAAGAGCCAGAAGATTACTGAAAAACCAGAACACAATGTCACTAAAATGGTTCCCATAACCTACATTGACGGGTTACCGAAATCAAGTGGATTTGCAGGCAAAAAGACGGACCGTGATGATTTACGTTGTGGGAATGTATCAGTAAATCATGCATCATAGAAGAGGACGCCAATTTTTGAGCTCTTTACTCTGAAAAATCCCTCTCTTCCCACGTCATATATTCCTGAGGAAGTAGATTCTCTGCTTTCTGTCTGTGCCCGCCTCCCGGCCTTGTTCCGGGAGGCGGGCTTTTTGTTGCAACAAACCAATCATCAATGAATATGAATACTCATACATCCACACGCGAACTCTATCGCAATCGCGACAATAGTCCGCTGGACAGATTCCAGATTAGACGTGTCGCCCCATCCGTCTTCGCGGACCGTGAGGACGACAGCCGCTCGAAGAAGTACCGCTTCGTTTCCTCCGACTCTCTGCTTGACCAGATGGAAGAGGCGGGTTTCCTCGTCGTCGGAGCCCAGGAACAGCGTACCCGGAAACCGGACGGCACTCCTACCCGCAAGCACCTGATTCGCTTCGCCCACCGGGACGTGCTGGAATACAACCGTGACCAGCGCGTCGAAGTGGTCATGATCAACAGCCACAACGGCAGCTGTTCCTACCAGCTCATGGCCGGGGTCTTCCGGCTGGTCTGTACCAACGGTCTGATTGTCGGGGCTCGTATTGCCGCCATCAACATCCGCCATATGGGCCATACCGGAGAAGAAGTGATCGCCGCCAGTCTTCAGTTGGCCTCTGAAATGCCCCGTATCATGGACGACATTCGCCGCATGCAGGAAGTCGAACTGCCCTACAAGCGACAGGTGGACTTCGTTCATGAAGCGGCCCGGCTGCGCCTGGGAGACGACTACGAAGGCAGGATACGCCCCGAAGCACTTCTGTCGCCCCGGCGCTGGAACGACATCGGCTTTACGGCGGGAGGCCCGGCTACCGTCTGGCAGTGCTTCAACCGGGTTCAGGAAAACCTGATCCGGGGAGGTGTTCCCATGAAGCCACGGAAGGAAGACGTCTACCGCCGCCGTTCCCTGCGGGCGCTCAACGGCATTGACGGCAATACACGCTTGAACCGGGAGCTCTGGGATCTGGCCGACAGCTACACCCTGAACAACTGACCTGAGACAATCATGAGAAGAAAACATCATCCGAGGGTGAAGCGCATGGGACGGACTCCATCCCTGACCGGGCTGGAGCTGGCTATTCTCCTGTACCTTCACGGCGACTTTGAACGCAGTGACGAGGAGATCATGGCGGAATGCCATGGAATCGAACAGGAAAGCGTCAGGCATGCCATCCGTGGTCTGGCTGGCAGGGAATTCATCATCCGCACGAAGGAAGAGGGATTTCTGCTTCGGCCCGACTGCTGGCTGATTACCTATGCCGGACGGCAGGCGCTCAAGCAATGGGTGTCCGCTGCCGCTCCGACTCGTCGATCATCCCGAACAAAAGTTCCCGCATAAGACACGGCCATGAACATGAAAGACCTCCTCATCGCCCTGGTGGCGCTCGTACTGCTGTGTTTGCTGGGGCCGGTTGCCGTCGGCATCCTGTCGGCTCTGGTGACCGTGGCTCCGTACCTGCTCGCCGTGCTGTTGATCCTGGGTGTCATCGCCTTCTTCTGCAAGTAACCCCGATTACAAGAACCAAAAGAATGAAAACGATACCCATCATCGCTCAACTGCGTTCCACGAGCGAATACGATACGGATGCTCCGTGTGTGTACATGGAACTGGATACGGAACTATTGGCCCGGATCGAAAAGGCCGTGTCGCTTTACAGCAGACATCAGCATGATCCTTCGCTGAGGTTGAGCAAGCTGACAATTCATGGCCCATCCATGACGGCTCTGGTGAACCTCCCGGCGCTGACGGAAGAACAGCGGGAGACTCTGAACGACGACGAAAGCATCCTGTTGGATTCTCCGATTCCGGAGACGGAGCTGGCTACCCTTGAAAGCTGCATCCGGCTCTGCGGTGAAGGCATCGACATCCTTGATGCCCGGTGCCTTTATGCTGTCGCCTGCAACAAGCACACACGGGACATGTATGAAGCCAATATCGGGGCCGTACTGAGACATCTGCTCGACTCACACCATCACCCCGGAAAGGAGGACTTGCCTGATGCTGACGATTGAAAAGTACAAGGGAACCCGCTTCTGGGCCGTCTTCCGCGACGGAGAGCTGTTGGCCGTGACCGTGTACAAACGTGGAGCCGAGGCGATCGTCAGGACGCTGGAAGCCAGGAATGGGTAAAGCCTCCATTCAGCAGCTCTTCTTCATCATGAAGTTGGGCTGTTTTTTATCTGTCAGGTATAGATTTCAAATTTTGTTACAGTACTGTCCGGCATACTTAAACAACAGGACGATGAGTTCATCGAACCGGGTGAAGTAGAGCTCGGAATCACCAGAGTCTACACTACCCTCACAGAGCAAGGTCCCATTGCTTTCAAAGGAAAGGCAGTAGCCAACATAAAGTCAGCCTCGTCATCAGAGCGGTTTACTTTGTTTGTACTTACAGGCGTAGCCTATCCCTGCTACGTCTGGGCCTACGCCTTCGAGTATATGTTCTCACCAAGTCTGATCAAGACCAGATACAAGACAGAGATCTACAACCCGGATCAAGTCAGGGAAAAGATCCCCAAGTGGATTGCCGAGTACCAGGACAAGACAGTAATTAGGCAATTCCGGGAAGCAGGCTTGTACAAGCCACCAAGCCTAGAAGCATTATGAGTAAGAAAGGGAAGCCATGCAGAAGGTTATGGAGGAGTACCAACCTGAGCTACACAGGACAGAGAGGCCGTCAATGGAAGTGCACTGGAACGAAGACAGGAACAAGTTCCGGGCCTACTTCCCGGGACTGACACATCGGTTAGCCGCACATGGTAAAACACGAGGAGGAGCCGTTTGTGCCGCAGAAAGGCTACTTAGGGAAAAATATCCACGGGATGTCATGCGGTGAGTCCAGCTAAACTGGACAGTTTGTAACAAAAAGACCCCTTATTTAGGGGTAAACTGTCCAGTGTTGGGCACTAAACCGTCCAGTCTCCATGTGCATCATTCGGCGCGAATGGTTGAGCATTAGGCGGTTGTCTATGTGTGGGCTGCTGGGGATTTTTTGGTGTGTGGGAGCGTTTTTGCATGAACACGCGCAAGCGCTCATTCTTCCCGGAATAAATCATACAGACAATTTTCTTTCACGCACTTCTTCTTTAGAAGAAGTGCGTTTCTGTCAACGAAAAGGGATGAACCCCTTGCCAGTCTGTCGGTAAACATGGATAGTAAGGAATCCTCTGAGCGAAGAACAAACAATTGAGTTGTTAGTGTAGAAACATCGGGCTTGAAGAGGCAGACAGATCAATAAAAACGTTTGTCTATGTATCATTCATAGGACTTAGGACGGTGGATACGTTTAGGTAGGCGTTCCTCTTCAAGCGTCCGGCCTACAGGGTCATTGTTGGCATCGACAAGATTCCGGAGACTGTCCGTTAGGCCCAACACAAACAAGACGGTGGCGTAACTGCCAAAGGATACACGAGGGTCACCTTTTTCAAGGCGTCCCAGCGTCGCACGCGAAATGAACGCCCTTTCAGCCATGAGAGTCGTAGGGATGCGCCTCCTCCTGCGAGCATCCCTAATATCTGCACCCAGCTTCTTGAGAGCGGCCTTGACTGGTCCAGGTAAGGGGAAAGATGTTTTCATGAAGACAATATGATTCATATAATAGGCACAAACGAGAAATATGTTTCATGTATGAGACATAATTATATGGTTAGGAATAAAATGCTTTTGATCTCGAAGAAACTAAATAATCTTTCTGCGCATCCAGGCATAGAGTTCCGGGCGCACAGTATCATCTTCTGTACGTTCGAGACAATGAAACTGTAGCTAGGCCCATTGTCACTCTTAGCATTCGAACGTACAGATCTCCTTTCTGCAGGGTGTCAGATCATATTGTTATTCATGATATCATATCGTTCATCTATGACGCTGAATGGCGTCAAAGACTGACACTCTGCAGAAGTTTTTGTCGTACCCGCGTTATGCCGGGTACATGGATTAAAACCGCTACAATTGCATCAAACTAACACGGCCATATCGTGGTGCCCGGGGCAATACCCGGGCACCACGATTCTTTTTAGCCGTAGGATGCCCGAGAAAGGCCGTCAAGGTTCCGGGATGAGAGTTTATGCCTCTTAGACCCTCCTAGCTCGTTCTAGGGCATCCTGGGCCCATTCTAGCCGGGTATGCGGGATTCTTCCGATATGGAAGGTCTTCTGCGGTGTCTGCGTGAGAGGCCGGGTTCTGCGAAGTGCTGGAAACTACTTCGAGTTGAAGTATGAGTTCGGCTGAAGCCAGGCGAGCGAAGCGAAGCCGGCGAAGCCTATTAGAGAGCGAAGGGACGCGCAGCGGCCCGAGCGGGTGGGCAAATATTTTCCCCTATGAAGCGAAGCGTAATAGGGTGATTCGGAACGAATCATATTTATTATGCGGGTCAAATCTGACCTAGGTTTCAAAACTTCAAAAATCAGGGTCAGATTTTGGGTACGTCAACCTATATAGAGAATCAATGAGTTATGAAGATTTTTAGACCTATCTTCATAACTCCATGGGTGAGTATGTAGTTATGAAGGCGATTTTCGTCTAGTCTGAAAAATCAACAATTGGCATTAATATCTTACTGTCAGTTATTTATGTCAATTGGCCCGGTTTATGACAACGTTGAAATGAGCCAAATTTGATGTAAAATATTGCTGAAATTTCATTAACCTTTAATACTTAACACTTACATGAACAAAATAGAAGAAATACTAACCCTTATCAGGGATCGCTATAGGTGTGATGAGTTCGTCGCACGAACTATTATGGGAGGGCATTTAGCACGTCCTCATTCGTACGTAGACGGCATGAATAAACGAAATAGATTCGCCCCCTCTACGATGGAAAAGCTCGACAGGATTGAACAATTCTTTCGAGAGGAAGAAGACTATATCCTTCGCTGTCCGTACGTCCCGGCGTCGGAAGAATTAGAGAGGGAGGCTGTCAAGGCGGCTGGACGGCTTGCCAGGTTGATTGAATACTATGAGAATTGCATTCCTATCAAGAATGGGATGGCTAAGCTTCGTCGCAGGTTTATTACTCGTGATGGGAAGTTATACCTGAAGGATGGGCCAACATCTCCTTATGTGAAGGTAGGGAAGGATTTTGTTAAACTGTCTCCGAAGGTTTTTGAACTTATTCATCTGGCAGAGGAGATTCGTCAGGCGAAATCAAAAGGCAAATTCGACTCTCGAAGCAAGAAAAGCCGTCTTGCTTACACAGAGAAGACGGGGCGTCCGAGCAGTCTGACATCTGCTCAGCAACAAAAGTTTGCAAAACTGGGATTACCTAAGCCTGAGGACATAGTCTATCTGCACGATAAGCAGGAGTTTGAGAATAATAAAGACGAGGTGAAGTTGTACAAGCATAGCTCGGGTAGATGGGCCAGGAGTAAAATAACAAGAGTTGTCCCTATAGTTACTAGCAGGTGGAAAGACGAAACCTATCCCCCGGTGCAGCGCATCATCGACCTTCTTACATTTGAGCAGAATTGGTTTGATGACTACAAGGTTGTCTGGCAGGATAAGGAGTTCTCAGGACTGCAGGCAATGGGCGTTAACAAGGCGGCCGTTCGAATCGTTCTCCCGGTACGTATTCAAAGTATCAAGGATAATGATATCGTGATATACAGCGATACGTGTCCTGTAGAGTCAACACCACTGATGGCTTCGTATGCTGCGTGGCTTTACTCCACTATGGGCTATCCAAAGCCCAATAAAATGCTGACAAACTTATGTCCTGACAAGGAGATGCTGGAGGGTATCACAGAAGAGCTTGTGAAAGCTGGGGACATCATGCAGAAGAAGTTCGACAAGGCAAAAGCCCTTGGCGACAGGTTCAAGAGAAGAAAGACATCCCGATAACACAACACCCCCGGCATAAAGCCGGGGGTGTTGCTTTTCTTTTTATCTCATGCGTTCATCTCTTTGAGCTTTCTCGTGTACTTTCTAATGAGGGAGCCACGGGTGCATCCAGAGCAACTCTTGCCGCCTTTGGTTTCAAGTTCCTGAAGGAACTCCTGACGGATGGACCAGGCCAGTTCGGTGTAGCTTTCCTGCTTTGCGTCAGCTTCGAAAATATCATCGTAGTAGCCCTGTTTGCTCTTCACCTTGGATGTACTGGCTTCGGCGACGATGAGCTGGGCGCCTGTCAGGATAGGATACTTCCTGATGCCGGGATCTGGTGTCATCCGGAATAGACCTTGGTGAATCTTGTGAACATGAGTGGACACGGAGAGACGCTCCATGACATCTTCCGGGAGGTTGTCGAGGGCTTCTTGCAAGTCGTCGATGTCGATCCCCTTCAATGGTTTTTGTTCTTCTGTGATGTGATCGTTATTGAGGTAGTTTAGACATCTACTGTCTCAGGCAAAATATTGAACCATGCCTCGCCCTCGGCTGCACGCACGCCTTCCCGGTAGTGCTTCTCCGTCATGTTGGAGCTCGTGTGTCCCAGCCACATGGACACCCGGGGAATGTCGTGTGTCTTGGCGGCAGCATATGAAGCGAATGAATGGCGCAGGGCGTTATGAGGCAGAACAATTCCTGCAATTTCTGCCAGTTTTTTGAGGCAACGCCCATGGCGGTTCTCATGTAATCTGTCAATTTCGTCAGGAGGTGGTTCATATTTCGCCAAAGCGAGCCATGCTTTGGCTGCTGTGGGAAGTGGTACAAAACGCTGCTTCCCAGTTTTGGCTATAGATGCCGAGACAAATACTTCATCCTTTTCATCAAGAATGGCATCTGGCGTTATTCTGACACATTCGGAACGCCGCAGGCCACAAAATGCGGCCAAGACCAAGCGAAACAACATGCCTTTGTCATGATCAAGCGCTGCCTGTAAAAGTTTTTTCAGATCGCCCGGAGAGATAATGCCAATCTCGACAGATTCAGCTCTCGGGGCAAGAGTCCTTTTGACCGGGTTATATGCAATGAGGTCCCTGCTCTGCGCCCAAACAAAAAATCCATGCAGGGTTGTGCGGTAACGCCGTCTAGTGGCGTTGCTGAGCGGTTGTTTTCGATATCGGAATGAAGCCAGCTTTTCTTCGATCATGTCCGGTGTAATCTGATTGAGCGGAAGGTCTTCCCATCCCTGTGCCCATTTTTGCAGTTCCATGACCATGCTGTCATGATGGGCTTTCTTAACCAGATTTGATTCAAGTTTTTTGTCGACGACCTCTCGATATTGTTCTGCAAGAAGACCGAACTTTCTTTTAAAATCGACTTTGACCTGTTCTGTTTTATTGGCAAGGAACCTGGTCAAAGAAAACATATTTGTCAGTTCCTCCAGCCGATCCAGATTTTCCTCATCCGTACGAGTTACAATCCAATTGCCATCAGCGTCTTTCCGTCCATAACTTGCACCGTTGGCTATTTCCTGCTTCAGATTTTTCAATGCTTCCCGGACGACCAGATACAATGGAAGGGACGATTGCTGGGTTACTTCATCATAGATGTTCCTGAACTCTCGCCATAAAAGGATAGCATTGTAATCATGTTCATCAACATGTTCTCTCCACTCCTGCTTTCGTAAGTATTCCGGCAACATATCCTCCAAGGACTGATGCTGAAGTTGTTGATAGGCTTCCAATGCCTCTTGATAGGAATCAAAGAGCCGGTGAGTATGCGGATTTACCGACATATCGCGCACCAGCCATTTTTTCTTACCCCTGTGCATTCTAGGGGTAAGAGAGATATGTGAACCATACTGTTTTTTCCGGGATCTCCTCACAGTTGAAAGTATCTCATAGCTCATTTTTATTGACAACCCGAAAGTGTGTACAAAGTGTGTACAGTAGTTTAACTTATTGATAATTAGAATGCGGATTCAGACTTAGGATCTGGTGCCGAAAGGCGTACAGGTTCGAGTCCTGCCAGGCGCACCATTTCACAATATAGGCATATCATTAACAGTGATTACCTATATTTCTTGAGGAAAGGGGCAATGAATGCCGTCCCCAGTCCAACCAGGGCAATCAGGGAGAAAGACCACCGGAGAGAGGAAGCATGGGCAATATGACCAATGACCGGCGGCCCCATCAGGAACCCCAGAAAGCCGATGGTAGAAACGGAAGCCAGCGCCATGCTGGGAATCATTTTCCGGGATTTCCCGGCCATGCTGTAGCAGAGCGGGACAATGGAAGAGGTGCCAAAACCCACCAGCAGAAAGCCCAGCGTGGCGGACCACAGCATCGGGAACAGGACGGAGACGAGCAATCCGGAGGCAATAAGGATGCCGCTGGCGCGCAGAACCCGCACAGGCCCGAAGCGCATCACCAGGCGGTCTGCCGTAAAACGCCCCAGGGCCATGGTGCTCATGAATGCCACGTATCCCATCTGCACCAGCCCCGGGCCAGGTTTTACCACGCTTTCAAAGTACACGCCGCTCCAGTCAAACATGGTTCCTTCGCTCACCATGCTTCCGAAGGCGATCAGCCCGATGACCAGTACATAAGCATCCATGCTCCGGAACATGCCGCCTCCCTGGGAGGAGGAACGCCGGGCATCCCTCGGCAGAAGAGAGGGGGAAAAAACGGCCAGAATAATCATGCATATCAGGAAAATGGCGATGAAATGCGTTTCCGCAGAAATATGCCAGTCCACCATGGCAGCTCCCAGCAAAGCTCCGAAAAAACCCGCCAGGCTCCATAAACCGTGGAACCGGGCCATGATGCTGCACTGGTACAGCCGTTCCACTCCCACTCCCTGCGTATTGACGGATATATTCGTCAGATTTGCGGCTACCCCAAAGAAAAATAACCCGGCCGCCAGTTCCCAGAAAGACCCCGCCATACCCAGGCATACAAGCACGGCAGGATAAAAGACGGATGCCGCCATCAGTATTTTCCGGCTGCCGCAACGGCCAACCAGGTAACCGGATAGCGCCATGGCGGACATCTGCCCCACCGGGACGGCAAAGAGAACGGACCCCAAGTCGGCATCGTTCAACCCCAGTGCACTTTTGATGTCCGGGATGCGGGATGCCCAACTGGCGAACACCAAACCCTGAAGAAAATAAAAGGTACTGACCGACAGACGGTAAACACCTTGCGTCGTTTTAGGAAGAGGCACATTCATGATGAATTTCCTGATCGCGCAAACGCTATCCCTATTCCCCTCTTCTGGCAAGAGAAATCATCTTTTGTACAATAAGATTTTACACGCAAACAGGCATCCGGAAAAAGGACAGGATTTACGGATATTTCTCCCCCGCCATTTTCCAAGGCAATTTTTCTTTCACATAAAAAACGCCGTATTCCTTCATGGAACACGGCGTTGGTAAAAGGGAACAAAAACGGTCAACGGGGATCGTGGTGCCAGTTCAGGGCACCCTTGCCCAGCGCATACAGGTAGGCCACCAGCAAAATGCCAATGAAAATGCACATGGCCGTGAACGATTCCGGATTCATCATAATATAGTCCCGGAAATTGACGGCCCAGGGGTAGAGGAATACCACTTCCAAGTCAAAAATGACAAAGAGCATGGCCACCATATAGAATTTTACAGAGAACATGGGGGCGCCTTCCCCCATGGGAATCATCCCGCATTCGTAGGGAATGTCCGCCGGTTTACGCACGGAAGAACGCTTGCCCATCAAGATACTGAGCAACAAGATCATGCCGGCCAGCCCCAGGGCGGCCGCCACCTGCACGAGCACTGAAAAAAATTCCTGATTCATGACGTCTGGCACGGGTGTACCACAGACATTGCGGAAAAGCAAAACTAAAAAGGACAACAGCTTTCATGCTGACGGGAGGGACGGTAAAATTCCGTCTCCCGCCCTGTCAAATAGTACAAAGGCAACAGTCCCTTCCATGGGGACGCCCGGCATTTCATATCCCTGGGACTTCCTTTCTGCGGGGCTCTGTCTTCCAGGGCATCTTACGGCAAACGTCTGTTTATCACAAAACTCCGCTATCCGGTTTTAACACGCAGAATCCAGGCAGGATGCAGCCTTCCACTTCAGCATTCGGCAATGAACCGGCAACAACAGCAGCCGGCAATGGCCCAGCTATCAGAAAGCCCTCCCCTCACGGAAAGCGTACAGGAATCCCCTTCATTGCCGGGAATAACGGACTCACGCCCCCATCAAATGGGAAATCCACCTTCCGGCTGCTTCCATCAGAATAATACACCCCGCCAATATTCCGAAAAAAATTCCCGCCAATTTAAGCAGCAGAAAGCCCATTCCCAGAAAAACACCGCCAATGCAAGCGAACACGGCCATCGCCAGCATATTAAAAAAATCTGACAATAACATCAACATAACCCTGATTTTATTTCATTACCCGGCAATTAGAAACGGGGTTTCCTGCAATTCCCGGCCCTTTCCTGCGGAAAATGGGCGTCCAACATCTTTCCAAGCACCTGCATCACTCCGTTTACCTCATTGGACGGCGCCTCAAATGCGGCCATGGAACGGATTTCCGGCACGGCATTCGCCATGGCATAACTGAAACGCGCCTGCCGCATCATTGGAGCGTCATTCATCTGATCCCCGAAAACCATCGTCTCCTCCGGAGAAACTCCCAGTTTCCGCTGAATCAATTCCAGGGCGGCCCCCTTATTGGCCCCTTTCCGGCTGATATCCATCCATTTCTCTCCGGAGACAGCCACCTGGAAGCCATGTTCCAAATGCTTCAGCCGGGGATAGCTGTTTTCCCCGGCTCCCAGGAAGTCATATACTGCTATTTTCAAAAGTTTGTCCCCCCGCACGTCCAGCAGGTCACCCACTTCTTGACAGCGTGTGTAATATTTGCGGGCCTCCCGGACGAATTCCGGCTGTTTGTCCTCAATATATGCGGAATCCCGCCCTGCGAGGACGATGCAGGTTCCTTCAATGCGCCTGATCCCGGCAATCAAACCGGCTACCGTTTCATGATCCATGTCCAGAAGCAGCCATTCTTTTCTACCCGCCGCCGCATAAGCGCCATTCTCGGCAATAAACAGCATCCGGTCCGCCACGGGGGCAAAGGTCCGGAGCAATCCGTCATACTGGCGACCGCTTGCTGCCGCAAAACGAATGCCGCGAAGCTCAAGTTCCCTAAACAAGGGAAAAAACGCAGGGTCCAATTCACCCTTTCCATTAAGCAGCGTCCCATCCATATCGGACGCAATAAGTTTGACGGAATCCATAACGCTGCCAGAATCATCGTTTATCCTTACTTCCAGGGCAAGAGCGGCTTCAGACAGCATGGAGCGGACAGCGAAAGGAAAGACCAGGAGGCCAGCAGCAAGGATACAGTTCTCTCCATCATTTTACGGAAGAATCTCCATTTCTTCCATAAGTTTCAGCTTCCTTCATTCTACCGTGAGTGCAGCAGCGGCAAATGCAAATAATTTGAAACCATCCGCACATCCGCAATATTTAGCGTATCACACCGAATTGCAAATTCGGATACAATTCAAATAATTGGAGTTAAATGATCCACGCCATAAACTCCATAATTTTTGTGAAGTCCGGCCCATGACACCATATTTTCCGTTTCCTTCGTAATTCTCTTTATCCACGAGCTTTTTTCCCAGATGAAGAGGAAAAAAATTCTCCTCCGAATTTGCAATCCGCCACCCGAATTCCCACATGGTTTGCCCCGGGCATTCTTTGCTCATACTATTTTTTCATTGCCCGGAGTTATGGATTCCTGCATCATGGCCTTTCGCAGTACCCCTGCTTATGATACACATGACTTTAAGAAAGAAAACTCTCTGGTTTCTTGGAGCTTTGAGCTTTTTTGCCTCTCTTGCCGCGGCTTTCGCTGTTTTCTGGCTGAACAGGAATGATTCTTCTCCCGCAGAATGGAATTTCAACCCTATCTGGACAAAAGCGGAAAAAGAACAAATTCTTACCGCAGCGAATTTCACAGCCCATCGAAGCCCGGAACGTTTCATTTACCGCGGGCTTTCCCTCAATTCACGCCATATTGACTGGCACATGTTTTCCGAGGTTTCCATGCGCCAATATATGAAGGACGAAATCAGGGAACGGCTTCAGATGATACGGGACACGGCGGAAAGCGCAGACGGACGCTGCATCACTCCATCCCATGAAACCCTGCTGCATCTCGCCGCCGGGCTCGGAGAAGTGCAGTTGCTGAACCGCCTTTTACAGCGCCATGCGGACCCGAACGTTCAGATCATCCTGCCGCAACAGGCCTTTCCCTCCATTCCGGACTCCGAACAGGGAAATACCCCCCTGACTTACGCCTGCCAGCCAGGCATGGACGACTCCACGCCCCTGCCGGTGCATAACAGGCTCTCCTGCCTTAATCTCCTGATTCAGTACGGTGCGGATGTGAATAAACCGGGGCCGCTGGGCTGGCCGCCCCTCGTCATCACCTGTGTAGCCGGTATTGGAGGAGCACCCTATGAGGAAGCGGCCCTGTTTCTTCTGAAATGCGGTGCGGATATTTCCCTCCAGCCTGAATTGAAAGGTAAAAAAACAAGTCTGCTCACATGGGCCGCGGCCGCCGGATACCCCCTGCTGGTCCGCAAGCTTTGCGAAGCCGGGTACGATCCCAATTTCCGCGGGGAAATGGCCCCGCCCCTTCTTTCCCTGAACCTGAACACTCCAAACGCCGCACTGCAAATTGCACATATTCTGCTGGAATACGGAGCGGACGTGAATGCGGCCATGCCCGCGTCCACCACCCTGCCGGAAACCGCGGGAGACACGGCCCTGCTGAACCTGTGCCGCCAGCTGGCTTTCATTGATGTGTCCTGCCTCCCTCAAATCAGGGACCTGGTCAATCTCTTCATCAAAGAGGGAGCTGACGTCAACCATCAAAACGCCGCCAGAGAAACTCCCCTCATGGCATGCTGCCGAGGCATGCTGCTGGGAGACGATTCCCTGGACCGGCTGAAACTGGGTATTGCGCGTCTTCTGCTGGACCACCACGCAAACCCATCCCTGAAAGACAAATACGGACGCACAGCCCTCCAGAGGATAGGCAACCGGTCAAACGAACATCTCCAGATGGTGCTGAAATACCTGCCGGAATTAAGCGTTCCGCCGCTTCCGAAGAAGGAAAACCATTGAATCCCGCCGCTCCTTACTTCACCCGGGCATTCACCGTATCCAGCAGAATGCCGGCATCCGGTTGGGACCCGGTGCTGATGAAATGGATATAACTGGCTCCATTGGGGGACTTATTAGCCATTTTCAACGTTCCGGCCTTCTTTCCGTCCAGAGACACCACGGCCTGCCCACCCTGCCAAAGAAGGGAAATTTCATGCCACGCGCCGGGCGAGAAAGGCACTTTTTTCATCCCCAGCAACAGATGGGGCGCAGGTTTCAGCCTGATCGGGAAGGTAAACAGGGCATAATCCTTCGTAGTGGAATCACAGGCATTGAACAGCCGGTCCGTCAGAGAGACCTGAAGGCCGGAATCATCCGCCTGCTCCCCGTCCACTACACGGAAGCGGAATTTGACCAGCCCTGTGGTCCCGTTCGGAAAGTTCCAGGTAGCTCCGCCGTTCCGGTAATCCACATTGGATTTTTCATTGACCAGTTCGGGATCATCCAGACGCTTGATTTGCAACACCTTCTTCGTTCCCCCGGACGGATCCTGAACCAGCTCGGCGGAAGGCTTGCGGTTATAACTGCAATGGCCTTTTTTCTGGGGGATATAAGTGTGAATGGTCCACTGGGAATTCAAATCTTTCCCCGTCTGCGTGGCACGCGTCTTGGCCCCTACCCAGCGGCGGTCCACAATAACCAGGCGGCGGTGGTTTTTATGCTGCCCCAGGGAAATAAGGATGCGGTTTTTGTCCAGCTGCACCATTTCGCTCTGGTGTTTGCCGCGGTCTTCCGGACCATCCAGCGTAGCATAGCCGGAATGGTTGCGGTGTTCGTCCAGGATGATCTCCCGGAACCCGTACCAGGTTTTGCCCTCGTCCCCGGACATAGCAATGTGGTGGGAATCACGGTTGGTGAATACATCCTCCCACGTTCCGTTGCCAGCTGTGGCGTTTTCAGGCAGAGCCATTGTATTCGTCCACAGGGAAACGATAGTTCCGTCATCCAGGCGTCCCAACGTGTTCATGGTCAGGGTGCCGAAAAAGCGGGAAGGCTCCGGTTTGCTCCACGTTTCCCCGTAATCCTTGGAAAAAGCCTGCCACGCCTGGTCCTGGGAGGTGCGGGCAAGCGCCCACAACGTACCGTCTTTCATTTCCAAAACCGTGGCTTCCACGGCATTGTTGAACCATCTGACGCCCTGGTGGGGGGGCCTGGCTTCATGTCTGGGGGAAGTAACACCGTTCCTGGATACATGCCAGGTCAGCCCCCCGTCATCGGAAATATGGAACTTGGTGCCGCCGCCCATGTTGTGGAACGGCACGATCACCCTGCGGCCCTTGTTCACAAAAACGGGGGTTCGCATGATGCCGCCCAGTTTTTTCAGGTTTTTCCTCTTTTCCGGGTCTTTCCAGTCTTCTTCCAGTTTGCCGTCATTCGTGACGGCAAGCCACTTGCCGTCCAGCCCACCCCTGGAAAGAAATACAAAGCCCCCGATAGGCTGCACACGAATGAATTCCCTGGTCAAAGGGTTGCGCACAATAGCCGGAGATTCCTTGGGAATGCCACCGTAGTTGGGAGGGTAGCCAGCCGGAGCGGCCTTCATTTCCCATGTTTTTCCGTTATCCCTGCTGACCAGGTAATCCGGTTCCTTGCGGGTACCGGAATAATGGCGTATTTCACGGGAGTCCACACGGATAAGGCCGCGCCCCGCATCAGCCGGCGGAGTGGCGACAACTTCAGGCTCCGGAACGGGTGCGGCCTTCTGTTGGGCATAACAGCAACAAAAGGAACCGGTCAACAATGCAAACAACAGGTTTTTCATAAACTAAATATCAAAGGCCATATATTTTCCTCAACCGGGGCTTTCCCTTCAAGCAGAATCCTACCTTCCATCAGAAGACGATCATCAGGAATGCTTTCCCGCCTGCTTCCCTCCCCGGTATTTTGCATCAAGCTTTTTCAGGAGTACGGCCAGTTCCTTTTCCAAAACCTCGTACCCCCTGGCATTGGGATGCACCACATCCTTCATGAATTCATTCTGCGGAGAAGCACCGTCTGCGGAAAGAAGCGCCTTTCCCGGATCGGCAAAGAAAATGTCCTTTCCGTTATGCAGCCCCGCCAACAGTCTGTTCGTCTGCTTCACCGGTTCCGCCAGGTTTTTCTCCTTCCGTGGGAGAACGCCCAGCAACAGGATTTTGGAAGAGGGGCACTTCCGGCGCACTAGGCGGACAAATGCCCTGATATTGTCCGCACATGCCTGCGGCGTATCCTTGCGGTGTCCCAGATTATTGGTCCCCAGCAGCACGATGATGACCCGCGGAGAAATGCCGTCCAGCTCCCCGTTTTGGACACGGTAATAGGCATTATCCACATAATCAAATCCAAAGCCCATATTCGTCGCTGCATGCGGACCGAATAATTTCTCCCAGGAACCCGATCCCGTATTTTTTCCGTCCCCGGAAGGCTCCCCTCCCCAATGGTGGGTAATGCTGTCCCCTATCATCACGTATTCAGGCTTGACGGCCCGGTTTCTTTTTTTAACGGCTTCATGCCGGGCATTCCAATCATACGGGTCCCGCTGATGGGGCTCCGGCTTCAGGGTAACGGGCAACGCGGAGGCCGGAATGGAAGGCGCAGAAAACGCCAGACTGGAACTCCCCAGCAATATGGCGAGCATGTAGGAGAGGAAATTCATAATCAAAAAGTAAAACCGGTTTTCAGTTTAAGCAAATTCTGCCGTGCATCAAGATCGCAGGCGTCACTTCCGCCGGCAGAGTAAAAAAGACCACTGCCCGTCCGGCAAATCCTGCCGCAACCACGGCCAGGCGAGCACCGTGTCCGGCCTCTTCCAAGGCGCGCTCCATTTCATCCATCCCCCGGCCTCTCCCGGAACAGGAACGCCCTCCCCCGTATTCATCTACCGGGGAGCGGGCAGCTTGCCGTACTTGTCGTCCATTTTCTTCAGCAATACGCTCAACGACTTCCCCAGTATGTCGTACCCCCTGGCACTGGGATGCAGCCCATCCTCCAGCAGCCCGGGTTTTGGGGACACTCCGTCCTCCCCCAGGAATTCCTCGCCGGGATTGGCGAAAAACACGCTGTTTCCGTCAGCCAGGCCGGATATCATTTTATTGGTTTCCCTAATCAGGGGAGCCAGCTTTTTTTCCTCCCTGGGGAGAATGCCCAGCAACAGGATTTTGGAAGAGGGGCACTTCCGGCGCGCCAGGCTCACAAAAGCCTTGAGATTGTCTGCGCAGACCCGGGGAGCATCCTTCCGCCCGCCAAGATTATTGGTTCCCAGCAGCACGATGATGACCCGCGGAGAAATGCCGTCCAGCTCTCCCAGCTGCAAGCGGTAATAGGCATTATCCACGTAATCGGAACCAAACCCCATATTGGTTACCGCATGGGAAGAAAACAGGCTATCCCAGGCGGTTTTTCCTGTTCCGAGAGCCCTGTTGTCCCCGGAAGGCTCGCCGCCCCAGCGGTGGGTAATGCTGTCACCAAAGACGACATATTCCGGTTTGACGGTCCGGTTCCGCTCCATCACTGCTTCATGACGTTTTTTCCAGTCATACACAGCCCGCGGGTTCACCTGGGGCTTCAGCGTGGGCGGCAATTCATCAGCACAGGCACCGGAGAAACAAGCAACGCAAAAAACTCCCGCCAGCAATAAACAAAGGCATGCATAAGATTTCATAACGGTAAGCGTTGAGATACTGCAATAGAGATTAGGAAAGTAAAGAGAAATAATCTTCCGTCACTTTTCCGCAATCGCATGTTCCCCTCATTTTCCGCTCCGCAACGGACAGACAGGTGAAACATGCCAAAGCCAGCGCACCCGCGTTCTCTTCGCAAAGAATTAGCCTTGTTGTCCCCCGGAATTCACGATATAATTACGCGGCGCGGAGTTTTGCCGTTTCCAGCCTTTCAGGGGCTGCGGAACGTTTTTCTCCAGTCTTCTTCACTACATTCTATTTATGATCAGCATAGTAAAAGACTTGAAGGAGTCCACCGCCCTTCCGCAGGAATGGCAGGGATTCAAGCCGGGAACATGGACGGAGTCCATTGACGTACGGGATTTCATCCAGCATAACTACACGCCCTATTCCGGCAATGAAGAGTTTCTTTCCAGCCCCTCCCAGCGCACGCTTCGTTTATGGGACGAGCTGAAAGTCCTGCTGAAACGGGAAATAGACAACGGCGGCGTGCTGGATGCTGATGAAGAAGTGGTATCCTCCATCACATCCCACAAGCCCGGCTACATTGACAAGGAACTGGAAGTGGTCGTAGGCCTCCAAACGGACGCCCCCCTGAAAAGGGCCCTGATGCCCTTTGGCGGCTTGCGCATGGCCCAACAGGCCCTGGAATCCTACGGGTTCAAGATGTGCGAGAAAACCGCGGACATTTTCAAAAAGATACGCAAGACGCACAATGAAGGCGTTTTCGACGCCTACACTTCCGATATCCGGGCGGCCCGTTCCGCCGGGATTATTACCGGCCTTCCGGACGCCTATGGCCGCGGCCGCATCATCGGGGACTACCGCCGGGTGGCCCTGTACGGCACGGATAAGCTGATTGCCGAACGCCGCAAGGACCTCAAAAACCGTGAACATTCCCCCCTTACGGATGAGCTGATACGTCTGCGCGAAGAAATGAGCGAACAAATACGCGCCCTGGAAGAACTCGCCCAGCTGGGCGCCTCCTACGGCTGCGACCTCACTCGCCCCGCCGCAAACGCCCGCGAAGCCGTGCAATGGACGTACCTGGGCTACCTGGCTGCCGTGAAAGAACAGAATGGAGCGGCCATGTCCCTGGGCCGCGTTTCCACTTTCTTCGACATTTATTTCACCCGCGACCTGGAACAGGGGCTCATCACGGAAGAGGAAGTTCAGGAAATCATCGACCAGTTCGTGATGAAGCTGCGCATCGTCCGTTTCATCCGCACGCCTGATTACAATAACCTGTTCTCCGGAGACCCCACCTGGGTGACGGAATCCATCGGCGGCATGGGAGAGGACGGGCGCACCCTCGTCACCCGCAGTTCTTTCCGCATGCTGCAGACCCTGTACAACCTGGGGCCGGCTCCGGAACCGAACCTGACCGTTCTGTGGTCCCGGAACCTGCCGGAAACCTTCAAAAGCTTCTGCGCCAAGGTTTCCATTGAAACATCCTCCGTCCAATACGAGAACGATGACCTGATGCGCCCGCATTGGGGCGACGACTACGGCATCGCATGCTGCGTGTCCGCCATGCGCATCGGCAAGCAGATGCAGTTCTTCGGAGCGCGCGCCAACCTCGCCAAGTGCCTTCTCTACGCCCTGAACGGCGGCGTGGATGAACTCAAGGGCAAGCAGGTGGCCCCGCCCTCCCCCCGCTACACGGAGGAAATTCTCAACTATGATGAAGTGATGGCCCTGTACGACAAGATGCAGGACTGGCTCGCCAAAACTTACATTGACGCGCTGAACATCATCCACTACATGCACGACAAATACTGCTATGAACGCATTGAAATGGCGCTGCATGATCCGGAAATTCTGCGCACGATGGCTACGGGAATCGCCGGGCTTTCCGTGGCGGCGGACTCCCTGTCCGCCATCAAGTATGCCACCGTAAAAGCCATCCGCAATGAAGAAGGGCTGATTGTGGACTTCAAGACGGAAGGGGAATTCCCCTGTTACGGGAACAATGACCCGCGCGTGGACGACATAGCATGCAGCCTGGTCAGCAATTTCATGGAAAAACTGCGCAGGCTCCACACTTACCGCAATTCCCTGCCCACCCAGTCCATCCTGACGATCACCTCCAACGTGGTGTACGGCAAAAAGACGGGCAACACGCCGGACGGCCGCCGAGCCGGGGAACCGTTCGCCCCCGGAGCCAACCCCATGCACGGAAGGGACAGGAACGGAGCCGTGGCCTCCATGCTCTCCGTAGCCAAGCTGTCCTATGACGACTCCCTGGACGGCATCTCCTACACCTTCTCCATCGTTCCCCAGGCCCTGGGCAAGGAGGAACGTGAACGCCGCGTCAAGCTCGTCTCCCTGCTGGACGCCTACTTTGCCGCTACAGGTCACCACATTAATGTGAACGTACTGGAACGGGAAACGCTTCTCGACGCCATGGATCACCCGGAAAAATACCCGCAGCTTACCATCCGCGTTTCCGGCTATGCCGTGAATTTCATCAAGCTGACCCGGGAACAGCAGCAGGAGGTCATCAACCGCACTTTCCACACCCGTTAACCCGGACTGCAAGCGGATGCCGCAGGTTTTTCCACAAAACCGTGATCCGGACGGAGAAAGCTCCGTCACCGGTTTGGTTCATTCCGTGGAATCCTGCGGCACCGTGGACGGCCCTGGCATCCGCTTCGTCCTTTTCCTGTCCGGTTGCAGCCTACGCTGCCGCTACTGCCATAATCCGGATACCTCCTACGTGCGGAGGGGCCGGCTCAGGAGCGCAGATGATGTCCTCAAGGAAATAGCCCGTTACCGGGATTTTTTGCAGGCGGCGGGCGGCGGCGTCACCCTCTCCGGCGGGGACCCCCTCTTCCAGCCGGATTTTGCCGGTGCCGTGCTGAAAGGCTGCCGGAAACTGGGCCTGCACACCTGCCTGGACACCTCCGGCCATCTGGGCGTGAATGCGGGCGAAGAAATGCTGGCGGATACGGATCTGGTCCTGCTGGATATCAAGGCATGGAATCCGAAACGGTACCGCGCCCTGACAGGAGGGGAACTGCGCCCTACACTGGAGTTTGCGGAACGCCTGGCCTCCCTCCGCAAGCCCGTGTGGCTGAGGTATGTGCTGGTACCTGGCGTTACGGACAATCTGGAAGAAATTGAGGAACTCTCCCGCCATGCGGCGCTTCTGGGCAACGTGGAACGCGTGGACGTGCTCCCTTTCCACCAGCTGGGGAGATTCAAATGGGATGAATTGAAGCTGGACTATACTTTGAAGGACGTCCCGGAAGCGTCCGCGGAACTGGCGGAACAGGTCCGCGGCATTTTCCGGCGGGGCGGCTTTCCGGATTGCGTGCATTAACCGGATTTTCGCGCTTTGGCGCCACCAACCGCAGCAAACCGGACGCAGGCATTCCCCTCTTCCGGATGAGAGGCCTCTTCCCTCCACTACAGAATCCATGCAAAAAGGAAGACGCATTTCTGGAATTGCTCCGGAATACGGCATTTCCGCAATTCCTTTCGTTATTCCATCATTCTTTACGGCAACGGCAGCATTCCCGCCATTTTTCCGCCAACGCCGGGGGACGGCATTCCGTCCCTTCCCAGATTATTCTTTCCCGGAAATTTCCCGCAAGGCTTCCAGTACGTCCCGGACGGCAATGTGGCGGTTGCAGGGAACATCCCGGTCACATTCCTTCCGGAAGCAGGGAGAACAGCACTGGTGGCTGTAAAGGGAACGGTTGAATGTGCCCATAGGGCGGTAAACATCCGGAAGCCGGGTGGAAAACAGAGTCACCACCGGAAGCCCCCGGAAAGAACAGAGGGACGGAAAGTCGCCATCCACGGCTACTGCCGCCGCAGCGCCGTCCATGATGGGAAAGAGAGCTTCCGGCGCACCCACCGCCAGCTCCACATTCAAATGTTCCGCCAGGGACGCGGCGCGCTCCCGGTCTTCTTCCAGAGCCGCCAGCACCGTCCGTCCCGGCAGAAGGGAAACCAGCTCCCTCCACTGCTCCCAGCTCCATTCACTGGCGCTCCCCAGGCGGGAAAACGGAGCGATTAAAATGGGGGCATCTTCCGCCGGGGCCGCTTTTTTCACAGGGAACAAAGACGGGGTGGCGACGTCCAGCCCATGCAGCCCCCCCAATTGCAGATAAAGCTGCACCCGGTGCGCCGGGGGGGCGGCGCGCAGGACGGGGGCCTTTACCCGGAATTTGTACTTCCGGGCACCGGGATGCGTGTCCAGCCCGGAAAACATCATGGGGCCATACGGTTCCAGCGCTTTCAGGGTTTCCATATCTCCATCCAGCATGACGCCCAGATCCAGCGGTCCGTCATTGTAAAATTCATCTGCTGCCAAAGCTTCCCGAAGCTGCTTCAGGGAGTCGTGCGGCAGCACATGGGTAACTTCCAGCACCGTCTTCCATATCCCCAGCTGGGCAGACGGGCAGACGATGTTCACCTGCATGTCGCACCGGACGGTTTTCAAAGCACGAATCAGGGGAACAGTCGCCAGGGCTTCATCCAGCGCCCTGGGAACGGCTACCAGAATGCGGTACGGCTTCAGCTCCATATTTTCCAGGAGCGCAGCCGCTTTTTTATCCTGCGGGGCAAATCGGTCAACGGATTTCCAGCGGTGGTGCATCCAGAACACATCCAGCACGGATTCCCGGATCAACGTTTCCAGCCCCCTGTTCACTTCAATCGTGTCCCCCGCCAGAGAACCGTCCGACCTGGAAAAATCCACCACATTCCCCATATCCGCTATCCAGTGGCCGGGAGCATCCGTGCGCACTGCTATGGCCACCATGTCCGCGCCAGCCCTTTTTCTCAGCAGAGCGGGCAGCGGAGTCGTGCCGGTCACCTTGCCAAAAAAGGGGACATACACCCCCTCCCATACAAACTGGTCGCTCAGCACGCCCAGGGCCCCCCCTTCCTTGAGCATTTTCATGGGAGCCTTGATGCCTCCCTCCTTGGAGAACATCTGAGTTCCACGTTCCGTGCGCCGCTGGTACACGTATTCCTCCATCAGCGGATTGTCAAACTGGCGGTACATGGACCCGTAACGCTCCACCTCCGGGTAAAATGCGCGTATTCTCGCCAGCGCCTCCCAGTTGCCGGAGTGGGCTATGGCGCAAACCTGCCCGCGCCCTTCCAGCACAGGCGCGGCAAACTGTTCGTGCCCTCCGACCGTCACGCAATGCTTCAATTGCTCATCCGTCAGGGTAGCCGTCTTCGCGGAACACAGGAAATTGGCAATGGTCCTTTTGAAATTTTCCCGGCTTAATTTCTGCAGTTCCTTTCCGCGCAGGGCCGGATCCAAAACGATGCGCAGATTCCTTTCCACAATGTTCCGGCGCTGGGGAAGCAGATGCCACGCCACGGCCCCTGCCGCGCGCCCCAGCCGGTACAGCGTTTTCATGCCCACGAGCTTCAACAGCCCTTCCATGAGCAGAAACCCTTTCATTCCCAAATGATGGGCAAACGTATTCCGGGAAGCCGGGGAGGAATCAGGAGAGGAAGAATCAGTCATAAGGAAAACCGGAAAAGATGTTATACGAATCCCCTCCGGTCCACAAACCCTTTATTCCCCCGGCAGAGATCCCTTCCCGCATTTTATTTTCCCGGCTAAATGACGTCTTCCCTAAATTTTTACATCGGTGCGGAATCCAAAGCCATCCCATGCTTTACTGCATCTTCCTCATAAAAGCATCTCTGCGGAGGCGGCATCTTACTTTTGGCAAAGAAATGACTTTACAATTCTTAACTAACCGGTATATTCCGTCTCCCGAACCGAACACCAAACCGGAGTTATACACCATGAAAGTTCTTTCTTCCTTAGCCTCTATGAAGCGCCGCCACGCAGACTGCCAAATCGTGAAGCGCAAGGGCACGCTGTATGTGATCTGCAAGAGCAATCCCAAGTTCAAGGCCCGCCAGGGCGCTACGGCAGGCACGCGCCTTTCCAAAAAGGGCGTCAAGTAATCCCTGGCCCAGCACAGATTTCAAGAAGACCGCCGCCCGCCGGGTGCCGGTCTTTTTTTGCTGACCAAGCCCCTTTCCGTACATCCATGCAGCTTCCTGCCGTCCAAACCAAATTCCTGGATCTTCCCAACTCCTTCTCCCTGAGAAATGGAGCTACGCTGGACAAGGTTCGCGTCGCCTACGAACAGTACGGAACCCTGACGCCGAATAAAGACAACGCCATCCTGCTGTTCCATGCTCTTTCCGGCAGCCAGCACGCCTACGGTTACAATCCGGAAGTCCCGGGCATCGGTTCCCTCTGGAAACCGGAAAACCACGAGGGCTGGTGGAACAGCATCATCGGCCCCGGCAAGCCGCTGGACACAAACCGCTTCTGCATCATCTGCGCCAATTACCTGGGAGGCTGCTACGGCACCACAGGCCCCGCTACCCCCTGCCCTGCGGACGGCCAGCCCTACGGCTCCCGCTTCCCGCATGTGGAGGCCGCAGACCAGGCACGTCTCCAGGCCCTTCTGCTGGACAGCCTGGGCATAGAACGCGTTCATCTTATGGGCCCCTCCGTGGGCGGCCTGATCGCCCTCAGCTTCGCGTGCCAGTTCCCGGAACGGGTCCGGAGCTTCATCTCCATCGGCTCCGGCTACCGGGCTTCCATTGAACACCGCCTGTCCCTGTTTGAACAAATCCTGGCCATTGAGCTTGACCCGGATTTCCAAGGCGGGGATTACTACCGGGGACCGGCGCCCAAAAAAGGGCTGGCGTTCGCCCGTATCATCGGCCACAAATCATTTGTTTACCAGGAAGGGTTGGAACAGCGTGCCAGAAAAGAGGTGGGAGGCAACTACGGCCTGCTCACGTGGATGACCCCCACCCGCAGCACGCAAAGCTACATGCTTCACCAGGGAACCAAGTTCGCGGAGCGCTTTGACGCCAACGCCTATATCCGTATTGCGGATATGTGGGCGGAGTTCGACATCCGCGACCACACCCCGGACGGAACATTTCAAACCGCTCTGGAAGGCTTCCGCCGCGCAGGGATTCCCGCGCTTATCTTTTCCATTGATACAGACTGCTGTTTCCGCCCGGCGGAACAGCAGGATTTCGCGGCGCAGCTTGAAGCCGCCCATATTCCCACGGAGTTCCATACCATCGCTTCCACCAAGGGGCACGATTCCTTCCTGCTGGAGCCGGAACTTTATGCGGAACCCATCCGAAGGGCTCTGGGGTGAGCGTGCGGTTCTCCAGAAGGTTTTCCCCCTGATCGTCCCGGCAGATTGACGCAGGATATCCCTGCTTTAATCTTCCCGTCAAGGCCATCAATGCTTCTGGGGAATGCATGGAAACCAACCGACAACCATCACCGCGCATTTCATGACGGCAGCCACATCCACTGCTTATCAGGAAAAAAGGATATGAGTTATTATTTTATCGTCACGATTTCATTAACCGGAGATGCGCATACCCCTTATGATGCCTACGTCAGGGAGATAAAAGCCCATTGTTGAAAAACACGGCGGAGAATACCTGGTCAGGACCAAATGAGATCATTCCGTTGATTTCTGGCTGGAAGACGAACCGTGTGATTGTCATCCGGATTCCCTCCAGGGAAAGCCTAGAATGCTGCTTTGCATCGGAAGAGTACCGGCAGCTCAAATCGCTGCGGGAGGATTCCGTGGACAGCCATGCCATCATCGTGAAAGGAACGGATTATGATGAAACTTTGTGAAGGACTGCACCAGCTCAGGGTTGATTTCCGGGTGACACCGGAAATCAGGAGGTTTGCGTATACTTATTGATTGAGGGAGACGCCTGCTATCTGATTGATTCCGGCATGGACGGAAGCGAGAAGGCCGTTTTTTCCTACATGGAGGAAACCGGGCAAAGACCGGAGGAAATCAAAGGGATTTTCCTGACACACGCCCACCCGGACTACATCGGCAGTGCGTCCAGAATCAGGGAAATGGAAATGGGGCCAGTCCACACTCAAATCATTCCTTATTTTATCCTTTATTTTCCAATCAACAATTTTCGCGCTAAAAGTCGCGTATAAAAGAACAACGACATTTTATTTTTATGAACTGCCTTTTTCTGAAAAAATTCGTTTCTCTGTTTATCCTGCCCCTTCTGGGGCTGCTCTCCCTGCACGCAGAAGAAGTTCCCTCCAGCCCTCCCCCTGCGCCTCTTGTCATCGATGGCATTCCCGCCAATCAGGTTCAGTTGGTTCTAATAGGCGACTCCATAACGGACGATTTGCGTCAAAACAAAAAGCCCTTGCATGAATTTCAACCGGTCTGGCAAAAATATTACGCTCCCTACAAGGCGCTGAACCTGGGAGTGAGCGGAAACAAGACCAGCGACGTGTTGAACCGCATCAACAACGGTATGCTCGACCACATAAAGCCGCGAGTTGCCATGCTGATGATAGGAACGAACAATACGGGAGCCGGAGAATCCGTCGAAGACACGGTCAAGGGCATCCAGAGCGTCGTAGACAAAATACATGAAAAACTGCCGAGTACCCGCATCCTCTTGCTGAACATCCTCCCGAACGACATACGAGACTGGCATGTAAGGGGAGCCCAGGACCCCAAAGAAAAATGGCTTAAGGATCGGGAAATTAACAAGCAAATCAACGCCTTTTATGTGAATTCTTCGTTTGTCACCTGCCTCAATCTCGAAAAAGTCTTTCTGAACAAGGACGGCAGCATCAATGAAACGCTTTATTACGATCCCCAGGAAGTCAACTTCCTGGGCAGAAAATGCGGTCCCCTGCACCCTTCGACGGCTGGCCACACCCTGATGGCAGAGGCCATCAAACCCGTCCTGAAAAAGCTTATGGAAAAGCCGGCACTCTCTCCAGAGCAATAATGCCATCCCTCTCCGGGAGCTATCCTTTCACTTATCAGAGCCTAAAGGCATTAGTCTTCATTCATGGAATCCAGCGCGGAACCGGGCATGGAGAGGTTCCTGAGAAATCCCTTCTTTGCCAGGACGCTCATCTCCCTCCTGCCCGGCGGCATGCAGAACATTTTTCCCTGATTGCAGCCATGGTCCGAAAAAACGCAGAAGAGCACCGGGGGAAGTACAGCCTTGAGCGCAAAGCCCATTAATCGTCCATCGCTACAGCCAGCCAAATTTTCACAATATCCTTGATAAAAAATTACCAAATTCCGGTGAACCCAAATCGGGGTTGAGCTGTCCCACTCCTATGACTGATACTCATTACACCTCCGAAACGGAGAACGTCGGACAATTCCGCTGCGAAACCACCTTTATTCCTTCCAACGTTACGTTTGCCACGGACCTGCCCGCTTCTTTTGAAGGCCGCGCAGAATTCCCCTCCCCCGGAGTTTTGCTCGGTTCCACGCTCGCCTCCTGCATGATGAGCCTGGTTTCCGTGGTCGCGGCCAGAAAAGGAGTGGATTTGAAAGGCATGCGCGTTCTGGCGCGTGCGGCGGAATCATCCAAGGGAATTGAAAAAATTGAACTGAAGGTAATCATGCCCCTGGAAGGCAGTCACCCTCTCCGCGCCATGCTGGAAAAAACCGCCTTGTCCTGCCCTGTGCGCCAGGCGCTGCGGCCCGATCTGGAAACGCCCATTGAATGGGAATGGAAGTAAGCAGCCATCAGGAACGTCAACCCAAGCTTGAAGTTATCCTTAAAGAAATCCCGCCCATTCATGAAAAAAGCCGCTGCGGAATCATCCGCAGCGGCTTTCCAATTGGCCGACGTTTTTTCCTTTAGAAGTTGTAGCGGTAGCCGATACTCCCGTTGATGGAGCTGGAACCGCTGCGGATATCCGCATTGCCGTCCACAAAAATGACGCCCTGGGTGCCCACGGGAACGCTCAGCCCCGCGCCAATCTGGAAGGCCGTGCTTCCGACCTTGGCGCCATACACCGGACGCGTATAGGAGGGATCTGCCAGGAAGCCCACATTAGCCTGCCCGCGGCGGTCTCCCATATCCTGGGAAACGTTCACCCGTACTTCTCCCAGCGCTTCACGCCCGAAGATATTGGACCCCATGAGTCCGGAGAGCCGGGCACCCACAGCGACAGCAGCCGTAGTCAGTTCCTGGTCTTCCACCTTCAGTCCGGCATTTCCGGCAGAACCGCTTTCCCGATAGCCGTCCATGCGGGTCGTCACGATGGAAGCGTTAAACAAAGGCTGGAGAATCACGCTCCTGTCTTCATTGAGAGCGATGTCATACGCCAACTCGTACATGGCGCCGAAACCGGCTCCCGTCGTATTGCCGCGGGCCTGGTAAGACCCCGTACCGTAATTCACCGTGCGCGTCAGCGAGGCATCATTCCAGCCACCCGTCAGAATCAGCAGATGGGACCATTTACGGTACTGGTAGCGGGCGAACAGATTGACATAGTAACTGTCCAGGTCTCCGTCCGCCGTATCCGCCGCGCTGGCCGTCAGGCTTCCGTAATTGGCAGTAAACGCAGCTCCCGCAGTGAGGCGGTCGTTGATATCCACGTCCATGCCTACCGTGCCTCCCCAGGTGGTGAGTTCGTAGCCGCTTTCATCCCCCCTGGTGTCCAGCTTGGCATAAGACCCGGTTCCCTGCATCCACATATGGAAGTAGGGCATGTCTTCATGGACATATGCAGGGTTAACGCCCATCTGCGCCACGCGGTTGCGTATCCAGCCCATCTGGTCGCGCAGGGAGTCGCGCTGGGCGATGCCCAGGCTGGTAACCGTGCTGCCGGCGGCGGCGGCCAGTTTGCGGGCGGCGCCGGAATAGTCGCCTGAATTCTGGGAGAGAAGAACAGAGGTATAGAAATCGCGCAAGGCAGAGCCTTCCTCCATGTGATAGCGGGAATTCCAAAGGATGTCCGCTCCAGTAGCGGCATTCCGCGTCAGGGAAGAGTCACGGAAAATGTTTTCCGTGCGCGCCGTACCGGTGAGGATGATGGCCGTCATGCTGTCATTGGTGGTCAGCTCCAGGTTTTCATACATGGAACCAAGAATCATGTCCTGGAGGGTGACATTGTCACCCAGGGACACCAGCGCGCCGTCCGTTGTCTTGAACAATTCCATATTCAGCGTTTCCGAACTCCCGGAAACCAGGGTATCCAGATTGTTCATGACCAGCGTGACTTCCCCCGTCCCGTCTCCCAGCGTAATATTTCCGCTGGAGGTGACAAAGGGATTGCCCAGGCCGTCCACCGTTGTGGAGGAAGTGGTAATGGCCACTGTGCTGTCCCCTGTCACGCTCAAGCCGTCCGAGCCAAGCGTCAGCTGGGTTTTGGGATCGTCTGCGCTGCCGATATTGAGCGTGCCGCCGTTCACGGTAATCCCCTGATAGGAAGCCTGGGCGGGATTGCCGCCCTCCCCTGCCGTTCCGGCCAGGGTCAGCACGCCGCCGTCACTCACATTCAGGTGATAACCTGCATTGCCCGCACCCTTGATAGTCTGGACGCTTCCGTTGCCGGATTTGACGTTGAGCGTTCCGGATGCCCCGTCCAGAGTACCGGTAAAGGTATGGGAATCGGAAGAGCTGATCGTCATTTCCGCACCGCTCAGCTTCAGAGCTCCGCCGCCCTCCAGTCCGGAAACGGTATTCACGGAACCGGTTGCAGCGGACAGGGCGGACCCTTCACGGATATCCAGCAGGACACCGTTCAGGGAAGAGCCGTTGCCCAGTGTCAGGGAGGAGTCTGTTCCCGTACCACCCAAGGTCAGCGTACCGTCCCCGGAGATAGTCACTTCCGTGACATGGCTGCCGGCCTGCTGGCCGGTAAGAACCATCTGGGCTCCGTTACCCAAATTCAGGGTTCCCCCTCCCGCGCCGGCAGCCAGCGTCTCCACCGTGGTTACACGGGAGGCGCCGTCATTCCGTCCGCCCAGCGTTATGTCTCCGCCCGCGAGTTCCAGCGTAGTAAGGCTATTGCCTGCACCGTTCAGGATGATATTTCCCTCCGAGGAACTGAGACTGGAGTCATTCCCGGTGAAGTTTCCTTCTACGGTGAGGGTTTCCGCACCTTTCTTGACAAAATCCACATGGTCCCCGCTGATGGTTCCGCCGTAACTGTTGCCGCCGGCGTCAACATCCTGAACCAGATCCACCACGGCGTGGTTGGAAGCCGCATCATCCGCCGTATTCGTCACGGTCAGCGCACCGTCGCTGCCAACCAGGTTGCTGACTTTCAGACCGTCCCCATTCCGGGAGGCTTCCGGAGCCCCGTTCAGGCTCACATGAAGCGTGGTGCCATTAATGCCGACAGCCTTGTAGGGATCCAGCGCGGCGTAATCGCTGATATTGGGGTTGTCTGAATTGGGGGTGGTGTCCACCAGATAGACAAGATCCGTATTGCCGCTGACCATCAGCGTCCCGTCCGCACCCAGGACTTCCGTCACGGTATAGCCGAGGGAAGCCAGGAGAGGAGAGAATCCGATTTGCTTGAAATTATCCACAGCCAGGGTTCCCGTTGTCAGTACAAGCCCTACGCCGTCAGTGGAATCCCGGTTGGCGGCAAGCAGGTCCAGAACACCCTGGTTGCTGAGGTTGATGGTTGTTGTGGCGGCTGAAAGCGTCAGGCTGTCCGCATCAATAACGCCCTGTCCGGTAGTTCCGACCGCTGTAAGGCTGCCGGAATCCAGTTTCAGCGTCACCGTCTTGCCCGTCATGTCCAGAGCACCGGAAACGCCTGTAAGCCGGGAGTAATCCTCCATGACGATGGAGCCGACCATGGAGCCGGACAGGCCGCCCAGATTGATGGTATTCAGGGCTCCCTGCGTTCCGGCGGAAGCGGCCACTTCCACGTTTCCAGCGGTTTTGGCTTCCGCGTTTGCCAGGCTTCCCTTCGTAATCAGAATAACGTTGGCCGCATCCAGGGAGGACAGATTGAGAACACCGTTATTGACGGTGACCCGTCCGGACCCCAGGGAGTCGGCCCCCGCCAAGGTGCCGCGGCCCGTTCCGGC
>ENA-ORNG01000249-ORNG01000249.1-human-gut-metagenome-genome-assembly--contig:-NODE-249-length-52676-cov-22.439786_pt1 | contig 52676 bp, 43 predicted proteins | sample MGYA00242113_ERZ509018 | MGnify/ENA primary metagenome ERZ509018 (study PRJEB26280, sample SAMEA2338711) | human gut metagenome | biome: human gut; feature: human-associated habitat; material: faeces... | reverse complement strand
TCACATTTAACGAGTTGCGCCGTATCAAGGACAGGTTGCCCAGCGGCAGCTCGCAACGCATTGCAGATGAACTGGGACTCGACGTAGAAACCGTCCGCAATTATTTCGGGGGCAAGCACGAGGCTAAGGAGTGCGTGGGGGTTCATTTCGAACCGGGCCCGGACGGTGGAGTCGTTACACTGGACGACACGACGATCCTCGATGTTGCAATGCGTATCCTTGGCGACCAGAACAAATAGTTGTTAAGAGTTAGTCCGGCCTTCGGGCCGGGTCGTAGGGCCTGCGAAAACGCAGGCCTGTTTTTTTCGCTCTATTTTCCGGCGCCCCTTGTTTTTCCGGCGCCCCTTGTTTTTCCGGCGCCCCTTGTTTTTCCGGCGCCCCTTGTTTTTCCGGCAACCCTTTCTTTCCCCGACTGCCCTTCTTTTCCCGGCTGTTCCTTTCCCCGTCCTTGTCCGACGCCCCTGCTGATTGCCCGTGTCGCTGCCGTATGCCTTCGTCCGCTGCCCGGTTGCTTGCCTTCCTGCTTTGCACCTCCCGTTCCTCCCCGGCCTTTCTGCCAAAATAACACCCTGGGCGCAGTTGCCGGGACGGTCGTACGGGGAAATTCTGCCATTATGCTGACAATTTGGCAGGGATTGCCGTTTGGTACAACCTTTGTTCGATCTACTGGCGTGACCGGCCACCGGAACCGCAGGGCGAAGGGGCGGGGCACAGGGCAACGTAAAAAATATCATTAAACTTATATACGATTATGGCAAAAATTATTGGTATTGACTTAGGTACTACGAACTCCTGCGTAGCAGTGATGGAGGGCAACGAGCCCGTGGTTATTCCCAACTCCGAGGGACACCGCACGACCCCGTCTGTGGTGGCTTTCACGGCGGACGGCGAGCGTAAGGTGGGTGACCCGGCTAAGCGTCAGGCCATCACCAACCCCAAGCGTACGGTCTTTTCGATCAAGCGTTTCATGGGCGAGCGCTACGATCAGGTTACGGCCGATATAGAGCGTGCCCCCTATTCGATCGTCAAGGGTGACAACAACACCCCGCGCGTCGACATCGACGGCCGCCAGTATACGCCGCAGGAGATTTCGGCCATCATCCTGCAGAAGATGAAGAAAACGGCCGAAGACTACCTCGGACAGGAGGTTACGGAAGCCGTCATCACGGTTCCCGCCTATTTCTCCGACTCGCAGCGCCAGGCTACGAAGGAGGCTGGCGAGATCGCCGGGCTGAAGGTGCGCCGTATCATCAACGAGCCTACCGCAGCCGCACTGGCCTACGGTATGGACAAGAAGAGCAGCGATATGAAGATCGCCGTGTATGACCTCGGCGGCGGTACGTTCGATATTTCGATCCTCGAGCTGGGCGACGGCGTCTTCGAAGTGAAGTCGACCAACGGCGATACCCACCTGGGCGGCGACGACTTCGACCACGTGCTGATCGACTACATGGCCGAGGCGTTCAAGGCCGAGCACCAGATCGACCTGCGCCAGGATCCGATGGCCTTGCAGCGTCTGAAGGAAGCTGCCGAGAAGGCGAAGATCGAACTTTCGTCCTCGACCTCCACGGAGATCAACCTGCCGTACATCATGCCCGTCAACGGCATTCCGCAGCACCTCGTTATGTCGCTCACGCGTGCCAAGTTCGAGCAGCTGTGCGACCACCTGATCCGCAAGACCATCGAGCCCTGCAAACTTGCTTTGCGCGACGCGGGCCTCGACGCTTCGCAGATCAACGAGGTGATCCTCGTCGGCGGTTCGACCCGTATCCCCGCGATCCAGAAGATCGTCGAGGAGTTCTTCGGCCGCACGCCCAACAAGAGCGTGAACCCCGACGAAGTGGTGGCCGTAGGCGCCGCGATCCAGGGCGGTGTGCTCACGGGCGAGGTGAAGGACGTGCTGCTGCTCGACGTTACGCCGCTGTCGCTGGGTATCGAGACCCTGGGCGGTGTGATGACCAAGCTCATCGACGCCAACACCACGATCCCGACCCGCAAGTCGGAGACTTTCTCCACGGCTGCAGATAACCAGCCTTCGGTCGAGATCAACGTCTGCCAGGGCGAACGTCCGCTGGCCCGCGACAACAAGTCGATCGGCCGCTTCCACCTGGACGGCATTCCCGCCGCTCCGCGCGGTGTGCCGCAGATCGAGGTGACGTTCGATATCGACGCCAACGGTATTCTGAACGTCTCGGCCAAGGACAAGGGCACGGGCAAGGAGCAGAAGATCCGTATCGAGGCTTCTTCGGGCCTTACCGAGCAGGAGATCCAGCGTATGCGCGACGAGGCCAAGGCCAACGAGGCCAAGGACAAGGAGGAGAAGGAGCGTATCGACAAGATCAACGCCGCCGACTCGAACATCTTTGCCACGGAGAAGCAGCTCAAGGAGTATGGCGACAAGCTCCCCGCAGACAAGAAGTCCGCGATCGAGGGCGCGCTGGCCAAGCTGAAGGAGGCACACAAGAACGCCGACGTGGCGGCCATCGACACGGCCATCGCCGAGCTGAACGCCGCATGGCAGGCTGCATCGCAGGACATCTACGCACAGCAGCAGGCGCAGGGCGCACAGCCCGGGGCCGATGCCGGCCAGTCGCAGTCGCAGGCCAATGCCGGCGGCGCGTCGAATGGCGGCGACAGCTCTCAGCCCGAGGACGTTGAGTTCGAAGAGGTGAAGTAATACGCGAAGTGTTCGGGGCACTTCAGCCGCAAGGCTTTCCTATAAATTCCCAGGGGTGCGATCCGGTTTTCCGGGTCGCACCTTTTTTTGCCTATCCCCGTTCCGCCCGCCACATGCCGTAGAGGATCAGTGCTGCGCCTGCCAGTGCCGCGGGGGTGATGCGCTCGCCGATGCAGGCCGCCGCCGTGATGATCGTCACCAACGGGTTGAAATAGATGTAGTTGGTCGTGCGCACGGCTCCCAGCCTGTGCATCGCGGCGTTCCACAGGACATAGCAGAGCATCGAGGCTACGATCCCCAGGAACAGCAGGTTGCCCCACACGGCGGGGCGGGCCAACACCTCTGAAGTGATCGAAAAAGGCTGGAAAACGAATACCGGCAGGATGGTCAGCAGCCCGTAGAAGAATACCTTGCGGGTGATGAATACGGCAGGGTAGCGGCCGCCGATGCGTTTGATGACCAGCGAATAGACCATCCACAGCAGTGCCGCCGACAATGCCAGCATGTCGCCCCTGGGCGAGAGCCGGAGCACGAAACGGCCGTTGAGGACAACGAGTACCATGCCTGCGAACGCCAGCGCCGAACCCGCGGCCTGCCGCCGCGTCATCCGTTCGCCGCGGTAGAGCAGGCTCAGCAGTACGGCCGTCCATACGGGCGCCGTGCACACGATCAGCGAGACGTTCGAGGCCGGGGCGTATTCCAGCGCCATGTTTTCGGTCAGGAAATAGAGCGAGCCGCCCGTGATTCCGGCTACCGAGAGCGTCAGTTCGTCGCGCCATCCCGATGCCCACAACCGCCTGCCGGACAGGGGCAGGATGCAGAGGTATGCCATGGCGAACCGCAGCAGGAATATCTCCGCCGGGGTCAGCGAATTGGCGATGAGCACCTTCGTCGAAACGAACGTCGCGCCCCATACCGCCACGCTGAAGAGCGCCGCAAGGTGGTACTTGTACTCCGTATATTTTATCATACGGCCTCAAAATTACAGTTTTTTTATCTTACCGACGCAAATCTTAATTCGTTATTTCCGATTTTCAATTCTTTTTTCCTATCTTTGCGTGCTATTATGCGTAATGACAATAACTACAACAAATAATAACAAAATTTTTCAACTCAAATGCAAAGTAAAGGTGCTATTAAATTACTCGCAGTCCTTTTGGCGCTTGCGTGTGTTTACCAGCTCTCCTTCACGTTCAAGACGCGGAGCGTAGAGAAGAAGGCGTCGGAGTACGCCGCGCAGTTCCCCCTCGACCAGCAGGGCGAGGCCGAACAGCATTACCTCGATTCGGTTCAGAATCTGGGTGTTTATAACCTCGGGTTCAAGAAGTTCACCTACAAGGAGTGCAAGGAGAAGGAACTGAACCTGGGTCTCGACCTCAAGGGCGGTATGAACGTCATGCTGGAGGTGCAGGTCGAGGATGTCGTCAAGGCGCTCGCCGGCGACAGCCAGAACGATCCCGCCTTCGTCGGCGCCATCGCCGAGGCCAACGCGGCCCTGAAGGACGGCACCTCGAAAGATTATATTTCCGACTTCGTGAAGGCCTACCAGCGCCTTTCGAACGGCGGTTCGCTGGCTGCGATCTTCGTCAGCCCCGACCGTAAGGACATCACGCTCGAAAGCTCCGATGCCGACGTCGAGAAAATCCTCAAGAAGGAAACCGATGCCGCCATCGCCGCTTCGTTCAACGTCCTGCGCAGCCGTATCGACCATTTCGGCGTTACGCAGCCCAACATCATGCGCCTGCCCAACTCGCACCGCATCCTGGTCGAGCTGCCGGGCGTGAAGGAGCCGCAGCGTGTGCGCGACCTGTTGCAGGGTACCGCGTCGCTCGAATTCTGGCTGACCTACGATGCCCGCGAGGTGCTTCCCGCACTGGCAGCAGCCGATAAGCTCGTCAAGGCCGAGCTGGCCGAGCTCCCCGCCGCCACGCAGCCCGAGACCGCTTCGGCTGAAGCCGAGGCCGTCGGTGAGCAGACCGCTTCCGGCGACGCCGCAGGCCTGATCGCCGAGATCGGCGCCGATTCCGTTGCCGCTGCCGGGCAGGTGGACGCAGGCCGCTACGACCGTACGCAGAACCCGCTGCTGGCTGTGCTCGACCCGAATTATGCGGGTGGTGCCGCCATCGGTGCCGCCTATAAGGCCGACATGGCTGCCGTCAACGAATACCTGGCGAACCCCGCGGTGCGCGAGCTCTTCCCGGCCGACATCGACTTCAAGTGGGGTGTCAAGGGCGACGATAAGATCGACGGTCGCTACTACCTCTATGCCATCAAGATTTCCACGCCCGACGGCAAGGCTCCGCTGGACGGGTCGGTCGTGACGAGCGCCACGGAGCAGTACGCCCAGCGCGGCGCTACGGCCGAGGTGTCGATGACCATGAACGGCGAGGGTACGCAGGAGTGGGCGCGCCTGACGGGCGAGAACATCGGCAAATGCATCGCCATCGTCCTCGACGGGTACGTATATTCCGCACCCCGCGTGAACACCAAGATCGACAAGGGTTCCTCGCAGATCACGGGCGACTTCACGATTCAGGAGGCGAAAGACCTTGCCAACGTACTCAACTCGGGTAAGGTTCCCGCTCCGGCCAAGATCATCCAGGATACCGTCGTGGGCCCCTCGCTGGGTCAGGAGTCGATCAACGCGGGTATGCTCTCGTTCGTGATCGCCTTCATCCTCGTGCTGCTCTACATGGGCCTGTTCTACAAGACCGCAGGCTGGATGTCCGACGTCGCCCTGCTGACCAACGTCTTCCTGCTGATGGGCGTCCTGGTGTCGTTCGGCGCCGTGCTGACGCTGCCGGGTATCGCGGGTATCGTCCTGACGATGGGTATGGCCGTTGACGCCAACGTCATCATCTACGAACGTATCAAGGAGGAGCTGCGCGGCGGCAAGGGGCTCTCGCTGGCCATCAAGGACGGTTTCTCGAAAGCCTACTCGGCCATCATCGACGGTAACCTGACGACCATCATCACCGGTATCGTGCTCTTCATCTTCGGTAACGGCCCCGTACAGGGCTTCGCCACGACCCTTATCATCGGTATCATCACTTCGTTCTTCAGCGCCGTGTTCATCACGCGCCTGCTGATCGAGTGGATCGTCGCCAAGTGGGGACATATCTCCTTCTCGCGCAAGTGGTCGGAGAACTTCCTGAACAATACCCATTTCGATTTCATCCGCGTGCGCAAGGTGGGTTATACGATCGCCGTGGTGCTGATCGCCCTTTCGTGCATCTCGTTCGTGGCCCGCGGCCTGAACCTCGGTGCCGAGTTCACCGGCGGTCGTGCCTATGTGATCCGCTTCGACAAGGCCGTTTCGGCCGAGGAGGTGCGCCAGAACCTTGGCGAGGCATTCTCGCAGCACGCCGGTGCCGACGCTTCGGCGATCAGTTTCGAGGTGAAGCAGTACGGCAACGAGAACCAGATGCGCATCGTGACGCAGTACCGCTACGACGACACGTCGGACGAGGCTACCGCCGAAGTGGAGCAGATCATCTTCGACGCCCTGAAGCCGCTCTATTCGTACGACATCTCCTTCGAGCAGTTCCGTAATACCCAGACCGACGTCAACGGTATCCTCACTGCCGACAAGATCGGCCCTTCGATCGCCAAGGACATGACCTGGAACGCCATCTACTCGGTGTTGTTCTCGCTCATCGCCATCGGCCTCTACATCACGTTCCGCTTCAAGCGCTGGCAGTGGGCATCGGGCGCCACGCTCGCACTGGCCGTCAACGCGCTGTTCATCATCGGCCTCTTCTCGATGCTCTACGGTTTCGTGCCCTTCAACCTGGAGGTGAACCAGGCGTTCATCGCCGCGATCCTTACGATCATCGGCTATGCCATCAACGATACGGTGGTCGTCTTCGATCGTATCCGCGAGTACCTGGGCCTCTATCCCAAGCGCAACCTCAAGGATAACGTGAACAACGCCATCAACTCGACGCTGTCGCGTACGATCAACACCTCGGGTACGACGCTCGTGACGCTGCTCGCCATCTTCTTCTTCGGCGGCGAGACCATCCGCGGCTTCATCTTCGCCCTGACGGTCGGCGTCATCGTGGGTACGGTGGCTACGATTTTCATCGCTACGCCGGTCGCTTACGACCTGATGGCCAAGCGTGCCAAGATCGACAAGGAGTAATACACATATTTCTTATATGTAAATAAAATGGATTGCACGGTTGGTGCAGTCCATTTTATTTTTAACTTTGCGTCATGGAACTCCAACGTGCAATAGATAGTTTGCTGAAGTGGATGCACCGCTATGTCTCGCCGGTCTTTCTGGCGTTGCTCATGGCGTCGTTCATCCTGTGGTATATCGCCAAACTGAGTTATATCTACACCACCGAACAGAAGGTGCGTGTGGATGTCGACGGGCAGGTTTTCGATGTGACGTGTACCGTCGAGGGGGTCGGTACCAACCTGTTCGGTTACCAGGTCTACATGAACAAGACGCTGCGCATCCCGCTCTCGGCGCTCAAGTACAAGCGCTCGCGCGAGGAGGGGCACGAGGGGCGGATCATCATCGATCCGCAGTCGTTGCAGAATGCGATTTCCGTGAAATTCAGCGATATTAAGATAACCTCTATCGACGCGGTTCCCGAGATAGATTTTCCCGACGGACAGGAATGATGAAAGTAGGAGTTACGGGCGGCATCGGCAGCGGCAAGAGCACTGTCTGCCGCCTTTTTGCACAGAAGGGCATTGCGGTTTACGATTCGGACGCTGCGGCCAAAAGGCTGATGCAGGAGGATGGGGCGCTGCGGCGGCAGCTTGCCGGTCGCTTCGGCGAGGGGACTTTCCGCGACGGGCAGCTCGACCGGGCTTACCTCGCGGGCATCGTCTTTGCCGACCCGCAGGCGCTGGCTGACCTCAATGCATTGGTGCATCCGGTCGTTATGCGTGATTTCGATGCCTGGGCGGCGCGGCAGGAGGGTAGCTACGTGATCCTCGAAAGCGCCATCCTGTTCGAAGCCGGGCTCGAGGGCAGTGTCGACAAGACGGTCGCCGTCCTCGCGCCGCGCGAACTGCGCATCGAGCGCACCTGCCGCCGCGACGGGTGCGGGGCCGACCAGGTCGTGCGCCGCATCGCCGCTCAGCTCGACGATGATGCGCTGAGCGCCCGCGCAGACTATGTGGTGGTCAATATCTTCGAGGAAGACCTCGAATCCGCAGTTGTTAAACTCGACCGGATTTTCAGCCATGGCAGCAAATAACCCCTTGTTCGATTTCTCACAGCCCCGGGTGATGGCGATCCTGAACGTCACCCCCGACTCGTTTTTCGCCGGCAGCCGTATGCCCGATGCGCCGCATGTCGAGCGCCGCGTGCGCGAGGCCGTAGCCGAAGGGGCGTCGATCATCGACGTCGGCGGCTACTCGTCGCGTCCCGGGGCGGACGAAGTATCCCCCGGGGAGGAGTGGCGGCGCGTGGAGCTGGGCGTGGAGGCCGTGCGGCGGCTGGCTCCCGGCATGGCCGTTTCGGTCGATACGTTCCGCAGCGAGGTCGCTGCCCGGGCGATCGAAAGGTTCGGCCCCCTGATCATCAACGACATTTCTGCCGGGGAACTCGACCCCGCCATGCCTGCCGTCGCGGCGAAATACGGGGTGCCCTACATCGCCATGCACATGAAGGGCGACCCTAAGACCATGCAGTCGCTCACGGACTACAAACGCGACATCACGGCCGAGGTCGTCGCCTATTTCGAGGCCAGGGTTGCCGCGTTGCTCGCCGCCGGGATCGCACGCGAGCATCTCGTCCTCGACCCCGGTTTCGGCTTCGCCAAGACCACGGAACAGAATTATGAACTGCTCGCCGGGCTTCACCGCCTCTGTGCGCTGGGCTATCCCGTACTGGCGGGGCTCTCGCGCAAGTCGATGATCTACCGTGTGCTCGGCGTCACCCCTGCCCAGTCCCTTGCGGGTACCGTAGCCCTGGGGTGGGAGTGCCTGCGCCAGGGCGCCGCGATCCTGCGCGTCCACGACGTGCGGGAAGCCGTCGATACGGTGAGGATCTTCAACGCATACGTACAAAACAGCGGAGAGATATGCCAAATGAAAAAATAACGGGGAATCCGGCGGAGAAGCCTGCGGAAAAGGTGTCGGAAAACGGGGTGGAAAAACCTGCCGGGCGTCGTGACGGACGACGGGGAAGGCCGCAGGGCGGACAGCAAAACCGATCGCAGCAGGGCGCACAGCGGGACAAGCAGCATGATAGCCCGCAGAACAAGCCGCAGGCCGAAACGCAAAGCGGGCCGGGCAGGCAGTCCGAGGTGCGGGAGTGTCCGGGCGGCGAGCACCGCGGCGCAAGGCAATCCGCGTCCCGGGGCGGACGATCCGGTGAACGCCAAAACCTCCGCACGGCAGACAGCCGTAGCGGGAATTACGGCCGCTCCGGGAGTTCCCGTCCGGCGGACGGGACGGCGGTCGGGAAGCCCGCTTTCAACTGGACATGGCGCGACTATGCGCTGCAACTCTCGGTGGTCATCATCGGCATCGTCGTTACGTTCGCCGGCTCGGGTCTGATCGAACGCTGGCGCGTGGCGCGCGAGGTGCGTGCGACAATGCTGCTGGTACATGCCGAACTGGAAACCAACCGCGCGGATTTCATGCAGGTCTGGGACTATCAGCAATGGGAGATGCGTGCCTGCAAGCGCTTGACGGACAACCGCCGCGACCTGAAACGGATACCGTCCGATACGCTGGCCTCTTTCGATCCGGTTTACGGGCGGATCCATTTCTTCCATCCGCGCAGGGATGCTTTCGAGGTGCTGAAGAATTCCGGCCTGATGTCCTCGGTGTCCGACAAGGACTTCCTGCTGGCCGTCACGCAGGGATACGCCGTGCTGGCCGATTTGGAGGAGAATATCTCGATGTACTACCAGTTAAAACTCACTGCCCAGAACGACATGTCCAAGGACTTCAGCGAGAAACAGCGGGAGCGTTTCTATACCGGGGACATGTACGAGCGGTGGGAGTGTATTTTCTCCGTGCCGTGTTTTGCCGAATTCATGCTGACAGCGCCCTATTATTTCCCGGAGGGATATATCGAAGGATTGTTGGCGGACGTCGATCGGTCGATACGGGCGATCGAAGCGAAATACAAACTGGATAAAAAAACGACCGATGATTAAAGTTACCGATATACACAAGCGCTTCGGCGACCTCGAAGTGCTGAAAGGCGTTTCTCTCGACGTCGCCCGGGGCGAGGTCGTTTCGATCGTCGGTGCCAGCGGCGCCGGCAAGACCACGCTGTTGCAGATCGTGGGTACGCTTTCGCGGCCCGACGGCGGACGGGTCGAAATCGACGGGCAGGATGTTTTTTCGCTGGGCGATAAGACGTTGTCCCGATTCCGCAACGGACGCATCGGTTTCGTGTTCCAGTTCCACCACCTGCTGCCCGAGTTCACGGCCTTCGAGAACGTCTGCATCCCGGGACTGATCGGCAAGCACCCCCGTGCGGAGGTCGAAGGCCGCGCCGCGGAGCTGCTGGAAATGATGGGTCTCGCCGGGCGCCGCGACCATAAGCCCGGCCAGCTTTCCGGCGGCGAGCAGCAGCGCGTGGCCATCGCCCGGGCCCTGATCAATTCCCCCGCCGTGCTGCTGGCCGACGAACCCTCGGGCAACCTCGATACGCACAACCGCGACGAGATACACCGTCTTTTTTTCGAGCTGCGCGACCGGCTGGGGCAGACCATCGTGATCGTGACCCACGACGAACACCTCGCCGCCATGGCCGACCGCCGCATCACGATGTCCGACGGCCGGATTCTGTAAGGCTGCGCCCGGTGGGCGGTTCGCGGCGCCGTACGGGTTCCCCGGGTGCCCTGCCGTCTGACATCGCTTCCGGTATCCGGCGGCTTTCCCGGCGTGGCGGGGCTGCTTCGGGCTGTTTTCGTAGCCGTTCGGGGTTGCGGATCATTGCATAAATACAGTTGTATTATGGATACAGAACTCAGGGAGCTGCTCGAACGGCTCCACGACAAATACAACCGTCCCGAGTTTATCGAGTGCGACCCGATTTCGGTGCCGCACCGCTATGCGGGGCGTGCCGACCGGGAGATCGCGGGATTTTTCGCCGCCACGATCGCCTGGGGCAACCGCAAGGCGATCGTGGCGAACGGCCACCGGATGATGCGCTGCATGGACGACGCTCCGGCGGATTTCGTGCGCAACGCCTCGGAGAAGGAGCTGGCATCGCTTTCGTCCTATGCCCACCGCACGTTCAACGGCGGCGACCTGCGTGACTTCGTGCTGGCACTGCGTCGTATGGAGGAGCTTCACGGCGGCATCGGTAGTTTCTTCGAGACCCGTTACGAGGCGACGCGGAGCATCCCGGCGGTCTTTGCCGAATTCCGGCGCGAGTTTTTCAGCTGCGGCCATGCCCCGCGTTGCGAAAAACATCTTTCGTCCATCGAGAAGGGCGCCGCCTGCAAACGGCTCTGCATGTACCTGCGCTGGATGGTGCGCAGCGACGGGCGTGGCGTGGATTTCGGCGAGTGGACGCGCATCCCGATGTCGGCGCTCTATATCCCGCTCGACGTCCATACAGGCAATATGTCCCGTGCGCTGGGGCTGCTCACACGCCGCCAGAACGACTGGCGTGCCGTCGAGCAGACCACCGCTTCGCTCCGCATGTTCGATCCCGCCGACCCTGTGCGTTACGATTTCTCGCTCTTCGGGGCGGGTATCGACGGTTACCTCAAAGCATAGAGACGATGTTCCGCTTCAAACAATTCGCCATACGCCAGGATCGCTGCCCGATGAAGGTCGGGACGGACGGCGTGCTGCTGGGTGCCTGGGTCTCGGTGCGTCCGTCGGACAGGCGCATCCTCGATATAGGTAGCGGTACAGGGCTTATTGCACTGATGATGGCACAACGTGTCCCCGGGGCCCGGATCACGGGTGTCGACGTGGAAGACATTTCGCAGGCGCGCGAGAATGCCGATGCCTCGCCGTGGGGCGGCAGGGTAGCGTTCGTGCAGTGCCCCGTACAAGAGTTCGCCCCGCAGGGAAAGTTCGACCTGGTCGTCTCCAACCCGCCGTTCTTTGTCGATTCGCTCACCTGTCCCGATGCGGGGCGTACCACGGCCCGCCATGCCGTACGGCTGCCCTTCGGCGATCTGCGCGACGCCGTCGTGCGTCTGCTCTCCGACGAGGGGCGCTTCGCCGTGGTCTTGCCTGCGGACGAGGCCGCCCGTTTCATCGGCATCTGCCGGGACGTGTTGCTTCCGGTGCGTCGTACCGACGTGCGCACGACGCCCCGCCACGCAGCCAAACGGGTGCTGCTCGAATTCGTCCATACGTCTTCCGCCCCGGCTCCCGATCGCACCGAGCTGGTTATCGGCACGGGTGTGCACGAGCAGTATACCCCCGAATACCGTGCCCTGACGCGCGATTTTTACCTGAAATTTTGATAGCACGACAAAATAAGTTACATTTGCGTTAGCGATTAAAAAATTCGAACCCATGAAACTCAGACTTCTGGCGCTCGCCCTCGTCGTATGCGGCGGCGCCGCGGCGCAAAACCCATACATAGCCCTGCAAGGGGCCGACGAAACATCCGGCGGCATCGTCGTGTCGCAGCCCCGCACGGTGCTGGCCGTTGACGTCACGGCCGAGCGCGACGTGACCCTCAGCGGCCCCTATGCGCGCTATGCGCAGAAATTCCTCGGCGTCCGCGCCCCGCTGACCGACAAGATGTCATGGGCTGTTACCGGGGCTTCGGTCGCCCTGCTCGACCCCAAGGCGTGCCTCGATGCGCCCGCCCCGGCCCAACCTTCGCGCACGGTGATGTCCCATGCCACGTCCGAGGACGAATTTTCGCGCCTCCAGGCCGACAAGAACGACATGGCGGTGCTGGCGTTGGAAGACGCCGCCCGAGAAGCCGCCAACACGATCTTTTCGCTTCGCAGGCACCGTATCGAGCTCATCACGGGCGAAGCGGGCGAAAATGTCTTCGGCGAGGGGCTGAAAGCCGCCCTGGCCGAGATCGAACGCCTCGAACAGAGCTATCTGGAGCTCTTCCTGGGCAAGCGTGTCGTCACCACCGAGACCCGCCGCTATGTGGTCTATCCGCAATCCGACAAGAAGCAGTATATCGTCTGCCGTTTCAGCGCCGCCGCAGGGCTGCTCCCCGAGAGCGACCTTTCGGGTGACATGGTGCTGTTGCAGATCGAACCCTCAGGCAATACGGCTACCGCCGTCGAGGCTTCGGCCAAGGAGTCCAATACCGTGACCTGTCGCGTGGCCGACCCGTCGGTCTGCACGGTCATCGCCGGCGGCCGCGAGTATGCCCGCGCGGTGCTTCCGCTGTTCGAGTTCGGCCGCACGATCAACGTCGCGCTTCCCCGCCGCAAATAGCTTTTACCGATGGATTACACGTCGCGTATGGTGGCGCTGCTCAGGGAGTTGCGCCGCGAGCGTAACGGTGCCGTAGCCGATTCGATGCGCTATTACGGCACGCCTTACGGACTGAATTACGGGGTGAGCCTGCCCACATTGCGCCGGATAGCGCGTGCGGAGGCGCCCGACCACGGTTTCGCCCGTTACCTCTACCGGCAGGATGTCCGCGAACTGCGCCTTGCGGCGCTGCATATTGCATGTCCGGCGTGCTTTACGCCGGAGGAGTTCCCCGCATGGGCCGCAGGCATCGTCAATTCCGAAATCGCCGAGGAGGCCGCTTTTGCCCTGCTGAGCCGAGCCGAGGCGTTCCCCGCGCTGTTCTCGGCGTGGATCGCCTCGCCCGATGCGTTGTTGCAGTATGCTGCCCTGCTCGCCGCCGCGCGCAGTCCCCGCCTTACTGCCTCATGGGTTGCTCCGGCCGTCGAAGCCGTGCACCGCAATGCAACGGCTGAGGCGACGGTCGAAACGCCGGCCGAAGCGACGACCGAGGCGACCGCCGCCGCAATTTCTGCCGCTGCGGATACCTCTGTTGCACCGGGTGCCTTTGTCTTTGATACGTCTGTTACGGAGGCCTCTTCTCCGGAAGTTGCCACGCTTGCTCCCGGCAATTCTTCCGTTGACGTGACCCCTTCCGCCGCAACTGCCCCTTCCGCCGCAATTGTCTCAGCCGCCCCAGGCGCTTCTCCGGCCTCAGACCCGCATGTCGCCTCCCCGTGTGCTGCCGGGCAGCAGGTTTCCTGCCGGCCTGCGGCACAGCATCCCGTTCCCGCCGCCCGCCTTACGGCCCAGGGTGCGGTGGCGCTGCTCGCTGCCGTCGCGGCGCAAAACGAAGAGAACCGGCAGGCGGTACTCCGCGCAGCCGGTTCTCTGGGTAAGCTCCCTGCCGAAGACTACGTCCACGAGGAGCTCGCCTGGCGTCTGGAGGCATAGGCCTCCCTTTCATGCATTGTTTGTTTCGCGCGGGAGTTCATCGCTGTGCCACCTGTTCGCGCTTTTCCAGCTCCCGCAGCACGTTTACCAGGTGGTCGTAACTCGCGAGTCCGCTCTCGCGCCACAGCACTTCGCCCCGGCGGAAAAACATGAGCGTCGGCACCGACATGATGTTGTAGCGGTGCACTGCGTCCAGCATTCCGCGGTCGTCGATATCCACCTTGTATACATCCACGCGGCCGTTCATCTCCCGTTGGAACTTGTCGATGGCGGGGTGCATCATCTGGCATGGCCCGCACCATGTGGCGAAAAAGTCCACGAACGTCAGCGCGTCCCGCCAGATGATCTTGTCAAAATCCGTTGTTGTCATTCTGTCTTCCCTTTTTAGTTCATCTCCGCCCATGTGACCCCGGCGTAGGCTTTGTCCGCCAACTCCTTTTCCGCATAGCTGATCGTGCGGCGCAGCCCTTCTGCGAGCGGTGTCCGGGGCACCCAGCCCAGCTCCCTGCGTGCTGCCGAGATGTCGGGTGCACGCCGCCTTGCGTCGTCGGCCCGTGCCGCCGTGTGTACGATCCGCGAGCGGCTCCCGGTCAGCGCGACGATCTTCTCTGCCAGCGCCCGGATGGAGATTTCATGGTTGCTGCCCAGGTTCACCGTGCGTACCGCCCCGGCCGACGGCGGTGTTTCCATCAGCCTGACGAGCCCCTCCACGAGGTCTTCGACCCAGCAGAACGTGCGTAGCTGCTCCCCGCTGCCGTTGACGACGATGTCGCGGTTCTGCAAGGCCGCCACGACCATCTTTATCACCACGCGCTGATCCATCGGGTCGGCGCCGCTGCCGTAGGTGTTGAATATGCGGGCAATGCGCGTGTCGACGTCGTATTCGCTGTGGTATGCCCTGTGCAGTGCCTCGGCGGCGCGCTTGCCTTCGCAGAGGATGTAGTGCGTCGAGCAGCAGTTGCCCGGTTCGCTCGCCGGGTCGCGCTGCCCGATGCCGTAGATGTTTCCCGCCGAGGCGAAGACCACCCGCGCATGTTCGGTGCGTGCTGTGTCGAGCGCGTTTATGGCGCCCAGCACGCTCACGCGGAGCGTCTCCACCGGGAGCGCCTTGTTGTAGCGCACGCGCGACGGCGACGCGAGGTTGTATATCTCGTCGCAGCGGATACTGAACCCGTTGATGATATTGTGGTGTACATACCGGAACAGGGGGTGCTGCAATACGCCCCGCAGCAGGGGCGAGTTGACCGCATCGCGGATATCGACGCAGAAAACCTCGTGCCCTTCCTCCAGAAGGCGCAGGCAGAGGTGCGTGCCGATAAAACCCACCCCGCCGAGAACGACTATTCGTTTTTGCATCTCTTACTCCTTTTTACGGGTGTAAGAGCAAAATCTATTCCACAAAAAGCGCCCGTGGCAGTTGGTCTACGCTGTTTATCGTCACGACCTCGATCCCCTTGGGGCGTTTGGCGCCCTTGCCCAGATACCCCGATACGACGATGCGTTTGAATCCCAGGCGCGCGGCCTCGCTGATGCGCTGCTCGGTGCGGGGCGCCGGGCGCACTTCGCCCGAAAGCCCGATTTCGCCCGCGCAGCAGACCCCCTCGGCGACGGGGCGGTCGTAGTACGACGAGATCACCGCCGCGACCACTGCCAGGTCTAATCCCGGGTCGGCGACCTTGAACCCGCCGGCGAAATTCAGGAAGACGTCCTTCTGGAACATCTTCATTCCCACGCGTTTTTCCAGCACGGCCAGCAGCATGTTCATGCGCTTGGTGTCGTAGCCCGTCGTCGAACGCTGGGGCGTACCGTATGCCGCGCCGCTCACCAGTGCCTGCACCTCGATCAGGTAGGGGCGCACGCCGTCGGCCGAAGCGCCCACGGCGATGCCGCTCAGCGGCTCCTCGTAGTGCGTCAGCAGGATCTCGGACGGGTTGTCCACGCTCCGCAGGCCGCTGTCCAGCATCTCGAACACCCCGATTTCGAACGTCGCGCCGAAACGGTTCTTTATGCCGCGCAGGATGCGGTAGATATTGTTGCTGTCGCCTTCGAATTGCAGGACGACGTCGACGATGTGTTCCAGGATCTTGGGCCCGGCGATGCTTCCGTCCTTGGTGATGTGGCCGATGATGAAGATCGACGTCCCGGTCGACTTGGCATACTTGAGCAGCGTCGCGGCGCATTCGCGTATCTGCGACACGCTTCCCGCCGACGAGTCCAGCAGGTCGGTATAGATGGTCTGTATCGAGTCGATCACCACCAGGTCGGGCCTGTGTTCGCCGATCTGCCTGACGATATTTTCGAGCAGCGTCTCGGGATAGATCAGGCATTCGTCGTTGCCGATTCCGATCCTCCCCGCGCGCATCTTGATCTGCTCGGCCGACTCCTCGCCCGAGACATAGAGCGTTTTCAGCCCGTTCGCCGCCAGTGCGATCTGCAGCGAGAGGGTCGACTTGCCGATGCCCGGCTCCCCGCCCACGAGGATCAGCGACCCCGGCACCATCCCGCCGCCCAGCACACGGTTCACCTCGCCGTTGCCCACGTCTATGCGGCGGTGTTCGCTTTCGCGGATGTCGCCTACGCGCTGGGGTTTCGCCGCGGGCAGCGGCCCTGCGGCATTGGCCGCCACGGAACCGCTTTCACGGGCTATGATCTCCTCCGTAAAGGTGTTCCACTCGCCGCACGAGGGGCAGCGCCCCAGCCATTTGGGGGCTTCGAACCCGCAATTCTTGCAGAAAAAGGCCTTTTTGACTTTTGCCATCGGTGTATTGTCGGTTTGTAAAGGATCTTCGTAGCCCTTAGAAGGGGTGCGTCGTGTATTCCAGCCTTTCGACCTTCGTGATGCCGGCCGTGGGGTAGAGGGCCTGGTATTTGGCCGTGAGGTCTACGGTCAGCAGCGTGAGGCTCTTGCCCTCCTCCGAATAGTAGGAAACCGCATAGGTGTAGTCGGCGTCCTCGTAGAAGAACCGCAGCTGGTCGGGTTTGTCGGGTTCCTTGTTGAACGACCCGGTGACCGGCGCGGCGTCCGGTGCGGGTGTGATATAGAGCCATCCGCTGTTGTGGTAGAGGAATTCGAGCACGTAACCGCCCCCGGCCTGTACCGGGGCTTCGGCCAGCACGTCCGCGCGTATGGCCTCGATTACCGGGTCGGGTTCAGGCTCGGGTTCGGGTTCGGGTTCCGGCTCGTCTTCGGCCGTTGCCGTTGCTGCTGCGCCGAGCGTGACGGTGGCTTCGACCCGGCTCACCGGATAGCTTGTCGTGTAGTACGGTTCCGATTTCTCCCCGCAGGCCGCGAGTGCCGCCGCGAGGATCAGTATGGCTATGTATCTTATGGCTTTCATCCTTCCGGTATTTGTCAAAGTCCCAGTTCCTGATCTATCAGCACGACCAGCATGCGCCCTGCGGGCCAGCACCGCATCATCTCCATACGCGTGTTGCACACGCGGTCGGGCGAGTTGCAGTCCGAGCATACGCCCGTCCGGGCGCACGGCGTGCGGAACCCCGGGTGCCGTGCGACGTTTTGCGGTGCGGCGATCGTGCGGATGCGCTCCTCGGCCTGGGCACGGTCGGCGACGATCTTGTTGCGTCCGGCCACGATGACCACCTTGCGGGGCCCGAACGCCACCGGGGCGATGCGGTTGCCCACCTTGTCGAGCCAGTGGAGCGAGCCTTCCATGCTGATGGCGTTGACCCCCGTGATGAAGAGGTCGGACATCAGCGCCTGCCGGCGTATCTCCAACCGTTCGGGATAGCTCATCGCGGGGTCGAACCCGTCGAGCAGCTTCCAGCGTCCGTCGCCGCGCAGCCACCCGACGATGCCCGTGGCGTGCATCGTTTCCGAGTCGCCGAACGATACTATTTCCGGCCGTTCCCGCTCCGCGATGGCTTTCAGCACCGCGAACGCCTCGGTGATGTCCTTCACCGTTTCAACCTCAAAATGGTGTCGCCGTAATGCTTCGGCGCAGTTTGCCAGTTTCATCTGTTTCGAATTGTCCGCCCCCGAGGAATCCCTCAGGGCTATAATTAAGGTACGAAATTATAAGGTAAATCGCCGCCCCGAGTGCCAGGATTACCACGATCCATCCGATGATCCGTTTTCTGCGCCGTTCCCGGCGGGTCTCTTCCCGGATCTCGGCTTTGACGCGTTCGACCGTTTCGGGCGGGAGTTCTTCCCGACGCGTCGGATGACCGGCCCTGTCCCTGCCCAGCAGGTCGAGCATCTTCTCTTTCTTGCTGCGGGGCTGCCGTTTGCGGCGGTTGGCCGCGAGCCGTTGGATCATGTCCTGTACATGCCCCAGCAACATATGCCTACTTGATAAAGAACCTGTATATGTCGTTCCCGTTGGCGTACAGCAGCAGGAACAGGATGATGACCAGCCCGACGTACTGCGCGCCTTCTAGCACCTTGTCGCTCACCTTGCGTCCCGTGACCATCTCCCAGAACGTGAAGATCGCATGCCCGCCGTCCAGGCCCGGTATGGGCAGGATGTTCATCACCGCGAGGATGATCGATAGGAACGCCGTCTTCAACCAGAAATCCTCCCAGTTCCAGTCCCCGGGGAAAATACTGCCGATGGCGATGAACCCGCCCAGCTCCTCGTACATCTTGGTCTTGGGCTGCACGATCATCTTCAACTGTTCCCAGTAGGACGAAATGACTTTCCCGGCCTTTTCGATGCCTGCCGGGATCGACTGCCAGAAGGTGTACTCCTGTGTGCGCAGCGTATAGGGATTGCGTGCTATCACGCCCAGCTTGCCCTCGTCGGACACCGGGACGGCGATCTGCAGCAGCATGTCGCCTTCGCGCTTCACCGTCAGGGTCACCTCCCCGCCCGCCCGGGTCTTCAGATATTGCTGGTAGCCGGAGTATTCCAGCCCCCGTGCGTCGTCGATGGCCACGATCTCGTCGCCGCGCCTGAGCGCCGCCGCCGATTCGTACACCGCGCTGTCGATCAGGAACGGCACACGCAGCGTAAAGAGGTCTTCGTAACCTTTGGCCTGGCGCATCTCGATCAGCTCGTCCAGCGGCAACGTCAGCTCCACGTGCTTCCCGCCGCGCTCGACGACGACCTTCCGCTCGCCTTCGGTGATGAGCAGCGAATTGAGTATCTTGTTGATGTCGCCGACCGGTTCGCCGTCGATGGTCACGAACTTGTCACCGTCCTCGAAGCCGAGTTTGTGCCCCGCCTCGTTGAAGTTGTAACCCCATTTGGCGTCCTCGTTCGAGAAGTAGTTGTCGCCCCACGTGTAGCAGACGCCGCAGTAGATGACGATCGCCAGCAGGACGTTCATCACCACGCCCGCGATCATCACCAGAAAACGCTGCCATGCGGGTTTGGTGCGGAATTCGTCGGGCTTGGGGGGCTGTTTCATCTGCTCCTTGTCCATCGACTCGTCGATCATGCCGGCGATCTTGCAGTATCCGCCCAGCGGCAGCCAGCCCAGCCCGTACTCGGTGTCGCCGCGCTTGAACTTGAAGATCGAAAACCACGGGTCGAAGAAGATATAGAACTTGTCGACGCGGATCCTGAAAACCCGCGCCATGAGGAAGTGCCCCAATTCGTGGATGCCCACCAGGATGGTGAAGCAGAGGAAAAACTGAATGATCTTGATGATTATATCCATGTCTGTCTTTTGGTTACAACGCTAAGTATTCCGCGGCCAGCCGCCGGGCCTCGTCGTTCGCTTCGGCGTAGTCCCCGAGGGTGGGGGCGGCGGCGAACGAGGCGCGCCCCAGGGCGTACTCGATGGCACGCACGATATCCAGCCATGCGCACTTGCGGCCGAGGAACGCCGCGACGGCCACCTCGTTGGCGCCGTTCATCGTGCAGGCCGCCGTGCCGCGGCGGCGCAGGCACTCGCAGGCGATCTCCAGCGCCGGGTATTTCGCCCGGTCGACCCCGGCGAATGTCAGCTGCGGGTGCGCCATGAAATCGAACCGCTCGCCGGGGCGGGTCGCCCGCCGGGGGTACATCAGCGCGAAGCTGATCGGCATACGCATGTCGGGCGTGCCCAGCTGTGCCTTGATCGCCCCGTCCTCGAACTCCACCATCGAGTGTACGATCGACTGCGGGTGCAGCAGCACCGTTATTTTCTCCACCGGGGTGCCGAACAGCCAGTGTGCCTCGATCACCTCGAAGCCTTTGTTCACCAGCGTCGACGAGTCTATCGTGATCTTTGCGCCCATCTCCCACTGGGGGTGGCGCAGCGCCTGTTCCACGGTCACGTCGGCCAGTTTTTCGCACGGCAGGTCGCGGAATGCGCCGCCGCTGCACGTGATGATGAGCCGCCGTATGGGCGACTGCTCGCCCACCAGGCACTGGAAGATGGCCGAATGTTCCGAGTCGATCGGCAGGATCGGGGCACGCTTTTCGGCCGCCAGCCGCATTACGTATTCGCCGCCCACCACGAGCGACTCCTTGTTGGCCAGCGCCAGTTTCTTTCCGGCGCCGAGCGCCGCCACCGTCGGCGCCAGCCCGGCGTAGCCTACCAGCGCGTTGACCACCACGTCCGTATCGCCGCCCGCCGCGACCTGGGCCACGGCATCCTCTCCGGCGTACACCTTCACGTCGGTGCCGGCCAGCGCATCGCGCAGCTGCCCGTAATAGCGTTCGTCGGCGATGACTGCCGTGTCCGCGTCGAATTCCCGTGCCTGTGCCGCGAGCCGCTGCCAGTTGCGGTTGGCCGTCAGCACGCGCACTTCGAACAGGGAGGGGGTCTCACGCACGATGTCGAGCGTCTGCACGCCGATCGAGCCCGTCGAACCCAGTATTGCAAGTCGTTGTTTCATGCCTGTGCGTCAGAATACGATGTACCCTTCGGGGTCTACGGGCTTGCCGTTGTTCCAGAGTTCGAATTCGAAAAGCCGCACCTCGCCCTCTTCCGCCTCGGCGTTGTAGCCCACCATCTCGCCCGCGCGGATGGTCTGCCCCGTGGTGACGAGCGACTGCGAAAGCCCCTTGTAGACCGAGAGGAGGTTGTTCGCATGCTGCAACTCGACCATGTAGCCTGTCTCGGGCGTCCAGAGGCTCAGCACCACCGTGCCGTTGTCGATGGCCGTGATGCGGTCGCTGGCCGCCGCCGCGATGCGTACCCCGAAATTGCCGTTGCGGATGTCGAAGCGGTCGGTGATGATCCCCTCCACGGGTTTGGCCAGCTCGATCGCCTCGCGTACCGAACGCCGCGACCCGCCGCTGCGGCCCGCGATGGCGTACGGGCCGTCGCCCTCCATCTGTGCCCGCAGGAGCGAGTCTTCGGGCGAGGGCATCACCAGCACCTTGCTGGTGCGGGTGCTGTCCGATGTGGCGAGCGTGCGCGCCACGGGAGTTTTGCCCTCCATGATCAGCGCGATATGCTGGTTGTAGGTGAGCATGTCGTTCATCATGCGCTCCATCGAGTCGAGCCGGATGATGTTCTGCACGAGGCTTTCGCGCGAACGGTCTGCCTCGGTGCGGTATCCCGGCAGGAATTCCAGGATCGGGGAGTAGGCCACCAGCGACAGGACGAGGATGAACAGCAGCAGCACGAACGACAGGAAGGCCGCGAAGATGCTGGCCGGCGAGAGGTGCATGTGCCACTCCTCGCTGTTGTCCGTGGCATTGAGCATGTTGAAACGGCGTTTGCGGAAAAGCCCGCGCCACCATGCCCGTATGGATTTGAAAAATCTCATCGGTTTATGACATTATGAATGCAAAGATAACCAATTTCATAGAAAACCTTTGCGGAACGCGCCGAATTTTTTAACTTTGTGATCGTTTAGAATCAACGCAAAAAACAGCTGAAAAGTATGGTAAAACCTACATTACTCGTCCTCGCCGCAGGTATGGGCTCCCGTTACGGTTCGCTCAAGCAGATGGACGGAGTCGGCCCTAACAACGAGGCCATCATAGATTATTCGGTCTACGACGCCATCCGCGCCGGTTTCGGCAAGGTCGTTTTCGTCATCCGCCACTCTTTCGAAAAGGAGTTCCGCGAGGTCTTCTCCGCGGAGCGTTTCGGCGGCCGCATCGCCGTGGAGTTCGTGTTCCAGGAGCTGGACTACCTGCCCCAGGGGGCTGCTGTTCCCGAAGGGCGCGTCAAGCCGTGGGGCACCAACCACGCCGTGATGATGGCGGCGGACGCCATCCGCGAACCCTTCGCCGTGATCAATGCCGACGACTTCTACGGTGCCGAAGCCTACAAGACCATCGGGGACTACCTTTCGCAGTTGGGCGAGAGCCGGAACCGCTACTGCATGGTCGCCTACGACCTCGACAAGACCCTTTCGGACAACGGTACCGTTTCGCGCGGCGTCTGCGGCGTGGATGCTGCGGGCAACCTCACCTCGATGGTCGAGCGCACGCAGATCGAACGCATGCCCGACGGCAGGATCGTCTTCCACGACGGCGGCGCCGACGAAGTACTGGCCGAGGACACGCCGGTGTCGATGAACCTCTTTGGCTTCACCCCCGATTTCTTCACCTATTCCAGGGAGTATTTCAAGACGTGGCTCGCCCGCAACAAGGAGAACCTCAAGGCCGAGTTCTATATCCCGACGATGGTCAACAAACTCGTCGGCGAAGGCACGGCCTCGTTGCGTGTGCTCCGCTCGGCGGCGCAGTGGCACGGCGTCACCTACAAGGAGGACAAACCCGCGCTGGTGGCCTCGATCGAGAAGATGATCGCCGAGGGCAAATATCCCCGCAACCTCTGGGCATAATTGCCGGTTGCGGCATCGCATATGCAAAAGGGCGGATGAAAACATCCGCCCTTTTGCATATTGCTTGTGCAGTGCCGTTTGGCAGCCGGCTTCGGAAAGCCTGATGTGCCTTCGGTTTGGCCGGCTCCCGCGGCGGCTCAGTCCAGGAAACCTTCCCTGACCAACTGCTCCCGGATGCGCGTCCAGTCCGCTACGGGGCGTTTCACACCGTCCACGAACCGGATCGGGCAGCCGAGGCTGCTGTCGTCGATGTAGAGGTCGGCGTGGACTTTCGGCGAGGATGTCCAGCGCTGCTGCGAGGGGTTCTCGTTCACGGCGTAGAGCGGGATTCCCCGCTCGCGGAACCACCGGATCGCGTCGTCGAGCAGCTTGCCGTGGCGCATCGTGTAAAGTATCAGGCGGCAACCGTTGTCCGTAAGTTCTTTCAGTACGGGAACCGCCCCGGCGTCGTCGCCGATTTCGGGATATGCGTGTGTCACGACCGTTCCGTCGAAATCGACGGCGATCAATGCATTGCGTATAGCCATTTATTCCTTGTTCCTAATTCTACGTCCGATTTTGCTGAAGAAAAGTTTCAGGCGCTTGCGGTAGCTGGTCTCCTTGTAATCGTCGTAACCATACCCGTATCCGTACCCGTAACCATATCCGTACCCATAGCCGTAACCGTATCCGTGGCGGCGGGTGCGCGTGCCGTTGAGTACGACGCACATGTTGCGGAATTTCTTCTCGCGGTAAAGCCGTTCGATGTCGGGCAGCTGCCGGCGGTCGAGCACGCCTTCGCGCACGATATAGATACAGAGGTCAGCCAGCCGGTCGGTGATGACCGCGTCGGCGACAGACATGGCCGGGGTGCTGTCGATGAATACATAGTCGTAGCTCTCCCGCAGCTCTGCGATCAGTTTGTCCAGGCGATCCGAAAGCAGCATCTCCGTGGGGTTGGGCGGCTGGATGCCGGCGCAGATCACGTCGAGATTCTTGTGTACGTCCATCGGCGTAATCAGTTCGCCGATGTCGGTGATCGTCCCGGCCAGGTAGCTCGTGATGCCTTTCTTGCTGTTGCTGCGGCCCAGTGTCGTGGAGAGCGCGTGGCGGCGCAGGTCGAGGTCGATCAGTACGACCCGCTTCCCGGCCGTGGCGAGCGTCATCGCCAGGTTCATCGCCACGAACGTCTTGCCCGCATGGGGGTCGGACGAAGTGAAGAGCACGCACTTGATCTCCTTGCCCGACGATACGTTCATGAAGGTCATGTTCGAACGCAGGATGCGGAAAGCCTCGGACAATGCGTCGCGGCCGGTTTCCCGGACGACGATGCCGCCCTTGTTCTCGCCTTCGAGGAAGGGAATGTCACCCAGGAACGGGGCGCTGATGTTCTCTTCGATGTCCTTGCGGCCGCGGATGGTCGTGTCGAGCATGCCGATCAGGTAGATGATGCCGAAGGGGATCGCAAGGCCGGCCAGCAGGCTGATGCCCAGGATGATCATCGAACGGGGCGACACGGGCCTGGGGCTGCCGTATGCCTGGTCGATCGTACGCGAATTGCTTTCGGCGACGGCATAGTTGAGCTGCGTCTCCTCCTGTTTGTTGAGCAGGTAGAGGAACAGCTCCTCCTTGATCTTCTGCTGGCGCATGATGTCTAACAGGACTTTCTCCTGCGACGGCATGGTGGATATGCGGTGATTGGCCAGCGCCTCCTCCTTGCGCATGTTCGAAAGCTGTATTTCGAGCGTCGAGACGTGCGAGTTGAGCGAAGCGATGATCGAGCGGCGCACGGCAGCCAGCACGTTGTCCATGTCCTGGATCACGGGGTTGCGTTCCGAACTGTTTTCGAGCAGTTTCTGGCGGCGCAGGATGGCGTCGTTATATTCGGTGATCTGGGCGACGATCCCGTTGTTGGTCAGCGAGGCGACCATCGGGATCAGTTCCCCCGCATGCGTCGGGTTGTTGAGGTAGTCGCGGATGTAGTTGGCGACGCTGATCTGGTTTTCGATCGAAAGCCCTTCGACCTTGAATTTGCTGCTCTCGGTGATGGATCGGGTAGCCTCCGAGGTGATGTCGATCATCTGGTTGCTCTTCTTGATCCCCTCGATTTCGCTGTCCACGACGCCCAGTTCCCGTCCGATGGCCAGCATACGCTCCTTGATGAAGGCGTTGGTCACGACCGATACCTGCCGCTTGTCGGCGATGGCGTCCTCTTCGTACACGGCGATCAGCGTGTTGATCACGTCCTCGGCACGCTTGGGTACGGAACTGTTCATCGAGATGGTGACGATCGACGCCTGCTTGTTGGCCACGTCGCTCTTCACGGTGGCGCGGTAGGCGTTCGTCGTGACCATCGGCGAACTCTTGGTGACGGTGATGGGCCTGTCCACATAGGTCGAGTCCATGAACGGCGTCTTGTGTACGACCATCTGCCCCAGCGGTGTAGGGATCGTATCGCCGTACTGGCCGCGGATGACCCTGCGCTTCTCCTGCTTGGTGAGGTACTTGTCGTCGAAGTCCGCCAGTTTGATCCGGCCGTCCTCGAGCTCGGTCACCTCGAGCGAAAGGCGCTGGTTGTCGTCGTCGATGAAATCGACTTCGATGGGCGAGCGTCCGTAGAGGTCGAGCGTCCGCAGCCCGTCCCGTACGGAGTAGTTGACCGTCAGGTGGAGGCGCTTTACCACCTCGGACATCAGCCTGTGCGACTGGAGGATGTAAACCTCGTTGTCGACGTTGCGGCGGTTCTGGAAACCTACCAGGTCGCTGAATGCGCCCAGTTCCATGTCGCCGCCCTTGCGGCTGTCCTTTACGAGGATGGTGGCCGTGCGGCTGTATATCTTCGGGGTGCTGGCCAGGTAGTAGTAGGCCATGCCGAGGCAGATGAGCACCGACAAGGCGAACCAGTACCAGTTGGCCAGAACCATCTGTAACAGGTCGTGCAGCGTGAGGCCGCTGCCGTTTTCGTTCTCGTCGTTCTGCAGGTGTTGCTGCTGGTTGTTGTATTCGGTCATGGCCCGGCTTATTTGGTTAAGGTTATGATAAGCGTCGCCACGGAGATGGCCGTACCTACGAGCGAGAGGTAGAAGTTGCGGTTCTGGCTGATTTCACCGGCCTGTGCCTTATATTTATTGGGCTTGACGTAGATCACGTCGTTCTGCTGGATGTAGAACGCCGGCGAGTTGAAGAGGTCTTTCGACGTGAGGTCGAGGTATTCGATCGTGCGCACGCCGTTCACTTCGCGGGCCACGGCCACGTCCGTACGGATACCGTAGATCGTCAGGTCGCCGGCCATGGCCAGGGCGTCGAAGATCGAGATTTTGTCGCGCGTGACGTCGTAATGCCCCGGGCGGGCGACTTCGCCGATGACCGAAATCTTCATGTCGGCGAACTGCACGTTGACCGACGGGTCGTTGATATACCCGCCCTCGACGATCTTGTCGGCGATGGCCTGTGCCAGTTCGCTGCGGGTCTTTCCCTTGCAGTCGATCTTCCCGATCACGGGCATGTCGAGCATGCCGTTCTCGTCCACCGTGCGGATTTGCAGCGACTGGTTGGTCGCCGAACTGTACGAGGCGACTCCCGTCACGGAACTCAGCGAGGTCGATGAGTTGAACGGCACTGCCAGTTCGGGGTCTTTGCTGTTGACCACGACCGTCAGCCGGTCGAGGGGTTTGATCCGGATCTGGCCGCTTTCGGCGATTTGTTCAGGCGTAAAGGGGTTCGCGTCCTGCAGGTACCAGGCACGTTTCTGCGAGGCACATGACGAGACCAGCAGGGCCAGGATGACCGGGACTAAGAGGCGGTAATGCTTCATTTTTACTAAGGCGTTTTATATCGTGCGCAAAGGTAGTAATTTTTGTGAAATAAACCTACATGTGCCCCTTGCTATTTTGTCCCTATTGCACCGGATTCGGTCGCCGCCCGGATTTTTTCCGGAAAAAAGCGTACATTTGACATCCCGGAATCCGGATTCCGCATTAAAATATGGAAATTATGTTGCATCCCGAGTGGAGTTACCAGGCTGTAATCTATGAAATGAACGTGCGCCAGCTGACGCGCGAAGGCACCCTCAGGGCCGCCGCCGCGAAGCTCGGCTTCTTGCGCGACATGGGCATCGACGCCGTGTGGCTGATGCCCGTCTATCCGATCGGCGCCGAGGGGCGCAAGGGCTCGCTGGGCTCTTACTATTCGATCCGCGACTATTGCGCCGTCGACCCCGGGCTGGGGACGATGGGGGATTTCGATGCGTTTGTCGCCGAGGCGCACCGCCTGGGCATGAAGGTGCTGCTGGACTGGGTCGCCAACCATACGGCGCGCGACGCCCGCTGGGTCGGCGAGAAGCCTGCCGACTGGTATGAGCGCGATGCCGCGGGGGCGCCCGCCGTGCCCTGGGACTGGACGGACACCGCCAAACTCAACTATGCGAACCGCGACGTGTGGCGGGCCGAGGCCGACGCCATGGAGTTCTGGGTGCGCCGGCACGCCGTCGACGGTTTCCGCTGCGACATGGCGATGCTCGTGCCCGTGGAGTTCTGGAATGAAACTGCCCGCCGCCTGCGGAAGGTGAACCCCGACCTGTTCCTGCTGGCCGAGGCCGAGGAGCCTTACCTCTTCGAAGCGGGTGCCTTCGACGCCTGCTATGCCTGGGAGATGCACCACCTGATGAACGACGTGGCGCAGCAGAAGGTGCGCGTGACCGCCCTGCGCGACTACATTTATGCCGACCGTAACCGTTACCCGCAGTCCGCCATGCGCCTGGTGTTCACCTCCAACCACGACGAGAATTCGTGGAACGGCTCGGAGTTCACGCGCATGGGCGGCGCCCGCGAGATCATGGCCGCCTTCACGTTCGTCGTGCCGCGCGGCCTGCCGCTGGTCTATACCGGGCAGGAGATCGGCTACGACCATTCGTTCGCCTTCTTCGACCGCGACCCGATCCCCTCCTACGCGGCCAATTCGTTCACGGATTTCTACCGCCGCCTGGCCGGGCTCCGGCATGCCAACCCTGCGCTCGCCGCCGGGGAGGCGGGCGGCGAGATGGTTGAGATACGCAACAACGCCGAGGATTGCCTGATGACCTTCGTGCGCGAAGTGAAGGGCAACCGCGTCGTCGCCGTGATGAACCTCTCGCCCTACGCCATCCATGCCGATTATTACACGGGTATCTATGCCGGCATGTACACCGATGCCATGACGGGCGTTGCCTGCGAACTGCGCGGGCATGTCGAGGAGGACATGGCGCCGTGGAGCTACCGCATCCTGACGCGCTGACCCCTGCGGCCGCGGAGGCAGCGGCCGCATCCCCGCCCGATCCCTGCCCGATGCCCGCCCGATGCCCGCCCGATGCCTGGCTGCTTCCCCGCCCGATGCCCGGCTGCGGCCTGCAAACCCGGCCCGGGGCGCCCGCTCGGGGCCGGCGTACCGTTTTTATCCGCCGCGGAATACGAATCCCCGCGCGGTCGCGTTCCTTTTATGGAATTTTTCCTATTTTTGCCCATGATTATGAAACGCTTCCTTCTCCTCTGCCTGCTGTTCGTCCCGTGCCTCGCGGCACAGGCCGAAACCTACCGCGTCGAAGACATCCCCAATGTCCAGCGCGCCGACCGCACGCGTTACGTCTCGAACCCCGACGGGATACTCTCGGACGAGGCCGTGGCGCATATCGACCGTTTGTGCGCTGCACTGCGCGAGCAGGCCGTCGCCCAGGTCGCCGTGGTCGCCGTGGACGATATCGCGGGCGGCGACGTCTTCGACTTCGCCATCGACCTCTTCTCCGCGTGGGGCGTGGGGCAGGCCCGCAACGACAACGGGCTGGGCATCCTGTTGGTCAAAGACCGTCGCGAGATCCGTTTCGTCACGGGCGGCGGGCTGGAGGGCGTGCTGCCCGATGCGATCTGCAAGCGCATCCAGCTCAAATACATGCTTCCGGCATTCCGCCAGGGCGATTACAGCCTCGGCATGGTGCAGGGGGTCGAAGCCGTGTCGCAGCTGCTCGAAGGGAGCGAACTGGATCTGGGCGGCACCGATACGGCCGGCGACGAGCTGCCTGCCTGGGCGGTTTTCCTGATCGTCACCGGGTTCGTCGTGGTGCCGATGGGCGTGATCCTGCTGGGTTACTACGCCCGCAAGCGTTGCCCGAAATGCCATAAACTGACACTCCGGCAGCAGTCGAGCGACATCCTGAAGGTGACGCCCAACTACCGGCTGGTCGAATATACCTACGTCTGCTCGAATTGCGGCGCCGTGGTCAAACGGCAGGCCAAAAACCTGCGCGACGACAATTTCGGCGGTGGCGCGGGCGGCGGTATGATTATCGGGGGACGTGGTTTCGGCGGTTTCGGCGGCGGGTCGCGAGGCGGTGGTTTCGGCGGCGGTTCGTTCGGTGGCGGCGGTGCCGGCTCGCGCTGGTAAAGGCCGCAGGGCGTGCAGGGCGGCTTTGCCGGTTGCGGGCGGCTGTTTGCCGGACAAAGGCTGGCTTTGCGGGCGGACGGGATGCCTTTCCGGTTCGGAGGGGATAAGATTGGAACGAATTTAAAACACGATATTATGAAGAAATGGATTTGGATTGGAGTCGTCGCCGTCGTGGTGATCTTCTTCTACGCAACGTACAACGGATTTGTAAATAAGGAGGAGGGGCTGAAGACCGCGTGGTCGAACGTCGAAACGCAGTACCAGCGCCGTGCCGACCTGATTCCCAACCTGGTGAACACGGTCAAGGGCTATGCCGCACACGAGTCGCAGACTTTCGAGGCCGTGACCGAGGCCCGTGCTAAAGCCACCTCGATCAACCTTTCGGCCGACGACCTCACGCCCGGGAAACTCGCCGAGTTCCAGCAGGCGCAGGCGCAGGTGCGCTCGGCGCTGGGGCGCCTGATTGCCGTGTCGGAGAGTTATCCCGACCTGAAGGCCAACCAGAATTTCCTCGAACTGCAAGCGCAGCTCGAAGGCACCGAGAACCGTATTTCAGTGGCCCGCAAGGAGTTCAACGAAGTGGCCAAGACCTACAACGTCGCCGTGCGCCGCTTCCCGGCCAACCTGGTGGCCAAGTTGTTCGGGTTCGGGCAGAAGCCTTACTTCGAGGCTGCCGAAGGCACCGAAACCGCACCCCGGGTGCAGTTTTAGCCCGGCTCCGGGTAGAAAGCAAAGGGACGGGACGCGCCAGCGTATCCCGTTCCTTTTATGTTGCCGGCGCCTGCCTACTTACGGCTCCCGAGAATCCGGAGCAGGTAGAGGAACAGGTTGATGAAGTCCAGGTAGAGGGTCAGCGATCCCAGCAGTGCGATTTTCTGCGTCGATTCGTCCACGACTTCGGCGTTCATCACCATCTTCTTGATCTTCTGCGTGTCATAGGCCGTGAGGGCGACGAACACCAGCACGCCGATGTAGGTTATCACCCACATCATCGTTTCGCTGCGCAGGAAAAGGTTCACCACCGTTGCGATGATGATGCCGATAAGCGCCATGTAACCCATGTTCCCGATGCCCGAGAGGTCGCGCTTGGTGAAATACCCGAACAGCGCCATGGCGCCGAACGTGCCGGCCGTCACGAAGAAGGTCGATGCGATGGACGATGCGGTGTAGAGCAGGAAGATCGAAGCCAGCGTCGCGCCGTTGAGGATCGAGTAGGCAATGAACATCAGCGTCGCCGTGAGGAACGACATGCGGAAGATGAACGACGAGAGGATGATGACCAGCGCCAGTTCGGCGATGATCAGGCCGAAGAATGCGACTTTGCTGCCGAAGATGGCATTGAGCAGCGTCGGCGAGTCGGAGACCGTCAGGGCCGTTGCGCCCGTGATGAAGAGGGCCATCGTCATCCATAGGTAGACGTTGCGGAACAGGGTGGTGTTCTCGGACTTGTCAGCCCTGCGCACGCCGGCTGTCTTGCTGTAATTGGTGCTTGTTTCCATAAAGTTTTCCTGTGTATACCTGAAATTACGTTTCGTTGCGGTTTTTCCGCTGTCGGCGCAAAGGTAACGATTAAATCGGAGTTTTCGGGCAAAGCCGCGTAAATTTCACGGCCGGCCGCCGGGGATGCGGTGCGGCTACATCCCTTTTTTTATGCCGGCCCGGATCAGGAGGATATTTACGGGCAGCGCCACGAGGAACCCGCATGCCATGGCGACCTGCATCGTGAACCAGAATACGAACGAGGTGCGGGGCATTGCCTCACCGCCGTTGAGCGCGAAGATCGCCACGGCCATCCAGCCGTACATGCCGGCCTGCCATGCCGTGAGCGAGAGTATGTCGGCTTTGGCGGCACGGCGTATCGCTTCACCGCGCGGGAGCGTGCGTTCCATGCCCCGGATCGCGGCGTACTGGAACCCGATGCCGAATGCCAGGGCCAGGAGGTAATCCACGACCCATGTCCCTGCCAGTATGCTTCCGCCTATGGCTACCGGGACGAAGAAGAGGAACCATTCGCCGACGATATCGGCCAGCGTACACCCCGCCCCGCAGTGGAGCGTCGACAAGACGACCGGCTGCCACCGCGGCCGCCCTTTCATCCCCGGCATATTCCCCATCCCGTCCATGCCTTCCATAGTCCCGGACATGTTCGGCTCGTTTGTCATCCCCGACATGTCCGCCTTGTCAGCCATCCCCGGCATATCCACCCTGTTTGTCATTCCCGGCATATCCATCCTGTTTGTCATTCCCGGTATGCCCGCCTCATCTGCCATGCCCGCTTTGAGCGCCGTCCCTTTCATTCCGGGCATATCTTCCGCCCCGTCCGCTCCTGTCGTGGTTCCGTTCTCCATCTGCATCCCGGTCATCGCCGGTTCCGGCATGTTCATGGCCGGTTCCGGCTCCGAGACCTTCCATGGATCCGTCCCCGCTACGGACAGGTCTTTCCGTCGGCCCGTGCCGGGCTTTCTGTTCTCCGTTTCCTGCCCGGCGCTGCCGACCTTCCGTTCGTTTCCGTTTTCCCCGATGCCGCCGCCTTTTGCCGGCTCGCTGATTTTCGCGGAGTCTTTCTGCTTTCCGGTGCCGTTGTTTTGCACGGGCATGTGCCGCGTGGCGCGTCCGAAGGCGTAATAGGCCCATAGCCCGAAAAAACTCGCCCAGAGGGCGGTGAGTACCCATACGCTTTCCATAATGCGCATCGGTTGCCGGCGCGTACGCAGGTCGGCCGCGACGATGAGCGCCGAGCCCACGCCGCCCGCCACGAACAGGACTGCCAGATAATAGAATTGCTGCATGACGAGGTGTTTTTCCCCGCCATGCAGCAATTTATATACCGCACTGCGCTCTGTCCTGCCATCGAAAGCCGGGCGGGGGATTCAGCCGGGTCGGCTTGGACTGGAACCGAAAAATTGGTTTCGCAGACCCCGCACTGCGTGCGCTCGAATAACTCAGGGCATCAAATCCAATGTGACGATCACCGGATTGGCATAGCCGGTTTCCTCCCGTTGGCCGAACAATGCCGCTTGCATGCCGGGGGATAACCTGGTTTGGTCGAGCACACCTGTAATCCGGTTCCCGGCTACGTCTATCGGGCCGTTCATTACCGTGGCGAACAGTCCGTTCCTGTCTGGCTCGTTTCCCCCGAACGTGATACCGACCAGTCCCGATACGGTACGGTGCGTATCCTTGTCGTAAACCACCAGGTAGGGCATGCGTTTGGCCGTGATGCCGATTCCTGCATAACGGTCTGTCTCCCAGAATTGACCGTTGAAATAGGTGTATTCGTCCCTGTATTGTTTTATAAACCTTTCGAAATTCCCCCTGCACAGTTTTTCATAGTCGCCGGGAAGTGCATGGGAAGGAATGTCGAAAATATATTTTGCATATAATTTTTTATCCCGGAGCATGTATACTGCCGGCCGGAATGCCTTTTTGTAGATAACATCTTCGTCGAAGCCCTGCAAATCGTATTTGTTGCTGAAATCCATCGAGTACTTGTTTTTATAGACTTTTGCCCGAATATCCCCCTCGGGGCCTATCTCGAGCAATTCGTAGTTTTTCAGCGAATCGCATTTGGAATTATCCCCGCCGACGGCATAAATGGCAGAACCGTCGCCGCCCGACTCTATCTCATAAATTGAGTAGGGCAGGCGTACCGATCTTATAAATGTTCCGTCGGGATTGTAATAGAGAAGTTTATGGCCGAACATGTCGAACACCGTTACGGTCGAGTCTGACACGATGAAATCCGTCGGTTCGATAAACTCTCCGGGGCCGCGGCCTCTGCGTCCTATACGATTGCGGAATTTACCCTCTTCGTCGAATACGAACAGGGCTTTTTGCAGGTGCCGGTCCAGTATGTAGTACTTTTTATTCCGGCATGATAATTTATAAACTTCGCCGACAAGACATTCTTCCGATGTCTCGAGGAGGGTGAATTTATGGTTGCGGACAATACTGTCCAAATCGGGTGTGCCGTTGTTTGTGGCTATTTTAATTGTAGTAGCCCGGCTCTCGTCGATACGATCCGCAGATTGTGGTGCGCCGCAGCCTGTAAAATATCCGGCCGTAATACAGGTTATAACAATTACTGCTGTCCGATTCATAGCCTCACATCTGAATTTCATTTCCGTTATCCGGGTGCCGTCATTCCATCGTCACGCACATATTTTCGAAGTCGATCCGTATCCGGCGCACATCGACGATGTTGTTCATCTGCCCGTCATAACCGGGCACCTCCGCCGTATGCATGTCCTCCGTGTCGAAAACGACCCGCACCTCCGGCAGGATCACCTCCCGCGATCCTATCTTCGCGCAAATGCCGCCGAGTGCATGGTAACGGTATTCCGCTGCCCCGGCCGCGGTTATTTCCGACCCCTTGCGGACGGGGCCCAGTTCCGGGAGCGACGATGCGTGTTCCGCATAGAACTTGCCCGATAAGCGGGGTTTGGCGTTCATCCCCGTGTCCCAGTGCATCATCGCCGGAATCCCGTTCAGTTCCAGCCACAGGTAGGGGATGTTGTCTTTCAGCATGAAGTTGGCAATCCCGGTTTGCGGTTGCTTCCCGGTGTCGAACGTGATGGTTCCGTGCTCTACATCCACGGTCAGGGCCGATAGTTTCCTCAGCGTCGAAATCCCCAGCATCGCCCGGATCCGTGTGATGCCCGAATCGGCGGTCGCTTCCCGATTCCGTGCCGCCAGACCGTCGGGGAAGACACAGCAAATCTCGTTTTTGAGGGTGATGGATCCGATTTGCAGGGAGTCGAGAATTCCCAGTTTCATGTAAGATGCCGGGGACATCCGCAGTGAATCCTGAAATATCCGGACACCCAGTTCGTCGGCCAGGCTCTGGTCTATCGAAGTATATTCGGCCCCGATATCCAGCAGGGTTTTCACGCTTTTGCCGCAATAGCCTGCGTTCAGGTAAAATAGGCCGTCCTCCAACTCCATGCCGACCGTGCCGGGGGAACCCTCCCGCGAGCGGTCGATCACCTCCGTCCGGGGCAGCCGGGCTATCTTCCGGCATTGCTCCAGCCCCGAGGCAATCCCCTTCCGGGTCTGGTCGTCGAGGTAGGGGGCGTCGTAGGCCAGCATATAGGTGAATACAGAATCCATTTTCGCATAGGCACGCATAGAGGCAAAATTCTTGGCAGCCAGCATCCTGTACATGACGGCTTGTCCCCCGAGCTGTCCGCCGTATTTGGCCAGCAGCTCTTCGATAGCGGCCACCCCTTCGGCCGGCCTGTTGAAATATGCTCCCAGGAATGCGCCGGAAATCAGGCGGATAACCTCGGACAGGTCGTCGTGGCGGGTGTCGTAAAGGGATTTGGCATCGAACCATTTTTCCTGGTTGATGTATTGGAAAATTTGCTGGTCATACTCCTCCTGGGCATAAGTATGGACGGAAGCGCCCAGAATCGGGAAAATGAGCAGCCCGAAAATTTTTCGTAACATGGTTGACCTTGTTTTAGTTGCAATTTACTGTGTAGTACCGATTTTCGTTATGAAAATCCGCAATCGTCCGTCAAAAACCCGAATCCGGTTTGAGCCGGGAGTCGCCGCACGACCGGTTTGTTGCACAGGCCGGAATCCGGCCTGCTATGATCCGGGTATTCCGGAAGGATGTTTTTTTTTTTTATTTTCAGACGCGGGATGAGCAGGGATGCAATGTGTTTTGGGTTTGTAATTGTGAAATAATTTAAATCGAATATACGGATAAATAATTTATTTTACAATTATTCAGTCGATTAAATACTATTTTATTTTTTTAACTGTATCCTGCAATTGCCGTCTGCCTTTCCCTGCCGGCCTTTGGCAACCGGACAAACGCCCCCTCCCGGCCGACTGGTCGGGAGGGGGCGTTTCAGGATGCTGCTTTTCGGGTTGCTGTGTTCCCCGTCACGCGATCCGGGTTGTATCCCGCGATGCTGTGTCCTGCTGTGCACGTTTGGGGATGTTGTGTGCCGCGGTGCTGTGTACGTTCCGGGATATTGTGTTTCGGGTCATGCGATCCGGGTCGTGTGTCCCGTGATGCTGCCCCGGGAGCTTTACAGGCGGTTCTTCTCGTCGGCCGAACCTGCTTCGACCGCCTTGCGTTTGAAGGTTTTGCCCGACTTGAAGTTGTAGGTCACCCCGATCGTGAAGCTGCGGTCGTTCCACTGCTGTTTGACGTCGACCATGCGCACGAACCCGTCGCCGCGGGCACCGATGTGCTGCGGGCGCTCGATCAGGTTGCGCACCGAGAACGAGGCGGTGAACTTGTCGCCGAAACGCTTCTTGATCCCTGCGTTCAGGAAATGGAGCGGTTTTACCCAGCAGTTGCCGAAGTCCATGCGGCTCTGGAACCGGTACGACAGGTCGATGTAGAATTTCGCGGGCAGCGAGAAGGTCGTCGAGCTGTTTACGAAATAGAAGTTGTAATGTTTTTCGGCGCTGTGCTCGTCGATGCGCTGCCCCTGCCGGATGTAGGTGAGGTTGAGATTCATCGTCCACCATTTGGTGAACTGGAACGGTGCGTTGGCCGTGAGGTAATAGTTTTTCGTCGTGTCGAAGTTGGTCCACGCCAGGCACAGGCGCGCCGGGTCGTCCGCGTCGGGGCGTATCGTCTGCTGTATCTCGTCGCGCTGGATCGTCATGCCGCCCGTGAGGGTGTACTTGTGCTTGAGCACCAGCGTCAGGCTGATGTCCTGCTTGTAAGCCGGGTCGAGTTCGGGGTTTCCCGTCTGGTAGGTGTAGTCCGAGATCTGGAACCGCTGCGGGTTGAGGCTCCAGAAGCGCGGGCGCTCGATCGTGCGGGCATACTGGGCGATGAGCGAGTAGGCCCCGTCTTTGGTCAGGGCATAGGAGACGTTCGCGTTGGGGAAGAGGCTGAAGTAGTTCTGCGAGATGTCGCCGCCCTTGCCCCGGGTGTGGGTATATTCGCCCCTCAGCCCTGCCACGAGGCTCCAGCGCCCGAGGTTGGCCGAGGCGATGCCGTAAGCCGCCGCGATGTTCTCCGTATAGTTGATCGTGAAGCTCTGGTTGTCGTTGCGCACCCACGCGCCGTCCTTCACGTATTCGTAGAGCGCGTCGTTGTGCATGTCGTTGTAGGTGAACTTGGCGCCTGCGCGCAGCGACCAGCGGGGCGAGAATTTCTTGTCGAGGGCCAGCGTGGCGGTCGTGATGTCGTAGAGGCTCGACGAGTTGTCGCGGTAGGTCGAGTCGACGGCCGTGGTGGGGGAGGTGATGCGGCTGAAATTGTCGTTGCCGGCCTCCGTTTCGCGGCGCGTGTAGTCGGCCAGCAGCTTGAGCGTCGACCCGAGCGTGTCGAGCTTGTAGATGTAGTTGAACGTCGCCGAATAGTTGTTGCGGATGTTGCGCGTGTCGTAACGGCTTTGCGTACGGGTCACGACGCCCGCGTCCGTGAAGTCGGTGTAGGAGTCGTTCGGGCCCTTTTCGTTGTTGCGCCAGTATTCGAACTCGGCGCCGATGCTGTGCTTGGGGTTGATTTCGAATACCGAGCCGATGCTGCCGCCGAAGTTGCGGTCGCGTTCGGCGATTTCCGAATGGGACGTGAGGTTCGTGTCGCCCGTGGTGTAGTCGGTGTGTTCGTCCGAGACGGCCGTGTCCTTTCCCAGGTCGGCCCACGCCGAGGCATAGAGGTCGAGGCGCCCCGTGTGGATGTTGATGTTGCCGCTCGGCGTATAGAAGTGGTGGCGCCCGTTCTGTGTGGTGCGCATCGACAGCGACCCGTCCAACCCGTTCTCGCGGCGTTTGCGGAGCGTGATCCTGATGATGCCGCCCGATGAATCGGCGTCGTAGTCGGCGCCCGTCGTCGGTACGACCTCGATCTTCTGGATCTCCTCGGCGCGCAGCGAGCGCAGGTAGGTGAGCAGCTGCTCGGGCTCCATGCGCAGTTCGCGGTCGTTGACATAGACCTTCGAGCCCGACTTGCCGTTTATCGAGATCTTCTCGTCGTCGATCCAAACGCCCGGTGCGCGTTCCAGCAGCTCGATGCCGTCCTTGCCGATCGCCGCCGGTGCGTTGGCCACGTCGACCACGAAGCGGTCGGCCTCGCGGCGGATCAGCTGCGCCTTGACCACCACGCCTTCGATCCGGGTCGTCGAGCTTTTCATCACGATCTCGCCCAGGTCGTTGTTCTCCTCGACCCGCACCTGCCGCACGACGGGGTCGAACCCGAGGTATTGTACCGACAGGGTATACTCGCCCGAAGGCACTTTCAGCACGAAGCGGCCCGTGTCGTCGGTGGCCATGCCCGCCACCTGGTCGCTGCCTTTCAGCAGCACGACCGTGGCGTACTCCACGGCCTGTCCCTGTTCGTCCACCACGCGGCCCTCGGCCGGATAGATGCGGGCTGCGAATGCGTTTGCGGCGGCCAGCGCCAGTATTACGATGAGGAAGATAAGTTTTTTCATACTATTCTGTCGTTGTTTGTAATCTGCACTGCATTTTAGTTGACGGGGCAAAGATATGTAAAAATATTTATACTTTGCAATGCATAGTACTAAATTTTACGAAAAAATTATCCTTTACCGGGGGAGGGGCGGCCGTTCATGCATGAAAAAACGCGGACTCCCCTCTGTCGGTAGATGGGTACGACCAAGCACCCGAAGCCAAACAGGTAGAGCCCGCGCGTGACGCGGGAGTACTACTGTTTTCTTGGCTTCATTAAAATTGGTCGTTTTATCTACCCAAAAACAATAGCTTTCGCTAATATGTATGGCGCAAAGTTATAAAAAAGGCAGGAAATTCAAAACGGAATCTCCCGCTTTGCTGTCTATCACCCGCGGCGGCCGGCCCGCTGGCGCGCCCCCCCCCCCCCCGTCAGCATTCCGCCTTTGTGCCCCCGCCACTATCCACGCCACTATCCACGCCACTATCCACGCCTCTGTGCCGCCGTCGGCATCCGCTCTCCGCGCCTCCGCCTGCATCCCCACCTCTGTGTTGCCGTCGGCATCCGTTCTCCGTACCCCTCCCGCACACCTTTCCGTGCCGTCATCGGTAGCTGCTCTCTGTGCCGTTGCCCGCACTCCTCTCTGTGCCTCTGCCAGTATCCCCACCTCTGTGTTGCCGTCGGCATCCGTTTCCCGCACCTCCGCCCCCATCCCCGCCTCTGTGCCGCCGTCTGCCTTCCGCCTCTGGATAGTTGTCGGCGTACGCTTTCTGCGTCGCGGAAAGCGGGGGAGGACTGTCCCCGATAAAATAGGTGTCGTCGAAATTTTGTTGAAAAATCGTGCGCCGCGAGGCTGGAATCCCGCGAATAATTCCTAAATTTGCAGATTGAATTATTATGGCTCATTGTCCCCCGATGTGATTCCGAACGCTCCGCCATGCCGTTTCCGACGCGATCCGGCAGCAGGGCAGGCACGGCGGGGCGGGAATGCCCGGCAAAAAATGCTGAAACTATGATAAGCGCGGTTTATTATATCTTCCTGGTGCTGCTGTGCACCTTCTTCATGATCCTGTCGGCCCTGGCGCTGGTCGTGTGCTATCCCTTCGACAAGGGCCGCCGCGTGGTGCACGAGCTGTCACGCATCCTGGTGCGCACCTTCTTCGCCATTCCGCCCCGCTGGCGGCAGCGTGTGGAGGGGCTCGAACATGTCGACCGGAAGAAAAGCTACGTCATCGTGCTGAACCACAATACGGTGATCGACATCCCGACGCTCTATTACATCCCGCTCAATTTCCGCTGGGTCTCCAAGCGCGAGGTCTTCAAGACGCCTTTCTTCGGGCAGTACCTTATCCTCCACGGCGACATCTGTATCAACCGCGGCCGCGCCTCCGAGGCGCTGGAGCAGATGGTGCGCGACGGCAAGCTGTGGATCTCGCGCGGCGCTTCGGTCGCCGTCTTCCCCGAGGGTACGCGTTCGAAAGACGGTGAGATACACCGCTTCAAGGCGGGCGCCTTCACGCTGGCCCGGGAGGCGGGCGTGGAGATACTCCCCGTGGTGCTGGACGGCACCAAGACGCTTATCCGCAAGAACGCGATGTTCAACTGGGGCAACCGCATCACCATCCGCGTGCTGCCCCCCGTACCGGCCGCGAAGGTCGTCTCGACCGAGACGCACGTGCTGATGGAGGAGGTGCACGACGCCATGAGCGCGGCCCTTGCCCAGATCCGAAACCGAAAATAGACTATGGCAGATTTACTCAATACCAATCCTAACGACAGCTACGGCGACGACGCCATCGTTACGCTTTCGCCGCGGGAGCATATCCGTCTGCGCCCCGGCATGTATATCGGCAAGCTGGGCGACGGCACCCAGGCCGACGACGGCATTTACGTCCTCATCAAGGAGGTCGTCGACAATTCGGTCGACGAATTCATCATGGGGGCCGGCCGCCAGATCGACATTTCGATCGAGGACAAGGTGGTGTCGGTGCGCGACTACGGCCGCGGCATCCCCCTCAAATCGCTCGCGGCGGCCGTCAGCGAGATGAACACCGGCGGTAAGTACGGCGGCTCGGCCTTCAAGAAGACCGTCGGCCTGAACGGCGTCGGCGTCAAGGCCGTCAACATGCTTTCCGGCGAGTTCACGGCCCGTTCGGTACGCGACGGCGAGGCCCGCACGGTGACCTTCGCCAAGGGGCTCGAGGTGAGCGACAGGTGGGAGAGCGGCGTGCGCGAGAAAAACGGCACCTTTATCTCGTTCCGCGTCGACGAGGAGGTCTTCGGCGAGTATGCCTACAACCTCGAATACGTCGAGCAGATGGTGCGCAACTATACGTACCTGAACCTGGGGCTGACGTTCAATTTCAACGGCAACAGCTACGTTTCGAAAAACGGCCTGCTGGATCTGCTCAACGAAAACATGACCGAAGAGCCGCTCTATGCGCCGATCCACCTTTCGGGCGATGACATCGAGGTGGCCATCGCCCACGGCACGGGCTACGGCGAGAGCTATTTCTCGTTCGTCAACGGCCAGTACACCTCGCAGGGCGGTACGCACCAGGCGGCTTTCCGCGAGGCCATCGCCAAGACCGTCAAGGAGTTCTACCACAAGGACTACGATCCTTCGGACATCCGCACGTCGATCATCGCCGCCATTTCGGTCAAGGTCACCGACCCGGTCTTCGAATCGCAGACCAAGATCAAACTCGGCTCCAAGGAGATCGAGCCGGGCGTGTCGATGCGCAATTTCGTCGTCGATTTCCTGGGCAAGCACCTCGACGACTACCTGCACAAGCATTCCGAGACGGCGCAGGTGCTCCAGCGGAAGATCGTCGAGAACGAGAAGGAGCGCAAGGCCATTTCGGGCATCCAGAAGAAGGCGCGCGAGACGGCCAAGAAGGTTTCGCTCAACAACAAGAAACTGCGCGACTGCAAGATACACCGCACCGACAAGCACGAGCTGGCCGAACAGTCGATGATCTTCATCACCGAGGGCAACTCGGCCTCGGGTTCGATCACCAAGAGCCGCGACGTGCGCACGCAGGCTGTCTTTTCGCTGCGCGGCAAGCCGCTCAACTGCTACGGGCTGACCAAAAAGGTGGTCTACGAGAACGAGGAGTTCAACCTCTTGCAGGCTGCGCTCAACATCGAGGAGGAGATGGACAACCTGCGCTATAACAAGGTGATCATCGCCACCGATGCCGATGTCGACGGCATGCACATCCGCCTTTTGATGATGACCTTCTTCCTGCAGTTCTTCCCCGACGTGATCCGCCAGGGGCACCTGTTCGTGCTGCAAACCCCCCTGTTCCGCGTCCGCAACAAGAAGGAGACGTTTTACTGCTACTCCGAGGAGGAGCGGCAAAAAGCCGTCGGACGCTGCGGCGCCAATGCCGAGATCACGCGCTTCAAGGGCCTCGGCGAGATTTCGCCCGACGAGTTCCGCGAATTCATCGGCGAGAACATCCGCCTGGACAAGGTTCGCATCACCAAGGACGACCCGATCCACGACCTGCTGGAGTTCTACATGGGCAAGAACACCTACGAACGGCAGGGCTTCATCATCGACAACCTGCGCATCGAGGAGGACATCGTCGAGCAGGATCTCGCAATCAACTAAGCAATATGGCAGAAGAAAAAGATACCATCGGGCGGGACGAGCCGCTCAACGAAGAGGCCCCGACCCCTCAGACCGCCGGCGATGCGGCCGACGCGGCCCCTGCGGCCGACGCCCCGGCCAGGGCGGGCAAGTTCGACCGCCTGACGCAGGACGAAGGGGGCGTGCGCAAACTGACGGGCATGTATAAGAACTGGTTCCTGGACTACGCTTCGTACGTGATCCTCGAACGCGCCGTACCCCATGTCGAGGACGGCCTCAAACCCGTGCAACGGCGTATCCTGCACGCCATGAAGGTCGTCGACGACGGACGCTACAACAAGGTGGCCAACATCGTGGGACAGACCATGCAGTACCACCCGCACGGCGATGCGTCGATCAAGGACGCACTGGTGCAGCTGGGGCAGAAAGACCTGCTGATCGACTGTCAGGGTAACTGGGGCAATATCCTCACGGGCGACGAGGCCGCCGCGGGGCGTTACATCGAAGCGCGCCTGTCGAAGTTCGCCTCCGAAGTGGTCTTCAACAAGAAAACCACCGAGTGGATGCTGTCCTACGACGGCCGCAAGGAGGAACCCGTCACGCTGCCGATCAAGTTCCCGCTGCTGCTGGCGCAGGGCTCCGACGGCATCGCCGTGGGTCTGGCATCGAAGATCCTGCCCCACAACTTCGTGGAGCTCATCAATGCCTGCATCGCACACCTCGAAGGGCGCGAATTCCAGCTTTATCCCGACTTCCCGACGGGCGGCATGGCCGATGTGAGCCGCTATAACGACGGCCTGCGGGGCGGGGCGGTGAAGGTGCGCGCCAAGATTTCGAAGATCGACAAACGCACGCTCGCCATCACCGAAATACCCTATACCACGACCACCGAGTCGATCAAGGATTCGATCATCAAGGCCAACGACAAGGGCAAGATCAAAATCAGGAAGGTCGACGACAATACGGCCGACAAGGTCGAAATCATCATCCAGGTTTCGCCCGACGAGTCGAGCGACAAAACCATCGACGCCCTCTACGCCTTCACCGACTGCGAGGTTTCGATCTCTCCCAACGCCTGCGTCATCTGGGAGGAGAAACCCCATTTCCTGGGCGTGAGCGAAATCCTGCGCCGCTCGGCCGAGCATACCAAGTGGCTACTGGGACGCGAGCTGGAGATCCGGCTCGGCGAACTGAACGAAGCCTGGCATGCCGCGTCGCTCGAACGCATTTTCATCGAGAACAAGCTCTACCAGCTCATCGAGGGCTGCAAGAGCCGCGAAGAGGCCTACGCCGCCGTGGACAAGGGGCTGGAGCCGTTCAAGAAACGGCTGCGCCGCGAGGTCACGCTCTCCGACGTGCAGCGCCTGACGGAACTGAAGTTCATCCGCATCTCGCGTTACGACAGCGACAAGGCCGACAACGAGATCCGTCAGATCGAGGAGGACATCAAGGCCACGCAGTACGACCTCGACCATCTCACCGAGTACGCCGTGGCCTACTACGAGCGTATCCGCGACAAGTACGGCAAGGGCAAGGAGCGCCGCACCGAGCTGCGTGAGTTCGACAACATCGAGGCCACGAAGGTCGCCGTGACCAATGCCAAGCTCTACGTCGACCGCGCCGAGGGCTTCTTCGGCATCGGCAAGTCGATGAAGGACGCCGAATTCGTATGCGACTGCTCGGATATCGACGACGTGATCGTCTTCACGAAGGACGGCCGCTACGTCATCACCAAGGTGAGCGACAAGGCCTTCTTCGAGAAGGGCATCTACTACATCGGGGTCTTCAAGCGCAACGACGAGCGCACGATCTACAACGTGCTGTACCGCGACGGCAAGAACGGCCCGATCATGATGAAGCGCTGCGCCATCAAGGCCATCACGCGCGACAAGGAGTACGACATCACCAAGGGCACGCCCAAGAGCGAGATACTCTATATGTCTGTCAATCCGAACGGTGAGGCCGAGGTGCTGAAGGTTTACTTCAAGCCCCGTCCGCGCCTGAAAAAGGTGATCGTCGACCTCGATTTCTCGACCCTCGCCATCAAGGGGCGCCAGAGCCAGGGCAACCTCTTCTCGCGCTACGGCATCCACAAGATCGTCCTCAAGGAGCGCGGCACCTCGACGCTCGGCGGCCAGAACGTCTGGTTCGACGAGGATGTCCGCCGCCTGAACGCCGACGGCCGCGGCAAGCTGCTGGGCGAGTTCAAGGGCGACGACCGGATCATCGTCTGGACGTCGAAGAACCAGTACTATATCACGGGTTACGACCTCGGGCAGCATTTCCCCGACGAGACCGTGCGCGTGAGCCGCTATGAGCCCGACCGCGTTTACAGCGTCTGCTACTACGACCGCTCGCAGCAGTTCTATTACATGAAGCGCTTCACGGCCGAGATGAGCGACAAGATGCAGTTCTTCCTCGACGAGGACGGACAGGCCGATCTGGTCGCCGTGACGGAACGCACGGGCGCCAAACTCGAAATCACCTACAAGGGGGCGCATGCGTCGCGTCCAGCGGACGAGGTCGACGTCGACGAATTCGTCGGCGTCAAGAGCCACCGCGCCAAGGGCAAGCGCCTGACGACCTACGAGGTCGCTACGCTGCGCTTCATCGAACCCGAACTGCCGCCCGAGTCCGAACCTTCGGATGACGGCGATGCCGGGGAGATTCCCGACGGCCTGCTCTCCGGCGGCGGGGCGGATGACGGGGCGGCGGATGCCGGTGCCGGCGACGCTGCGGCTGTTTCCGGCGGGGTGGAGTTCGAGATCGAACGCGCCCGGGGCGATGCCGACGAGGTGATCGACCCCGAACAACTGAACCTGTTTTGACCTGCCGGCGATGAAACCCCTCTTTTTGGTCGGTTACATGGGATGCGGCAAGAGCACCCTCGGGCGCAAGCTGGCGCGCAGGCTGGGCGTCGGCTTCGTGGATACCGATGCGCTGGTCGAGGAGCAGGCGGGAGCCTCCGTGGCCGATGTCTTCCGTTATGAAGGCGAGGCACGGTTCCGCGAAGCGGAGCGCGAAGCGCTCGAACGGGCGATCGCCGCAGGCGGCGAAACGGTGGTCTCGACGGGCGGGGGGCTCCCCACCTGGAGCGATAACATGCAGCGCATGAACGGCGTGGGGCATACCGTCTTCCTGCACCGCACTGCGGAGCAAATCGCCCGCCGCCTGAGCCCCTACGGACGCCGGAAACGTCCCCGCTTGCGGGGGCTGGACGATGCCGGACTGGTCGCTTTCATGGAACGCGATATGGCCGTGCGCGAACCCTTCTATGCGCAGGCGCATCTGGTCGTCGACTGCGATGCGATGTCCGACGACCAGGTCGTGGAGCATATCCTGAGGCAACTCGGCCTGAAATAGAAAAGACCCTGCGGCTGCGGCCCCGGGAGTACCCGGGGTAGCGGAAACCGCAGCGAACGATACGACGCGGCTGTGCCGCGGACGATGATATGCTGCAACTCCTGAAAGACGTGGATAAACTTTCAAATAATGCACCCATCGGTGTTTTCGATTCGGGGCTGGGCGGGCTGACCGTCTGGCGCGAGGTGCGGCGTGCGCTCCCCGCTGAGTCGCTCGTCTACCTGGGTGACGGTAAGAACTGCCCCTACGGGTCGCGCCCCCGCGAGGAGGTGCGGCGCCTTGCCGACGAAGCGGTCGCCTTCCTTGTGGCGCAGGGGTGCAAGCTGGTCGTCGTGGCCTGCAATACCGCTACGGCCGCCGCCATCGACTTCCTGCGCGAAAAATACGCCCCCATGCCGATCGTGGGCATGGAGCCGGCCGTGAAACCCGCCTGCCTGGCGACCCGCAGCGGGGTGGTGGGGGTACTGGCTACCGAACGGAGCCTCGACGGCGAGCTCTTCCGCCGCACGGCGGCCAGGTACGGCGACGGCGTAGACCTTGTCACGGCGCCAGGCCGGGGCTTCGTCGAACTGGTCGAAAACGACCTCGAAGCTACGCCCGAGGCCGAGGCTACCGTCCGTGCCGCCGTCGCGGAGATGCTGGAGCACGGGGCCGACCAGATCGTGCTCGGCTGCACGCACTATCCTTTCCTGCTTCCCGTCCTCGAACGTGTCGTCGCGGGCCGCGGCGTCACGGTCGTCGACCCTTCGCCCGCCGTCGCCCGCCGCGTCGTGCAGCTGCTCGACCGTTACGGCCTGCACGTCGACCCCGCCCACCGCGCGGAATATACGTTCCGCACCTTTGCCGACGAGGCCTACCGCCTCCGCCTGGAACGCAAGGCCTTGGGGGCACTTTAATAGCGCCGGATTCGCTTCCGAACCCGATTTTACATCGCGATATTCCGAAATGTCGAAAAAAATGCGTAACTTCGCTTGATAAAAATCAAGCGCAACACAGATGGCATCTAAAAATACATCCTCATCCCCCAACGGACGGCAGAAAGTCCAGCGTTCCAACAGCGACAGTGCGCGCTGGGTCGCAGGATTGCTGCTGCTTTTCATCGGGGTGTTCGCCGCCTCGGCCGTACTGTTCTCGTTTTTTACCTGGGCGGCCGACCAGAGCGGGCTGCTGCTCTCGCCCGAGGAACGTGCCACGCTGGGCGTCGAGCCTGGAAATCTCTGCGGCTGGGCGGGTGCCAGGCTGGGACGCCTGCTGGTCGACAACTCGTTCGGCGTGTCCGGCATTCTGATCCCGGTGATGGTGGTGCTCGTCGGCGTGCGCGTCATCCGCCAGCGCCCGCTGCTGTTCAACCATTCGATCCTCTCGCTTTTCCTCATCCTGATCCTCGGTTCGCTGACGCTGGGCTTCGCCTTCTCGGACAAGTGGAGCCTTTGCAGTTCGACGGGGTGGGGCGGTGCCTTCGGCATCGAGACCGCAGCGCTGCTGCGCACGCATATCGGGGTGCTGGGGACGTTGATCCTGCTGCTGGGCTGCTGGATCCTTACGGGGGTATTCATCAACCGCAATTTCATCAACAAGGTCAACCGTGCGGGCAACGTCATGGTCGATAAGAGCGGCAAGATCGTCGAGATCGTCAAACATAAGGTCGTGCACGCGCACGGGCAACCGTCCGATGCCGCCGGGGATGCGGCTGCCGTATCTGCGGAATCCGCCGGGAATCCCGGGGAGAGGCCTGCCAGGCGGTCGGCCGACACTCCGGCCGTGGAGTCTGCCGTGAAGGCGGAGCCCGAGGTGGTCGTGCGCCGTCCCGAACTCGAACTGGCCGTGCAGCGTCCGGTGCCGGAAATGCCCCGCGCTGTACGTACTCCCGGGCCTGCTGCCGCCGGGACTCCCGCCGCCCCGCAGGCCGCCCGCCGCGATGCGGACGACAATCCGTTCGTGGAACTGGGCCCCGACGGCATGCCCATTGTGCCCGAAGCCCCGCAGGCGGCAGAGGCCGCCGCATCCGATGACGACGGCGAGTTTACCGAGGTCGACCTGTCGCGCCCCGAAGGCCGGCTGGTGATCGGCCCCAGCGGGCTTGTCGAGCTGGAACGCCCCGCGGTGCGTCCTGCCGCCGGCACTGCTGTCCGGCCTGCTGCGCCCGTGTCCGACGAACCTTTCACCGAATTATCCCTGGGCGGGGAAGAACCTGTCCGGACACCGGCCCCGGTTGCCGGGATGCCCTCTGTTGCCGGGATGCCCTCTGTTGCCGGGATGCCCTCCGCTGCCGCTCCTGTATCCGGGGAGCCGCTCCCCGACGGGCCGTTCACCGAGATACCCGTTCCTGCCGGGGGCGTCGTCGTGACCGTCGAGGCCAACGAAGCCCGCCTGGTCGACGAAAAGGCGATCCCGACCGAGAGCTACGACCCGCTGAAAGACCTCGTGAACTACCACAAGCCGCCCGTGACGCTGCTCGAAGACTATGTTTCCGACTCGGAAGTGAGCGACGAGGAGATTTTCGAGAACAAGACCAAGATCGAGGACACGCTCCGCAATTTCGGCATCCCCATCCAGCGTATCAAAGCCACGGTCGGCCCCACCGTGACGCTCTATGAGATCGTGCAGGCGCAGGGCGTCAAGATCTCGAAGATCCAGGGGCTCGAAAACGACATCGCCCAGAGCCTCAAGGCGCTGGGTATCCGCATCATCGCCCCTATCCCCGGCAAGGGAACCATCGGCATCGAGGTGCCCAACCGCGACAAGCAGGTGGTGTCGATGTACTCCGCCGTGCGTTCGCTGCGTTTCCAGGAGTCGAAGGCCGAGCTCCCGGTGGTGATCGGCCGTACGATCCAGAACGAAAACTATGTCTTCGACCTGGCCAAGATGCCGCACCTGCTAGTGGCCGGCGCCACGGGACAGGGTAAGTCCGTGGGGCTGAACGCCATCATCACCTCGCTGCTCTACCGCAAGCACCCCGCGCAGCTCAAGTTCGTGATGATAGACCCCAAGATGGTCGAGTTCTCGCTCTATGCCAAGATCGAGCGCCATTTCCTCGCCAAGATGGAGTCCGAGGACGATGCCATCATCACCGACCCCAAGAAGGCGGTCTATACGCTCAATTCGCTCTGCACGGAGATGGACAGCCGCCTGGAACTCTGCAAGAAAGCCGGGGCGCGCAACATCGCCGAGTACAACGAGAAATTCACCGCCCGGCGGCTCAGCCCGCTCAACGGGCACCGCTACCTGCCCTATATCGTCGTGGTGGTCGACGAGTTCGCCGACCTGATCATGACCGCCCGCGAGGTCGAGGGGCCCGTCATGCGCCTCGCGCAGAAGGCGCGTGCCGTCGGCATCCACCTGATCATCGCCACGCAGCGCCCCGACGTGAAGGTCATCACGGGCGGTATCAAGGCCAATTTCCCCGCGCGTATCGCCTTCCGCGTGATGCAGATGATCGACTCGCGTACGATCATCGACCAGCCGGGGGCCAACCAGCTTATCGGCCGCGGCGACATGCTCTTCTCGAAGGACGGGGAACTGACCCGTATCCAGTGCGCGCTGGTCGAAACCAAGGAGGTCGAACGCATCGTCGAGTATATATCGAAGCAGCAGGGCTATACTTCGGCCTATTCGCTGCCCGACTATACGCCCGATACGGGCGATTCTTCGGGGAGCATGGGCAGCGAGGACTCCGCCCCCGTGAAATACGATTCACTCTTCGCCGAGATCGCCCGCGACGCCGTTTCGGGCGGCAATATCTCGACCTCGATGATCCAGCGCAACTACGAGGTGGGCTTCAACCGTGCCGGGCGCATCATGATGCAGCTCGAACGTGCCGGCATCGTCGGCCGCCAGCAGGGAGCCAAGCCGCGCGACATCCTTTTCCATGACATGCCCTCGCTCGAAGCCAAGTTGCAGGAGCTGGGCCTATTCTGATGCTGCCATGAAACGACTCCTGTCCCTCCTGTTGCTGCTTTCCGCGATGCAATCCGTCGCCGCAGTCCCGGCCGCTGTCAATGTTCCGGCTGCCGCAAATAATGTCCCGGCCGCCGACCGTGCCGACGCGATCCTGGCCGGGGTCAGCGACGGCTTCCGGGCGCTGGGTGCCTACGGGGTGTCGTTCGAGGTGCGCTCGGACGAATACGTCACGCGCGGGCGCTATGCCGTCGAGGGGGAGAATTATTACCTCGTGCTGGGCGATGCCGAGGTCTACTGCGACGGAGCCGTGCGCTACGAGGTGGACAACCGCCGCCGCGAGGTGACGATCGACGTGGTCGACACCGGCAGCCGCAATATCCTCAATAACCCCGTCCATGCCTTCGATTTCCTCGGCAGCGAATATGCGGCCTCGCTCGCCGGCGAGCAGGAAGGCCGTGCCGTGGTGCGGCTGACGCCTGCGCCGGGGAATACCTCCTCGGCGGGCAATATCGTCCTTACGGTCGATACCGCCGCGATGCGTCCCGTGTCGCTCCGCTACGATTACGACGGCGAGCAGGTGCAGGTTTCGGTGCTGGGCATCAAGCCCCTCGAAACGCCGCTCAAGGCCTTTGCGAAGGATAACTACGCCGGGTACGAATTCATCGACTTCCGCTGACCATGTTCCGCCGGCCGATTATGCTGCTGTTGTCCGTCGCCATCCCCGCGGCGATGCTGGCTGCGGCGCCGGAAGACCCGTCGCCGGCGGGCGGGCATACCCCTGCCGCCGGACATGACCGCCCTGCGGCGGATATGCCCGGTTCGGTTCCCGGAGCCGGAAGCCCGGCCGGGCAACAGCCTTCCGGCACGGCATGGGAGCTTACCTGCGAGCGCGATCTGCTCTATGCGGCGTCTTTCGTAGGGGATTCCATACCGGTGCGGGTGTTCCTCGAATCGGGCGTCTATTTTCCGCTGATCGACAGCGCGCTGGTCTGGTCGCACCCCGGGCTTTTCGAACCCGTCGAACTCGAACGTCCCGTGCGTTTCCGCATGGCCGGCGGCACGGACTATTCGGCCCGCTATAAACTGGCGCCGGGGCTCAGGGTGGGGGATACGCGCAGTTTGCGCGAGAGCTATGTCGTCGACCTCAGGCGACGCAGGCCCTGCGACCTGCTCTACCCGCTCCATACCTTCACGACCGACAGCGTGGCCGCGCCCGGTATTTTCGAGCTCGATGTCCGCCGCGGCATTTTCCGCCCGCTCTCATCCGGGAGCCTGCCGCAGCCCGGCGACGGGTGGGAGGCCTACGAACTGGTGCCCGACGGGCAGTCGGGGATGTTCTGGGTCGTGGATACAGTGCGTTTGTCCGACGACCGGGGACGCAGCCGTGCGATGCCGATGCGGCTGGTCGTCGATTTGGGCAACGCCAACCTGCTGGCACTCTTTGCGTTCAAACCTGAGGTCGGAAAATTCGTGTCACGCGCCCCTGTCGATCTGGTGGAAGGCCATACGCCGGGCGGGATGACCCTGCGGGTGCTGATGCCCGCCGTCGCCACTTTCATGGGGTGTTACTCCTTCGGCGGGCTGCCTGTCGTGGTGCTTGACAAACCGATGAAACTCCCCGGCGACGGTTTCCTCGGCGTAAAATTCTTCTCCGCATTCCGGGTGGTCTTCGATTTCCGCCACGGGCGGTTGTGGCTCAGGCTGGCGGATTGACCCCTATTTCCGGTTGAGGTACCAGTAGAGCCCGCCGACGAAGATGCCGCCGCCCGCGATGTTCCCGAGCGTGGCGGGAACCAGGTTTGCGGCGACCATGTCCGCCGCCGTCACCGGGGCGCCCAGCATCATCCCCAGCGGGATGAAGAACATGTTGGCGATGCAGTGCTCGTAGCCGATCACCACGAAGCACATGACCGGGAAAAACAACCCCATCATACGGCCTGCCGCGTCGTCGGTACTCAGCCCGAGCCATACCGCGAGGCATACCAGCCAGTTGGCGCCCACGCCGCGCAGGAATACCGTCAGCCACGGCATCGAGACCTTGGCCTGCGCCACGTTGCAGGCCGCTTCGCGCCACAGCTCCGACGAGAGTACGCCGGGCAGCACCACCAGGAAATAGGCGAAGAAGGCCGCCCCGATGAAATTCCCCGCGTATACCAGCCCCCAGTTGCGCAGCACCTTGCCCCATCCGTACCTGCGGCCCAGCGCCCCGGGTACGAGCACGGCGTTGTTGCCCGTGAAGAGCTCCGCCCCGGCGAATACCACCAGGATGAGCCCCAGCGGGAATACCAGCCCCGAGAGCAGGCGCTGCAACCCGGGCGCTTCGGCCACCCCGGGGAACCCGAACCCCGCCATCAGCGAGAAGAGTCCGCCCATGGCGATGTATGCGCCGGCCAGGAATGCCAGCAGGAGGGTCTTGCCCGCCGGGAGTTGCATTTTGCCCGTTGCCGACTTCTGAGCCAGCGCGAGTACTTCCTTGGGTGTGTTTATCTGTGCCATGTTCGGGAAATAGAGGCCGCAAAGGTAGTGAAACGATCCGGAACGCGCAAGCGGATGCCGTCAGTCTGCCGGGAATTTTTTTTGAGGCCGTCAGATCGCCGGAAAAGGGGCAAAAACGGGGCGTCGTCCCGGAAATCTTCCGCGCGGAGGCGATATTTATCGGCTTAAAGTTGCTCAGATCGGAAATAAATCGTATTTTTGTTCGTTAAAAGACTGTAATTTTAAAGAGATAAGATGCTAACTGAAGAAGAAAAGAATGCAGGTTTGACAGGACGTATCATTCCTATCAATATCGAAGAGCAGATGAAGTCGGCGTACATCGACTATTCGATGTCGGTCATCGTGTCGCGTGCGCTTCCCGACGTGCGCGACGGCATGAAGCCCGTGCACCGCCGTATCCTCTACGATATGAGCGCGGAGCTCAACCTCTACTCCGACAAACCGACCCGTAAGTCGGCGCGTATCGTCGGCGACGTGCTCGGTAAGTTCCACCCCCACGGCGACTTGTCGGTCTACGACGCGATGGTGCGTCTGGCACAGGAGTGGTCGATGCGCTACCCGCTGGTCGACGGCCAGGGTAACTTCGGTTCGATGGACGGCGACTCGCCGGCCGCCATGCGTTACACCGAGGCCCGCATGAAGAAGATCACCGACGAGGTGATGGCCGACATCGACAAGGAGACCGTCGACTGGACGCTCAACTTCGACGATACGATCCCCGAACCCACGGTGCTGCCCACCAAGATCCCGCTGCTGATCGTCAATGGCGCCAGCGGTATCGCCGTCGGTATGGCCACCAACATGGCCCCGCACAACCTCAGCGAGGTGGTCGACGCTTGCTGCGCCTATATCGACAACCCCGAGATCACGGGCGAGGAGATGCTGCATTTCATCAAGGGCCCCGATTTCCCCACGGGCGGTATTATCTACGGCTACGAGGGTGTCCGGGAGGCCATGCTTACGGGCCGCGGCCGCGTCATGATGCGTGCCAAGACCGACATCGAGCATACCCCCAGCGGCCGTGAGTGCATCGTCATCACCGAAATCCCCTACATGATCAACAAGGCCGAGATGATTAAGAAGATCGCCGACATGATCAACGAGAAGAAGATCGACGGCATTTCCTACATCAACGACGAGTCCGACCGTGACGGCCTGCGGATCATCATCATCCTCAAACACGACGCCGTGGCGAGCGTCGTGCTCAACACCCTTTATAAGAATACGCCGCTGCAAACCTCGTTTGCGGTGAACAATATCGCGCTGGTGAACGGCCGTCCGCAGCTGCTGCCGATGCGCGATCTGGTCATGCACTTCGTCAACCACCGCCACGACGTGGTGGTGCGCCGCACGCGTTACGACCTGCGCAAGGCCGAGGAGCGCCTACATATCGTGCTGGGTCTCTTGATCGCACAGGACAACATCGACGAGATCGTGCACATCATCCGTTCGTCGCAGACCCCCGACCTGGCCAAGCAGGCCATGATCGAGCGTTTCGAGCTGAGCGACATCCAGGCTTCGGCCATCATCGAGATGCGCCTGCGCGCCCTGACGGGGCTGGAGTACGGCAAACTGACCGCCGAGCGCGACGATCTTACCAAGCTGATCGCCCACCTGAAGGACGTGCTGGAGAATGTCGGCATGCAGATGCAGATCGTCAAGGACGAACTGCTCGAAATCAAGGAGAAATACGGCGACGAGCGCCGTTCGGAGATCGTCTATGCCTCCGAGGAGTTCAACCCCGAGGATTTCTATGCCGACGACGACATGGTCATCACCATCTCGCACATGGGCTACATCAAGCGCACCCCGCTGGCCGAATACCGCACGCAGAACC
>ENA-ORNG01000244-ORNG01000244.1-human-gut-metagenome-genome-assembly--contig:-NODE-244-length-52910-cov-4.208098_pt1 | contig 52910 bp, 38 predicted proteins | sample MGYA00242113_ERZ509018 | MGnify/ENA primary metagenome ERZ509018 (study PRJEB26280, sample SAMEA2338711) | human gut metagenome | biome: human gut; feature: human-associated habitat; material: faeces... | reverse complement strand
TTAACAGTAGTCTTTGTAGTTTTCTGCTTTTTAATTGTTACGGTTTTCTTGTTCTTCTTAAATTTCTTATCAGTAGCTACTTGAACTTGATAACCTTTTACACCGCTGACTTTCTTCCATTTAACAGATATTGCCTTTTTAGCCGGTTTAACCTTTTTAAATTTAGCTGATTTCGGCTCATTACTTGAAAAGGTATCACTTAAAATATAACCGTTAGAGCTATTACCCGCCACACTTGACGATGCGTTTGAATTGTTATTTGCCCCTGACGGATTTGCACTCGGCAAATTACTTGACGGTGTTGTATCTACATAATTAGGATTTTTAATACCACAAAGCTTGCAAGTAGGGCTATTATCGCTAAAATCGTGATTGATAGAATAGTAATTAACCTTTCTCTCTTCGCCGCAAGAACACCTTTGTAGAGTATAGCCCTTTTGTGTACAGGTTGCAGGCACATCACTTACATTAGTCCAACTGTGTTCTTTCCAATGAGCATAAGCCTTTATTGAGCCTTGACCGATACTGATTATATCACAACCTTTTAAACTCATTCCGCCGTAGCGTTTTGTAAACCAACCTATAAAATGACAATTATTTTTGTTTCCCTTAGGTGAAGGTAGCTTCATAGAATTGATATATTCCTGATTAGTAATATCATAGGTAACCGCTTGCGCACTATCATCAATTTCTATATTATAGTCCGAAGTATCATCAACAAGTGCGATATTATCCATTTGGATAGTGCAGGCTCTATCAATCCAAGGGTGAAGATTTGAACCTGAATCTCTCGTTCTCGGCAAGGTAAGCACATAGGTTTGCCAAGAGGTTGAGAGAGTTGCAACTGCACAAGGTTGAGTAGACGAATCATAGCCCCATCTAAAGTTGATTTTTGTACCGCTTACACTCGACTTGGCTCTAAATACAAGTTTTTTTGAAGAAGTGTCGCCACAGTATAAATCAAAATTACACGAGCCTTGAACTGTTGTTTTAAACTGCATATCTTCGCCGCATTTGCCTGCTTTATATGAATTGATTGTTAGAATACCTGATATTTTATTTGGAGAAACTGTTACTGCAGAGGAATCTCTTGTAGTATAACAGTTGCTTGCTTCGTTTGACTTAAGCGAGGTTAAATAATTATTAGAAATATTATCGTAGAACATAATAGTTCTTGTAGGCATTTCCTCAAATTTAAAAAGTTGTGCCTCAGTCGCATTATAATAATACGATTGTACAACTGCACCGTTATCTGTTGAAGCGCCTCTTATATCAACTGCCCTACCCGTTGCTAAGGAATGAATTGAATAATTTCCGTTACCTCTACCGAGAATTGACCATCTTTTATTAGCGCCTCCGCCGTAGGTATAAAGCTGTAAGGCAGTAGAAAGTTCAATGGACCCATCTCTCATATCAAGGCATTTTCCGCCGTTGCAATTGACAATATATTGATATTTTTCACCTTCGTCTATAACACTGCTAATTCTCCAAAGTTGAGAACTACTTGAAGAATATGAGCTTTGAACAATCTGTGAGCCATTCTCATTTTTAGCGGCAGTAAGATATTTTCCACTTTTAACATTTTTTATACGGAATATACCGCTTTGCCTGTTAGAAGGGTAAAAGGTCGGTATATACAGACTTTCATACCAATGAGCATACGCAGTAATATTTGATGAAATTGCCGTCGAAGTTTCTATCTTACTTCCTCCGTTTGACGCAGTATACCAACCGTTAAAAACATAACCTTTTCTGATAGCAGACGGAATTGATGTACCAATACTTGCGCCCTTATTTATAGATAAAGAACTACTTCCCTTGACAGTACCGCCATTGCCGTTGAAATTAACTGTCACTTTATTATTCGTAGTTTCTGATTTGAAATTAGGATGAATACACCCCCAATAAGGAGAATTATCATAGCCTTTAATAGCGGAATATTTTTCTGTTTTTTTAAAAACTTTTCCTCCTGAGTTTTGATGATAACTCGATGAATCCGATTCGTATATTGCAACATGTCCGTATCCACTACCACCAGCCCATACAAGAATGTCTCCTTTACTAGGCTTTCCTCCTTTTTTTCGTGTCCAACCGGAAGGCAAAGTATTGCTTGCGTAATCGCAACCGTTGCCATGAGAAATAGCAACACCCAAATAATTGTAATAAGCCATTACAAGGTCTACACATTGAGAACCATAACTACCGTCAAAATCAATTGAAGTTCCAACTTTAGATTTAACCCACTTTATAGAATCAGTAGCGGTTTTTGTTGTTGCCCAAGCCGTTATTGTCATACCGGAAAAGACCGATAAAACCATGACGAATGACAACATTAGGCTAAAAAATCTTTTCATTTTTCTGTCTCCTAAAAATACGAATTTATATATTGAAAGAATAGCATCTAAAAGCGTGAAAGTAAACCAAAGTGGTGTGTATTGCTTTGTTTTTGGTGCGAGTTGCAGAACTTTATAAAGACATTTACAGCAAATTATGTTAAAATATAGATAAATAAAAAGAGGAGAAAAGATATGACAAAAATACTTATTTGCGATGATGACGAGAAGTTTTGCGATTTGCTTAGCGAAAAGATAAAAAATGCCGGCAAAAAGCTTAATACCGATTTTGAAATTGACACGGTCAACAGTTTTGCAAAACTTGAAGAAGAAAAAGAAACAGCAGACATACTTTTTCTTGATGTTATGATAAACGGAAAAAATATGATAGACAAATTAGCCGAGGCGGGAACGCAAAAAAATGCAGAGGTACTTCAGACAGTAATTATTACTTCTTTTCCCGGTGAAATATATAATATTTCAAGTATAAAACCCGACTGGTATATAGACAAAATAAAGATGACCGACAAGCATATTGAACAGTGCCTTGATAACTGCATTAAGTCATTAAAAAGCAAGAAGCAAAAACTGATAGTAACCTTACCGAACAAGTTACACTTTTTAATCAATCTTAAAGATGTTTTATATTTTGAAGCGCAAAACAAAACGACTGTTTTCCATCTTGCAAACGGCAAAGAAATAATGACTGTCGCAAAATTTGGTGACATAATCAAAAAAGTCGGAATCAATTTTCAGCAGTGCAGCAGAAGCTACGCAGTGAATTTTTACTACATCGTTGCTTTTAAGTGGCACAAATACATTTTGAGCGATAACACGGAAATTACAATTTCCCGTTCTTCATACGGCAAAATGGTAAATGAATATAAATCTTTTGTAGAAAACTGAGGTAAAAATATGTTTCAAACAGTTATGTTAAGCGGCTTTACAATATGGTTTTGGGCTTTGGTTGCTGTTCGTGCGTTTTCGCATTTTGTAATAGTTCATTCGTTATATAAAGACAGATTCAACACTTTTACAACGCTTTTAATGTCGTTCGGCTTTACCTTGTTTTATGAAATCATCGCTTATAATTTTACCTACTTCCCTGTTAATGAATACGATTACAACTACATATTTGCTCAAATAATAAAGCACATTTGTATATTTGCATTTGTAATTTTTGCGACTGAAAAAAGTAAATTTAAAAAGACTGTATTTAAATGCATTTTTGTTGATTTTCTCATAATATGCCTGCACTGCATTACAGGCATAATTGATATGCTTTTAATAAAAAACATCAATCCAAAGCTTGCGCAGTTTACTGACACGCTATCCTACTATGAATGGTCAAAGGCAGAATTTATCCTTATAACAACATTAACTTTAATTTCGTCATATCTAATTATATTTTTTGTCAAGCTTTTTAAAGTCAACAGAAAAAGTACTTTTCAGCTTAAATATTTATACTTTTACTTTGTACCGATTATTTGCTTTTTACCGACGATTTCAATATTTAATTTCTCTAACGAAACTCTTGAAAACATCAATGAGCACGGTATGTTTTTTTCAAATTCGACATACGCAAACATCGAAATAATTGTTTTTCTGCTTGATGTTGTTATCGCCTTTACTGCAATTTTTGTAATTGACGCAATACAAAAATCGGACGAAAAAATGAAAAAGCTTGCGCAAACAGTTGCAAAAAATGAATTTGAAGCCAAAAACATTGAATTTATCAATAGAGAAAAAGAAGAAACGAGAAAACTCAGGCACGATATGAGAAATATTCTTTCATTAGCGAACGGGTTTATCTCAAGCGGTGACACTGAAAAAGCGCAAAATTTAATAAACCAAGCGAGCAAGGAGCTTTCTTCGGTTTCGGGTGTTCCGCTTTGCAGAAACAAGATAATCAACACCGCATTATACATAAAATCAAATGAAGCGAAACAAGAAGAGGTTTACCTTAAAATAAATATTGATGAAAATTGCGACATTATGATTGATGATTTTGATTTGAGCAGAATTGTTTTAAACCTTTGCGACAACGCAATAAATGCCGCAAAAGAATGTAATGACAAAAGCGTTAGTGTAAATATCGAAGTCAACAGCAAAACAATCAAAATAAACATATCAAATCATTTTGTCAAAACAAAAAAATCGCCGAAACCGGGTCACGGAAACGGCGAAAAAATCATAAAAGAAACAGCAAAAAAATACGGCGGAAGCTATCAAAAAACATATGACAACGACATTTGCAAGGTAGAATCGATTATGAGGAATGTTGAATTGATAAGATGAATTATCGTTTGCGGTGGTGAATAAGCAACCGTAACCGCGCCCAATTTTAATAAAATCAGCAGATTATTATAATGTTTTAACAGATTATATATTAGGCAGAAAATAAGTTAAGGCACTATGAATTTACTTCATAGTGCCTTTATTTTATCTATTATGCTTATTTTACATACAGTTTCATAACCTGTGCTCTTGCCTTATCTTCAAGTTCATCATCAAGCGGAGCAAGGGTACAGGAGCCGTACTTATTTTTCACTGCCAAAGAAATAAGCAAATCGGCAAGCTGCGGATTTTTAGGCAAAACAGGACCGTGAGAATATGTGCCGAAAGTATTTTTATACCTAACACCCTCTGTGCCGTCCTCACCATTATTGCCGAAGCCTTTAATCATTTTGCCGAGCGGTTCAACACCCTTGCCGAGATAAGTTCTGCCACTGTGATTTTCAAATCCGACTACTTCAATACCCTCTTTGGTTTTGTAGGCAAAGTTGCCAATCATTCTTTCATCCTTACCCTCGGTATAAAAATCAATTGCGCCGATATATTCAAGCATTTTACCGTCGTGAGTTTTATAATACTTGCCAAGCATTTGGTAACCGCCGCAAATAGCAAGCATAACCTTACCCATTTCAATTGCACGCTTAATTTCTTTATCTTTACCTTTTTTCAAATCTTCAAGCAAAACATCCTGCTCAAAATCCTGGCCGCCGCCGATAAAAAGAATGTCATAATCATCGGCATTAAAAGATTTACCCATAGTGATTTTATCCACTTGGGTGGAAATACCGCGAAGTTCCATTCTTTTAGTCAAAGCGATAATATTACCCCTATCACCGTAGAGATTAAGCATATCAGGATAAAGGTGTGCTATTTTAATCATCATTCCCAAAAGTCTTTACCTCCAAGTCTTTTAGCAATTACAGGGCGCATAGTCATCATAGAAGTATAAGTAGGAACTATATAAACATCCCTGCCCTGACTTGTTGCAACATCAACGAGTTTATTATAATCTTCATTTTCAATAATCTTAATTTCGCGATTTCCTACGCCTTCGTATTTAACACGAACCGCCATATCATAGCAACGCTTACCGGTTACATAAAGCTCTTTAACATTAGGCTTATCAAAAATGCCTGAAAAATCAACATCCCAAATCCAGCTTATATCTCTGCCGTCGGCAGCATTATCATTAAGCGAAAGAATCAATGTAAAATCATCATCAATACTTTTTAGAAAATTCATTGTTTGGCTGAAGCCTGCCGGATTTTTAACAAGAATAAGATTAACCGTGTTATTTCCGGATTTAAAATGTTCCATTCTGCCGAATGCACCGTTAAAGTTTTCAATAGCGTCAATAATAATTTTTTGCTCAATACCAAGTGCAGTAAGTGCAGCCGCACAGCCGATAGCGTTATAAATATTATACGCACCGCCGATATTAACCTTGATTATATTTCTGTCACCGTTGAGATTTGCAACAACAACGGAATGGTCGTTTTTCATTTCTTCTACACTTTCAACCGCAAAATCAGGTTGCGGCCTTTTATATCCGCAATTGTTGCATACAAAACCGCCGAGATGACCATAGGTATGGTAAGTATAATCATATTCGTGCTTACAAAAAATGCAATATTTAGCATCGCTTATTTCAGGTGCTTTTGCATTTTTATCAAAAGGAACATTAACACCGAAAGTGATGATTTTATTAGGAATTTCCTTTGACATTGAGTAAGTCAACGAGCAATCAGCATCAAGGCAAACAATTGCATTAGGCAAGTTTTTAACCGATTCTTTAATAGCGTTAAGTGTATGCGTAACTTCACCGTAACGGTCAAGCTGGTCACGGAAAACATTAGTTACAAGAATAACATCGCAATGAATATATCTTGAAACTTCTTTAAAAGCGTTTTCGTCACATTCAATAATGGCATAATCTTTTTTGCACTTACCGGTAACGGTTGAATTCATTATAAATGAAGCAGTTACGCCCGTAATAAGATTTGCGCCGGATTTATTGATAAAATATGATTTACCTGCTTTTTTCAGACCTTCTTCAAGTATACGGCAAGAGGTGGTTTTACCATTAGTACCGGTTACAACTATAACCTTGGTATTTTTTGATAAATCTTTTAAAACATTTCTTTTAACTTTAAGTGCAACCTTACCCGGCATAGATGTAGCACCCCTGCCAAGCTTATGCAAAACAAAAGTTACAATTCTGCAAACAAGGCAGCTTAAAAAAACTCTCATTTCGTTCTTCCTTTACTAATTATTATCAAATCAATTTTAAACTAAAGGCGATACCAAGTCAATAACAATATGAATTTTTATTTTAATTAGGTATATTTTATGGTATACTTTATTTACTATAATATGAGGGATAAATATGGAATATTTAAGTTTTAACAAATATTTGAAAGATAAATTTGGGCAAAAGGTTTACAAAATCAGTTTGGACGGCGGATTCACCTGCCCGAACCGTGACGGAAAAATAGATACAAGAGGTTGCATTTTTTGTTCAAAAGGCGGAAGTGGTGATTTTGCACAAAACCGAGATCTAAGCATTACCGAGCAAATTGAAAGCGGCAAAAAAATAGTGGAAAAGAAAATCAAAAGTGGGAAATATATTGCATATTTTCAGGCTTTCACCAACACTTATGCACCGGTTGAAATACTAAGAGCAAAATACAGTGAAGCAATAAATCACCCTGACATTGTTGCACTGTCAATTGCCACAAGGCCCGATTGCTTGGGTGATGATGTAATAGAACTTCTTGATGAAATGAATAAAATCAAGCCTGTTTTTGTGGAACTTGGGTTGCAAACAATACATAGCGATAGTGCAAAGTATATAAGGCGAGGTTACAGTTTAGAAGTATATAACGAAGCTGTTAAAAAGCTAAAAAACATTGGCGTAAATATCGTGGTGCATATAATATTAGGCTTGCCGAATGAGAGTGAAGAAGATATGCTTGAAAGCGTAAAATATGTTTGCCAAAGCCAAATAGACGGAATTAAACTTCAGCTTTTGCACATAATAGCAGGAACAGACCTTGCAAAAGACTACGAAAAAGGATTATTTAAAACCCTTGAATTTGATGAATATGTTGAACTGATTGCAAAATGTGTTGCAATTATACCGAAAAATATTGTAATTCACCGTCTTACCGGCGACGGAGCAAAAAAAGATTTGATTGCACCGCTTTGGTCAGCGGATAAAAAGAGAGTTTTAAATGCAATTAACAAGGCGTTGAGAGAAAGTTAATCAAAAACGCTTGCCGGTGTGAAATTTTATCTTGAAGTTAAATAGAAAAGAATATAACAAAAGACAGCCTAAAAAATCAGGCTGTCTTTTTTATTGCGTAGTTAAACACAAATAAATCTTACTTGGTTTTTACGCTTTTTACCTTTGACCAAGATGAATATATCTTTTTACCGTTTACCGTTTTGTATGTGCGAACACGAACGTAATACTTTTTCTTAGACTTAAGTTTTTTAACGGTAGCCTTTGTTGTCTTTTGCTTAGTAACAGTAACGCTCTTATTGTTCTTTTTAAATTTTTTATTGGAAGAATACTGAATTTGGTATCCCTTAACACCACTTACTTTTGCCCAAGTAACGGTAAATTTCTTTTTGCCTTTACTGAGTTTTTTAATCGATGTCTTTTTAGGCTTAACCGCCTCAGTGTTCTTAGTTGTGCTCGGTTTTGTTGTAGGCTGAGTTGTTGAAGGAGTTGTTGCAGGTTCGCTCGGCTTTGTTGCAGGTTTGCCGTCCTTAACCTCGTCCTGCTTTGTACCCTTAACCATAACGCTTACACTTCTGTAAGCCGCATTATCGCCCAAAGGACCCGGATCAAAGAAGAAATCTGTTTCTTCAACAAACGAAGCTGAATAATATGTTTTAACCGTAAGTTTAACCATAGTATCCTTTTCAGGTCTTGTTACCTTACCTGTTTTTGCATCAATAATTTCGGGGTGATCGGATACCCAGCTTGAGCAAATTGAATAATAGCTGTAATCATCCGTATCTGCAGTATTTATCAAATCAAGATTGCGGGTAACATCAGCTGCACTCTTGTTTTCGCCCTTAATATTTGCAAAGTTTACGGCATAAAGAGCAGCGCTGTCAAGTCTTTGAAGCCTTGTAAACGTATGATAAGGAACTACTACTCTTACCTCGCTTTCCTTAGTCTTATCGCCGCAAGTTAAAGTAAGTGAAAGGTCGTAAACTGCGCCGTAAAAATCTTCGTCATAATTTGAAGAATCAACGCCCTTATAATAGATATTGCCGTTTTTGAAAATAACTGTATTATCATCGTCACCGTCAATATTTTTAACGGCGTTTAATTTAACCGTGATTTTTTCATCGGATTTTACATTTGAATTGATTTTTTCTTCAACTGTTTCAATAACGTTTGTATCTTGATAATCGGAGTCAACATCAGAAACGTAACCGAAATCGCCGTCTGTATGAACGCCTGAAAATTCAGTCATCATCATTCCGTCGCCCGACTGAGCAAAAAGATAATCGTCTGCTTTATTAAGAAGTGAATCATAAAGCGAGTCAAGTTTAACGGTAATTACATAGTTATTATTTTTAAGAGATGTATCGGTAGCATTAAATGTCTTACTTACAGTAATAAATCCCTCTGCTTCAACGGTATAACGGTATTGACCGTAAACAATCGTATAATATCCGTTTTCATCAGGCAAAATTTCATCGCCGTAAGCGCCGCTTGAGCCGTTCTTTTTAAGTGTGATTTTTGCATTTTCGGGTGTAACATCAAATTTAACCTTATATTCGGTATATTTAAGATTCACCGTTATATTAAGTGACTTTGCACCCTCTGCGACAGTAAATGTACCCGCTGCCGTTTGACTGCCGCTTTGATAAGTTGCATAGTATTTATATTCGCCTGGAGTAAGCTCAAACTGTGAGGTTTCATAGCCGTATTCGTCCTCTATCGGAGAATATGTTTGACTGCCGTTTGCTGACGTTACTTTTAAGGTAGCGTTATCCGTTTTAGCTCCCGTTGCAAGTTTAACGGTAAAATCAACTGTTGCGCCCTCTTTTAATATAACATCAAGTTTAGTATTTTGAGTTAAAGTGATTTTTCTTATGTCACGAACATATCCCAAAGCCGAAACGGTAAGAGTGTATTCGGTATTAGCGCTGAGTGATGACGGATTTTGTTCAATATTACGACTGTCAAAAACACTGACTTTTGCGTTGTCAATAATCTCGCCTTTTTCATTCTTAGCAGTTACGTCAAGAGAATAAGTAGCAAGTTTTGTTTCAATATAAAGAATATAATCTCTTGTTCCTAAAACAGTTTTGCCGTCGGTTTTATCTAATATTTTAAGAGTAAGAGTAACAACCTTAGCACCTTCATTATATGACGGATGAGCGATTTTTGCAGTAGCGGAATAGCTGCTGTTTGTCACCTTTGCATAAGTATCGTCGCTTGAACTCCAAGAGGAAGTATAAAGCTTTGATGACGTGTCCTTTTTAAGAGAAACACTTGTTTTGGAAAGAGGGATAATATATCTGCCCTCATCATCCTTTTTAAGGTTGCCGTACGGGTCGATTGCCTTTGCGTATGTGCTGTTAAGGTACGCCTCAACCTCGCTTGAATTTTCAGCCATAGCAGGAAGTGCGCTCATAAGTACAAGCATAAGCGACATAAAAACTGCCAAAGCCTTTGTAATTGATTTTTTCATCTTTTCTCCTTTCAATTTAGAGCATAAAAAATGCACCGTTTAAAACAGTGCATAAAAATTGAATCGCAAAAAGCATATGGGCATAGTTATCCCATATGTTAAAACTGCCGACTTCCAACCTAAAGCACTGCAAAAACCATATACACGGCAGGTCTCCCGACTAATGCTTCAACCTTAAAATAAACCTTCTCACTCAAAAGAGCAATGGCCGCCTTTAGCGAATATTTCTCGTCAGCAAATACGGTAGAGGTTCGGACTGCTCCGGATTCGCACCGGATTCCCTTTTAATTTTATATTCAAAACAAATATAAAAACCTATGTATATCAGATTTGTTTTATTATATCTTGCAGTGCAGTATTTGTCAATATTTGTAAATGTAATAAAAGGCAACTCGATTTTTGAACTGCTTTTTTATTGCGGTGCGCCGGCACGGCAACGCTGCGTTCTTATTTAGTTACTTTTTGGGAATTTGCGTATATCTCATTCATTCTTTCATCAGGAAAATGATTATCAAGATACTGCTCATAAGCATTATTAGGTGCCTGACCTGCGTCACGCTTATCCATACGAAGCCCCGCAGTAGCGGAAACAAATGAATCAAATACAAAAAATACAATAAATGCCCACATTATAATTGTGCCGAGTTTGACCGGCAATTTTTCAATAACTTTTGACATTATAGGATAAACAGCTTTTATCCATAATATTCCCAAAAGCCCCCAAAAGCAAGAATACAAGAAGCAAACACGCCCGTTAATATTAAGCGGCATATTGCTGTAATCCCACGCAACAGAGCCAAAGACAATTTGCTGCCCGAGTGAGCAGATATATTCCGTTATTGTACCTACGATAAATGATACACCAAACACTTTCCAAACAGGTGCATCCTTAACCTTATAAAGAGCAAGAGTTAACACAACTGCACCCATACCGTAGGCAACCGAAAACGGTCCCCAAACAAGCGATTGGCGCGATTCGATATATCCGTGCTTAATTAAACACCACAGTGTTTCAACAAGAAAGCCCACTATACAGCTAATCATAAAAATCCAAACAATCTTGTCAAAACACAAGTCTTTTGCAAACTTGTTTTTTTCAACAACTTTTTCTTCATTTTCAACTTTATCAGTCATAAAATCAGCCTCCCTTATTTATCACGCTTTAATTATATCACGCAAAAAATAAAAGAGGCTAAACTAATTCTAAACTTTACAATTTTAGCTTATACAAAATTATACAGGTGTATAATCATTCGTAAATACCAACTGATTTAATAATAGGTGTTGAACGGCTTTGGCGAATTACAAAGCGAATACCCTTTGCCTTTTTGCCTTTAAGATTAACAATTTTTTTAGCGCCGATAACAGTACCCTTATAAACACGCTTGAACTTACCGTTTGCTTTTTGAATATAAAGGTCAAAAAGTTCAACACGCTGGCTGTTTGCAATATCTTCCTGCAACACAACATAATTAACCTTGCGAACATCGTTGAATGTGAAATCAATAAATCCATTATCCTTGGTAAGTTCACCGAGTTCCTGATAAACAATAGGATTTTTAGTAATATTATTTATCATTTTACCAAGCTTTTCAAGGTTTTTAACATCTTTTTTATGTATTTCACCCTGTGCATTTGGCGGAATGTTGAGAAGAAGCGTGCAGTTATTGCCAACCGAATTAAGATAGATTTTAAAAAGCTTTTTAGCACTTTTCGAATTTCTGTTGTCTTTTTCGTGGAAGAACCAACCCTTGCGGATAGAAACATCTACTTCGGCAGGAAACCAGCAAAGATATGCGTTTTTTTCAAGAATTTTTCTTGAACCCAAATCTTCATCCATTTGATTATACTTTTGAAGAGAAGACGCCTGATTTTCATCTTGCTGGCTCAAAGCCATAATTCTGTCAGCTTCACGAAGTGCGCAAGGAACTACGCTGTATTCGCTCTTTCTTGACTTGCCGCCCTCATTACCTACCCAGCGAATATCGGGGCCGCAAATAGCAATATTAGCTTTTGGCTGAAGCTTACGGATAAGGTCATAATATCTTTGCCAGTCGTATTCAAACTTTTTAGCATTTGAACCTTTTGCGCCGTCAAACCAAACTTCAAAAATCTCACCGTAATTAGTAAGAAGTTCTGTAAGCTGATTGCAAAAATAATCATTATACGCATCTGTACCATAGCGTTCATCGTGCATATCCCAAGGTGAAAGATAAACACCGAAATCCATACCCTGCCTATGACATTCATCGGATACTTCTTTTACAATATCACCGTTATAAGATGAATTTTTAACGCAGAAATCTGTGTATTCACTTGGCCAAAGGCAGAAACCGTCGTGGTGCTTACAAGTAAGGATCACGCCTGTTGCACCTGCCTGCTTTGCAGTATCAACCCACTGCTTTGCATTGATTGATTTGATAGTAAAATCAGATGCTTTTTCAACACCTGCACCCCACTCCCTATCGGTAGCGGTATTCATACCAAAGTGCATAAAGGTATAAAATGGCTTGTCAACAAGAGTAAGTTGATTTTCACTCGGCTTAACAGAAAGGTATCTTTCAACCTCTTTGCTGTCAAGCGGATAATTGTTATTATTGGTTGTCCAGTTTTTTCCAAAATTATTAGCCATAATATTTCCCCTTATCAGTAATCCTTGCCCTTATTGTTATCTTTGATGAAATTATCTTTATCGTGAAGTTGCCAAACACACTTATTATATGCATACTGAATTTTTTCTTTTAAATTGAGTTTAAAAGTAAACGGCCTTTTTTCAACCTCGTCATAAGTCGGGCTTACAAGCTTACCGTACGGTGCATTAACCTCACTTGCAGATAAAATCACAATATCCGAATCATTAGGCAAAGTGATTTCGTTTTCACCGCCAAGTTCAAATTCCACAAGGAAAAAGTACATCTGCTTTGCAAACTGAACTTCTCCGTCTTTATGGCAATGTGTAAATTCATAGCCGATTTTGCCCGATTTGATATAAGCTGTTTCGCCATAGTCATATAAATCCCAAGCGGCAAAGCGTTCAAATGCCGAAAGAACCGTTTTTTCTTCCTTTTTGCTTCCAAGTATAAAGGAAGCCTTTTTATCTCCTGCCATTGAAGCACAAAGCAAAACAAGCTTATTCGCATTACCGCCAAGCTTAATTTTTTGGCCTTGGCAAATAAGAGCGTTTTTATCACCCTTATTTAATTTAAACAAAGTACCGTTTGCCATAATTTCATCAGGCACAAGGGTGCTTGGAATTGTATATTCAAAATCACCTTTTTCGCCTTTTTTTGTGATAATATTTTTATCATAATTAAGCAAAACAGGTACGCTTTCTGTTTTAAGCGAATCAATACTGCTTGGCTTCAATTTAAGTGCAAAGCTTTTGATTTCATAAGGCTTGAAGCTTGTAACAAGCTTTCCGTTTTCAACAACAGCACTGCCCTTTTCTTCTTCGCTTGCATAAATTTCTCTGGCAGATTGAATACCCTCACCCAAAGTTAATGTAAAGTTTTCAACCTCACTGTTTGCACCTTCATTAAGGCGAACGATAATTTCATCGCTGTTTTCTGCTTTTTTGATTGCGCGAATAATTACATCATTACTTGAAACAGAGCCGAAAGAATATTCATTTTTTAGTTTACCCTGGTGTTTAGTTGTTACATAAGCAGTCATAGGAGTTACAAATTTTCTTGCTTCAAGCTGAGTTTTAGCCTGTGCCTTGCCCTTATGGCTGAAAATTGCGAATGAATATCTGTTAAGCCCCAAGTCCATAAATGACTGCATTGAATCAATACGATAATTGCGCTTCGGTGTGTGAATTGCGGTAAGGCGAAGTGTATTATCCTTATACTTATCCCAACCGTATTTACATTCACTTAAAACAGAAACACCGAACTCGCCGCTTTTATCTGTTAAATCAACCCATTTTTGAGCAGGAACTTCAAAAAGCTTTTCGCTCATATTTCCGCGTTCAATTGCACCGAGTCCCAAATCAAAAGTAGCTTTTTCATTTTCCGCCGTGAAAGAAAACTTATTTTTGGCAAGAGTTCTCAAATTCTGCCATTCAATTTCGGAATATACTTCAACTATATCACATCCGTCTGTGAGGGCGATAATATTAGTAAATGTACTTTTTCTGTCACTTTGAACAACTTTGAATGATACTCTTGCAGGGCCTTGCTCCAATACAGTTACTGTTACTACATTCGGAATACGATCTGCATCTTTATTTGCTTCTTTAAAATTCATTTCCCACGCAGGCCATTCTTTTGAGCCGGTGTAATTGAATAAGCCGAGAGTAACAGGCTCTTTAAGTATTTCTTTTTCATCAAGTTCTTTATCAAGAATTGATGATATATTGCCCTTTCGGTTGAGAGTAACAATATACTTTTGATTTTCCATTGCGTTATCGGAATTGATTGAAATTTCACTTTTAACGCAGCAAGGCCTGTCACTCGGGCGAACATCATATACCCTTGTGCCGAGGCTTTTAACATCGGCAACAAAAACGAGTTCAAGCACTCCGTTTTCAAGCGGAGTTACCTGGCTTTTAATTTCTCTGCCCTTTTCATCATAAACCCTTACATATGAAGATGAAACATCATCAAGGCGAAGTGTTACCGCACCGCGCCTGTCCGCTTCAACAGGGTTATAAACCATTACAGGAATACCGGAGCAAAAATCAGTTTTCATAAGTGATGAAACAGGCGACATTGAAGCTTCAAGTTCATTTGTAAACTGATTCATTGAAACCGCATAATCATTCCATGAGCGTTTATATACCCTTTGGCAGCTTGTACCCGGCATATCATCATGAAACTGATGTGCAATAAAGCGTTTCCATGAACGGTTAATTGCATTTTGGTTATAATCGGTTAAGCCGAGATATGATGAAATAACACCTGCGCGTTCACTTATATCCGCAAGTTCTTCACATCTTCTGTTCCATCGCTTGCCGATTGCACGCGATGTATAACCGCCTACACCGTGGTTTTGCATTACAAATTCATTTTTCCAAACCGGAAGTTTAGCCTTTTGCTCGTCGGTATAATTATTTTCAATATCGTGATATATTTCATCTGCGCTTGCCGCAATTACTTCAATATCACTTTCATCATTTTTCTTGATTTCTTCTTCAACAAAAGCAACGCTCTTTTCATCAGGTGCGCCGCCCCTGTCACCTATACCGTGAAAGATATATGTATCATTAAGGTCATACTTTTCATTTTCTTTAAACTTATTAAGAACAAAATCCCAATCACGAAGCTTTGTAAGAGTGTAATAATAATCGTGCGGGTTAATACTTGCATAAACCTCGCTTCCATCAACACCCTGCCATTTGCCTATATCAAACGGAATACCGTATGCACTGCCCCAGGCAAGCTTTTGGGTAGTAAATCCCATCAGGTTTGAATGGCGTTCAATTGCAGGAAATGCCCAGCCGAAGCCGAAGCAATCCGGCAGATAAATATCAACACTTCTTTTGCCGAATTTTTCATCAAAATAGGAATTGCCGAAAAGTATATTTCTGAAAAGTGCTTCGGGTGACGGAATATTTGTATCCCCATTTTCAAATGCAGAGCCGCAAACATTCCACCTTCCCTTTGCAATATAATCCTTCATTTTATCAAAAAGTTCAGGATAATATTCTTCCATTAGTTCATAGCGATATGAACCTTCAAAAGAAAATTTATATGAAGGATATTTTTCAAAAAGCTTAAAATTATCAACTAAAGTATTATAAATATATTGGCTGACAGTAGTTTCAAAGTCCCAACTCCACACTGTATCAAGGTGTGAAGTTGCGACTGTATATATTTTTTTCTTAGGCATAATATCACCTCAAAAGGCACTTGCTAATTATATTGCAACAATATTTACAAGCTTGCCCGGAACATAAATTTCTTTCTTAATTTCTTTACCTGCAATTTCAGCGGCAATTTTTTCATCTTTTTTAGCAAGTTCGATTGCATCTTCCTTGCTTATATCAATTGGAACAACAATTCTTGAACGAACCTTACCTTTAACCTGAAGTGCGATTTCAACACTGTTTTCTTTAGTCTTTTCATCGTCAAATTCAGGCCACTTTGCTTCGTGTACAGCACCGCCGAAGTTCATTATTTCCCACATTTCCTCTGTAACATGAGGTGCAAATGGGTTAAGAATGATAGTTAAGTCACGAAGTTCGGCTTTATTAACACCCTTTGAATACATTTCGTTTACAAGAGTCATCATTGATGCAATAGCTGTGTTGCACTTAAGATTATCAATATCATCTGTAACTTTTTTAATTGTTTTATGCATAAGAGCTTCAAGTTCAGGTGAATATTCATCACCGTCTTTAACGATTTCTTGCAAATTCCAGAAACGCTCAATAAATCTCTTACAACCTTTGATAGAATCACTGTTCCAAGGTGCAGCTTTTTCAAAGTCACCGATAAACATTTCATAAAGGCGCATTGTATCTGCACCGTATTGGTCAACAATTTCATCCGGGTTAACAACATTGCCCCTTGACTTTGACATCTTTTCACCGTTTTGACCGAGAATCATACCGTGTGATGTACGCTTTTGATATGGTTCTTTAGTAGGAACAACACCGATGTCATAAAGGAATTTATGCCAGAAACGAGAATAGAGAAGGTGCAAAGTAGTATGCTCCATACCACCGTTATACCAATCTACCGGACTCCAATATTCTGCCGCTTCTTTTGAAACAAGTTCTTTATCATTGTGCGGGTCCATATATCTTAAGAAATACCAAGATGAACCTGCCCATTGCGGCATTGTATCTGTTTCCCTTTTAGCAGGTTTTCCGCAGCAAGGGCAAGTGGTGTTAACCCAATCTGTCATTTTTGCAAGCGGTGATTCGCCTGTATCGGTAGGTTCATATGAATCCACCATAGGAAGTCTTAAAGGAAGTTCACTTTCAGGAACAGGAACATATCCGCAATCGTCACACTTAACAATAGGAATAGGCTCACCCCAATATCTTTGGCGTGAAAATACCCAGTCACGAAGCTTAAAGTTTACTTTTTGGTGGCCGATACCCTCTTTAGTAAGCCATTCGGTAATTGCTTTTTTAGCTTCTTCAACTGTCATACCTGTAAGGAATGATGAATTAACAAGTTTGCCTGTTGCACAGTCTGTAAATGCTTCGTTTTCAACACCGACTTTTGAACCTGCAACAACTTCGATAATAGGTAAATCGAATTTCTTTGCAAATTCCCAGTCACGAGTATCGTGTGCAGGAACTGCCATAATCGCACCCGTACCGTAAGATGTAAGTACATAGTCTGAAATAAAGATAGGAATTTCAGTATCATTTACAGGGTTGATGCCCATTACACCATCAAGCTTAACACCGGTTTTATCCTTATTAAGTTCAGTTCTTTCAAAGTCCGACTTATGTGCAGCTTCCTGCTGGTAAGCACGAACTTCATCAATATTTTTAAGCTTATCTGCCCACTTTTCAACAAGCGGGTGTTCAGGTGAAATAACCATATATGTTGCGCCGAAAAGAGTATCAGGGCGGGTAGTATATACAGTTAAAGTATCACCCAAAGTTGTGCCGAAATCAACTTCTGCACCGGTTGAACGGCCGATCCAGTTTTTCTGCTGAACCTTAACTCTGTCAATAAAATCAAGGTCATCAAGATCATCAACAAGCCTTTGAGCATATTCAGTAATTTTAAGCATCCACTGGCTCTGGTTCTTTCTGATAACTTCACTGCCGCAACGCTCACATACACCGTTTACAACTTCTTCATTTGCAAGCACGCATTTGCAAGAAGTACACCAGTTTACAGCCATTTCTTTTTTGTAGGCAAGTCCCTTTTTGAAAAGTTGAAGGAAAATCCACTGTGTCCATTTATAATAGCTCGGGTCAGTAGTGTTAATTTCCCTTGTCCAGTCAAACGAAAAGCCGAGTGACTGAAGCTGCTGCTTAAATCTTGCAACATTTTGCTTTGTTACTTCTTCAGGATGAATATGATTTTTAATTGCAAAGTTTTCAGTCGGAAGACCGAAAGCATCCCAACCCATAGGGTAAAGAACATTATATCCCTGAAGTCTTTTTTTACGGGCAACTATATCAAGAGCTGTATAAGACCTTGGGTGGCCTACATGAAGTCCCTGACCTGACGGATAAGGAAATTCAACAAGGCAGTAATATTTAGGAAGTGAAAAATCCTGCTTTGCTGCGAATGTGTTTTGAGTGTACCAAACATTTTGCCATTTGGCTTCAATCTCTTTAAAATTGTATTCCATTATTTTAATCCTCCAATAATTTTGCTGTATCTAAAACTTCGCCATCTTCCCATAAACGCTCAAGTGAATAAAATTCACGCTGCTGCTTATGGAAAATATGAATAACAACCGAATTATAATCAAGGCAAACCCAATTTGTGCTTCTGCCTTCTATATGGTGCGGCTCAACGCCGAGTTCGTCAAGCTTATACTCAACTTCATCAGCCATAGCTTTGATTTGAGTTGAACTTGTAGCTGTGGCAATTACAAAGTAATCGGTAAGAACAGTTAAATCGGTAATACCGATTACTTCAATATCCTCGCCTTTCTTGCTGTCAATAGCTTTAACTGCTGTTTTTACAATATTAAGTGCCTGCATAACTTCACCCTTTCTATTTAAAATACTCATCAAGTATCCAATTATATGCTTCAACAGTCAAAGGATGAAGCGGTATTTGCCTTTTTGCCACCGACTTAATTGTATAAGCAGTGCCGTAAAGCAAACCGTATTCAATACCCTTTTCCGTTTCTTTTCTGATAACATCTACATCGGGATAATCCCTATCGGCTGAAATAAAATCGGCAAGATACACAATCTGCTCAAGCATAGTCATATTTGCCTTGCCTGTGGTATGATACCTTATAGAATTTATAATATCCATATCATCAATACCAAGCTTAATTGCCATTCCGGCACCTGATGCTTGGTGCAAAAATTTATCGCTCTTTTTATCAAAACTGTGAAGTTCAATACCGTTATTTTTAATTATTTCAAGTTGAACAGCATTATCAGTTTCTTTTGTAATATCATGCAAAAGCCCTGCAACCTCGGCTTTTTCTTCATCCACACCATAACGCTTTGCAAGTTTAATGGCACTTTGTGATACGCAAAGCGAATGGTAAAATCGCCTGTCAGATAATGTATCTTTCAAAATTTTTGCGTATTTTTCAGTATCATACATTATAAATTCGCCTCTTTATTATATAATCATACACTTTTTCAGGCACAAGATTTGAAAAATCCTCACCCGATTTTATTTTATTTCTTATTTCACTTGAACTAACCTTTAATACAGGTGAAGCCAAAAGTTTAAATTTATTTATATCAAGCCCGTTTAAGCTTGACGCAAAATCAATTATCTGTGCTTTTTCGGCTTCATTTTCCCTTGCGCTTGTGCAAAGAGTTACAAGTGAAAGAATTTCTTTATACTTATACCACTTATCAAAATGAAGCAATTGGTCTGCCCCAATTATAAGGTAAAACTCTGCATTTTTATATATTTTTTTCAGTTCAAGCAAAGTATCATAAGTATAACTTTTGCCATCACGCTTAAATTCAATATCCGATACTTCAAATTTATCATACGGTTTTATTGCAAGCCGGAGCATATTAAATCTGTCTTTTCTGCCTGCAAAATCTTCGTTTGATTTATGCGGCGGTATATTAGTTGGTATAAACAAAATCTTATCAAGCCCAAGTTCATCAAGATAATGCTTTGCCAAATTCAAATGCCCATTATGAACAGGATTAAACGCGCCGCCGAAAATTCCGATTTTAAGCTTATCTGCCATAATATTTAGGTCTGTCATATTTTGCATAAGGGTTTTTAGCTTCCTTTTCTCTTTGGCGCTGTCTTTTGCCCTTAATCTTTACTTTCTTTTTAGCTGTTGCTTTTGCTGTGCCTGAGCCTCTTTTTTTCTTTTTTTCGGCAATTCGCTCTTCATCAATTTCACGGTAAAGAACAATAATTCCGCCTATAACCTGAATAACCTCGGCACCGAGCGGAGCTGCAAGCTTTTGTGCAAGTTCCTTTGGTGTTTCAGGTGCAGATTCAAGGTGAACTCTGATTTTAATAAGTTCTCTGGTATCAAGTGTATCATCAATTTGGGTAAGCAAATTTTCACTTATGCCCTCTTTACCAAGCTGAATAATCGGTTCAAGCCCGTTAGCTTTTGCTCTTAAAGCCGCTCTTTCTTTAGATGTCATATGATTTTCTCCAATTCTTTTGTTAGTAAACGAAGTGCGTTACCTCTATGGCTGATTTTATCTTTTTCCTCTGCTGTATATCTGCCGAAAGCTTTGCCGTCAACCAAAAACAGAGGGTCATATCCAAAGCCCTCATTACCGTCCCTTTCAAAGCCGATAACGCCGCTGCATTCGCCCCTGACTACAATTTCACGACCGTCAGGGAAAGTACAGCAAATAGCACAAACATAATGTGCCGTCCTCTTTTCAAGCGGTACACCGTCAAGCTTTTCTAAAAGAAGGTCATTATTTTTTTCATCATTTCCGTGTTCACCTGCGAAGCGTGCCGAAAAGATACCCGGCGCACCGTTAAGATAATCAACACAAAGTCCCGAATCATCTGCAATAGCCGGCATATTCATTTCTTTACAAGCCGCCCTTGCTTTAAGCTTTGCATTATCTTCAAATGTTTCACCGTCTTCTTCAACATCTTCAAGTGTAACGCCAAGCATTTTTGCTGTTACAACATTTATACCGAGCGGGGATAAAATTCTTTGCATTTCCGCAAGCTTTTTCATATTATTTGTTGCTAAAATAAAATCCATATTAACACCCCTTACTCTGCTTTTTCTTCTGCATTATCTTCATCGTGCTGAATAAAATCCGTAATTTCCTTATCATCATCAGGAATTGTAGCATCAAAAAGGCCTGCTGCAAACGCATCTGCATCAAAAGGCTGCAAATCTTCAATCTTTTCGCCCACACCTACAAATTTAACAGGCACATCAAGTTCATTATTGATAGCAAGTACCACACCGCCCTTGGCAGTACCGTCAAGCTTGGTTAAAACTATGCCTGTAATACCGGCAGCCTCTTTGAAATCTTTTGCCTGATTAACAGCGTTTTGACCTGTTGTAGCATCAAGTACCAAAAGAATTTCTTTTGAAGCGTCAGGCAATTCCCTTTCAATAACTCTGCTGATTTTATTAAGCTCATCCATAAGATTTTTCTTATTATGAAGCCTGCCTGCTGTATCAATAATAATTACATCACTGTTTCTTGCTTTGCCTGCCGCAATAGTATCATAAACTACCGAAGCTGGGTCTGAACCCTCGGCGTGCTTAATCAAATCCACCTGCGCTCTGTCTGCCCAAACCTGAAGTTGCTCAATTGCGGCAGCACGGAAAGTATCTGCAGCACCCAAAATTACACTTCTGCCCTGTTCTTTAAGCCTCATAGCAAGCTTGCCGATAGTAGTAGTTTTGCCGACACCGTTTACACCGATTACAAGAATAACAGACGGCTTTGTACGAAGTCGCAAATAGCTGCCGCCCCATACAATACCCGAAACTATATCTTTCATAATTTCGCGTACACGCCTTACATCATCAACCTTGTCATTTTCAATTTTACTTTTTAAATCACGAATAATTCTTTCAGCAGTCGGCATACCGACATCGCCCATTATAAGAATTTCCTCAAGGTCATCAAAAAACTCCGGTGTGATTTTTTCATAAGAATCCATCACCTCATCAAGCTGGGCTGTGATACCCTCATCTCTTGTTTTTTTAAGACCTTTTTTAAATATAGAAAAAATGCCCATAATTACTTCTTCCTTTATATTTATTACATTATATATTATTCAAGCCCCATTTTAGCTGCAAGTTCGGCTGTTTGAAGTTCAATAAGCTTTGATACACCCTTTTCCTGCATTGTAACACCATAAAGAACATCCGCCTCTTCCATAGTGCCTCGCCTATGAGTAATTGAAATAAATTGAGTTTTATCCGTCATCTTACGCATATATTTTGCAAATCGCTCAACATTGACATCATCAAGCGCCGCTTCAACTTCGTCATAAATGCAAAACGGAGCCGGCTGAACTTTAAGCACACTGAACAAAAGTGCCATTGCCGCAAGCGACTTTTCACCGCCGGAGAAAAGGTTAATATTCTGAACTGATTTTCCCGGTGGCTGAATACGGATTTCAATAGGAGATTCAAGGCAGTTGTCCGGCTGTTCCAAAAGAAGCTCACCCTTACCTCCGCCGAAGAAATCTGCAAAGCAAACTTTAAATTCAGCATTGATTTTATTAAACTGAGTAATGAATTTTTCACTCATAGAAGCAGTCAAATCCTCAATTATTTTCATAAGTTCATTTTTTGACTTTTCAACATCGCCTATTTGCTCTTTAAGGAATGTATAGCGCTCGCTTACTTCCTTATATTCTTCAATAGCACCTACATTGATTGAGCCAAGACCTTTGATTGCAACTTTAATTTCGTGAAGTCTGCGCTTTGCTTCGCTCATATCATCAATTTGAATATTAAGTGCTTCAGCTTCATGCTTGGTGAGTTCATACTGTTCAAAGAGCATATCGTTTAATTCATCATACTCTTTTTTCATAGCATTTTTTCTTTCATCAAGACGAACGATTGAACCTGAAAGCTTTTCTCTATCCTGATTTTTAATTTTTTCCTCGCCGCGAAGTTCAGTTGTACGCTTTTCAAGCTCATTTCTTTGTTCTATCTGCGCACTCACATCATTATTTGACTGCTCTGCCTTAATCCTAAAGTCATTTGCATTGGCCTTAATTTCGTTAATTGAAATAAGAAGAGCCTGATTTCTTTCTTCAATAACCTTGATTTCATCCCAAATGGTTTTAACTCTGTCTGATTGAGTATTTTTTCTCAAATTAAGTTCTTCAACAGAAAGTTTGGCAGTTTCATTATCTTTTGCAAGTGTAACAAGTTCAAGATTTATCTTTTCGCTTTTTTCCCTGTACTCATCACGCTTTGCATTTATTTCGCTTGCATTGCCTGAAGTTTTTTCAAGTTCCTTTTCAGCTTGTGCAATTTCATTTTCAATTACTTTGATTTCATTTTCACTTGATTTTGATTCGTTTTCAAATTCGGCAATTCGTTCTTTGGCACTGTCTTTTTCACTGATAAGAAGTGAAAGCTGGGATGAAAGATGCTCATATTTTTCTAAAACAAGCTTATGTTCACCCTGCGCTCTGATAAGTTCCTCTTTTGCCTGCTGTAAATCAGCTTGCGCTCCCTGCAAATTAGCAAGTGCAAAATTTGCTTCTTCAAGTGCTGTTTTATATTTAGCTTTAATTTGCTGTGCAGTTTCTTCAAGTTTCTTGGCTTCTTTATTAAGCTCATCAATCATATTTCCTCTTGAAAGAATACCTGCACCCTTTGATTGCGAACCGCCGGTCATTGAGCCGCCCGGATTTATAATCTGACCGTCAACTGTAACTATTTTAAATCTGTTGGAATATCTTTTTGAAATTCCTATTGCCGAGTCCATATCTTCAACTATAACCACTCTGCCTAAAAGATTTGAAATAATATTTTTATATTCATTCTTGCAATCAACAAGTTCACTTGCAATTGCAACAAAGCCCAAATTATCATCAAGGTCTTTTTCATCAAGATTTCTTGGCTTTATAGCTGAAATCGGGAGAAAAGTTGCCCTGCCGACACGGTTATTTTTAAGATAATAAATTGCACGCTTTGCGTCTGCTTCATTGCCGACTACTATATTTTGCATTGCTGCACCGAGTGCAACTTCAACAGCAACACTGTACTCATTATCAACAGTGATAAGCTGTGACAGCGGCCCGTGAACACCTGAAAGCGCCTTGCTTTGTGCCTGGCGCATAACAGCTTTTACAGCACCTGAAAAACCTTCCATATTTTTTTCAAGGTCAAGAAGCATTTTAGCTTTTTGCGTCTTTTGGTTATATTCATTGTTAGCCTTTTCAAGTTCGGCTTTAAGCTTTTCGGCATTAGCGTTTTTATTTTCAAGCTTAATTTTATAACCCTGCATCGAGTTATTATTTTCATCAATACGAGCTTGCAAAGCTTTTAAATTTTCATCACTTTTTTCTTTAAGCTTTTCAACTTCTTCAAGGTCATTTTTTCCTTGCTCAATTGATGAATCAACAATGCTTTGCCTTGATTTAATTTCCTGTGCGGATGTAAGTGCCTGTGAGCATTTAACCCTGCAATCGGAAAGTTTAAGTGTAAGAAAAGTGATTTTTTGATTAAGTTCAACAGTAAGCTTTGAAAACTCCTCATTTGATGAAAGAAGATTATTCATTTCATCTGTAACATTTTTAAGTTCCTGCTTTTTTGCTTTTATCTCTACTTCGCTTTCGGAAATGAAGTTCTGCTTTTCTTCAATTTGAGCATCAATTGAAAGATTTGTATTATCAACATCACCGATGTCATTTTTAAGTCTTTCAATAGTTTCATTATTATGGTTTAATGTGGTTTCTAAAACCGAAGCTTCGCCATCTTTGCGTAGTGCTTCTTCCTCATAAGCTTTTGAGCCCATTCTGATTTGCTCGATTTGGGTATTGATTGAAACGGTTTTTTGCGCAATTTCTTCAATTTCTTCTTCAATAGCTTTAAGTTCTTTTTCGCAAATATCATATGATGCGTTTGCCGCGTCAATTTTATGCTCCTGCTCACGAAGTTCGTTTGTAAAGCGATTTATTTTATTTACCCAAACACCGATTTCAAGTGTTTTCTTTTCATCCGAAAGGGTAATGAATTTTTGTGCTTTTTCGCTTTGCTTTCTGAGCGGCTCAACTCTGCTTTCAAGTTCGCCCAAAATATCAAGAAGTCTTACTAAATTTTCTTGTGCCTGGTCAAGCCTGCGGGTTGCGTCTTTTCTTTTATGGCGGAAAAGTGAAATACCTGCCGCTTCTTCAAAAAGTTCACGCCTATCCTCATTTTTTTGAGATATGATAGAGTCGATTTTACCCTGACCCACCATAGAATATCCGTCAGAACCAAGGCCTGTATCCATAAACAGTTCCCTAATATCCCTTGCTCTTACGGTTTCACCGTCAATTTTATATTCACTTTCACCGGAGCGATAATATCTTCTTGAAACCGTTACAATTTCACCTTTATCTTTAAGGGTTTGGTCAGTATTATCCAGGGTGAGCTGAACCTGTGCAAAACCGAGTGCTTTACGCGTAGAAGTACCGCTGAAAATTACATCTTCCATTTTAGAACCGCGAAGTGATTTTGAACTTGTTTCGCCCAAAACCCAACGAACAGCATCGGAAATATTACTTTTGCCTGAACCGTTAGGACCTACAACAGCAGTTATACCTTTACCGAAATTAAGACTTGTCCTGTCAGGGAAAGACTTAAAACCCTGTATTTCAAGTGATTTTAATACCATTATTTTATCTCCAATTCATCAACATCAAGATTATTGTTGATAACAATTTTTATGTTATATCCTCTTTCAATAAGAAGATAAATATTCGACTTTTTATTGCCTTTCAGCTTTGAAAGTGACTTTGAATTAACAGCCACTTCGTAATCAGCCGGGGGTAAATCAAGAATTTTATTTAGCATAATTCTTGATTTAACAAGCTCACCAAAGCTGTCGTGAAAACCGCCGGCAAGCATATTTTTCTTTATATCCTCGCTTGAATGAAGGCCCAAGCGAATTATTTTAATTGAATTTTCCTCAAAAAGAGGTACAAGCTTTGCCACAAGTTCAGCCGATTGCTCAGCATTCGGCGGATTGTATTCACCGCTTAAATATAAATCTGCAAGATATGTATTTTTAAGCACAACAGTAGGATAAATCCTGACAGTCTGCGGTTTAAGCGAAATGATTTTTTTAGCAGTTTCAATTGCTTTTTCCTCACTGTCTTTATACAAACCCGTCATCATTTGAAGCCCAAGTTCAAAGCCGAAAGATTTAATAAGTTTTGATGCAATTTCAACATCTTTTGAAGTGTGACCGCGCCTGTTAGCCAAAAGTACCTCGTCATCCATACTTTGCGCACCGAGTTCAATACTTGTCACACCGTATTTTTTTAAAAGTGATAATATTTCACCGTCAATAAAATCAGGTCTGGTTGAAATTCTTATACCGCTCACTTCACCTGATTTTACATATTTATACGCCGTTTCCAAAAGGGCGAGCATATATTTTCTATCTATTGCAGTAAACGAACCTCCGAAAAAAGCTATCTCATAATCGTAGCCTTTATGTTTGAGTGCCGTTAACACTGCTTTATCCACATCCGCCGTACTCGGTTGGTTATTGTGCCCGGTAATTGTTTTTTGATTGCAAAATGAGCATTGGCACGGGCAACCCAAATGCGGAACGAAAATACTGATATTACCTTTTTTCATATTACACCCATAAGCTTAAGTGCTTCCTTTGCAGCTTCTTGCTCTGCACTTTTTTTGCTTCTTCCCTTGCCTTTGCCGATAACATTTGAATTAAGATGAACTTCAACTTCAAATACTTTGTTATGGTCAGGCCCGCTTTCACCCACAAGCACATAGTTAACATTTTCATCAGGATTTTGCTGAACTACTTCCTGCAAAGTGGTTTTATAATCTTTAAAATTTATATGATGTGTTTCAACAGCGGGAGAAAGAAAAGCAAGCACAAATTTTTCAGCATTTTCCATTCCGCCGTCAAGGTAAACAGCGGCAATAAGTGCTTCAAAAGCATTTTCTAAAATCGACGATCTGTCAGCTCCGCCGGTATTTGATTCACCCTTGCCCAAAAAAAGATAATCGCCAAGTGAAATTTGCCTTGCAAAATCCGAAAGTGACTGCGTGCAAACAAGTGATGAACGAAGCTTTGATAAATCCCCCTCCGGCATATCTGGAAAACGGTGGTACAAAAAATTAGCCGAGATTATGGAAAGAACTGCATCACCGAGAAATTCCATTCTTTCATTACACTTGATTTTATTATGCCTTTCGTTAGCAAAAGAGGAATGTGTAAGTGCCTCCATAAGATATTCACGATTTTTAAAGGTGTATCCTATTTTATCTTCAATAGTTGCCATAATATTTGTTAAGCCTCTTGTAAATTTTTAGAAAACCAGGTTTCCATAGTTTCAATTAAATCATTATCTATAAACCAAACTGCCTGTTTGATTGCATTTTTAAAAGTGCGTGCATCTGCCGAACCGTGTGCCTTAACAACAGGCTTTTTAACACCAAGCATAACCGCACCGCCGTATTCTTTATAATCAAATTGCTTTTTCATATCATCAATACCCGATTTAACACCAAGATATGCAAGCTTTGATAAGGTGTTTTTCATAAAGGCATCTTTAATACCATTCATCAAAACCTTTGCAACACCCTCATAAGTTTTGAGTATAAGGTTACCTGTGAATCCATCGGCAACTACTACATCCGCATCTCCAAACGGAATTTGCCTGCCCTCAATATTACCGATAAAGTTATAAGGTGCTTTGCTCATAAGTTCGTAAGCTTCCTTAACCACAGGCGTACCCTTTGTATTTTCCTCACCGTTATTTGCAAGGGCAACTTTCGGATTTTCAAGCTTCATAATTTTATTCATATAAAGGCTTCCCATTTGCCCGAATTGGTAAAGGAATTCACTTCTGCACTCGGCATTCGCACCGCAGTCCATAAGAAGAAAAGGCTTTTTTGCGCTTGGCATAACAGATGCAATCGCAGGCCTTTTAACGCCCTTAATTCTTTTGGTAATAAGCGTTGCACCGACTGTTACACAGCCCGTATTTCCCGCGCTTACAAAAGCATCGCCCTCGCCGTCATTAAGCAATTTAAAACCGACTGCCATTGATGAATCGGCTTTTTCTTTAAGTACGCACTTTGCATCATCGTGCATTGAAATCACTGAATTTGAATTAACTATTTTTGTATTATTGAGTGCAATGTTATTGTCTTTAGCGCATTTTTTTATTACTTCTTCATTGCCGACAAGAACAGGTTTAATCCCATATTCCTTTACTGCAAGAAAAGTACCCTTGAGTATTTCAAGCGGTGCATTATCGCCGCCCATTGCGTCAATAATTATTCTTTTAATTTTTGGCAATATATTCCACCCTTTCTTTATTTTTAAAGCGTTTTAACAACTTCATCAATATAGGCGAGCGACCTGTTTGAAAGTGCTGCATAACGCTCCTTTTTATCTCTTATTTTAGGTTCAATAGCAGGAAGCACACCGAAGTTTGCACCCATTGGCTGAAAGTTTTTAACGCTTTCATCACTGATATAATCGCAAAGCGCACCTATCATAGTAATATCGGGCAAAATAAAAGGAGTTTTACCCTCTGCCTTTCTTACCGCATTTATTCCTGCAATAATGCCGCTTGACGCACTTTCCATATATCCCTCAACACCGGTAATCTGACCGGCAAAGAAAAGATTATCCTTTTCTCTGAATGAAAAATCGGCATTTAAAAGCTTCGGTGAATTGAGAAATGAATTTCTGTGCATTACACCGTATCTTACAAACTGTGCATTTTCAAGCCCGGGAATCATTGAAAAAACCCGCTTTTGCTCACCAAATTTCAAATTAGTTTGAAAGCCTACAAGATTAAACATTGTACCCTTTGAATTTTCACGCCTTAACTGAACGCACGCCCAAGGCCTATGACCCGTATTTGGGTCAACCAAGCCGACAGGCTTCATAGGGCCGAAGCGAGGAGCATCAAGCCCCCTTTTTGCAAGCTTTTCAATAGGCATACATCCCTCATAAACATCAAAATCGTGAACGACTGCGCCCTCGGCATTAACTAACTCTTCTATAAAATTTTCGTACTCGGACTTGTTAAACGGGCAATTGATATAGTCATCATCCCCTCCACGCTCATAGCGTGAAGCACCGAAAGCTTTGGTCATATCAACACTGTCGGCTGTAACAATAGGAGCTGCCGCATCATAAAACGAAAGATATTCGCCTGTTATTTCAGAAATACTTTCTGCAAGCTTACCGTCTGTAAGCGGACCTGTTGCAACAACTGTAACGGTATCACCGTCAAGTTCTAAATTTTCAACAACTTCATTTATCACTTCAATATTGGGATGTGATTTGATTTTTTCGGTAACACGGGAAGAAAAAATATCCCTGTCAACCGCCAATGCACCGCCTGCTGGAACACTCGATTGCCTTGCAACAGGAACGGTAAGCGAGCCAAGCCTTGCCATTTCTTCTTTTAAAAGTCCGGCGGCACTTTCAATTCGTGAAGCTTTAAGCGAATTTGAGCAAACGAGTTCACAAAAGAAATCCGACTTATGCGCTTCACTTTTTTTAATCGGCTTCATCTCATAAAGCGAAACCTTGTAACCTTTATTTGCAATTTGCCAAGCAGCTTCAACACCTGCAAGGCCTGCACCTATAACTCTAAATTTCATATATTACTTATTATTCTTCTGTTTTCTTCTTTTTTGGGGCAGGCTTTGTAAAGCCGCAGCCCTCTGTATCAGGGCAATAAAGCACATTACCCTTGCGCTTAAAGAGCGATTTGCCGCAACGCGGGCAAACCTCATCACTCGGCATATCCCAAGTCATAAAGTTACAATTAGGATAATTTGAGCATCCATAGAAAGATGAACCCCTCTTGGTTTTCTTTTCAATTACATCACCGCCGCATTCAGGGCATTTTGCTTTGGTTCTGAAAATAAGCGGCTTTGTATTTTTACATTCAGGATAACCCGGGCAAGCAAGGAATTTACCGAATCTGCCGACTTTGATAACCATATTTCTGCCACACTTTTCGCAGATTTCATCAGTTTCTTCTTCCTTAAGCTTTATCTTAACACCCTGCATTTCCTCTTTAGCTTTTTCAAGCGGCTTTTCAAAATCATCATAATAAAGACGAATCATCTCTTTATAATCTTTATCGCCCGAATCAATCTTATCAAGATCTGCTTCCATTTTAGATGTATATTTAACATTAACTATGTTTGGCATTTTATCTTTAAGCAGGTTTGTTACTGCTTCGCCGAGTTCAGTAGGCACAAACTGCTTGCCCTCACGCTTAACATATTCACGATTGATAATAGTTGATGTAATAGTAACATAAGTTGACGGCCTGCCTACACCGTTTTCTTCAAGTGCTTTTGTAAGCGAAGCTTCTGTATACCTTGCAGGAGGTTGAGTGAAATGCTGATTGCCAAGAATACTCTTTAACTTAAGTTCATCACCCTCGGCAAGTACCGGAAGCGGAGATGCGCTGTCATTCTTTTCATCATCAACCTTTTCTTCATAAAGCTTTGTGAAACCGTCAAATTTAACTGTATATCCCGTAGCTGTGAAGATATAATTTTTAGCTTCAATTTCTATCTTCATAGTTTCTTGCAAGCAAGATTCCATAAGTGAAGCAATAAATCTTTCCCATACAAGCTTATAAATTTTATACTGGTCATTTGATAAATAAGGCTTAACCTGTTCAGGTGTAACCTTTGGCATTGACGGCCTAATAGCTTCGTGTCCGTCTTGAATATTACTTTTCGATTTAAAGTATCTCGGCTTTTTAGGAAGATATTTTTCGCCGAAAGTTTCGGTAATAAATTCATTACCTGCCTGCCTTGCTTCTTCTGAAATACGAAGTGAGTCTGTTCTCATATAAGTGATAAGACCGACTGTGCCAAGCTCGCCTGCATCAACACCTTCATAAAGTTCCTGCGCCGCTTTCATCGTTCTTTTTGCCTGGAATGAAAGACGCCTTGACGCTTCCTGCTGAAGTGTGGAAGTGATAAACGGAGGTGTAGGATTTTTCTTTCTGCTGCCTTTTTTAACACTTTTTACAACATAACTTGCACCTTCAAGTTCAGTAAGAACAGTATCACTCTGCTCCTTATTTTCAATTTTAATTTTTTCGCCATCTTTAGTTGAAAGTGCGGCTGAAAATACTTTTCTTTCAGGTGGATTGGTAAATTTAGCGTCAATTGACCAATATTCTTCAGCCTTGAATGCACGAATTTCATTTTCCCTGTCAACAATAAGGCGAAGTGCAACCGACTGCACACGGCCTGCTGAAAGACCACGCCTGATTTTTTGTGAAATAAACGGTGAAAGCTTGTAGCCGATAAGACGGTCAAGAATTCTTCTTGCCTGCTGGGCATCGACCAAATCAATATCAATTTTACGCGGATTTGCCATTCCGTTTTTTACACCGTTTTTAGTAATTTCATTAAAGGTAACTCTGTTTTCATCGTTAAGGTCAAGTCCCAAAAGAGTTGCAAGGTGCCAAGAAATCGCTTCTCCCTCACGATCGGGGTCAGTTGCGAGATATACATAATCTGCACTATCAGCCTTTTTCTTAAGATCTTTTACAAAGTTTTCCTTTCCTTTTATTACTGCATATTTAGGTTCAAAATCATTTGCAATATCAACACTGAGCCTTGCTGCCGGCAAATCTCGTACATGGCCCATTGATGCAATTACATCATAGCCTCTGCCAAGATAGCCTTTAATATTCTTTGCCTTTGCAGGTGACTCCACAATTACTAATTTAGACATATATAATTCCCATAGCCTTTCAAGATTTTTTAAACCTCTTACCCGAGGCACTTATAATCAATTTTTTTATTTCAAGAACGGTTAATGCCGCCAGCACCGATGACGCCGGCAAATTTGATTTCGCAATAACATCATCAATAAAGTTATATTCATCATCCAAGCAGTCATACACAATTTTTACATTGCCTTGAAGCTCAATTGCTTTTTCTTCAACTTTTGCTCTGTGTTCTCTGCTTTTTTCAACATTTTTAAACGAATATTTTTCTTCATCGGGATTGCTCTGCTTGATTTGATTTTGCGTTCTCGGTTTAATGCGTGCCATATTTACATCTTGCTCCGATTTATCAAGAGCAATTTGGTTTGATTCCCTAAGTTTTGACATATCAAGCGTATCAAACCTATCGGCATACGCTTTAACAACATCAACAGGGTTAATAGCCACGCCTGCACCGTTTTCAATAAGCTTATTTGTTCCGCCGTATTCAACCGAAAGAACAGGAGCCGGAACAGCATATAAATCACGCTTTTGTTCAAGCGCACGCTTTGTGGTAACAAAAGTACCGCTTCTTACACCTGCTTCAACCACAAGCACACCGAGTGAAAGCCCGCTTATAATTCTGTTTCTTACCGGAAAGTTTCTTCCGCTTGCTTTGGTAAAAGGTTGGTATTCTGTAACAAGCGCACCGTTTTGACTGATTTTTTTACGCAAATCTCTGTTTGTATCAAGATAGCTGTCGCCAAAGCCGTTACCCAAAACCGCAACAGTTTGACCGCCGCCTTCAAGCGCACCCTCGTGCGAATAAGAATCAATACCGAGTGCGCCGCCGCTGATAACACTTGCTCCGGCTTCGGTTAACCCTTTTCCGAAAACCCGTGCAACCCTGACTGCATATTCACTCGCTTTTCTTGAACCTACCATTGCGATAGTAACAAGATTATCAATATCAGGCAAAATTCCGTCAACATACAAAACAGCCGGTGCATCAGGTATATCTTTAAGCCTGTTTGGATAAGACTCATCGTCATAATCGACAATCTTATATCCCTGCTGCAAGCAATAATCAATTACTTCATTGCCTTTTTCAATATCTGTGCTTATAAGTTTTTCGACTTGCCTGTTTGTTAAAAACGAACTCATTCTCCACTCGGTTTCGCCAAGATTATAAAGCTCTTTAGCCCCACCGAATTCATCAATGATTTTGGATATTTTAGCCCCGTATCCAAATACATTTTGAAGCCATATCCAATACTTTGCATTTTCACTCATCTTAACATCTCCCACATTACAATTGCCCCGGCAACATGTGCATTTAAACTTTCGGCACGACCGAGCATAGGGATTGTTACTGTTTCGTCACAGATGTTCATAACTTCATCACTTACACCGTTAGCTTCATTCCCGATTACGCAAAGTGATGATTTCGGAAATTGCGTTTCATTTATTTTTTTAGCCGATGAATCAGGCGAAGTGGCATAAGTTTTAATGCCAAGAGATTTTGCCTTTTGCAAAACAGGCGCAAGGCTTTGACATTCAAAAACATCAAGCCTTAAAACCGAACCCATTGACGCACGCAAAACTTTAGGATTAAAAACATCGCATCCGCCCCCTACTATTACACTTGAAATACCGAGCGCTTCGGCTGTTCTGATAACAGTGCCGAGATTGCCCGGGTCTTGAAGATTATCAAGTGCAATATATTTTTGACCTGTTTTTAATGAAATATTTTCATTTTTCATTTTGCAAACTGCAAATACGCCCTGCGAATTTTTTGTTTCGCTTATTTTTTGTGAAAGTGTATCACTTATAAAATATGAATTTTTGCTTTTCCTTTGCATTTGAACAGACGAGTCAAAATACTTTTCATTAGCACTTTCGGTTATTAAAAAAGTTTCAACTTCATAAGACGAATTAAGGGCGTCAAAAACAAGCCTTGCCCCTTCAAGTACAAACAAGCCTTGAGCCTTACGCTCCTTGGAAGAGGTAAAGAGTTTTTTAACGCCCTTTATTATTTCATTATTTTTACCTGTGATTTTTTCCATACACAACTCCAAGAAAGTGTGCCAATAATTTACATTCGTTTAAAGAAATCACTGACTGCATTATTATATTATAATTTTATATTATATTACATTATATGTATAAAAATTTCAATACCTAAAATAAAAAAAGAGAGATAAATATTAAAATTCATCTCTCTGAAAAACTATTTTGTTTTTATGCTTTTTACTTTACTCCACTTTGAATAAACAGTTTTTGAATTCTTTGTTTTATAAGCTCTGACTTTTACATAGTATTTCTTGCTTTTTTTAAGCTTTTTAACCGTTGTTTTTGAAGAAGTCACCTTAACTGTTTTAGTGGTTTTTTTAGTAAATTTTTTACTCGTTGATACTTTTATTTGATACCCTGTTGCCGATTTATTGTTTGAATTACTTACGGTAATTTTCTTTTTACCGCCTTTGAGCGAATAAATCTTTGGCGTTTTGAGTATTTTTTTAGATTTGCCCTTTGTTTTATAAGAATAGCCGCATTTAGCACAGACATAAGTGTTATATCCGCCAGCAAAATAAGTCGGTGCTGTTGTAGTTACATTATAAATATGGTTGCAAACATAATTTGAAAATGAAAATCTATATTCCTTAGTACTTACGATTTTAACAAGATATGTACCTTTATCCAAATCAATATCTTTAGTTGAAGTTTTGGCTAAATCAGAGCCTGAAAAAACATAGATAACATCCAAGCTTTTAGACATATCACTGTTATAAACTTCAGCAGTTGCAATGCCTGAAGAAGTGAGTGACAAGGTATATTTTCCCTTATTTTTCAAATCAATTTTGTACCAATATGAGCCGTCATCATCGGTTGATAAACCGCTGTAAACCTTTCCGATTTCAACTGCTTCAGGATTAACATAGCTGTTTAAACCAAAGCTTGCATTAAGCGCATATTTACCGTTTGCCTCTACTCTTAAATAGTAATCACCCGGATTTAAAACAACGCTTTCGCTTTTAGTTTTGGTTTTAGTATCATTAAATTCTTTAATTACGGTTGTAAAATAAGTTTTAGAAAATTCTGAATTGTAAAGCTTAACGTCAAGTGCGTCATAAGTTTTCATTTGAAGCTTAAATTTGCCTTGATAATCAATATGAAATTTAAACCAAGTTGCTCCATCGGTAATCTTGGAATCGTATTCTTCACTCCAAGCTCCGTTTAATTTAAGTTCCTTGGTTAATGTAGGCGCGTTTTCATCCGCAAATGCAATATTAACACAAAAAATGCTTGAAAAAGCTAATAATACAGCCAAAATCACACTTGAAATTTTCTTCATCACTATCACCCTTTCAATATAACAATACCACCAATTTATACAAATGTCAAAATTTATTTTGATTTTTTTATTTGATTATTGTAATCAGGTTAACCGTCGCAGATATGTGTTATTCGCCCTTAATTCGCCTAAGGGCATTTTTTTCTAATCTGGAAACCTGTGCCTGCGATATTCCCACCTCTTTTGCAACTTCCATTTGTGTTTTACCCTGCATAAAGCGAAGATACATAATATTGCGTTCCCTGTCATCAAGCTTTTTAATTTCATCTTTGATTGAAATTTCATCTATCCAGTCCTTATCGCTTGAACTGTCGCCAACTTGGTCCATTACATATATTGTATCTCCCCCGTCATTATAAACAGGCTCATACAGGCTCACAGGGTCAACAATAGCTTCAAGTGCAAGCACCACATCACTTTTTTTCATATCAAGGCGATTAGCTATTTGCTCAATAGTAGGCTCTTTGCCCTGCTCGTTAATAAGCTGTTCTTTAATCTGCATTGCCTTATATGCTGTATCGCGCATACTTCTGCTTACTCGCACCGGGTTATCATCACGCAAATATCTTCTGATTTCACCTATACACATCGGCACAGCATAAGTGGAAAAGCGGACATCAAGGTTTGTATTGAAATTATCTATCGCTTTAATAAGCCCTATTACGCCGACTTGGAAAAGGTCATCCATATTTTCGCCCCTGTTTGAAAAGCGCTGAACGACTGATAAAACAAGGCGCAAATTTCCTTCTATAAGTTCATTTCTTGCGTTTTTATCCCCCGCCTGAGCCTTTTTTAAAAGTTCCATTTTTTCCTTTTCTTTCAGCACTTTTAATTGGCTTGTATTTATCCCGCAAATTTCGACTTTATTATACTGCACATAATCACCCTTTAATTTTTTATGTACAGTTTATTATTGCCAAGATAAGTAAAAAGTATAAATAAAAAAGGAACGAAAATCGTTCCTTTTGAAAATCGTTCCTTTTTATAATTCTTATTCAGTTATGTTTTTAATAATTTGCTCCATTTGAGCCATTTTATCTTCCATATCGCTTACAAGTGCAAACTGATTTTTTGCACGCACAAGGTTATGAGTAGGATATGATGTTTTAAAATATGTATCGCCGTTAATATAATCGGTAAGAAAGCGCATACCGCATTCAAAAGTCATCAGCTTTGCCGAAAAAGCAAGATTATCAATTTCACATTGATTAAGTGCGCTTCCCGCCTCGCTCAAAAATCCCTTTGCATAAGCTTCAAAATAATCAAGATTTATTTTTACATTATCGTAATTATCATCATCTTCTGCACAGGAATTTGCACCAAAGCGAATTGAATCGCCAAAATCATAAAGTGCAAGCCCCGGCATAACAGTATCAAGGTCGATCACACAAATTGCATCATCACTTTCACTGTCAAAAAGGACATTATTAAGCTTGGTATCATTATGCGTTACACGAAGCGGAAGTTCACCCTTTTCAATAAGTTCAACAAGCTTTTTGCAATCTTCTCTTCTATGCATAACGAACTTAATTTCATCACTGCAAGAGGCAACTCTGTCTGCCTTATCAGCTTGAACAGCAGGGATAAATTCATTTTCATATCGCCAAATGGTATTATGAAAATTCTTAATTATCTCACTCAAAGTTTCAGCAGGAAAATCACTTAAATACTTTTGAAATCTGCCGAATGCTTTACCGCTTTTGCCAAAAATCTCTGCGCTGTTAACAGTATCATAAGCCTTTGAATTATCAACAAAGCGATATGCACGGTAACAATCACCGTTTTCATCTTTAAAATACTTATTTTTGTCATATGTTCTGATAAAATGGAGCGTTTCCCTGTGGGGATTACCTCCGTTTTCTATGATTTTTTTTCTTAAAAATTCTGTAACGGAAAAAACATTATTCATAAGTGAATCAATATCCGGGAAAATATTTGTATTTACTTTTTGAACAACATATTTTTTTTCTTTTCCGTTTTCAATATATTTTGCAAGATAAGTTGTATTTATATGACCTGAGCCGAAAACATTACATTCTTCAAGTTCACCTTTAAAATTGAACTTTTCAAGTATATCGTTAATTTCCATCAAATATTCCTCTTTAAAAGATAGTTTTATTATTTTATCATACACAATAACAAAATTCAAGAGGGGCAAAAACCCCTCTTAAATAATTATTCACTTCTGAGTGCATCAATAGGACTCATTTGTGCAGCCTTTCTTGCAGGATAAATACCGAAGAACAAACCTACGCCGCTTGAGAACAGCAGTGCAACAAGTATAAGCCACCATGTAATATTAGGCTTGATATTTATTACCGAGCATGCGGCAAACGCACCTGCAACACCAATTGAAACACCGATAATACCACCTATCAGGCACAAAATTATCGACTCCGTCAAAAACTGCATTGTAATAACTCTCGTTTTTGCGCCAAGTGATTTTCGTATACCGATTTCACGCGTTCGCTCCGTTACCGAAACAAGCATAATGTTCATTACACCGATACCGCCTACAATAAGCGAAATTGCACCTACACAGGCAATAAATGCTGTAAGAACAGTCATAATTATATTAACTATATCAACATATGTTGCCATATTTTGAGCAGTATACATACTGTTTGAATAGTTACCGTGTGCGGATTTAAGATAGTTTACGGCTGCATTACCGACTGCATCATAATCATAACCGTCTTTAGCAATAACAAATACACTGCCGAGGTTTGCATCAGCACCGGTAATCTGTGTAAGCGTTGTACAAGGTAAAAACAGTGCAATAACAGTTTTATCCCCGCCTGCGCTTTGGAATATATTGCTCATTGAGCTTGAACCACCAAGTGAGCTTGCAAGAGTATCAATATTTGCAACACCGCAAATTTTGATTTTCATTGATTTACCGCTTGAAGATACGGTTACATATTCATTAGTAACATCCTCATAACCATAAGCCTGCTGTGCCGAGTTAGTACCCATTACAGCAATTGGAGCATTTGCATTATATTCCTCATCAGTGAAAAAACGCCCATATTCACAAGTATTGGTAAGTGCAAACTGAACATCGCTGTTAACACCGATAAGCATTGCAGTAGCTTCCGTAGCAGTTGAATCAATTGTTGCACGGCCAAAGCCCATAAGCATAGGTGAACAACGCTCAACACCGTTTACTTTAGTTTTAATATTTTCTACATCATCAAGAGTAATATAGTCATTATCAGTAGCAGATGTGGCATCAACGCTGACAAGAACTGCGTTCGAACCCATATCTTCAATAAGGCCGACGATATAATCTCTTACACCGGTACCTGCACCGATAATCATAATAACGGAGCTGATACCGATAATAATACCAAGCATTGTAAGAAGACTGCGCATCCAATTTGACTTAATACACTTGACTGCGATTTTCAGACTTTCTGTAATATTCACTGTAAAGTCTCCTTACTTATTTGTGCTGTCTACTACCTTAACTTTAAAGGTATCTTCTTTATAATCTGTTTTTGGTGATGCAACAATTCTGTCACCCGGCTTAAGACCCGAAGTTACTTCATAAGCTGTATCTGAAATTGCACCTGTCTTAATTTCAGTCTTGGTAACTGTTTTATCCTCGTCGTTATAAAGATATACATATGAACCTGTTTTTTCCAGTGTAATTGATTCAATAGGAACAACTGTTACACCAAGATACTGACCTGTTTGAATTTCAACATCGGCATCAAAACCTGCAATAATGTTTTCATCAGGATTTTTAATTTCAATTGTACATTCAACACCTGCACCTGAATTTGTAAGTGATGAAAGACCGCTGACACCTGCCATTGAACCTACGCTGTCAAGAATTGAGCTTGATGAACCACCTGTGGCAGTAGGTGCAATAGAGGCAACTTCACCCTCATATTCACCGTAAGCAGTAGTAACCTTTGCTTTCATACCGAGTTTGACTTTATGAACATCATATTCACTGAGGCTGACTGTTGCAACAAGAACATCGTGATTTTCAAGCGTGATACCTGCCTGAAGTGCAGTAGTTTGAGAGTCAGGTGAAATGTCAACCTTTGTAATCACGCCGTCAAAATCTGCAGTCCATCCGTTTGCAAGTGCTGTTTGCTGCTCTTTCATTGCATCAAGAGCCTTCTTTGTAGCGGTAACTGCTGATTTTTGGGCAGTTACAATTGATTGATCGCCCTGTGTTTTATATACTTCATATTGAGCCGAAAGCAATGCTTTTTGAATTTCCAAACCTGTAAGAACTGCGTTATCAGAATCAGAAACACCTTTGGCAAGTGCCCTGTAATCAATTGAAGATACAGCGGCTTTAATCATATCAACGGCAACGCCGCTTTCAACAATCAGCTTGGTTGAATCAACAATACCGTTTGTAATAGCAGTCTGAATATCTTTACCTACTAAATCAGCAATGGTCTTGCTGTTAAGCTGACCTGAAGCAATTGCACCTGAAATTGAATTTGCAACTATTCCCGAAATAGTAGTTAATGTTTTAACATCATTAGTTATTGACGCAATATTTTTGTTTATTTCAACAAGTGCTTTTGAAATATCGTTGATAGAAGCTGCAGCTGTGGTAGTGGCATTTGGGTCTTCTGTAAATACTGCTACATAGTTAACATCGCTTGTCAAATGAAAAGTCCAAGACTGTGAATTTGAAAGTGGTGAATTACCTGCCAAATATGCTGCACGGGAAGAATACCAACCAAGGAAGAGCCAACCTGAACTTGGGGTTGCCTTAATCGTAACATTACCAATATCCTTCCTGTACTTGCCGGAACCTGAAACCGTACCCGAAACAGAAGTAGGATAAGCAGAAAGTGCTACTGTATACTTCGGTGAGCCATCATCTGTGGTATGCTGGGTTGTAGTTGTAGTAGTGGTGGTAGTAGTTGCTGCTTTAGTTGTGGTAGTTGCAAGCCACTGTGAAACACGGTTAGTTGTGCTTGCCTTAGTCGTAGTTTTAGTAGTTGTGGTTGTTTTCTTTTTAGTAGTTGTCGTTTTAGCAATTTTCTTATTAAGCTTTGCAATCTTTTTTTCAATCGCATCTATTTGCTTTTTATATGTAGATGCCTTGTTGTTTGCTGTTTTTTGATTTTTTACAGCATTGTTATAGTTTTTCAAAGCGTCATTATAAGAAGTTTGAAGTGAAGATACCTGCGAATCAAGTGAAGTGGTATCAAATGTTGCAAGAACATCACCTTTTTTAACTTGGTCGCCTACTTTAACATTAACACTTTTAACAGTTGCAACTGTGCCAACCTTATAATCCTTTGAAGTGCCGGCAGTAACATCACCTGTTAATGATACCTTTTCGTAAATATCCCCCGTTGAAATTGTGTTGAGCTTAACCTCTTCGCCGCTTTTCGATTTAGTTATACCGAAAATGCAACCGGCTACAATCGCAATAACGAGTATTATACTTATAGGTACAATAATCTTCTTTTTGCTCTTTTTAACTGTTGCCATAACTTAACCCTCTTGTCTATTATAAAAGTTAATTTTAATTACACGGATAGTATAATTCCGTTTTGTATAATTGTCAATAACATTTTGTAAAATCGAAAAAAATTCACAATTTATTAAATTACAACAATTTATATAAATTATTTATTAGCTTCAAGTGCGCGTTTTCCAATATCTTTTCTGTAATGTGCATTATCAAAATGAATATTTTCCACCGCTTCATAAGATTTTTTAAGTGCGTCTGCAAGGCTGTCACCCAAAGCGGTAACGCCTAAAACTCTGCCACCCGATGTAACAAGCTTATCATTTTCAATTTTAGTTCCTGCGTGGTAAACGGTAACACCGTCAAGTTGGCCTAATGTAAGGCCTGTGATTTCAACACCCTTTTTATATGATTTCGGATAACCACCGGAAGCCATAATAACACAAGCACAGGCTTTTTCGCTCCATTCAATATCAAGTTCAGAAAGAGTTTCGTTATTTATTGCTTCAAAAATATCAATAATATCTGTTTTAAGTCTTGGTAAAACAACCTGCGTTTCAGGGTCACCGAAGCGGCAGTTATATTCAATTACCTTTGGTCCTTTCGGTGTAATCATAAGTCCGAAGTATAAACATCCCTTAAATGTTCTACCCTCTTGGTTCATAGCATTTATAGTAGGCATAAAGATTTTATCCATACATTCAGCTGCCACTTCTTCGGTATAATACGGATTTGGCGATACGGTACCCATACCGCCTGTGTTAAGTCCCTTATCACCGTCAAGTGCACGCTTATGGTCCATAGAAGATACCATAGGTTTAACGCACTTGCCGTCTGTAAATGCAAGAACGGAAACTTCAGGACCGGTCAAAATTTCTTCAACAACAATGTTGTTGCCGGAAGCACCGAAGATTTTATCTTCCATAATTTCTTTGACACCGGCAACAGCGTCATCAAGATTTTCAGGAATAATTACACCCTTGCCCAAAGCAAGACCGTCCGCCTTGATAACAGTAGGAAATTCATTTTTCTCTTTAATATATTCAATAGCGTCATTTGCGTTATCAAAAACTTTATATTCAGCGGTAGGAATATCATATTTTTGCATAAGCTCTTTTGAAAAAACTTTTGAGCCCTCAATAATAGCGGCATTTGCGCGTGGGCCGAAAGTTTTAAATCCTGCGTCATTAAGTGCATCAACCATACCTGCAACAAGCGGGTCATCAGGTGCTACTACAACTAAATCAACGCTTAATTTTTTAGCTAAATCAACTACGCCGTCAATATCCGTAGCCGAAACATCAAAACATTTTGCATCATATGAAATGCCACCGTTACCCGGTGTGCAAAAAATTTCATCAACCTTGCTTGATTCTTTAATTTTTCTGATAAGGGCGTGTTCTCTTCCGCCGCCGCCAACAACAAGAACTTTCATAATTTCCTCCGAATTTATAATAAATATGTAAATAATATAGTAAATACAATAGCAAAACAAGGGGTGAACTGAATCACCCCTTATAATTATTTTTCGTTTTTATTGATAATTCTTGTTTCTTCTTCCTTTGTTTCAAGATTTATGAAACGAACAAAAAGAGAAACCTTATTATCCTCATTAAGATTAGTCCAAATCATATTGGTGAACTCATCAATATCGCCTTCAATTTTAACAGGTGTAGGCTCACCCTCAAATGACGGAATAGGATTTCCGTCACACTTATATGTATGAATAAAATGACCGAGACCTGCCCTTGCAGGATATTCAAAGAAATATCTCACACATTCAGGCTCACCGCAATTTGATTTAAGAATCGAAAGATTATAATTACCGTTTTCCTTTAAAATACCTGAAATTCTTGGTGTGTAATTTGGTGCATCAGGCTCAAATTCTCTTGTAATAAGTGCATCGTGATAGCAATCACCCTTTGCAAAAGAATCATAAATAGTATCGGTTTGATCGCCGTTTGTAACGATTGTGTCACCGCCGAACTTAAGAACAGGATTATAAATAATAAGTGAAGGGTCTTCCATTTTTGACTCATCAAAAGCCTTGGTGCGAATTCCGCCACGCTCATTTTCTTCAAAAATTCTGTTACGGCTGTTTACACTTCTGCCCATAATGAAATAAGCACAAACTGCAAATTTGCCGTCATCACTTTGACCGAGAACAATGCCTCTGCCCGGATATGAATTCGTATTAAGTTCACTTGCAAGAGATTTGATTTCCATAATTACACCTCAATATCATTCAGTAATTTTAGTTTTATTATTAACAACTTCTATTTTATCTTGGCAGAAAAGAGAAACTGCTTTTGGAAGAATTTTCCATTCACATTCTTCCATAACACGCTTTTGCAAAATTTCAGGGGTATCATCAAATTTAACCTCGCTTGCCTTTTGCAAAATTATAGGGCCGCCGTCACATTCCTCTGTTACAAAATGGACTGTTGCACCTGTGAGTTTAACTCCGCTTTCAATAACCTTTTCATGCACATGAAGCCCCCAATATCCCGGCCCGCAAAAAGACGGGATAAGCGCAGGGTGAACATTCATCATTTTATTTGGAAAAGCCTTAACTATCTGCTCATCAAGAATAGTCATAAAGCCGGCATATACTACCAAGTCAGCCTTTGCTTCAAGTAAAATATCCCTAATAGCACGGGTATATTCCGCCCTGTCTTTATAGTTTTTCTTTTCGCAAATTTTAGTTGCTATATTGTTCTTTTTTGCTCTCTCAAGAGCGTATGCATCAGGGTTTGAAGAAACAACAAGCGTGATTTTTCCGCCGATTATTTCACCTTTTGCCTGTGCGTCAATAAGTGCCTGAAGATTAGTACCCCCGCCTGACACTAAAACAGCTATGTTTTTCATCATACGAGTTCAACACCCTTTTCGCCTGCTTTGATTTCACCGATAACGCAAGCGTCCTCGCCGTTTTCTTTAAGTATTCTTACAGCTTCATCTGCCTTATCATTATCAACTGCGATAACAAGGCCTGTACCCATATTAAATGTGTTATACATATCTCTTTCAGGGATATTACCCTCACTTGCGATAAGGTCAAAAATAGGCTTTTTAAAGCACTTATCTTTTTCAATAACAGCCTTGAAACCGTCATTTAACATTCTCGGTACATTTTCATAAAATCCGCCGCCGGTGATATGGCTGATAGCATTGACATTGACGCTGTCCATAAGATTAAGAAGCGGCTTAACATAAATTCTTGTAGGAGTCAAAAGCTCTTCACCAAGAGTTTTGCCAAGCTCTGCCACATGAACGCCAAGCCTTTCTTCAGTAATGTTAAACACTTTTCTTACAAGTGAAAAACCGTTTGAATGAACACCTGATGATGCAACGCCGATAAGTGCATTTCCGCTTGCAAGCTTATCGCCTGATACAAGCTTATCCTTTTCGCCGATACCTACCGTAAAACCTGCAAGGTCATATTCTTCGTTTGGCATAAGGCCCGGATGTTCTGCTGTTTCGCCGCCGACAAGTGCGCAACCTGCCTGAACGCAACCTTCAGCCACACCGCTTACAATTTGCTCTATCTTTTCAGGATAGTTTTTACCGCAAGCAATATAATCAAGGAAGAAAAGCGGCTTTGCACCGGAGCAAGCTACATCATTAACACACATTGCTACACAGTCAATACCGATAGTATCGTGCTTATCAAGAAGAAAAGCAACTTTAAGCTTGGTTCCTACACCGTCTGTTCCTGAAACAAGCACAGGATTTTTATAATTGCCTGCGCCTAAAAGTTCAAACATACCGCCGAAACCGCCGATTGAACCCATTACACCCGGAATTTCAGTGCGCTTTACATGTGATTTGATAAGTTCAACAGATTCATAACCTGCTGTAACATCTACGCCTGCTTTAGCATAACTTTCGCTGAATGACTCCATATATAATCTCCTTTTAAATGTTCGCGTTTTACGCAATCTTATTTTTTATCGTGAATGTTTGTTAAATTTCTTTAAGCTTTTCCTGAAGTGCAATATCCTTTTGGCGAACCTGCTCTGCCATATCCTCACGCATTTTAATAAGCTTTGCCATAAGTTCATCATCACCTACCGCAAGAATTTGAGCCGCCAAAAGAGCCGCATTTTTAGCTGCGTTAACACCTACTGTTGCAACCGGAATACCCGGTGGCATCATAACAGTTGCAAGCATTGCATCCATTCCGTCAAGCACCTTTGCACTGCACGGAATACCGATAACCGGCAAAGTGGTTGAAGCGGCAAGTACACCGCCCAAATGTGCAGCCATACCTGCTGCGGCAATAATTACACCAAATCCGTTTTTAATTGCATTTGCCGAAAATTCGTGTGCTTCATTCGGTGTTCTGTGTGCACTCATTACACGAACCTCGGTTTCAATACCCAATTCCTTGAGCTGTTTGATTGCAGGGGTTACGATAGGCAAATCGCTGTCTGAACCCATAATAATTGCAACTTTTTTCATAGTTAATAATCCTTTCAAAAAAGTTTATTTTATGCTTTCAACGCAGTATTCAAAATACGCATTGCTTTCATCCGGATAAAAAGTACCGTAATCATATTCATAAATATACGGTTTTGCCGATCTTGAATTCTTCGCCAAGGCAAAATATGTATTTGCAGTATAATTTTTGGTATAACCCTGAAGCCTCGGGTCAAAAATATATGGCTTACCGGCAAGGTAAATTACAGACCATTTGTGCATAACCTTTGAGCCGTCATTATTTCTGAATTTACCGGCATTAAGTGTAATAAAACCGTCATATCTCTTTTCACTGTTTGAAAAAAGTGCGCTGATACAGTTATTAAAATTACTGTTACATCCTACACAATCCCAACCGTGCTTTTTAAAGTTCCTTGCGTGCCAAACATAGATAGCTTTAACCTTATCATAAGTGGTTTTATATTTTGCGATATTCACACCGCCGTCGGTATATTTTTTTATTCTTTGTGCGCCTGAATTATCTGTTTTGATGGCATTGAGCATACCTTTAACGCTAAGTCCTCTTTTAATATGAACTCTTTTTACTTTTTTTGAAAATGTACCCACATAAATTGTATCATCAACTTTTTTAAATGCCGCAATTCTGAAATAATACTTGCCCTTTGCAAGCCCGTTGATAACTTTTCTTGACTTGCTTTTACCGTAAACCATTACGGTTGATTTTGAAGCATCATCTTTAAAATCCTTATTAGGTGAATATTCAATAACATAGCCGCTTACATTTTTGCATTTTTTCCATTTAACCGTTGCTTTGCCCTTGGAGTTATATTTTACCGATGATAGCTTAACATCAACCGGGCAGGTGAAAATTTTGGCAGGGGTGCTGTATTGGCCGAAATCATAAGTACCGTTATCAAAAACAAAAGAGCGCACGCAAACCTGATAGCCGGTATTTTGCTTAAGATTTCTGAAAACATAACTATATGTATTACAGTCAACATAAGCCTGCGGAAGATAAGTATCTGTTTTACCGTCATAAAGCGATACTTCGTATCCGTCAACAAAACCGTAATATGAGCAGTTCCAATAAACAGACACTTCCGTTTTACCGACTTGCGATACTATAATTTCATCAATTACGCTGTGTTCAATTTCTTCTTTTTGATTATCTTCAAATAAAATATCATACCCTTCATCAGCCATTGCCGGCGAAGCACCGGAAAAAGCTATGCAAACTATAAGTGATAATGATAAAAACAAACTTAATACTTTTTTCATACAAAAATTCCCAATAAAATATATTTTTTAGTATTATATATTATACAGAGGTGTTTTTCAATAACAATTTTAACTTTATTATAAAATTATAAGGAATATAGTATATTTTAGCATAGAATAATAATTATTACAATTATATAAGAAAAGAAAATTGTTGACTATTTGAAGGTTTAGTGTTATATTATTAGCGTAATATTAAAACTGTGATTAGGCGAGTAACTGCTTAAGTTTTGTTTCAGAGAGTTGCCGTGTGGTGCAAGGCAATACAGGCAGGCAGTGAAAAACACCTATGAGTTCCCGAAAGAAAGCATTTTTATTTATTTGCAAGTAGACTCGGGCGTGCAAGAGCGTTAATCTTTTGAGTGAGCCGATTATGGCTAATTTAGGTGGTACCACGGAAGCAGTCTTTCGTCCTATTGGACTTAAGGCTGCTATTTTTTTATTAAGTACACTTTGACAAAGGAGAACAGTATGGAATTTTCAACAAATTACAGAACAAAACCTATGAATGAATTTTCAGAGGCAGACATCAATTCAACAGTTAAAATTGCCGGCTGGGTTGAAAACATTCGTGACCACGGCGGCGTATCTTTCATTGACCTTAGGGATATGTACGGGGTTATGCAGGTTGTAATGCGTGACACAACCCTTCTTGACGGAATCAGCAAGGAAGATTGCCTTTCAATCGAAGGTATTGTTGAAAAAAGAGATGAAGATACAATCAACCCTAAAATTGCAACAGGCACAATTGAAGTCGAAGCAAAAAGCGTAACCACCCTTGGAAAAGTTAGGCAACCGCTTCCTTTTGAAATTCAAACCTCTAAAGAAATTCGTGAAGATAAAAGACTTCAATACCGTTTCCTTGATTTAAGAAACGAAAAAGTTAAAGATAATATCATTTTCAGAAGCAAGGTTATTGCATATCTTCGCCAGGTTATGAGCGAAATGGGATTTTTGGAAATGCAAACACCTATTCTTTGTGCTTCATCACCTGAAGGTGCGCGTGACTATGTAGTACCTTCCCGTGTTCACAAAGGTAAGTTTTACGCACTTCCGCAGGCACCACAGCAATACAAGCAGCTTCTTATGGTATCAGGTATTGATAAATATTTCCAGGTAGCACCTTGCTTTAGAGATGAAGATGCAAGAGCTGACCGTTCACCGGGTGAATTCTATCAGCTTGACTTTGAAATGGCATTTGCCACACAGGAAGATGTATTCAAAGTTGGCGAAGAAGTGCTTACAAAAACATTTGAAAAATTTGCACCAAAAGGTTACAGCGTAACAAAAGCACCGTACCCTGTAATCAGCTACAAGGAATCTATGCTTAAATACGGTACAGATAAGCCTGACCTCAGAAACCCGCTTGAAATTGTAGATGTAACAGAATTTTTCCAGCGCTGCACATTTAAGCCTTTCCATGGACAGACAGTAAGAGCTATCAAAGTACACGCAGATATTTCAAAAGGCAAGCACGAAAAGCTCCTTAAATTCGCACAATCTATCGGTATGGGCGGCCTTGGCTACTTACTTGTACAAGAAGATAAAACTTATAAAGGCCCTATTGATAAATTCATTCCTGACGATATGAAAGAAGAACTTGCACAAATTGCAAGCCTTGAAATCGGCGATACAATATTCTTTATTGCTGATAACGAAGCTAAAGCTTGCGAATATGCAGGCCAAATCAGAACAAAGCTTGGTGAAATGTTTGATCTTCTTGAAAAGAACGCATATCGTTTCTGCTTTATCAACGACTTTCCTATGTTTGAATATAAGGAAGAAGAAAAGAAAATCGGATTTACTCACAATCCGTTTTCAATGCCGCAGGGCGGACTTGAAGCACTTGAAAATGAAGACCCGCTTTCAATTCTTGCTTATCAGTATGATATTGTTTGCAATGGTGTTGAACTTTCATCAGGCGCAGTTCGTAACCACGATATTGATATTATGAAAAAAGCATTTGAAATTGCAGGATATGATGAAGAAGTGCTTAAAGAAAAATTCGGCGCACTTTACACTGCATTCCAATTCGGCGCACCGCCACACGCAGGTATGGCACCTGGTATTGACAGAATGATTATGCTTCTTAGAAATGAAGATAACATCCGAGAAATAATCGCATTCCCAATGGACGGTAAGGCGCAAGACCTTATGTGCGGAGCACCAAACGAAATCACTGAGCAGCAGCTTCGTGAAGTACACATTAAGCTTAGAAAGTAACAGAGGATAAAAATATGATTACTAAAGAAGAAGTAATTAAGCTTGCAAACCTTGCAAGGCTTGACTTTTCTGATGATGAGCTTGACAGAATAATCAAAGATATGGGAGATATTATTGCATTTGCCGACACCATTAACAACTCGGTTGAAGGTGACGCAGATAAAATCAGGAACATTGCTTCTTGTGCTACTCCGGCTGAAGAATTCAGGAAAGATGAAGTTAAACCGTCACTTCCAAATGAAAAAATACTTTCAAATGTAAATGCATCAAAAGGATGCTTCTGTGTAAAGGGAGGTATATAAATGAGAGAAATCATTTCACCTTTATCACAAATGCTTAAAAGCGGCGAAATATCATCAGTTGAGCTTACAAATAAATATATTGAAGCAATTGAAAATGATAACCCAAAGTACAATGCCTATGTTTCAACCACATTTGACAAGGCAATTGAAAACGCAAAATTTGCTGATAAACTTATAGCCGAAGGTAAAGCAACAGCACTTACAGGTATTCCGATGACTCTTAAAGATAATATCTGCTCAGACGGTGACCTTACGACCTGCTGTTCAAAAATACTTGAGGGTTTCAGACCGTATTATGATTCAACAGTATGGTCAAAACTCAAGGCACAGGGTGCAGTAATGCTCGGCAAAACCAATATGGATGAATTTGCTATGGGTTCAACAAGCGAAACGAGTGTTTACGGCGCACCTTTAAATCCGAGAAACACAAAGCATGTAACAGGCGGTTCATCAGGCGGTGTTGCATCTGCTGTATGTGCCAACCTTGCAGGTTACGGCTTAGGTTCGGATACAGGCGGTTCTGTTCGCCAGCCGGCATCATTTTGCGGTATAGTCGGCCTTAAGCCTACTTACGGTGCTGTTTCGCGTTACGGTCTTATTGCATACGGTTCATCGCTTGACCAAATCGGTGTACTTGCAAACAGTGTAAAAGACACCGCGACTGTATTTGATGCTATCAGCGGTGTTGATGAACATGACCAAACAAGTGTTGACTATGACTTTGGCAACATAAGCGATTCATTGGGCCAAACTGATGTTAAAGGCCTTAAAATCGGTGTTGCAAAAGAGTATTTTGAGGGTATTAACGAAGAAATTAAAGACGCTATATTCTCTGCAATTAAGGAATATGAGAAAAACGGTGCTGAAATTATAGATATTAAGCTTCCTGTATTACAGCAGGCACTTCCTGTTTACTATATTATTGCCTGCGCAGAAGCTTCATCAAACCTCGGCAGATATGACGGTATCAGATACGGCTATCGCACAGAAAATTTCAATGATGTTGAAGAAATGATACTTAAAACAAGAACCGAAGGTTTCGGTGACGAAGTTAAAAGAAGAATTATGCTTGGCACTTATGTGCTTAGTTCAGGTTACTATGACGCATATTATAAAAAAGCCTGCCTTCTTCGCCAAAATCTTATTTCCGATTTTGATGATATATTCAACACCTGCGATGTGCTTATTGCACCGACTGCTCCTAACACAGCATTTGAACTCGGTTTCAAGGGGGCATCACCTGTTGATATGTATTTATCGGATATTGCCACCGTTCCAATCAACATTACCGGTGTACCTGCTATCAGCGTACCTGTCAAAAATGATAAAAACGGTTTACCTATCGGTATGCAAATCATAGGCAAGAAATTCAGCGAAAAGAAAATTCTTGATGTTGCATACTTTTATGAAAAGCTCAATAAGAGCGAGGTTGAAGATTTTAACGGAGGTGTTACAGTATGAGTTACAAATTAGTTTGCGGTATTGAAACACATATTGAACTTGCAACAAAAACTAAAATCTTCTGTTCCTGCACAACACAATTCGGCGGCGAACCTAATACTCACTGTTGCCCTGTTTGCACAGGTCAGCCGGGCGCACTGCCTGTATTAAACCGTGAAGTTATTGCATTTGCAGTAAGAGCAGGACTTGCGGTTCACTGTAAAATCAACAATAATTCTCATATGGACAGAAAAAACTATGTTTACCCTGACCTTCCTAAAGCTTATCAAATTTCACAGTTTGACGAGCCTGTTTGCGTAGACGGTTATGTTGAACTTGATTCCGGCAAAAAAATCAGAATTGAGCGTATTCATATTGAAGAAGATGCCGGAAAGCTTATTCACGAAGACGGATATACTTATGTTGACTATAACCGTGGCGGTGTTCCGCTTATAGAAATAGTATCAATGGCTGATATTGAAACACCGGAGGAAGCAAAGGAATATGCTGAAAAGTTGCAGCTTATTATGCGAAATGTAGGTGTATCGGACTGTAAAATGCAAGAGGGTTCAATGAGATGCGATGTAAATGTATCTATTCACGAACCGGGAGAACCTTGGGGTACAAGAACGGAAATCAAAAATATCAACTCACTTTCAAACATTGTCAGAGCAATGGAACTTGAAATGGAAAGGCAAGAGGATATTATTGAATCCGGCGAAAAAGTTATTCAGTCAACAATGCGCTATGATGCAAACAGCGATACTGTATATGTTTTGCGTTCAAAGGAAAATGCAGATGATTACCGCTATTTCCCGGAACCTGATATTCTTCGTTTCTACATTTCACCTGAAAGTGTGGAAGAAATAAGAAAATCTTTGCCGGAACTTCCGGATGCTAAACTCAAAAGATATGTTGAGGATATGAAGCTTCCTGAAAATAACGCAAGGCTTATTTATAAATACAGAAATGTTACAGAATTTTTTGACAGTGCTGTAAAAGAGGGCGCAAGTGCGTCAAATGTGCTTAACCTGATTATCGGCACAATTTATGCCACACTTCAAACAGAAGAAGACAAAGAAAACTTTGAAATAAAAACTACCGCAAAGCAAATGGCAGAACTTGTAAAACTCATTGATGATAAAAAAATCAGAGCAAACAAAGCAAAAGAAGTACTTGCAGAAATGCTTGAAAGCGGCAAAGATGTAAGCGAATACATTAAGGCTGATGACCTTAAGGGCATGAGCGACGATGATCTCAAAGTTCTTTGCCAAGGTGCAATTGATGCTAATCCAAAAGCTGTGGAAGATATTAAAAACGGCAAGGATAAAGCCATCAATGTAATGTTTGGCTATGTTATGAAAAATTCAAAGGGCAAAGCCGATGTTGGCAAAGCATCACAAATCATTAAAGAAATCATTGCAAATATGTAATGAAAAGCAAAACACTCCGTACTGATTAAGTACGGAGTGTTTTTATTTTGCTTCGTTAATAAGTTTATCAAGCTCGTTTAAAAGGAATTCTTTTGATATTACCTCTGCCGCATCAATGCCGAATTTTCTTGCCGCAATTATATTTTCTTTTCTGTCATCAAAGAAAATCGACTTTGATTTATCAAGCGAATACTTACTGCAAAGCGCTTCATAAATTCTCAAATCGGGCTTTGTAATATTTATCATATAAGATACCATTAAGCCGTCAATATCTTTCATAAAATCGGCATACTGCGTATGCTTTTTAAACAAGCTTTCAGGGTAGTTTGAAAGCAGATAAATATTATAGCCACATTTTTTCAAAGTGTGTACCCTTTCCCACACATCTGCTCGGGCTATATGCATATATTCACCGTGTTCCATAAAAAATGATATTGCTTTTGCATCATTAGGATTATCATTTACTGTCTTATTATCTTCAGTATTATCCGCCATATCTACCAAATTTACAGAATAGTCCTCTGTACAAATCTTTTCCATATCATTAATATCCGAAGGCAAATAATCTGCAACTTCTAAATCCTCATTATCCTTTATCGCAGAAAAATCAATAACACCCTCCTGCGATGCTGCGGTTTCACCTAATTTTTCTGTTATCACTGCATTTTCATGAGCATGAACTACAACAGGACCACCTGCATTATACCCTAACGATAACGCCATAATCATAGCAATAGTTCCTGCCATCTTCTTTCTATTTTTCATAAAATTTCCACCTTTCCTTTTATGTCAGTAGTTTGTTCTATTTTTTTCAATTTTTATAAGCTCTGCATTTTGTCTGAATTTTTCCACATAAATTCAGTAGTGCAGCAACTATCATACCGTTTAGTAACCACTGGCATACTTCAATATGAATTTTGTATGATATAATAATTGCCATATCTGCCAATACTAAAATTATTAACGCCTGTTTTCTAAATTTTTTCTGTTCCTCTTGATCTAATGTTCGATTTTCATTTTCTATTGGAGCAAATGCAAATATAATTGCATTTGCCCCAAATGTAGTTACAGTACATAACCATAGTAGAAAAATGACTAAGCACTATTTATACTTACTATTTGCATTTGGCAAATTAAGATAT